>JAAUYH010093560.1_pt1 | contig 66075 bp, 78 predicted proteins | sample 7278061 | NCBI WGS metagenome assembly JAAUYH01 (sample SAMN14350203, study PRJNA611818) | marine sediment metagenome | isolation source: surface marine sediment (0.6m) | place: French Polynesia: Moorea | collected 2018-08 | reverse complement strand
GTTGCATCGAATTAAACCACATGCTCCACCGCTTGTGCGGGCCCCCGTCAATTCCTTTGAGTTTCACTCTTGCGAGCATACTTCCCAGGCGGGATACTTAACGCGTTAGCTACGATACTGCACGGATCGATACGCGCAACATCTAGTATCCATCGTTTACTGCTAAGACTACTGGGGTATCTAATCCCATTCGCTCCCTTAGCTTTCGTCTCTGAGTGTCAGTAATGGTCCAGTAGAGCGCCTTCGCCGCTGGTGTTCTTCCCAATATCTACGCATTTCACCGCTACACTGGGAATTCCCTCTACCCCTACCATACTCTAGCTCAGTAGTTTCTACTGCCTTTCTAAAGTTAAGCTTTAGTATTTAACAGCGGACTTGCTGTGCCACCTACAGACTCTTTACGCCCAGTAATTCCGGATAACGCTTGCATCCCCCGTATTACCGCGGCTGCTGGCACGGAGTTAGCCGATGCTTATTCTTTAGGTACCGTCAGATCTTCTTCCCTAAAAAAAGAGGTTTACAACCCACAGGCATTCTTCCCTCACGCGGTATTGCTCCGTCAGGCTTTCGCCCATTGCGGAAAATTCCCCACTGCTGCCTTCCGTAGAAGTCTGGGCCGTATCTCAGTCCCAGTGTGGCTGATCATCCTCTCAAACCAGCTACTGATCGTAGCCTTGGTAGGCTTTTACTCTACCAACTAGCTAATCAGGCGTGAGCTCATCTTCGGGCAGATTACTCTGTTTCACTTTTTAGCATATGGGGCATTAGCAACCGTTTCCAGCTGTTATTCCCCTCCCAAAGGCAGATTCTCACGTATTACTCACCCGTCCGCCACTAAAGCAAAAGCTTTCGTTCAACTTGCATGTGTTAGGCATACCGCTAGCGTTCATCCTGAGCTAGGATCAAACTCTTCATTGTGTCCAGAATATTTTTGCTTATTTTTTTATCTACAAGTAAATATAATATCTTAAATAACAATTGTCAACCCCTGTGACAATTAAATAATTACAGAATGAATATAGCGTACATGTATCTAGTATTATCACAATTGCTGTAATTACATAGACAATCAGTAATTGAAATCAGAATAGCGAATATGTACATTCTATTAATAATATCAAGCCATAATAGTTGCTTAAGGAGAGTAGTATATTGGAAGAACCAAAAGAAAAAATACTAATAGTTGATGATGAAACAAGTATTAGAAGAATTTTGGAAACACGACTATCAATGATCGGCTACAGTGTTGTTAGTGCAGCTGATGGAGAAGAGGCTTTGATGATTTTCCGAAAAGAGTACCCTAATCTAGTAATACTAGATGTAATGATGCCTAAGCTTGATGGCTATGGAGTGTGCCAAGAGCTAAGAAAAGAGTCTGATGTGCCAATAATAATGCTCACAGCCCTAGGAGACGTATCTGATCGAATTACTGGACTAGAACTAGGAGCCGATGATTATGTCATCAAGCCTTTTTCGCCAAAAGAGCTTGAAGCAAGGATTAGATCCGTGCTTCGTAGGGTAGATAAGATCACAATTAATAACAATATACCTAGCTCAGGAATTATCAATATTGGTTTTCTCAAAGTGGACACAAACAAACGGCAAGTTTACAAACATAACGAAAGAGTTCGGCTTACAGGAATGGAATTTAGCTTACTAGAGCTATTAGTAAGCAAAGCTGGTGATGCTTTCTCTAGATCAGCCATACTGCAAGAAGTTTGGGGATATACACCTGAAAGACATGTTGACACCAGAGTTGTAGATGTTCACATATCTAGACTAAGAGCAAAACTAGAAGATGATCCAAGTAATCCGGATCTGATATTAACAGCAAGAGGTACAGGATATTTATTCCAACGGATAGCCGATAAGCTCAATAAATAAAAGCTGCTGTTTTTATCAATTACTGTATTACAATATAAACAAAGTTAACCTACAGAGCTACTAAAAAAAAATTGATTGAGTTAATACAATTTTTTGTAAACTATACTTATAATTACGTTAACCGTAAAGAAAAGTAAAGTAATGCTTAATTATATATGAAGTTATTGTAATCACTTTGCTTATTCATTTGCACTAAACAATCACTAAGCGCACTCTGGAGAGTTTACTTATGACTATAGCAATTGAACAAGAAAAAACCCGTGGATGGTTTGATCTTATAGATGACTGGGTAAAAAGAGATCGATTCGTATTTGTAGGATGGTCAGGCCTGCTTTTATTCCCTTGTGCATATCTATCACTAGGCGGATGGCTGACAGGAACAACTTTTGTAACTTCATGGTATACGCATGGGCTAGCAAGCTCATATCTTGAAGGCTGCAATTTTTTGACATCAGCAGTATCTACTCCGGCAAACAGCATGGGCCACTCACTACTACTGCTATGGGGGCCTGAAGCACAGGGCGATTTTACACGCTGGTGCCAAATAGGAGGATTATGGGCATTTATAGCCCTTCATGGGTCATTTGGACTTATAGGATTTTGCTTGAGGCAATTCGAGATTGCTAGACTTGTAGGATTAAGACCATATAACGCAATTGCTTTCTCTGGGCCTATATCGGTTTTTGTATCGGTATTTTTAATGTATCCACTAGGCCAAGCTAGCTGGTTTTTTGCACCAAGCTTTGGTGTAGCAGCTATTTTTAGATTCTTACTATTTCTTCAAGGATTTCATAATTGGACATTGAATCCATTTCATATGATGGGAGTTGCTGGAATCTTAGGAGGAGCTCTACTGTGTGCTATTCATGGTGCCACCGTACAAAATACATTATTTGAAGATGGCGATGCAGCTGACACTTTTAGAGCATTTACGCCAACACAATCAGAAGAAACATACTCAATGGTTACAGCCAATCGTTTCTGGTCCCAGATCTTCGGCGTAGCTTTTTCTAACAAAAGATGGCTGCACTTCTTTATGCTTTTCGTTCCTGTTACAGGCATGTGGACAAGTGCATTTGGAATTGTAGGTCTTGCATTAAACTTGAGAGCATACGACTTCGTATCACAGGAACTAAGAGCAGCTGAGGATCCAGAGTTTGAAACTTTTTATACCAAAAATATATTACTAAATGAAGGCATAAGATCTTGGATGGCTGCACAAGACCAGCCTCATGAAAACTTTATATTCCCTGAGGAGGTTTTACCACGTGGAAACGCCCTTTAGTACAAATGCCGAAATTGGCGGAAGAGATCTAGAATCTACTGGTTTTGCATGGTGGTCAGGCAACGCTAGATTAATAAATGTATCAGGAAAATTACTTGGAGCACATGTAGCTCACGCAGGAGTAATCGTGTTTTGGACAGGAGCTATGACGCTTTTTGAAGTCGCACATTTTTTACCTGAAAAACCACTATATGAACAGGGGTTTATTTTAATACCTCACCTGGCAACACTGGGATGGGGAGTAGGACCAGGCGGAGAAATAAACAATATCTACCCATATTTCGTCGTAGGAGTACTGCATCTTATATCATCAGCTGTCCTAGGGTTTGGTGGACTATATCACTCAATAATTGGACCAGACACATTAGAAGAATCATTCCCATTTTTTGGTTACGACTGGAGAGATAAAAACAAGATGACAACAATACTAGGTATTCATCTGGTATTGCTAGGCGTAGGATCATTTCTGCTAGTTATTAAAGCTCTGTTTGTTGGTGGCGTATATGATACATGGGCACCAGGCGGCGGTGATGTACGCTTTATTAATAATCCGACACTAAACCCGTTAATCATTTTCGGGTACATATTTAAATCACCATTCGGCGGTGATGGATGGATTGTTAGCGTCAATAACATGGAGGATCTAGTTGGAGGCCACGTGTGGATAGGAGTCATATGTATTATAGGCGGAATATGGCATATACTAACTAAACCATTCGCATGGGCCAGAAGGGCATTTGTTTGGTCGGGAGAAGCATATTTATCATACAGTCTTGGTGCTCTTTCCATAATGGGATTAACTGCATCTAATTATGTTTGGTACAACAATACAGCATATCCAAGCGAATTTTATGGACCTACAGGACCAGAAGCTTCACAGGCTCAGGCCTTCACTTTCCTGGTTAGAGATCAAAGACTTGGAGCGAATGTGGCATCAGCACAAGGACCTACAGGATTAGGAAAATACTTGATGAGATCGCCTAGTGGCGAGATTATTTTTGGCGGAGAGACAATGAGATTTTGGGATCTTCGAGCGCCTTGGGTCGAGCCTCTGAGGGGACCAAACGGATTAGACTTAAATAAAATCAAAAACGACATTCAGCCGTGGCAAGAAAGACGAGCGGCAGAATATATGACGCATGCTCCATTGGGTTCGCTGAATTCTGTTGGCGGTGTTGCAACTGAAATTAATTCATTTAATTACGTTTCGCCTCGCTCATGGCTAACAACGTCACATTTCTTCCTTGGATTTTTCCTTTTTATTGGGCATCTGTGGCATGCTGGAAGAGCAAGAGCTGCAGCTGCTGGCTTTGAAAAAGGAATCAATAGAGAGAATGAAGCAGTACTTTCAATGAGGCCATTGGATTAATCATTAAATTAAAAACTATCCTAAGTATTAGGATAGTTTTTTTATTACAGACAAAATTACGACCAAGAAAAATATACTGGAATCAAAAGCCAATTAGCCTAATAATAGAGGTTGAATTTAGTAGCTCAAAAAGAAAAATTATAGTGAAAGCAAGCATAGCAAGACGACCATTCCAGTTTTCAGCACCATAGGTAAAGCCCCAAATCCATTGATTCCGTGAATTATTACACATAATCTGCTCTGATATAAATATTATTTGCATCTATCAGTCATACTTAAAATATGAAACTTAATATACGCCTGATGTCACATCCAATTATACAAAGTATTTGTGAAAAATTTACACATCAAGAAACTTTCTCTTGTATTACAGATCAAAGCCTGAAAAATCTTGGACTACTTATCATATATGAGACCATGAGAAACTGGATAAAAACCTACAAGATCAGTATTCAACAAATGCAATCTCGGGGAGATTTTATCATTACTGATCCAAAAGAGTCATATATAATCATTTTTAACAATTTAAAGCACTTAAGTTTTTTTTACGAAATCAAAGATTTATTACCTAAAAGCGAATTGATATTGATAAGAGAGAATGAAGCAGCAAGCAGAAGCAGCAATGCATCAATCGAATTGCCTAAAATTAACTCCTGTACAAAAATTATTATTTCTCTTTCTCAATTGAATGCAGTATACGCAATAGAAGTAATCAGAGAACTTATAAAACAATATAAAGTACAGATAAGTCAAATTCGACTAACGTCTATAATATGTAGAGAAGATGAGTTAATTAAACTTGGTGAGCAATACAGCTATCTAAATGTTTACACCTCAAAAATCATACCTCGTTAAACTAAACAGCAAATTATTTTAAGAAAATAAAAAACATGCTATTATAGATCTAACTAAGTATTACGCTGTCACGTGCAATAATTAATGGTAAATATATATATTGGTAGGATGAATATTATCACAAGCTCTTTTAATTTAATTTTTACATCTATAGCTAATTTTTCAGAAATATACTTAATACTGATTTTGCTGAAGCTGTCACTTGCATGGTTTCCGACAGTAAATTGGTACAATGAGCCTTTTTGCTCATTAAATAGACTTACAGATCCATATTTAAGACTATTTAGGGGAACCATACCAATGATTTTTGGCATGGATATGTCTCCTATGTTAGGCATTATTTTTTTACAATGCCTCATGGTTATATTTAACAACATAAGACTAGAGTCAACAATATAGCTGATTGACTGGCGTAAAAAGAAATCCTATAATATAGTATCGTTCAAGATTTATAAATAAACTTATTTTATTTAACAAAAACTTTATATATCACAAATAGAATCAAAAATTTATGCTGAAGATCCGACTAAAAAGATATGGCAGGAAAAAACTGTCTGTATACAGAATTATAGTAGTAGATAGCAGAAGACACAGAGATGGCAAGGCGCTAGAAGAAGTTGGATACTATAATCCGTTGAGAAACGAAACAAAGCTAAATATTGACAAAATTAAGAAAAGAATTACAGAAGGAGCAAAGCTAAGTAAAACAGTCAAAGTCCTGGTAGGAAACACAAAAGATGAGTAGTGAGTGCAACTTTATTCAAAACCAAGAATGGAAAAATTTACTTTAAAGATTTTATGGCTAAAGCATAACATAGCTTTCTCAATCGAGCATATAGTTAAGCAAGGATACAGTCCATTAACACCCTACTTCTTTTGGCCACGTAGCGATGCCTGGACGCAAGTCAGAAAAGAGCTAGAGTCTAAACCATGGATATCTAACAATGAAAAGATAGATGTGCTGAACAAAGTAACAGCAATTATTAACTACTGGCAAGAAAAAAAACAAGAAAAAAACCTGGATCAAGTCCAAAAAGAATTTCCTAGATTGATCTTTTATGGGGATCAATAATAGAACCTGGGCACGCATTGTAGTTACTCACTTTTCCTGTAGTAAAGTTATTCGATAAACTCATCATGTTCATTACAAAAATTAATGTTGCGAATAGCATGAAAGCAATAGCTATAATCTCGATAGCATCAATAGATGTCCGAGAAAAATCTATGCAAATTACATACACAGAACAAAACAAGGTGAACATATTCAAGAATGCTATAAATTCTAAAAACAATAAATGGCAAAGTAATTTATGGACAGCATGGGAGATATTGAACCTAAGAAGCAATCAAAAACAAAAAATAATATCAATACTAAGCGACTGCTCAAGCAATTGTCATAAATACAAAAAAAACAAGGAATCATCTGGATACAAATACCTGCAAAGGTTTAATTACAAATACAATAAGTATCATGATGGATCATTCAAATTCAAAGACCGCCATAAAATCAAGGTAATTAGTCAGTATTACTCAATAGGAATAGCCATTCTTTACTCTATATACAAAATTTTGCAGGCAAACAGTAAATTTTCTGCATGCAGAAAATTTAAAACAGCACACAAGCTATGAGCTTTCTTTACATTAATTGATCACTTATAGCACATTCCGTTGTTAAGATAATGGACGCAACAGATGAGGAATTTTGCAATGCTAAACGTATTACTTTAGTTGAGTCAATAATGCCATATTTGTACATATCGACTATTGTAGCTGTACTAGCATCATAACCCATTGGAAAATTCATCATTTTAACTCTTTCAGCAACAAGCCTAGCATTTGATCCAGAATTCTCAGCAATTGCTTCCAAAGGCGCCAGTAAAGCCTTAGAGATGATGCGAGCACCGACTAGCTCTTGAGATGAAGCAAATAGATGATTAGAGCATAGATCTAGCTGCGCAGCTAAATGAAGAAAAGTAGAGCCGCCACCTGGTACAATACCTTCATCAAGAGCTGATTTAGCCGCATTAATTGCGTCTTTAAAGCACAATTTTTTATATTTCATTTCTGACTGCGTGGATGCCCCCAACTTGATGACTGCGGCTCCGCCTCTAAGTTTAGATAAACGAGTTTGTAATTTTTGTCTATCATAGACATTAGTAGTGAGCTCTATTTGTTTACTGATTTGATTGCAGCGCAAAAAAACACTTTCACTAGCAGAGCTAGCAACTATTTTAGTTGTCAACCGAGAAACAGTTACATATACTGCTGATCCAGTAAAATCTAAAGAAACATTAGACAAGTCTAAACCTAAAGCATCAGATACTACATTGCCTTTTGTTAAAATCGCAAGATCTTCTAAGACTTGACTAGTTGTCGAACCAAAGTCCGGTGCTCTTACAGCCACTACATCGACTATTCCTTTAAGTCTATTCATGGCTAACATATTAAGAGTTGCCGGCAATATATCCTTAGCTATTATCAATAATGGGCGCTCTAGAGCTGCTAATTGCTCTAATAAAGGAATTAGATCTTGGGAGTTGGCAATAATGCCATCAACCAAAAGGATAGCAGGCTTATCTTGAGAGATTTCTCCTGTTTCAGACTTAAGCAAAAAATGAGGAGACATAAAGCCACACTCAAAACTTAGACCTTCCGAAATCTCAAGACAAGTCTGAGACGAGGATCCCTCTTCTAAGGCAATAAAACCTTCTCTTCCTGCTTTCTTAATTGCTTCTGCCACTATAAGACCTATTTCATTATTGCTACTTGCTGAAACAGCAGCAATGCTAGCAACATCATTGAAATTATCAATTGGTACGGAATAATCAAGCAGTTTACTTATAACAAAATACACTGCTTTATCAATACCTTTTTTGATCAGTAGAGGACTTATACCTGCTGCAATACACTTCATGCCTTCTTGCGCAATGGCATAAGCTAAAACTGCAGTAGTTGCTGCGCCGTCTCCTGCAACTTGGCTAGTTTTTAGAGATACTTGCCTGAGTAATTCTACCCCCATATTCTCTAATTGATTCGACAATTCAACCTCCTTTACTACAGTAGCACCATTGTTTGTAATTTGTGGTGCGCCTGAAGATTTTTGCAAAACAACACTTCTGCCTGTTGGACCTAAGGTAAGACCAGCTGCTTTAGCCAAAACAAGCATACCTTTCTTTAGAGCTTTTCTAGCACTTTCATTATATACAATTTTTTTGACCATAAACACAAAATTTATACTATTTTAGACATTCAGATTAATTAAAAATGCAAGATATCAATGACTCATTTAACCAGATCAAATTAAAAGGATGCTTTTAATCAATAATCAATGATATCATAATTTGTCATATAGGGCTTGTAGCTCAGTGGACTAGAGCACGTGGCTACGAACCACGGTGCCGGGGGTTCGAATCCCTCCTTGCCCGATAATACATTTTTTACCCTTAAAGAATCAAGCATGCAAACAATCCGCGGCACACGAGATATATTACCTAATGAGATTAGAGACTGGCAACAGATATACATAAAAGCTTTAAACGTATTTGATACATATAATTATCATGAAATTAGAACACCAATAATAGAAAATGCAGATGTTTTTTTAAAAAGCGTAGGAGAGAGTACTGATATTGTAAGTAAAGAAATGTACAGATTTATAGATCAAGGTCAGAGAGATATAGTTTTAAGACCTGAAGGCACTGCATGCGTAGCAAGAGCTATTGCAAGCAATAAGCTATATAAGATCAGCCCAATTCAAAAACTGTGGTATACCGGGCCTATGTTTAGATATGAAAGACCTCAATACGGAAGACAACGCCAATTTCATCAATTGGGAACTGAATATATTGGCAGTAACAGTCCTCTAGCAGACGTTGAAGTAATTAATATCGCTCACACTATTTTACAAAGACTTGGCTGTACTAAGTATGTCATAGAGATTAATTCACTAGGCACAAGTGAAGAAAGGCACAGGTATAAATCAGATTTCAGGGATTTTCTAGAAAACTATAAAGAAGATTTAGATAGCGATTCGCAAAAACGACTCTATACTAATCCATTGCGGATCTTAGACAGCAAAAATGCACAAACTCAAGAAATTGTGAAAAAAGCTCCTTGCTTGAGCATGTATCTAAATACAGGCTCACAAGCTCATTTCGATTCTGTACGCGAGCATTTAGAAGCATCAAATATTCAGCATAAAATAAATACCAGACTTATACGCGGCTTAGACTACTACAATCATACTGCCTTTGAGATTATTAGCGAAGAACTTGGCAGACAAAATACAATATGTGGAGGTGGTCGATATAGTCACCTTGTAAAGCAATTTGGCGGTCCTGACCTTACAGGTGTAGGCTGGGCAATCGGAATAGAAAGACTATTGTCAATAATAAAAAAAGATGAATTTAAAGCATTAACGCGTTTTGAAATAATTGCAGAAGGACCAGCAGCGGAAAAAAAATCATGGGGTCTAGCTCAAGAACTGGAAAAACACAATATCAGCTTCAATCTAAATTTAGGTGACCAAAGTCTACGTAAAAAAATTAAAAAAGCTATTCAGAATAATGCATTAGGATGCCTAATTATCGGCAACAATGAAATTAAAGGCTCAGCCATAACAGTAAAATGGCCCGGGAAACACTTGCAAGAAACTATCTGCTATGACGATACTATAAAATATTTAAAAGGAAAGCTTAAGGAGTATAACTACTAGATTATGAATAAACATAAAATTAGTATACAAAAAGACTTTTCACTGATACAATCGTTGTATTATTGGGGTGTAGCCAAGTGGTAAGGCAGCGGACTTTGACTCCGCCATTCGCAGGTTCGAATCCTCCCACCCCAGATATGCAATTAAAGCAACAAGATTTAGATCAGGAAGCTTATTTTACACTTATAACTTTTTATTAAAAGACTTAAAGGCAATGGCATATATTCAATTTATCAAAGGCATCAATGAAAGTGTGATACCAGAAATTCAGCTTACGCGATCAAGAGACGGCAGTACGGGCACTGCAACTTTTAGATTCAACAATCCTGACATACTAACATCTGACATGGAAAACAAAGGAGATATTACGGGGATGTATCTTCAAGACGAAGAAGGAGAGCTAGTGACTCGTGATGTCAGCGCAAAATTTATTAATGGCAAGCCTAAAGCGGTGGAGTCAATTTATATTATAAAGAGTCCTGATGACTGGGATCGCTTCATGCGTTTTATGGAAAGATATTCAAGCAAAAACGACCTATCTTTTACAAAAGCATCAAACTAGCGAGCAGTATAAACTAGATAAATTAATACACATTAGTTGATTTATTACCAGCATGAAAATCTCTTGGAAGCATTTAAGCAAGCTTGTTGATTTAGAAAACATAAGCATAAAAGAAGCAGCAACTAAATTAACACTGGCAGGCCTTGAAGTCGACAGTATAGCAAGTGCAGACAAAACAAAAGACACTATTTTTAGTATTGATATAACAGCAAACAGACAAGATCTAGTAGGATGGGCACAAATCGCCACAGAACTATCCGCAATACTTGAAAAGCCTTTAATAATAAAAAATCAGCTTAACAATATTCATTTGGTAAGCATGCATGATAATAATAAAAAGTCCGAATTGTTGTCAGAAACTTATGCATGCATATTAACTAACAGCAATACATCTTTAAAAAAAAGAGATAGATACTTGGTTAATGAACTTGAAGCATTAGGACTTAATAGCACAGGAATTGCTATATTAGATGCAGTTAACTTCATTAATCTAAAATGGGGACAGTCAATCAATGTGCATGAATTAAAACAGGAGACAAATGCAGAAATTAAGAAATTAACAATTGAAGTGGATTACACAGTAAAAAAACACGAAGATAAGTTAAAAGTTTGGATCAGCAATGAAGAACTAAATCGCATCACTGAAGCAAATATAAGCAAATATAACAATGCATCTAATATTCTACTAATCAACTATAATAATAAAAAAAGCAATAAAAACTACTGTATAAACGCCTACCTAGATATATTATCTTTGATACAATACAAAGCAGAAGATAAAAATAAAGAGCGACTTTTATCAATTTACTACAGCAACAAGAATGCAAAAGATCAGCTTGATTATCATATTAATTGCACAGAAAAAGACATAAATTGCCTACTCGGTCCTGTTAAAGTTAACGGCAAAAAACAACTAATAGATATTCAAACTATATCAAAAATCGCTCAAAGTTTGTCTTTAGATAATGAATATGTAAATAGCGGTCTGCGAGTTAATATTCCTGCTATAAGGCGTAACGATATCAAAAACAAAGCAGATATAGCTGAAGAAATAGCTAGAATTCATGGATTTAACAATTTTTACGACAAATTGCCGCAATTTAATAAAACAAGTCACAAGTCTAAAATAGCAGCCACTCAGCAAATAATCAGAAAAATACTGAGATCCATGGGACTGCATGAAATTATTAATTATTCATTTCAGCCAAGAAATGAAAAAAACACAAGGCTGCATATTGTTAATTCGTCAAGTAAAGATCAGGCAAGCTTGAGAAGCAATATTGTAAGCGGAATCATGAAAGCCAAAAAACACAATGTTAATCAAGGAAACAACAACTTTGAAGTTTTTGAGATTGGAAATATATTCACAAAAAACATATTGAATCAAAAATACAGAGAGACAACTCATGTATCATGGCTGCTTGGCAACAAGCACTTCAATACTTCAAGCTGGCAGTCGCCTAAAACTCAATTAACTTGGCTTCAAGCTAAAGGGCATACGGAGGAATTATTTGAAAGGCTGAATGCTAAAGTTTCTTGGACTACTTCAAGACAAAACAACGAATTTATTGAATCATTAAAGCTATATATTCATCCCACAAAAAGCATTTATATACAATATAAAGACCAAACAATTGGTGTATTAAGTCAGTTAAATAACTGCAGCCATAGCGTAAGTCCAAATAGTTATTTTACAGAAATTAAGCTTGATCAATTAATTCAATCAATTGAGACAAAAAGTCATTTAATGTATTTATATAGTCATTACTCAGGCTATCCTAAAGTCACTCGCGATTTTTCAATTAAAATCAATAGAAGAACTTCGATGGCAGATATTAACGAGGCTATTGTGAGGATCAAAACGCAAGAAAAAAATAAAATTGAATCAATAGATCTATTGAGCGAGTACTATAATGATCAAAATGTAAAAACTATTTGCCTTAGAATAAATTACAGGTCCAAGAGTAAAACTTTAACATGTCAAGAGGTTAAAATACTTGACGATATACTCAAATCAAAATTAACTGATGTTTTAGAGTAAGACATAAGCCAGGTTCTGTTCTTAAAAAGGGTAGTTATTTATCTTCATTAATTATCGTTTTATTTTGCAGTACATACTTTGCGCAATTAAATTAAATAGAATCTAAGCTACGCAACCTTGCTCCTTGCTGGGGTTTACCAAGTAAATAAATTTACATTTAATTCTGATATATTTTTACTATATCTTTGCACCCTTGCTTTGATTAACATCAAGCGGTTTATTTCTGTGGCACTGTCCTCGCAGTTACTTGCACTGGCTTTCTTCAGCTACAAAAATCTATTTGGAGCCTGGACTTTCCTCAAATTTAGAAAAATTTGCAACTACCTTTGCTTACTCTAGCAAACTATTGTAAAAGAAATAATTCAAGAAGTCAAACTTTTATTATTTAAAGAAAAACAACAATAAATTACCCAAAAAAAATGCGGGACCAAAAGTATTTTACTCACCAAGATTTTGCCTCTATGCTAAATAAATATAAATACCAACTAAATGTTGGAGATATTACAGGTGGCATTATTTTTAGCGAAGAAAAAAACGGCTTTCTGGTAGATATAGGAGAAAGCATAGCTGCATATCTACCCAATGATGAAGTGAAAATAAGTAAGTATGAGAAAGCTAGACCGCTTACTTACAGCTCAAGAGAATTCTTTATTATTGCATCCAACAAAAGAGCAAGACAATTAATCTTATCAACTAAGAGGCTGGAATACATTAAAGGATGGGAAAGAATTAAACAAATTAAACAAGAGGATGCCACTATAAAATTAGATATACACAAAATCAATAAAGGCGGACTGATTACGGTCGTCGAGGGGATACAAGGGTTTATACCTAATTCACATATAGTTGATATTAAAGAAAAAAAAATAATTACCGGTAAAAAAATAAAATGCTGTATTCTGTTTATTAACGAAAAAACTAATACCATCGTCCTTAGTCAGAAGCGAGCTGCTTTAAAAAGCTTAATATCAAAAATCCAACTAAATCAAAGGGTCAAAGGCACCGTTATAAACACCCAGAAATACGGAGTATTTATTAGCATATATGGATTTCCTGCCTTGCTCCATGCTTCAGAAATCAATGATGGTATAAGCAGCATGAAAAATATTTATATAGGTAGCCGTCTAATTGTTCGAATTATACATATAGACACAAAACAAGGAAGATTGTCGGTATCTAGGAAGGGATTAAGCTAGCCTCCGCCTACAATTGTCAAAACTTCAATTTTGTCACCAGGCATAATTGGCACACTGGCAAGTCCTACAGCTTGAACAATTTCGCTGTTATGCTCGACGATTACGGAATTGAGATCAAAAGCAAGGTAATCAAGAAAATCTTTCAATGATAAGCCAGGAGAACAGTTAAAAGGGTGTCCATTTAAGCAGACTGAAATATAATTCGTTAGCATATACAAAAACAATAAATTTAATAAAAAGTGGACTTATTTACAGGAAAATACTACAATTACTGTTATAGTAGCATAAATAAGGCGGGTGTAGCCAAGAGGTTAAGGCAATGGATTGTGGCTCCATTATTCGCGGGTTCGAGTCCCGTCATTCGCCCTCGATCAGTTTAAGAAATTAGATATAAAAAGTTCAGCTAAATCTGTCCTGTTTCTTGGTTGCGTTTTACCAAGTAGCCTAGTAAGATACTTTTCTGCATTACTCAAGCTAATATTTAAATTAACAGCAATTCCCTTATTCATCATTCCTGTCACTAAAAAAAGAGTGCTTAACTCGCGATCAGTAAAGTCAATACCAAGCAACCTTTTATCGAGTTGATAATTTTTAGAAAAACAGGAGTCGTTTAATGAAGCAAGAAGAGTATTATCTGCAAATGATAAATTCAGACGGGTAAAGCTTGGACAAATAAGTATTACAACCTAAATTATATCTCTGAATACAATCAAAAATCATGCTTTTAGCCGCTAAAAGCACAAGAGGCGTCAAGGCAAAAACTAGATTTAAGCGTCAATCATATAATAAATCATAACAGTTACAATTTGGCAAGTACATCACTGATATAACCAGATCAAAAAAGTAAAGCCAAAAGCTTAATAGTAGCCATAGCGCTATCATTAATCGCTATTTTTCTTTCTTTTAAAAAGATATGGCCTTATAGTATATGCTAAACAAATATCATCATCTACTACTAAAAATATACTTATATATACAAATGAAGTGGATCAACACACTAGAAAATTTCAATACATCATTTCATATACATACACTAGACAAAGAAGATTTCGTCTTGCTTCGGTACGATAAGAAGAACAGGCGCATATTATATGTATTAGAAGGATGCACTCAGTTGCTTCGAGTTTTTACAAATAATGAAAAAGTATGCTTGCGAATTTTGAGCAAAAATCAAATTACTATCAATGATTGCTATAATAGAAAAAGAGAGAACTATTGCGATCTCATGCTAGCGACTGCAAAAACCAAGATAATTGCTATTCCATTAGTTGAAATAAAAAATGAAGTAAAAAAACGCGCAGGCGTATTCATAAAAACAGAAACGCAAGAAGACAGCATAAAAGATGAAGTTATCAATATTTTATCTCATAGAAATACAAAAAAGCGAGTAGTGCAATTACTCATTGTGCTTACGAAACAACTTGGATATATTAAAGGCAATAGAATTATTGTACCTACCCAGTTAACTCATCAGGCAATTGCAGAAATAACTGGAAGCCAAAAAAGAACAGTCAGTAGAATAATGAAAAATTTAAAACACGAAAAAGCTATAGACTATAGCAATAAAGGTTTTATTATATGCAACGCAGTACGATTAATTCAAGCGTAAAAGTGGAATATATACTAAATCACGTGCTATAATACAGTTAGACAATCAAATTCAATAGCCTAAATGCAAAATTTATAATACACAGATAAAGATGGGAAAAGTATATGACTGGTTCGAAGAAAGACTAGAGATCCAATCAATAGCCGACGATATAACAAGCAAATACGTACCGCCTCATGTTAATATATTTTACTGCATAGGCGGCATTGTATTCACGTCGTTCTTAATACAAGTAGCTACAGGGTTTGCTATGACCTTTTACTATAGACCAACAGTATCTGATGCATTTAACTCAGTAGAATACATTATGACAGATGTAAACTTCGGATGGCTTATTAGATCTATACATAGATGGTCTGCAAGCATGATGGTGCTTATGTTAATCCTGCATATCTTTAGAGTTTATTTAACCGGTGGTTTTAAAAAACCTCGAGAGTTAACATGGGTAACAGGTGTAGTGTTAGCAGTGCTAACAGTGTCTTTTGGTGTTACAGGCTACTCGCTGCCATGGGATCAAATTGGTTACTGGGCAGCTAAAATTGTAACAGGTGTACCTGATGCCATTCCTGTCGTAGGCAGCAGCATAGTAGAGCTTTTAAGAGGTGGAATAAGTGTAAGCCAAAGCACGTTAACAAGATTCTATAGCTTGCATACATTTGTACTACCATTACTTACAGCAGTTTTCATGCTCATGCATTTTTTAATGATCAGAAAACAAGGTATATCTGGTCCGTTATAAATTAATCAACACACTAAACAAAATGACTATACTAAAAAAACCTGATTTAACTGATCCAAAATTAAGAGCAAAACTTGCAAAAGGCATGGGACATCATTACTATGGTGAACCAGCATGGCCCAATGAACTTCTATATATTTTCACTGTAGTTATTTTAGGAACCATAGCTTGCGACGTAGGGCTAGCAATACTAGAGCCCACTGCTCTAGGCGAGCCAGCAAACCCGTTCGCAACCCCTTTAGAAATTTTACCTGAGTGGTATTTTTTTCCTACGTTTAATTTACTAAGAGTTATACCAAATAAACTAATAGGGGTGTTATCAATGGCATCTGTACCAGCAGGATTAATCACTGTACCATTTATTGAAAATATCAATAAATTTCAGAATCCATTCAGAAGACCAATAGCAACTACTGTTTTTTTAATAGGAACGGTGACAACTATTTGGCTTGGCATTGGTGCAACAATGCCTTTGTCACAGGCTTTAACTCTTGGAATCATCTAATATTCTAAAACAGCAGTAAAAATATCTGCGTAGGCGATTAATCTATTTAATAGATACTGTACCGCCTACATCTTCTATTTTTTTCTTTATGTCATCAGCATCGTCTTTTGACACAGACTGCTTTAATAACACAGGAGAAGATTCAACTAACTTTTTAGCCTCTATCAAGCCTAGTCCAGTCAAAGATCTCACCACTTTTAAGACGGCTATCTTCTTAGTAGCAGGCACTACATCTAGAGAGATATCAAACTCTGTCTGCTCTTTCTCTTCTGCAGGAGCAGGTGAAGATGAATGAGAATGACTTGGAAGCAGTGCAGGAGCAGGTGAAGTATCTACACCGAAAACTTCTTCTATTTCTTTAACAAGCTTGGATGCCTCTAAAAGAGTTAAAGACTTTAAATCCTGAATAATATTACTAATTTTTGAAGTCATATTTAATACCAATAAATCTACCAATAAAAAAAATAAGCTGCTATAATTTTAACTCTCTAAACATATTAACATCAATCTGAATAGACGGGCTCATCGTACTTGATAGATACACAGACTTCCAGTATCTTCCTTTAGACCCTGTAGGTCGATTTTTTTCTATTGACTCTTTTACTGCAGTCAAATTAAGCAACAAATCACTAGAATCAAAATTGACTTTGCCGCAAGATACATGAACTATGCCCGCACGATCTACACGATATTCTAACTTACCTGCTTTAAATTCCGCAATAGATTCAATGAGATTTGATGCTACAGTTCCAGCTTTGGGCGAAGGCATTAAGCCTTTAGGGCCAAGTATTCGACCTAATTTAGCTATTAAAGGCATAACATCTGGAGTAGCAATAAGCTTATTAAAATCTAAACGACCTCGAGCAATCTCATCAATCAAATCAGCTGATCCTGCAAGATCAGCACCTGCAGCTTTAGCCTCATTCACTCTGTCGTCAGATGTAATTACAGCAACACGCATTTTTTTACCTGTTCCTTTTGGCAAAATTACAGTGGCTCTAAGCTGCTGATCTGCATATTTAGGATCTAAAGCAAGTGCAATATGCAGATCAACAGTCTCAACAAAATTAGCGCTGGAAATTTGAGACAGTAAGCTTATAGCATCGATTGGACTATATGAAGTTTTTGCAATTTTTTGAGCCAATTGCTTGTATCGACGAGATAATTTTGACATTTAAAAACCAACCTTTCTTAATCGTTTACTTTAATTCCCATATTTTTTGCTGTTCCAGCAACTATACGCATCGCTTTCTCGATGTTATCTGTATTTAAGTCAGGCAGTTTAGTTACTGCTATCTCTTTTAACTGATCTTTAGAAATGTAGCCAACAATTTGAAGATTAGGAGACCCGGAGCCTTTATTTAAGCCTGCAGCTTTAGCAAGTAAAACAGATGCAGGCGGAGTTTTTAGAATAAAAGAAAAACTGCGATCTTCATATATTGTGATTTCAGCAGGAATAACTAAGCCAGACTGACTACTGGTCCTTGAATTATACTCCTTACAAAACATTACAATATTAGCTCCATACTGACCTAAAGCTGGGCCAACCGGTGGAGCAGGTGTAGCCTTTGCAGCGCTGAGTGCTAACTTTACTAAGCCAACGATTTTTTTAGCCATAAACAATTTTCAATTAGTTTCAGATAAGAATTCAATACCCAGAACAATTGCCATTTAAACAAGTTAGACTAGATAATAATAAAATCATTATATGAGCAAGAAGAATTTTTTCCAAGTGCCTGGAAGTCAATAAAAGAATCAGCACGCCTTGAAGGACTTGAACCCTCGACATTAGATTTTGGAAATCTACGTTCTGCCAACTGAACTAAAGGCGTTTTGCATATGCTAGAGGACACTATATCATAATCAAGATCCTGTGAGTCAATAATTTTATAGGCAAAAACAATAAAAACAACTAAACTAGTAAATAATTAGTTTGTAAAAATCAATATCATTTTTCATATATGTTAAATAATATTTTAAGCCACAATAATCTATCGCGCAATGAATACGAAAGATACGCTAAACAAATTATTATAGAAGAAATAAAAATTGAAGGACAAAGCAGGCTAAAAAAAGCAAAAGTAATTTGTATTGGTGCAGGAGGAATAAATTCATCTACACTCATGTACCTTGCAGCATGCGGAATCGGAACACTTGGCGTTATTGATGATGACAATATTGAACTTTCTAACCTACAAAGACAGGTGATATATAGGCATAAAGATATTGGCAAAAAAAAAGTTAAAGCTGTTCGTAAAAGTCTTTTTTTATTAAACGAATCAATAAAAATAAAAAGCTACAATACAAAACTTACAAAAGACAATATAATTAATATACTGTCAAACTACGAAATTGTAATAGACGGAACAGACAACTTTGCAGCAAGATATCTTATAAGCGAATACTGCTACAGACTTCATAAAATACATGTTTATGGAGCAATAGATCAATTTACAAGCCAAGTTAGTGTATTCAATTATCAAAATAGTAAAAGCTACTACAGCCTATATAACAAAATGTCATACAGTAAGCTGCAAAGGTGTGATTCAACGGGAGTAATTAATACACTGCCTGGACTTACAGGTCTATTGCAGGCAACAGAAACTATCAAAATTATCTTAGGACTTGGTAAAGTGTGCTGCCATGAATTATTAGTATTTAATATGCTCAAATGCTCATTGGCACAAATCAAAATCAAGCCTTGTAAATTACTAAATCAAAAAATCAAAAAATATAAAAACAGGAATACAGAATTTCAAAAGCAATATATCCTAACAGATATTGTGCTCAGTAACACAAAAGAATCTGATTTATTAATTGATATACGTACATCAGAAGAGTCTAAAATACACAAGCTGAACAAAGCAATAAATATACCATTACATAGACTAAAAAAACAACAAGCAATTAAGCAAATCAAAAAACTGGCAGAAAAGCATAATATTATTTTATACTGCGGCCATTCAACAAGATCATATATTGCATCTCAAATACTGCAGAGATATTCTATCAAGCATTACATTTTTAACAATCAAATTAAAGGAAAGAGAGGGATTCGAACCCTCGTTAAGTAATACTTAAGCAGCATTTCCAATGCTACGCTTTTAACCACTCAGCCATCTTTCCAAAGAGATTATCATGGACTATAATACTACATAAGGCCGATTATAACAAAAAAATATAAAACATGAAAAAAAGCATTGTGGTCATCATGAAAGAAAATAGAAGAGAAAAAGACCCGAGGCAAAGAATTAAAGAAGTGTCTGCAGGGTACGCATTCAACTATTTGATACCAAAACAAATAGCCGAAATAGCAACAAGAGGTAAAATAAAACATATCAATATGCTATATGAAATAGCATCGAAAAAACAGGATATTGCTTACAATGAAAATGCAAAAATTAAATACAAGCTAGAAAAAATAAACAGTGTTCGAATTAGGAAAAAATGTAGTACAAGTCAACTAATATTTGGAAGTATTTCTACTCATGACATTGTGGCACAAATATTTCAATTAACAGGAGAAAAAATAGATAGGAAGCATATTATACTGGCTGACAGTAACAAATTAGGAAAACACACGGCAAAAATTAAAATTGGAGGCAGTATTAGCAGCTCAGTCAATTTGCATATTATACCTAAAACAATCTAGCCGTAACAGTATTCAGCCAATACAGGCAACAAGCTAAATATAAGTAGCCAGCGAATAATTACCACAGTAAGTCGCATGTCTATTGATCAAAGTAAGTATGCGGGATATAAAATACTACCTTCGAGTAGCATATTGGCAGAAGAAATTGTCATCGGACAAATGCTATTAGATAGTAAAGCAAAACAATACGTTATTGACAACACAATAAGTAATTTTTTTACACTACAAAAACATAGGGAACTATACAAGCATATCTGCATTGCAAACGACGCAAGCAATATTACCACAACAATAAAGTATTTGTGGGATCAAAAAATACTAAAAAAAATAGGGGGTGTATCATGTATTATCGACATTGTTAGTAAATCGCATGCGTCCTTAATTTATTCCAACAAATATATCTACATTAAATACTGTATCAAAATTTTACAATACCATTACATTAAAAGGCTTTTTGGGCAATATAGCTACAGTGTTCTACAGTTAAGTCATTTTTATCAAATCAGTACTCAAGAAATACAAAAGAAGGCCAGTGGCTATCTAAAGCGCGTATGTGAAATCAAGCAAGCAAAAGATGCAGTAGAATTCCGTCAAAGTATTAGCAAACTTTTGCATACAATCCAGAGTTCTTCAAAAAAACATGCAAGGATAGCATCTGGCTTTTTTGAGCTTGATAAAACCACTAATGGATTTAAGGCAGGCGAATTGATAATCGTAGCTGGCAGACCTTCTATGGGCAAAACATCATTTGCAATTAATATTGCAAGACACGTCGCTTTCAACTTAAGGCTTTCAGGATACATATTTAGTCTAGAAATGTCAAAAAACGAAATACTTAATAAATTAGTTGCACTAGCATCTTGTGTTTCTGTAAGAAAAATTCAACAAAAAAAAATAAGCAGATATGAGTGGATCAAAATACAAGAAGTGTGCCGTTTTTTACTTTTATCTTCTTTGCGAATTAATGATCAAGAGTCGTCATCTATAGAATACATAAAGGCACAGTATAACAATTATTCATATAAAAAAAAACTATAGCTATCATTGACTATTTACAATTAATCCAATGCAATAGTGGGGAAAAAGAAAATCGATCACAAGAGATAGGGAAAATAACAAGAGAGCTCAAAATATTAGCAAAAAATACTCAATCACCAATTATTCTGCTATCTCAATTAAACCGCAATATAGACAGTCGATCTAATAAACGTCCATTATTATCTGATTTACGCGAAAGTGGGTGTATAAGCTGCACGAACAAGCCTTACGTACAAAAAGTTAATACTAGCAATAGATCTCTCAAAACAACTCAATGGCTTACAAGATTCTATGGATGGAATACAGAAGGAAAAGTGAAATTTAATATAAGCGAAATACAATATACATACTGCATAGCAAGCTACAAAGAATCAACAATACATATAACTCATAATCATAAAATACTAACAGGTCAAGACTGGAGCAAGATAGATCAGATTAAAAAAAATAATCACAACAGAACAATCTTCAACAAAGCAGTATGCAATAAATTAGAAACAGGGCGCAGTGTATTGCAAAACATACTGCTACTAAGGAGAGAAGATGTCTACGATATAGCATTGCATGAATACTCGAATTTTTTAATTTATAAATACATTGTCCACAATTCAATTGAGCAAGATTCAGATTTAATACTGATGCTGTATAAGAATTCAGAGAATAGTGAAAACAATAAGATAGATGTAATAATAGCAAAGCATAGAAACGGACCTGTAGGCTCTTTTCAACTTATTTTTCATGCAGACATCTGCAGATTTACAGATATAGAGTATACGGACGCGACATTGAGGCAATAAAAGTTGCGGGCAAGGAAATAATGCAGTAAAATATAGTTCGTGCCGGGATAGCTCAGTTGGTAGAGCAGTGGACTGAAAATCCTCGTGTCACCAGTTCAAATCTGGTTCCTGGCATTCTCAATCATCGCAAAAGCATTAAATTCAATAACTTGCTTTTGCGACTAATACAACTACAAGAACAGATTAAGGCTTCAGCATCTCAAGTTTTTCGCCAAGCAAAACATTCACAGAACCCTCGTCTGTGATGTCTACAACAGCACTATCGCCCGACTTAATTCTGCCGGCCAAGAATTCTTCGGCCAAGCTGTCCTCGAGCAAGCGCATCACTGCTCTTCTTAAAGGTCTAGCGCCGTAGCTCGGATTATAGCCTTCATCAACTAAGCGATTTTTAAATCTTTCAGTTACATCTAGCTGTATCTCTTTCTGCTTAATCCTTTCAAATACTTCTTCAAGCATAATGTCGGCTATTTGCCCCACTTCGCTCTTAGTTAATTGCCTAAATACAATGATTTCGTCTAAGCGATTTAAAAACTCAGGCCTGAAATACTGCTTCAATTCTTCATTCACCAAAGCACGAATACGGGTATACTGAGATTCAACCTGTGAATCACCTAGCTCAAAACCTAAGCCGCCTCCGCCTTTTTCAATAACCTTAGATCCAATATTTGAAGTCATGATCAGCAAAGTATTCTTGAAATCTATAGTGCGGCCTTTTGCGTCGGTCAACCTTCCATCCTCTAGTATCTGTAGTAATAAGTTGAAAATATCAGGATGAGCTTTTTCAATTTCATCAAACAAAATAACAGTGTACGGTCTTTTTCTCACTGCTTCTGTTAAATATCCACCTTCACTATAGCCTACATAACCAGGAGGCGAGCCTATCAGCTTGGACACAGTATGTCTTTCCATGTATTCAGACATATCCAAGCGCACCATGGCCTCTTCTGCTCCGAAGAAGTATGAGGCCAGTGCTTTAGTTAGCTCTGTTTTACCAACACCAGTAGGACCAGAAAATATAAAACTTGCTATTGGTCTACTAGGATTTTTTAGACCTACACGCGCTCGTCTTATAGCTTTAGAAACCGCTACAACTGCTTCATCTTGACCAATTATTCTACTATGCAGTGTATCCTCCATATGCAAAAGCTTTTCCGACTCACTTTTAGTTAATTTAGTTACCGGTATACCTGTCCAAAAAGCAACGATCTCAGCTATGTCTTCCTCCGTTACAATCGGGTCTTCTAGATTTAACTCTGGCTCATCTTTTTTAGTCTGTGCGATTGCAGCAATCTGAGCCTTGATCTCCATCTCACGACTTCTATACTGTTCAGCCTTCTCATACTTCTGGGCCCTAATAGCCTCGTCTTTAGCCTTTAAAACATTTCTTAACTCTTTATCTAATTCACGAGCAGCTGGAGGAAGTTGAGAGTTTAACAATCTTACCCTAGAACCTGCTTCATCGATTAAATCAATTGCTTTATCTGGCAAAAACCTATCCGAGATATATTGATTAGCATATTTTGCTGCTGCTGCGAGAGCACTATCAGACATTTTAAGCTGATGGTGCTTTTCGTATCGATCTCTTAGGCCAAACAGAATTTCAATTGTTTCTTCAACACTTGGCTCACCAACCAAAACAGGCTGAAAACGTCTTTCAAGAGCCGCATCTTTTTCAATATGCTTCCTGTACTCTTCTAGGGTTGTAGCACCAATACATTGCAGCTCACCTCTAGCCAAAGCAGGCTTGAGCAAATTAGCAGCATCGATAGCTCCTTCAGCAGCGCCGGCACCTATTAAAGTATGCACCTCATCAATAACCAAAATTACATTATTTGCTGACTTGATCTCATCCATAATTCTTTTCAGGCGCTCTTCAAATTCACCTCTATATTTTGTGCCAGCAACTAGCAATCCAACATCTAAAGTAATTACTAGCTTATCTTCCAAAATAGATGGTACATCCCTGTTTGCTATACGCTGAGCCAGACCTTCTGCAATAGCTGTCTTGCCTACCCCTGGCTCGCCTATTAAAACAGGATTATTCTTTGTCCTTCTGCCTAGAATTTGAATAACACGCTCTATCTCTTTCTGACGACCAACAACAGGGTCTAGCACACCTTCAATAGCCAATTCAGTCAAGTTAGAGCCAAACTCTTCGAGTGTGGGGGTTTTGCTTCGCGCTTGCATATTGCCATTAGCATTCACATTTACTTCCGCATTATCGCCCAGCATCTGTATTACTTCAGTTCTAATTGAGGAAACATTGACAGATAAATCTTCCAGAACTCTAGCAGCTACCCCTTCTCCCTCTCTGACTAAACCCATTAACAAATGCTCAGTTCCAATATAATTATGCCCTAGCTGCCTAGCTTCTTCTAAAGATAGCTCTAAAACTCGCTTAGCTCTTGGAGTAAAAGGAATTTCAACAGCAACAAAGCCTGAGCCTCTACCAATTATTTTTTCGACTTCAATTCTGGCATCTTTCAAATTTACATTCATAGACTTAAGAACTTGAGCAGCAATACCGGTACCTTCTCCAATAAGGCCTAAAAGAATTTGCTCAGTACCGACAAAATTATGTCCTAAACGCCTAGCTTCTTCTTGAGCCAACATAATCACTTTAATAGCCTTTTCTGTAAAACGTTCAAACATGCAATGAGTCAATAAATAAATTGTTACCTGTGATACATATAATATTAGCACAAAAATAAAAATAAATTAACAGGTAAACAATTAATTTTCAGAAATACGCAAATTATCGTAAAAGATACTAGCCTAATTTACTTCGCAAATTAGGATATTGCAAAATAAAACAAAAAACAAGGTAAAAACAGCAAATTTGCCAAAATAAGACGATGATATTTTGACCAATCTATTAAAAATGAACCATTCGTAATTTTTAATAGATTAAAACAGGTGACAAGCCTTAGATGAATAAAATTCATAGCAGCAGATTAATTGCTATGCAAAATTTAACATATTGAACTATAATGATAATCAGAGAAAAGCATTAAATTACGCAATTAAAATATAAACAATTAGTGAAATAAACATGGAAATCAATAAAAAAAAAATTATACATAATACAGGAAAAGTAGACCTGAAGGAGAATGTGCCCTCAATAGAAGTTGGTGATACAATAAAAATAGGTATGCTGATACAAGAAGGAAGCAAAGAAAGAATACAATTCTCAGAAGGCGTAGCTATATGCATTCATAAAGCTTGCATAAGTACAACTGTAACCTTAAGACGTATCTTTCAAGGGATCGGAGTAGAAAAAGTTTATCTCATACACTCTCCCAGAATTACCAGTATACAAATACTAAAAAAATCTAAAGTAAAAAGAGCGAAACTGTACTACTTAAGACATAAAACCGGTAAAGCCGCAAAACTTAAGCAAAAATTTGAAAATTAGAAGCAAGTGGATATATAAACCCAGATGGCTAGAGTATCATGCTAACTTCATGAAAGACGCTGGTTCGAATCCGGCTACATCCAGATTAAAAAATTGAAGTTTCATGCAGAAAATGATATACTACTTTAGTGATAAGTGGGTCGGTGCTCGAGTGGTTAATGGGGGCGGACTGTAAATCCGCTGGCTTAGCCTACGTTGGTTCAAATCCAACCCGGCCCAATAAACAAATTATAGCCCCTGTAACTCAATGGCAGAGTATTTTCTTGGTAAGAAAAAAGTAATGGGTTCGATTCTCATCAGGGGCTTGAGCGGTATTTAAATGAACTTACGCTACTTCACAAACTTATTTTGCCTATATACTCCTATCATTTGTGAGTTGCTTTTTCCTGGCGCAACCATTGGATAACAATTTTCTTCTTCGGCAACCTTGCAATCTATCAAGAAAGCAGATTTAGAATTAAAAGCCCTTGTAAACACCTGATCCATTGAGCTGCGATTTGCAAAAGCCGCAGAGCTAATACCGAAAGCAGATGCTAAAATTTGAAAATCAGGCATACCACTTTCCATACTTGAGTGTGAATAACGTTGACCATAAAAAGCTTGCTGCCATTGACGAACCATGCCCTGCCATTTGTTATTAATAATAATAATTTTAACAGGCAAAGAATACTGAGCTATTGTCGCTAATTCTTGCAAATTCATTTGAAAACTAGCATCACCGCTTATACAAACAACCAAGCTATCAGGATGAGCAATCTGAGCACCTATAGCAGCCGGTAATCCATAGCCCATGGTTCCTAAGCCAGCACTAGACAGCCAGTGCCTAGGTATTATATTTAGGAATTGAGCAGCCCACATTTGATGCTGACCTACATCAGTAGTAAAATAAGCTCCTGCTGCTAGTTTATTCAAGGAAACAATTATTTCTTGTGGGGATAAAGAGCGGATCTTTTTTGGAACAAGCAAAGGATATTGCAGTTTCCAACTCATTATTCTTTCTGTCCAAGAAATTGTTTGATCAGGAGAAAAATCATTCGATTTTTCAATTTCTTTGATAACACCCTGCAAAACAATCCTTACGTCTCCAACAACAGCAATGTGCGGTATACGATTTTTGCCAACTTCGGCAGGGTCTATGTCAATATGCACAACTTGAGCATTACAAGCGAATTCATCAAGTTTCCCTGTTACTCTATCATCAAACCTTGCACCTAAAGCTAATAAAAGATCACATTCACTAACAGCAAAATTGGCATAAGCTGTTCCGTGCATTCCAAGCATACCTAAAGATAAACTATTAGTCTCGTCAAATACGCCTTTTCCCATTAAAGTGGTTGTAACTGGCATTTGGCACATCTCTGACAGCTTTTGGACTTCTTCATGAGCACCCGAAGTAATGCTTCCTCCTCCGGCGTAAATCAAAGGCTGACTAGCGTGTGTAATTAATTTAACGATCTTAGTAAGTTGTTTAGTAGAAGCATGATGCGTAAAACGACAACCAGGGACACTGACAGTATTCGGATAGACAGGCCTGTAATTAAATTTCTCTAATCCCACGTCTTTAGGTATATCAATAAGAACAGGTCCTGGGCGACCATGCTGAGCAATATAAAATGCTTCAGCAATAATTCTTGACATATCTCTGGGGTCTCTGACAACGTACGAATGTTTAACAATTGGCAATGTGATACCAAAAATATCAACTTCTTGGAACGCATCCGTTCCTATGAAAGCACGACTAACTTGACCTGTTATTAAAACAATCGGCACAGAGTCCATTTGTGCAGTAGCTATCCCCGATACTAGATTTGTTGCACCAGGTCCAGAGGTAGCAAAACAAACACCCGTTAGACCAGTTGATCTAGCATATCCATCAGCAGAATGGCATGCTGCTTGCTCATGTCTTGCTAAAATGTGTTTCACTAGTTTTTTTTCTTCCCATCTATATAGTTCATCATATATAGGCAGAATAGCACCACCTGGGTAGCCAAAAATATATCTGACCCCATGCCTGACTAAACTATCCATCAATGCAAAAGCACCTGTTTTTTGATTTCCTGCTTCTTTTTTCATCTTTAAACAACTTGATAAAAATATATTCACTAAGATTAGTTTATAATATACAATATTATATATGTCTAATTTTTAGTTTTTTTTTTGACAGAAATGACTTCTTATTTTTTAATTTAGCGCTAGCATAAGCTTCAAAATCTTATATAAAAATAGAAGTAGCGCTCCTCCAATTATGACGGTTAAAATGCTGTACTTAGGCCTCCTTAATAGCTCGAAAAATGAATTTAGATTTGTCAAGAAAAATCCAAGCAGTACAGATAGAAAGAATTGAAAAAGTTTAAGTATATTGGCCCAAAAGATGCTCATAATATTTTTTTGATTTTTTATTGCGATATTTTGATTATATGGTAAATGATTTTGAAAGGGTTCAGGTATTAAGTGAGGCTTTGCCTTTTATACAGGAGTTTGCTGGTAAGACTGTTGTTATTAAGTACGGCGGATCAGCAATGCAAAATAAAGAATTGCAAAGTAAAGTTATTGAAGACATTTTGTTCCTATCTTATATTGGCTTAAAACCAGTTGTAGTTCATGGTGGTGGACCAATTATTAATGAATGGTTGGAAAAATTAGGTATAATGCCGGAATTTAATCAGGGTATTAGGGTTACTAACTCTTTTACCATGGAAGTTGTTGAGATGGTTTTAGTCGGTAAAGTAAATCAAGGACTAGTAGCCTTATTGAACCAAAAAAAGGGCAAGGCCGTAGGCTTATCCGGGAAAGATGCAGGCTTAATTATTGCTGATCGACTTTTTGATCGCGCCAATAATTTTGTAGGTAAAATTGGTAGAGTTGATGTTAAAATTATTAACTTGCTGATAAACTACGGATATATACCTGTAATTGCAAGTGTTGCAGTAGGCTCAGATGGCTTTTCTTATAATATAAATGCTGATACTGTTGCAGGCGCAATAGCATCAGCGCTAAAAGCAGAGAAAATAATTTTGTTAACAGATACACCAGGTATCATGGGTAATATTGCTGACCCACATAGTTTAATTAAATTTGTTGATGTTTTCACTGTTGGCACTTTAAAAAGTCAAAATATTATATCGGGTGGCATGATTCCCAAAGTGGATTGTTGCGTGGAAGCTGTTATGCATGGAGTAAAGTCAGCGCATATTATTGATGGCCGGATTTTACATGCTTTATTGCTGGAAATTCTTACCAAAGATGGCATAGGTTCTATGATTTCATGACTTATTTACTTGATTTTGTCTTAGTCTTTACAGATTTTGTGATCGAGCATACGTTTTATTGATTTAAATATGATATAATGTCGAATCATATGGCTCAGTAGCTCAGTTGGTTAGAGCAGAGGACTCATAAGCCCAAGGTCGCAGGTTCAAATCCTGCCTGAGTCAAGCTCAATCATTATTAGCTGCGAGTTTAAGCTTAGGAGAGATGGCTGAGTGGTTGAAAGCGGCAGATTGCTAATCTGCTATACGATTTTAGTATTGTATCGAGGGTTCGAATCCCTTTCTCTCCTTCTTGCTACTAATCTGATCTATTAAATATAAATCTTTTAGTTCATATTATTTGATGGCATGGGTGTAATTGAGAGACGATGTTAAGATTATTTTTTTATCAATACTTCCGCTTGCGCTTCTTTATCGTGGTAAAAAACTATATATTTATTTAATGTAAGGCGACTTTTTTTATGCAATAAATAAATACACATGCTTGAACATGCAAAGCCTCAATACGTAAGTAATCTACCAGCCAAAGATCTGATTTCTTTCAATAGACTATCTGCTCTAGAGTGAAATTCATTTATAGTAGAATAAAAACTTTCATCGAATATTGATTATCAATAAGATTTGACAGTTACTTGCTCGACATTCGCTAGGTAGTAGCTCTTCTTTTATTAGTCCTGTACCTGATTTCTAAAGATAAGAGCTGAGGCTTCCTTATGTGGCTATTATTTGACTCTTAGAAGTCTGAAAAAAGAGTTTATTTAATGCTTATATTCTGTAAGCAGGAATCCGGTATTATTGATTCAGGTGTTTGCTTTTTGAATTACACGTATGAGAATTTATTTATTTTTTTCTATAGCCTTTTTGAAAAAACATAACAAGCTTAATATTACTCTGTAGAAGCCTATGTATTGAATCATGTATTCATGTTTTGATTTTATAGCTAGTACAATTTTATCCTTTGACTTGTTCTCATTTGACAATTTGTATAGATTATTTTATGCTATCATTCGTGGTCAGAGATCGTAGTTCAATTGGTTAGAGCATCGCCCTGTCACGGCGAAAGTTGCGGGTTCGAGTCCCGTCGGTCTCGTCACACTTTGTTCTTTGTTTTATGCTTTATTAGGAACTTTTGTGTACTTATTAATTATGTTACGTAGTTCAGAGCCTTCAATCGTCTCTTTTTCAATTAACATGTCAACCAAATAGTCTATGATTACTCTATTCTCTTTAATAATCTTGACTGCTTGTGAATGACAGGCGTCGACAATTTCTTTTACCTGACTATCAATCTTGATTGCTATTTCATCAGAGTATTCATTGCCCGCTGACATATTTCTGCCTAAAAATGGGTTTGAAGCTTCACTTTCGAGACACAAGGGGCCAATGCTAGACATGCCAAATCTAGTCACCATCTGTCTAGCCATTGATGTAACTTGTTGCAAATCGTTACTTGCACCTGTTGTTACTTCAGCATCTCCAAATACTACTTCTTCAGCTGCTCTTCCTCCAAGAGCTCCAACAATTCGAGATAATATTTGTGCTCTTGAAATTAATGTTTGATCGTCAGCAGGCGTGAACCATGTTAGCCCTCTGGCTTGCCCTCTTGGTATTAGTGTTACTTTTTGTACAGGTTCATGCCTTTCTAGTAGTGTACCAATTATTGCGTGCCCAATCTCGTGATATGCGATTAATCTTTTGCTTTTACTGTCTATTAATGGTACGCCTTCCATCCCTGCTACTACCCGGTCAATAGATGTATCTATCTCATTAATTGCTATCTTGCTCTTTCTCCTTCTTGCTGTTAGGATGGCTGCTTCATTTAGTAGATTTGCTAGATCCGCACCTGAAAATCCAGGTGTTCTACGTGCAATAACAGACAGTGATACAGTTTCATCTATTTTTTTGTTTTTTGCATGAACTTGAAGAATGGCCAGTCTTCCATTGAAATCTGGAACATTTACAGCAACTTGCCTATCAAACCGACCAGGTCTTAGTAGGGCAGAGTCTAGTATATCAGCTCTATTTGTTGCAGCAATTACTATGATTCCTGTATTGCCTTCGAAGCCGTCCATTTCTGTTAGAAGTTGATTCAGTGTCTGCTCTCGTTCGTCGTTGCCACCACCAATTCCTGTTCCTCTTTGTCTGCCTACTGCATCGATTTCGTCAATAAAAACAATACACGGTGCGTTCTCTTTCGCTTTTTTGAATAAGTCGCGCACTCTTGATGCTCCAACTCCTACAAACATTTCTACAAACTCTGATCCTGAAATGCTAAAAAAAGGAACATTGGCTTCTCCAGCAATTGCCTTGGCTAATAGCGTTTTGCCTGTTCCAGGAGGGCCGACTAGCAAAACGCCTTTTGGTATTTTTGCTCCAACAGCTGTAAATGATTCAGGCTGTTTTAAAAAAGTGACTACTTCTTGAAATTCTTCTTTAGCTTCGTCTACGCCTGCTACATCATCAAAAACAATGCCTGTTTTTGCTTCCATCTGAAATAGGGCTTTTGATTTGCCAAATGTCATTGCTTGACCAGGACCACTATTGTTTGATCCTGATCTTCTAAACAATAAAGCCAATCCACTGATAAGCAACAGCGGAAAAAATAAATTTCCAGCAAGATTCCATATAGCCCCTGTGTTTTTATTTGGGTGAGCATCCAGGTCTATGTTTTTACTTCTTAGCTTTGTTATTAGCTCCGGAGCGCTTGCGGGTAATTCTACTCTAATTTTTTGAATACGATTACCTAACTCTGGACCTATTGCTTCTACGATTGCTGTATGACTATTGTCGTACATGTCCACTCTCTTGACCCATCCCATGTCTACATACTCCAAGAATCTTCCGTAAGTCATTCTTGAGCTAGCAGCATTATTATTGAGGTCGTCGCTTGCTGGAGCAAATAAACCTTGCCAGAGGAAAAATGTTATTACGATTACTGGAAGTGACCACAGTAGGACAGTTTTCCACGATATTTTCATTATTGTAAATCCTTAAAATAGCTTGAATGATGTATATACAAGTCTGATTGTTTTTATCCTATTACAATAGTAAACTTAACATTTTTATCAAATTATTGGCAACTTATTGACTGATAAATGTGTATAAAATTTAATAAATTTGCTTTTACTTCTGCATATCTGCTAATTTGTTATTGAATACTTATCGCTATTAATTGAATTTATTAATTATGATTACTAAAGGCTCTAAGGTTAAAGTACTAAGAAAAGAATCGTATTGGTATCAAGATACTGGCACAGTATTTAAAGTAGAAGAGAATATCAAATATCCTATAGCTGTCAGGTTTACTCGCTATGCTTATAATAATGTTAACATCAATAATTTTAGTGAAAATGAGCTAGTTCTTATTTCTTAATGACAATATACACCTTGCGTATAATACGCAAGGTGTATATATTATTAGCTGCCTATACTTGCCCAATCTACATCAACACTATTTAGTATAAGAGATGAATTATATATTTGCAAAATAATTAGCAGAAATAGAAAAAATAGAAGCATAAAAACTGCCATTATAGGCGTAGTGCCCCATCCAGGAGCAACTTTACCGTACTCTGAGTTTAAGGGTCTTAATAATTCACCTAGTCTGGTTCTTAGTGCCATAGTGTTGTTAATTCATTAATTAATAATACTTTTTGCTGCTCGCTTTATTATTATATGTATAGATTAATTTATTATCTATTCATATATGGAAATCGCAACTATTCTTAGTGTTTTTATTTCAAGTTTGTTAGTAGGAATTACAGCCTACTCTTTATATACTGCTTTTGGTCCAGTTGCTCAAGACTTACGGGATCCTTTCGAAGAGCATGAAGAGTAATTCTTTTTGCGCTCTTTGCTTTGTATACACTAACTATATGATTTTATCGTAAAGCGACTACCAGAATTATTTATGTCAAGTATATGTTACTTGGCAATTCTTGGAGGATCCCGAAAAAATATAGCGAAAAAGATAACCATTAACGTACCTGTTAATAAAAATACATACACAAGAGCTTCCATACAGTTTACCTCTCTATGATTGTTTTATTATGTATCTGATTTGTTTCTTTGGCTTAAACTGCACCTTGTTTCTTACTACTTTTATCTCCTAGCTTCTGGAATGCACCAAATTCGACTTGCTCTGTGACTTCAGCTCCAATACCAGCAAATACATCTCTAAAGATTGTTCTGGATCCATGCCACAGATGGCCAAAAAAGAAAATTAGCGCAAAATTAGCGTGGCCAAATGTGAACCATCCTCTTGGACTGCTTCTAAATACACCGTCCGACTCCAGCGTGGTTCGGTCGAACTCGAACACTTCACCTAGTTGAGCTTTTCTCGCGTATTTTTTAACACTGGGTGCATCTGTGAATGTTTTGTTGTTTAGTTTTCCTCCATAAAAACTAACTGAAACTCCTACTTGCTCAATGCTATATTTGGATTCTGCTCTTCTAAAAGGTATATCTGCACGAATAATTCCGTCTTTATCTACTAGTATTACAGGAAAAGTTTCAAAGAATGCAGGCATTCTTCTGACGGTTAATTCTCTGTTTTCTTTATCTTGAAAAATAGGATGTCCTAGCCATGCTTCGGCGATTCCGTCTCCTTTATCCATAGGTCCCGCACGAAATAACCCACCTTTAGCTGGGTTATTTCCTATATAGTCATAAAAGGCTAGCTTGTCGGGTATTTTTGACCATGCTTCAGCTGGTGTTGAGCCTTCATTCAATGCATTTTCTACTCTTTGTTCAATTTCCTGCTGGAAATATCCACTATCCCACTGGTATCTTGTGGGCCCAAAGAGCTCCAATGGCGTTGTTGCAGATCCATACCACATTGTTCCACAGGTAATAAATGCACTGAAAAAGACAGCTGATATGCTGCTAGATAGTACAGTTTCTATATTGCCCATCCTTAATGCTCTATATAGTCGTTGAGGTGGCCGAACTGTTAAATGAAAAACGCCTGCTAGAATACCTACTGTTCCGGCTGCTATGTGATGAGATGCAATTCCGCCTGGATTAAATGGATTAAACCCATCTGGTCCCCATGCAGGTGCTACAGGTTGCACTTTTCCAGTTACTCCGTAGGCATCTGAAACCCAAATTCCTGGTCCAAATAATCCTGTTGCATGGAATGCTCCAAACCCAAAGCATAATAGGCTTGATAGTAACAGATGAATACCAAAAATTTTTGGTAAATCCAATGCTGGTTCACCTGTTCTAGGGTCTCGAAATAGCTCTAAATCCCAGTAAACCCAGTGCCAAATGGATGCCAGAAAAAGCATTCCTGATAATACGATATGAGTAATTGCAACCCCTTCAAAGCTCCATAGTCCAGGGTTAGATATGCTTTCTCCTGTAATACTCCAGCCACCCCAGGAGTCTGTTACACCTAATCTGGCCATGAACGGCATAACAAACATGCCTTGTCGCCACATTGGATTGAGCACAGGATCAGAGGGGTCAAAAACAGCTAATTCGTATAATGCCATCGACCCTGCCCATCCTGCAACTAGAGCTGTATGCATTAAATGCACAGATATTAAACGACCCGGGTCGTTTAACACTACTGTATGTACGCGATACCACGGTAATCCCATGAAATTTATTTTCTCCTTTAAAATAATTACTGTGCCTTTCTTGCGATAAATTTTTTTTAATTTACGTCACCCGCTATATTATACCATTTTTCTTCTTGCGTCAGCTGCAATTGTTTGATTATTCAATTTTTCTTGATACAATCCTGCTTGTGGCTAAAAAGCTTATGCATGTAATAGCTGTTAATAATATGACTGCTTCATGTAAACTCGATGAGTATCCATAACTAAGTAATTCCATTGCATATGGCTCATGATTCTTTGTGTAATTAAAAACTATAAACCTAATAGCTTCTATTCCATGCGTTAACAAATTAAATCTAGTAATAATTTGTAGCCAATATGGCATGAAATACATAGGTGCCAATGCTGTGCTGGCGAATAGCATTGGCAAGTTGACTATTAAAATTAATGCAATGAATTCTATGTGACCAGGTAAAATGAATGCTAGGCTCAGGCTCAGGCTAGAAATACTACATGTTATTAATAGTAGCACTAAAAGTATTAGGCCAATACCTTGATAGCTTAGTTGGAATCTAAAAAAATTGAAGCTGCATAGTATTATGATTAGATTTTGCAGCATTGTAATACAAATTATGAAAAATGTTGCCCCTAGAACAATTGAAGACCTGGAAATAACAGGGCTAACAAGTAATCTGTTTAAAAATCCAAATTCTCTATCAAATATTAAAGGTAGTCCCGCGTTTAGTGATCCAGTGAAAGATGTAAAAACAATAATGCCGCAGCTTAAAAACGGCCCATAGCTGTCACTTGCGCCAAAGGAACTTAATGGAATATTGTGGAATAGGCCGCCAAATAAAAGAAGCCACAGTAGCGGTTGCAAAAGTCCGGATATAAACCCTGAAGGTCTTCTGAATGCCTGCAAAAATAATCTTTTGGTTAAATGTATGATTTCTCGCGTGCGATTGAAGCATGAAATTTTACGAAATTGTACTTGTCTATGCGTATCAAGGATTGAACTAATGTGCAGATTCATATTTAAGCCTTAAGGTAACTATAATAATATGAATTATGTGAACTTATGTATAAATTCTTTAGCATAATTTATATATTTTTGCTGTATTTTACGTGCACTTTTGTTATTATTTTATGCGCTATCTATTGATGCTTTAATATTAAGGATGTTATCACACAAAAAATCAGCTCTTATTTTTGATCGAAGATAAAGTGTGTAGCTATAATCATATTCTTTAGGGGTTAAATAATGACTGCTTACAAGGTAACATTTATACTTGAAGATGGTAGCGAATCTATTATTGAATGTTCAGAAGACACATATGTTCTTGATCAAGCTGAAGAAGAAGGTTTAGATTTACCATACTCTTGTCGCGCTGGTGCTTGTTCTACTTGCGCCGGTATCATTATTGAAGGCGAAGTTGACCAGTCAGACCAGTCTTTCTTGGATAGCGACCAAATAGAAAGCAATTTTGTTTTAACATGTGTTGCGTATCCTGCTAGTGATTGTGTAATAAAGACACATCAAGAAGAAGGTCTATATTAAGCTAAGCGATTGGTTTTCAGCAATAACACCGCAGGTGATATGGATTATCACCTACTGTGTTTTACAGCTTAATTTCTATATCTACGCCCGATGGAATATTTAACTTCATGAGAGAGTCTATTGCTTGAGAAGATAAAGCGTATATATCAATCATTCTAGTGTGAGTTCTGATCTCAAGATGTTCTCTGGAGTCTTTGTCTACGTGAGGCGATCTCAAAATGCAATATATTTTTCTTTTTGTTGGCAGTGGAACAGGTCCAACTATTTTGGTATTAGTTGCGGATAATGTATTAATTATTTGCTTGCACGAGGCAATGATTAGAGCTGTATCGTATGATTTTAGCTTGATTCGAATTTTTTGTTTTCTGCTTGTGCACATAGATTTTGCCTGTTATTCTATAATTTTGGAAACTACTCCAGCTCCAACAGTGCGCCCTCCTTCTCTAATAGCGAAACGCATCCCTTGCTCGATAGCAATTGCATTTATTAATTCGGCACTCATTTTTATGCGGTCACCCGGCATCACCATCTCTGCTGCTGACCCATCGTCAGACGTGAATTGAGTAATAGTGCCTGTAACATCTGTAGTTCTTACATAGAATTGAGGTCTATATCCCGAAAAAAATGGAGTGTGCCGACCACCTTCTTCTTTTGTAAGTATGTAAACCTCGGCTTCAAATTGTGTATGAGGAGTTATTGTACTAGGTTGAGCAAGCACCATGCCTCTTTCAATGTCATTTTTCTGAATACCCCTTAGTAAAATACCGATATTGTCACCAGCCATGCCTTCGTCAAGTGTTTTTTGGAACATTTCTAAGCCTGTGATTGTAGTACTTCTTGTTTCTTTCAATCCAACAATCTCAATTGTGTCTCCTACTTTAATAACCCCTCTTTCAATTCTGCCTGTGGCAACGGTCCCTCGGCCGGTAATAGAAAATACATCTTCGACAGCCATTAGGAAAGTTTTATCTACATCTCTTTCAGGCGTAGGTATGTACTCATCTATAGCGCTCATTAATTGGTGAATTTTATCAACCCACTCGCTATCTCCATTTTGTATTCCAGGATTCTTGGTTACTGCGTCAAGAGCAAGTAATGCAGATCCTGCAACGAAAGGTATGACATCTCCAGGAAAATCGTATTGAGCCAAAAGCTCTCTTACTTCTAATTCTACTAGCTCTAACAGCTCATCGTCATCAACTTGATCTTGCTTATTTAAAAAAACAACAATATTTGGTACACCAACTTGCTTAGCTAATAAAATATGCTCTCTTGTTTGTGGCATAGGTCCGTCTGCTGCTGATACAACTAAAATAGCTCCATCCATTTGAGCTGCACCAGTGATCATGTTTTTTACGTAATCCGCATGTCCTGGACAATCTACATGCGCGTAATGCCTGTTAGCTGTTTCATATTCTACATGCGCTGTATTAATTGTTATACCTCTTGCTTTTTCTTCTGGCGCAGCATCAATTTCATCAAATTTTTTTGCTGTTGTGTCGTTCGCGGCAGCTAAAGTTGCAGATATTGCAGCAGTTAAAGTTGTTTTTCCATGATCTACATGCCCAATTGTTCCGATGTTTACATGGGGCTTCTTTCTTTCGAATTTTTCTCTGACCATTTAAATATCCTTTGTGTAAAAATATGGTGCATGTATTTAATAGCGATAGTGCGCAAATGCTTTATTTGCTTCAGCCATTCTATGAGTTTCTTCTCTTTTTCTTATTGTGTTCCCATTGTTGCTAGACGCATCTATAATTTCGTTTGCAACTTTATCTGCCATGTTCTTTCCAGATCTTTTTTTTGCAAATTGTGTCAACCATCTTAGCGCTAAATTGGTCCCTCTATATGCCCGAATTTCCATTGGCACCTGATATGTTGAGCCTCCTACCCTTCTAGCCTTGACTTCTACTAAAGGTGTAGCATTACGAACAGCTTTCTCTAAAATCTCTAGCGGTTCAGCAGACGCTTTACTTTTAATAATGCTTAGAGCTTCATAGATGATTTTCTGCGCTAAGCTTTTCTTGCCATGCTTAAGTATTCTAACTATAAGCATGCTGACTAGCCGACTGTTATGTATTGGGTCGGGAGCAACTCCTCTTTTTTTAGACGTATTACGGCGTGACATATCTGATAATCCAATTAAAATTAGTTTTTAGTTTTTTTGCTGCCGTATTTTGACCTACTTTTAGTTCTCTCTTTTACGCCGGCTGAATCAAGAGTTCCTCTTACGATATGGTATCTTACTCCAGGCAAATCTTTCACTCTTCCACCTCTAATTAATACGACCGAATGCTCTTGTATGTTATGTCCTATTCCTGGTATATACGCTGTAACTTCAAATCCTGATGTAAGACGTACGCGAGCCACTTTTCTGAGCGCAGAGTTTGGCTTTTTAGGAGTAGTTGTGTAAACCCTTGTACACACTCCTCTTCTTTGAGGACAACTTTTTAACGCAGGTGACTTATTTTTTTTCTTAATTTTTTTTCTTTCTTGCCTGACTAGCTGCTGTATCGTTGGCATGATTTAATAAGATGGTTTTCTGATTTTTCAATTTAGTATAGACACTGTGTTCATGCCTGTCAATTATTTCTTATTTTATACTTTTTCATGAACCTTTCTACTCTACCTTCCGTATCTATAATTCTTTGTGAGCCTGTAAAAAATGGATGATTGCCTGACCATATATCTACATGCAGCTCTTTTTTAGTTGATTCTACTGTCATAATATGTTTACCATCGCAATATACTTTAGAGTTACTAAACCATTTTGGATGAATGTTTTTTTTTGCCATAATATTATCTCTTTGAGTATTGAGGCGCTTTTCTTGCCTTTCGTAAGCCGTATTTTCGTCTTTCCTTTTTCCTTGAATCTCTGGTAATATAGCCTTCCGACTTTAACATGCTTCTGTTATCTGTATTAATGGCACACAGTGCACGAGCAATACCTAGCCTTATAGCGTTCGCCTGACCTGTTAGCCCTCCTCCTTCTGCGTTTACATGTATGTCGTATTCTTGTTTTAATCCCAGGACTTTCAATGGTGCGTAAGAGATTCTTAAATAGTTAGGGCTGAATTGTAGGTACGATTCACCAGGTAGTCCATTTATGATTAATTTACCCGAGCCAGGTATTAATTTAACTCTTGCAATAGCTGATTTACGCTTACCTGTTCCAGAATAGCTTATTTTTGTATTATGCAGGCTTGTCATTTGTTTAAATTTTTATTGAATCGGTAAAGATATAGGCTTATTTGCTTTGTGTGGATGATTAGGTCCGGAATATATTTTTAAATATGTAAACATTTTACGGCCCAAAGTATTTTTCGGCAACATTCCTTTAACTGCTTTTTCGATAATTCTTTTAGGTATTCTTTTTTGTAGCTGTATAAACTTCTCTTTCTTTAGTCCTCCTGGCCTGCCTGAGTGCCTGTAGTATGTTTTTTGTTGCTTTTTTTGACCACTAACCTTAACAAGTGATGCATTTACGATCACTATGTAAGATTGACTGATTTGATATGGAGTATAGTACACACTATGTTTGTTTTTTAAAATACGAGTTACTACTGTGCTTAGTCTGCCCAATGTTTTATCTTTTGCATCTATCAAAAACCATGTTACCTGACTGTTACTGCGCTCCTTTGCTACGTAGGTTTTATTCATAATGTAATTCAATTCAATATATTTATACTGCCGCTAATGTTTTAAATTGAGAGATTTTTCTTTTGCCAAGTTAATGCCTAATCGATTTTTTAGCGCTTCAATAACTTCTTCGGCAGATTTTTGTCCAAAATTTTTTATTTCTAACAATTCTTCTTGCGAATAATCTAGTAGATCAGATATAGAATGTATTTGCGCTCTTTTAAGACAGTTATATGCCCTAACAGATAATTGAAGTTCCTCAATTAGAACCTGATGAATACTGCCCCCAGGATGGCTTTCTATTTGCTTTATTGGTTTAAAATTGAGACTTGTAAGTGTATGGAATAAGCTTGCCAGAACTTTGGCGCCTTCACTTATTGCTTTTTGTGGCGATACACTTCCATTGGTCCATACTTCTAGTATTAGCTTTTCTTCTACTGATCTTGAATTAATTCTTTTTTCTTGTACAATGTAGTTAAATTTTTTTACCGGCATAAATACAGCGTCAATTTGTAAAAAATCTATAGATTTTTCATTTAAATAGCTGTCAGCTAGCCTGTATCCACATCCTTGCTCGATCCTAACTTCCATTTCAAAAACTGTATTATTGCAAACAGTGGCAATATATTGCCTGCGGTCTACTACTTGAATTTCTGGTGTCAAGTCAAGTAATCCAGCAGTTATAACTGCTGGACCCTGCACCCTAAGTCGTCCAATTTGAGTTTCATTAGTGCTACTAGTTAACACAATCTCTTTTAAGTTTAGAAGTATTTCCAGTACATCTTCTCTAACGCCTGTTATAGTCGAGAATTCATGGTTGACACCTGCAATTCTAACTGCTACTATTGCTGCTCCTCGTAGATTTGACAATAGGGTTCTTCTTAGCGAGTTTCCTACTGTAATACCTTGACCTGGTTGCAGCGGATCAAGCAAAAAGCGACCATACTGTCTGTTAACACCTTCTATTTTTGACTCGATACATTCTATTTGAAAATGAGTCATTGAAGAATTCCTTCTTGGTTAAAATATGATGTGTAAAGAATGATAATATTACCTTGAATATAGTAATTTTTATACCCTGCGCTTTTTTGGTGGCCTGCATCCATTATGTGGCACAGGAGTCATATCCTTTATTATTGTAACCTCTATGCCGGTGGCTTGTATAGCTCTGACTGCTGTTTCTCTTCCTGCACCAGGACCATTGACCATAATTTCAGTTTGAACCATCCCTTGATCAATCGCTTGTTTTGCTGCTTTTTCTGCTGCTGTTTGTGCAGCAAATGGAGTGCTTTTTTTAGCTCCTTTAAATCCACTAGCTCCTGATGAGCACCAGCTTAAAGTGGATCCTTTTAAGTCTGTGATAGTAATAATTGTGTTATTAAATGTCGATTGAATATATGTTATACCGTTGATAATGCTCTTTTTCTTTTTTCTGCTTTGTATTTCTTTTTTCTGCTTTGCCATTGGTTTGCTTTATTTATTTAATTGATTGTGTTATGAATTATTTTTTGAGACCTTTCTTTTTGCCTGCCATCGTTTTTTTTACTCCTCTGCGAGTCCTTGCATTGGTTCTTGTTCTCTGACCTCTTAAAGGTAGGCCTACTCTGTGTCTTTTCCCTTTATATGAATTAATATCCATTAATCTTTTAATATTAAGTGACTCGAATCTTCGCAAGTCACCTTCTATCATATACTCGCTGTCAAGAATACTTCTTAGATTAGTAATTTCTTGATCACTTAAATCAATGACACGAGTATTAGTATTAACCCCTACTTTTTGTAAGATTTTTTTAGATCTATACACGCCTATTCCGTATATATACGTAAGAGCTACCTCGAGTCTTTTGTTTTTCGGTAAATCTATTCCCGCGATTCTAGCCAATTTTTTTCCTCCACTTCAATGATTAACCTTGTTTTTGTTTATGCTTAGGATTTGTGCAAATTACTCTTACAGTGCCTTTTCTAATAATAATTTTACACTTGTCGCATATTTGTTTTACAGATGCTCTAACTTTCATAAATACTCCTCTCGCATTATTGTATCATGATGTTATATTTTTCAGAAATGACATATGTTTGAATTTGTTTAGCTGTGTCTATAGCCACTCCTACTAAAATAAGTAACGATGTTGCTCCAAAGCCCTGAAGCGTCTTAATGCCTGTAACATTTGCGATTATTGAGGGTATTAAAGCAACAAAGAATAAAAAAATTGAGCCGAGAAATGTTAGTCGATTCAAGATTCGTCCAAGATATTTTCTCGTCGTTTCACCCGGTCTTATTCCGGGCACACTAGCGCCCATTTTTTTTAAATTTTTTGCAATATCTTCTGGATTTAGCACTAGAGATGAGTAAAAATAGCTAAATGTGACTATTAGTGCTCCATATATGCATAAGTATAAAGGGCTATTATGACTAAATAAAATAGATGCATGGCTAGTCTTGAGCTTGTCCGTTAGGCTAGCTATGTATACAGGCACAGTCATCATCGCTGATGCAAAAACAATTGGCATTACTCCTCCCTGATTTATTTTAAGCGGTATATAGCTTGCTGATTCAGTTTGGCGTAAGTCATTTAATTGCCTTGCAGAGATAATCGCTATTTTTTTTGTCCCTTCCTGAATCAATATTGTTATTGACAGCATAAGGATGAATAGTGTAATTAATTCTATTGCTGGCCTAATACTGTTTGCATTAATGAAACAAGAGTAGCTTTGTATACTTTTAGGCACACTGGATACAATATTTTGAAAAATAAGTAACGATGCTCCATTGCCGATACCGTATTCTGTAATTACTTCGGAAAGCCACATGACTATAATTGATCCCGTGGTTAGTGTTGTAATACAGTCAATAACAAAAACAATATTCCAGTTGAAAACATATGGCTTGACCCATAAAGCTATAGCTAGGCTTTGCAAAATAGCCCACCCCAGCGTTATATATCTTGTTATTTGTGTGATTTTGCGTCGCCCAGATTCACCTTCTTCTTTTTGCATCTTTTCCAAATCAGGTATAATTTTTGTAAATAATTGGGCAACAATAGATGCATTGATATATGGAACAATGCCAAGGGCAAACATGCCTATGGTTGACAATCCTCCGCCTGAAAAAATGTTGAGAAAATTAATAAAAGCGTTTTTGTTTATACTTTCGTGTAATGTGTCATGATCAATACCAGGCATAGGAATAAATATGCCTAGCCGTGTTACAATTAACACAATAAATGTGTATAGTATTTTTTTATTTAATGATTTCATTGATAGATGATCTTGCCTACTGTATACAAAGCGATACGTTAATTATTTTCCTGATAAACTGTGTAATTTTGATATATTAATATTTCTATCTTTTGCTGTCTGTCTAAAAGTTCTTAAATTTATAAGTGCATTAATAGTTGCACGCGCATTGTTCAGTGAGTTACTTGATCCCAGTTGCTTAGTTAAAATATTCTGAATACCAGCTAATTCAAGTACGGTTCTAACGGCTCCTCCTGCTATTACACCGGATCCTGGAGCAGATGGTCTCATGATTACTTGAGCGGCTCCCGATACGCCATTAATTTGATGAGGTATAGAGTTGTTCCTAGTTAAAGGTACACTGACGATATGTTTCTTGGCATCAGCAACCCCTTTTTTTACTGCACCGATTACATCAGTGGCTTTACCTATGCCAACCCCCACTTCGCCTTTTTCGTTTCCTACTATTGTAACAGCTCTAAAGCTTAACTTTTTGCCTCCTTTGACTACTTTTGTAACTCTTTTTACTTGCACAACTCTTTCTGTCCAAATGACTTCTTGTTCTTTGACCTTAAAATTTTTACGCTTGGTGACCATGCCCTGCATTTGTTAAAATATGATACCTGCTTTTCTAGTAGCTTCTGCTACTGCTTTTATTCTGCCATGATATATTCTTTTGCCTCTATCGAATACAATCTTTTTGATGCCTTTATCTTTTAGCTTGTTTGCTATATCATTTCCAATAAGCGCAGCTGCTATACATGTAGCTGATGATACTGTACTCCTGAATTTTGATGACAGGCTAGAGCTTGCGGCAATTGTTTTGTTTTTATTGTTATCAATTACTTGTGCATATATATGCTTATTTGATCTGAAGATATATAGTCGCGGCTGATTTTTTCTTTTTTGATTCTTTTTTTTCATATGTTTTATTTGCCAGCTTTTCCTATTTTTTTTCTTATAATTTCATTTGCGTAGCGTATACCTTTTCCCTTATATGGTTCGGGCGGTCTTTTTGATCTAATTTGAGCAGCAAATTGTCCAACGCTTTCTTTGCTAATTCCTTTAATCCTGATCTCTGTGTTGCTATTGACTTCTAGTGTAATTTCTTTAGGTGTAGCCATATAAATTGGATGACTGTATCCTATATTAAGAACTAGATTCTGATTGCTATCTAATTGAGCTCGATATCCTACGCCTTGTATTTTCAATATTTTGCAGAAGCCTTTCGATACACCTGTAACCATATTGCTTATTAAAGTTCTTGACAGGCCATATAATTCACGCGATTTTTTGTCATACCTTTTAATGCTAACTTTAAGACTGTTATCTTTTTTTTCTATACTGATTTGGTCGGGTACTTTATGTTGCAGCCTGCCCTTAGGCCCTTCTATGGTTATTTTATCACCATGTATACTCACATCAATTTTTGGATCAAGTATAATATCGCGTTTACCTATGCGAGACATAAATAGCTCCTTTTATTGAAAATATTACCATATATAGCATAATATTTCTCCACCGATCCCATGATATCTCGCCTCTTTATTGGTCATGATTCCTTTGGATGTTGATATAATGGCTATACCAATTCCGCCTAATACTTTAGGCAACTCTCTATACCTAGAATAAATTCTGAGTCCTGGCCTGCTAATTCTTTTAAGCTTTGTTATAATAGGCGTTTTCTTTTTGCCTTTATATTTCAAGGTAACTATCAAGCGCAACGTATTTTTATCTTCTACCTCGTTAAATTCTTCAATAAAGCCTTCGTGTTTTAATACTTGCATCAGACTCTTTGTTATTTTCGTTGCAGGTATTTGTACAATCTTGTGCTTAGCCAATGTTGCATTGCGTATACGCGTTAGCATATCTGATATAGTGTCATTCACTATAGTAACTCCTTATATTTTTCTATAAGTTAATTGTTTAATTTGAGAAAGGCATCCCTAACTCTTTTAATAAAAACATGCTCTCAGTATCTGTCTTCGCCGTAGTTACTATGGCAATATCCATGCCTTGCATCTTATCGATCGTACCATATTCTATTTCGGGAAAAACAAGTTGCTCTTTTAATCCTAGATTGTAATTACCATGACCATCAAAATTTTTTTTACTAACGCCTCTAAAATCTCTAATTCTAGGTAGTGTTAGATGTACTAATTTATTTAAAAAATTGTACATTTTGCTTCTTCTGAGGGTTACAGTGACACCAACAGGCACATTTTCTCTGATTTTGAAACCCGCTATAGCTTTTTTTGACCGTGTTATAATTGGTTTTTGGCCACTAATCGTCATTAGCTCGATTATGCTATTATTTAGCATTCTAGAGTTTTGCCCTGCTTCGCCTAGTCCGCGATTTAAAACAATTTTGTTCACTTTGGGTATTTCATGAGTATTTTTATATGAAAACTCTCGCTGTAAACTCTTCCTGATTTGCTCTTCGTACAATATTTTTAAAGGTGATCTCATTTTATTCAATAATTTCTTGTGTTTTGTTTAACTGCCTATATTTTTTAGATGCGCTAATATTTGCGCGATAACGACTTCGAACCTGATTTTTCTTACTGTAAAGCATAACATTAGAGCTATGTATGGGTGCCTCAAAATTTATTATTTTACCGCTTTCTTCCTGCTCCTTTGGTCTGACATGCTTGGTTTTGAGGTTTAAATTTTTAATAACTACTTGGCTGTTTTTAAGTATAATCTTTACTATTTCACCTATCTGATTTTTATATTGTCCAGATATAATCTGAACAATGTCGCCGTTTTTTACATGCATTTTATTCTTCTTTTTTTTGATCATACTACCTCGCTTGCTAAAGATATAATTTTTAAAAAACTTTTATCTCTTAACTCTCTTGCGATAGGCCCAAATATGCGTGTACCTCTTGGATTATTGTCTTGATTTATTACAACAGCAGCATTGTCATCAAAGCGTATATGCATGCCATCCCTTCTCCTAACAGTTTTTTTTGTGCGCACAATAACAGCTCTTACTATATCTGATCTTTTGATATTCATATTAGGCGAAGCATCTTTCACTACTCCAACAATAATATCGCCAACGTATGCGTACTTAGGATTACTGCTGCCAAGAACTCTAATGCACATTATTTTACGAGCACCGCTATTGTCTGCAACATTTAAATAGCTCTGATTTTGTATCATATTGTTTCTTTAATTAATTACTCCAATGACTTTCCAGGATTTATATTTACTTATTGGACGCGTCTGTTGTATTTTTACCTTATCTCCAATTTTATACTGTTCGTTTTCATCATGTGCATAGTATTTTTTTGTCTTAATGATGATTTTGTTGTATTTTTTATGTTTTACTCTGCTACTTACTGCTACAGTTACTGTTTTACTCATTTTGTTGCTTGTTACATGACCTACAATTTCTTTAAGTGTCATACTGATTTATTGTTAATTAATTTACTTTCTTCTGTTAGTAGCTGTGCTAACATGCGTTTATATTTTTTAAACAGATGCGTTTTGACCGACTGCTTGGTCGCATGTTTAAACTTTAGATCAAATAAATATTTTTGTACTTCTATCATCTGGCTTGAAATCTCTGAATATTCTAGTTTTCTTATGTCATTTATTTTTATTATTTTCATGGTTTAATTATTAAGCTTTTGTAATAAATTTTGTTTTAATAGGAAGTTTGTAAGAAGCTAGTTTCATAGCTTGCTTTGCATCTTTTACTGTCACACCAGCTATTTCAAACAATATATGTCCAGGCTTAATAACAGCTGCCCAGTAATCTTGTGCTCCTTTTCCTGATCCCATTCTTGTTTCAGCAGCACGTGCTGTTACGACTTTATCCGGAAATATTCTGATCCATAACTTCCCACTTCTTTTAACGCACCTAGTGATTGTTCTCCTAGTAGCTTCAATTTGTCTGGATGTTAGCCATGCTGGCTCTAAGGATTGTAATGCATATTCGCCGAAGGCTATGTGCGTACCTTTGCTGGCTTTGCCACGCATACGTCCTCTATGATATTTTCTGAATTTTGTTTTTTTTGGGCTTAACATGTATTGTGTTGATATGATTTAGTTAATAATTTTTGGTGCTAGTATTTCTCCTTTAAACATCCAAACTTTTATACCAAGAACCCCGTAAATTGTTTGAGCTCTTTTGTACGAGTAATCAATATCCGCTCTTAAAGTTTGCAAAGGCACTCGGCCTTCTCTGACCCATTCGCTTCTAGCTATTTCTGCTCCATTAAGCCGTCCAGAAACCTGTATTTTGACTCCTTTTACATGAGCTTTTTGAGCTTTTTGTACAGCTTGTCGAACTGCCCTGCGAAAAGCTACTCTTTTCTCTAATTGTTGCGCTATAAATTCAGCAATAATAGATGCTTCTCTGTCTGGCTCAGTGATTTCGATTACATTAATTCGAATTTGTTTTTGGCTATTAAGTTTGTTGATAATTTGAACTCTTAGCTCTTCAATTCCAGCGCCTATTCTGCCTAATATGATGCCAGGTCGAGCAGTTTTGATTTCAATTTCTATCTGCTCGACTTTTCTGTTAATCTGTATACTAACTATACTAGCTCCTTTTAGCTGACTAAAAATATGCTGCCTAATTTTATAGTCTTCTTGCAGCAATTGTCTGTAATTGTTTTTACCTGAAAACCAAGCAGACTTATGTTTTTGAGTTATATTAATTCGAAAGCCTAGAGGATGTATCTTTTGTCCCATTTAAATAATAATTAAATTTTTGTGGTGATTTTTAGCGTAATATGACAAGTGGGCTTATTAATTTGAAATGCTCTGCCCTGTGCTCGAGGCTGAAATCGTTTTAATGTCGGTCCTTTATTTGCAAAAGCTTGACTGACCAGCATGTCTTTTTTTGCGTATCCATAATTATTGGCACAATTGCTTGCAGCTGACATTAAAATCTTTTTAATCGTTTTGCATGGCCTATAAGGCATAAATTCAAGAATCATCAATGCATCTTCGTATTTTCTGCCACGAATTTGTGTTAGTATTCTACGAACTTTATTACCTGATAATCTGACGTATTTGCTTGTAGCAGAAGATTCGTGTTGCATATGTTGAATTGTTATCTTTTTGCACGTCTGTCATTTTTTATATGACTTCGAAAATTTCTTGTTGGGACAAATTCTCCGAGTTTGTGTCCAACCATCTGGCCTGAGATAAAAACAGGAAAGTGCTGTTTACCATTATGCACTCCTAAAGTATGTCCAACCATATCTGGCACAATTGTTGAAGAGCGAGACCATGTTTTAATTGTTACTTTAGTTTGACTCTTATTTAACTCGTTAATTTTATTGGTTAGTTTATAGTGTACGAAAGGACCTTTATAAATAGATCTTGACATAATTTATTTTCGTCTACGTAGTATGTATGAATTACTGTACTTTTTTGCTTTTCTGGTTTTTATTCCTAGTGCTGGTTTGCCCCATGGTGTTACAGGATGCTTTTTACCAATAGGCGAGCGGCCCTCTCCTCCGCCATGCGGATGATCAATTGGGTTCATTGCTACACCTCTGACATGTGGTTTTCTGCCTAACCAACGTTTACGTCCTGCTTTACCCATTGTAATGTTGCTGTAGTCAATATTGCCTACTTGCCCAATGCTAGCATAGCATTCTTTTCTGAATAAGCGTACTTCTCCAGAAGGAAGCTTTAGTGTGACGAATCGCCCTTCTTTTGCTACAATTTGCGCATATGTTCCTGCTGCTCTTACAAGCTGTCCTCCTTTTCCGCTTCTGATTTCTACATTGTGCACAGCTGTTCCCAATGGAATGTCTTGTAGGGCTAGCGCATTTCCTACTTCAATCCTGGCATCAGGGCCTGAGATTACTTTTTTTCCAATTTTTAATGATCGAGGATGTATTATGTATTGCTTGACTCCGTCACTATAGTGTAGCAAGGCAATACGTGCATTACGATTAGGATCATACTCTACACTGGCTACTTTTGCAGAGGTATTAATCTTACGTCTTTTGAAGTCAATTAATCTATATCTTTTTTTATGACCGCCTCCTCGATGTCTTGACGTGATCACTCCTTTATTATTACGACCTTTATGGTACTGATGCCTTTTAAGTAATGATTTTTCTGGTTTTTTTTTGCTAATCTCGTCAAATGTTAATACTGTGCGATTTCTTGTTCCAGGAGTAGATACTTTATATAAGCGAATAGCCATTTTAATGAAGGTTTTTATTGTTCTGAAAATAGATTAATATTATCATCGCTTGATAGCTTAATAATTGCTTTTTTGTAATGTGACTTATGCCCTTGAAAGCGTCCAATTTTGCGTTTTTTTCGTGGCATGTGACATGTGTTGATCTTAATAACCTTTACATCAAAAATATATTCAATAGCCTTTTTTATTTTTGGCTTATCCATTTTATAGTCTACGTGAAAACAGTACCGATTGTTTTCTAGCAATTTTGTTGTTTTATCGGTTATTACTGGCTGCTTAATTATTTTTAGCAATTCCCTATAGTTCGCTTTATCCATTATATACCTGCTTAATAATTTCTATTGCATGTCTTTCAATTAGAATATAGTCTGCTGTTATTATTGACAATAAATTTATTTGATCAGCGGCAATAATTTCTACATTGTTTAAGTTTCTGGCTGCAAGACAAGTGTTTTTATTTTTTTTTGCCATAATAATCAGTATTTTTTTTCCTTGATCAATTTTATCAAATTTACCAAGGTATTCTTTCAAGTATTTTGTTCTTGGCTTTTCAATATTAATTGATCCAGAGTTTATACTAAATGTGAAATTCCTCTTATTGAATAAGGTATTTCTTATCGCTAGTTGACGCTCTTTCTTGTTGACTTTTTGATAATAGCTCTTTGTTTTTGGTCCAAAAATTACACCACCACCTCTCCATAGCGGAGATCTGTTTGAACCTGCTCTTGCTCTTCCTGTTCCTTTTTGCTTCCATGGCTTTCTGCCACCACCTCTTACTAAGCTACGGTTTTTGCAGTGGGCATTCCCTTGTCTTTTTTCATTCAGCTGTTTTTTGATTGCTTTGTGTACGATATACATATTGCCTGATTTACTTATCTTGAATCGTATCAAAGATGATCTATTTTTTGCTTCATCTATTGGCTCAATAATATAATCAATTTCGTTTCCCATGTTTATCTACTTTTTATTCTAATAAAATTACCCGCCTTTCCTGGCACAGATCCTTTGATTAATAATATATTGTCTTCGATATCGACTCTTACAATTTCTATGTTTTTGATTGTAACCTGCTTCATGCCCATTCTTCCGGCCATTCTTTTTCCGGGAAAAACTCTGCCAGGGGTTGTGCCGGCCCCAATAGATCCTGGCTGCCTATGATTTTTCGATCCATGTGACATAGGACCCCTTGTAAATTTGTGTCTTTTTTGATAGCCAGCAAAGCCTTTCCCTATGCTTTTAGCGCTTATATCAATACGATCTCCCGCTTTAAATTCAGACAAATTAATATTCTGACCTATGCTAAATTCTTGACACGAATTTAGCCTAAACTCTCTTAGATATTTTACGCTAGGCAATTTAAATTTTTTTAAATGTCCCAGCTCGCATTTATTCAGGCTTTTATTTGGCACGTTTTGATAGCCAATTTGTATAGCATTATAACCATCTGTTTCAATTGTCTTGATTTGTGTTATTAGGCATGGTCCTAGCTGCAATATTGTTACAGGTATAACATTGCCTTTTTTATTAAAAATTTGTGTCATACCAATTTTTTTGCCTAATAAACCGATTTTTATCATGGATTTTGTCAGATAATAAGACTTTGCATATAGGCTAAATATATTTATTGATATTATCTTTTAATTTCTGTCAATTTTCAAGCAGCTGAAATCAGTTCTATTGATGATGATTGCGGTAATTACTACTTTATTTCTCGCGTATTTTTGCCTAATATCTTTATTAAGTTTTTTAATAATAAGGATGTATTTATGAGTAAAGTTGTCGGTATTGACTTAGGTACTACTAACTCTGTTGTTGCAGTTATGGAAGGCGGTAAGCCGACGGTTATACCTAATGCAGAAGGCTTTCGAACAACTGCTTCAGTGGTTGCATATACAAAGAATGGAGATAAATTGGTTGGACAAATTGCCAAAAGACAAGCTGTTATTAATCCTGAAAATACATTCTACTCTGTTAAAAGATTCATTGGATGTAAGCAGGAGGAGATAAAAAATGAATTGAGTCAATCTTCATATTCTATTATCTCTGACAATAGTCAAAATATAAAACTTAAGTGCCCTGCTTTGAATAAAGATTTTGCTCCAGAAGAAATATCAGCTCAAGTTTTAAGAAAGCTTGTTGATGATGCAAGCAAATATTTAGGTGAATCTGTTACACAGGCCGTAATAACTGTACCCGCTTACTTCAATGACTCGCAGCGTCAGGCGACCAAAGATGCTGGTAAAATTGCTGGTCTAGATGTTTTGCGTATAATTAATGAGCCCACGGCTGCATCTTTATCTTATGGCTTAGAAAAGCAGGACAATGAAACTATTTTAGTTTTTGATTTAGGAGGAGGCACTTTCGATGTTTCTGTGCTTGAAGTAGGTGATGGGGTTTTTGAGGTATTGTCAACTTCGGGCGACACTCATCTAGGAGGAAATGACTTTGATGCCAAAATTGTTGCCTGGCTAATTAATGAATTTAAGAAAGATGAAAATATAGATTTAGGGCAAGATAAGCAGGCATTACAAAGATTGACCGAAGCAGCAGAGAAAGCAAAGATTGAACTGTCAAGTTTGTCGCAAACAGATATCAATTTGCCATTTATTACTGCTAACAATACGGGCCCTAAGCATTTAGAAAGAAGTATGACCAGGGCTAAATTTGAGAATTTATGTTCGGATTTGATTAATAGATGTAGGGTTCCTGTTACTAATGCGCTGAAAGATGCACAGCTAACCGCAGATAAGATTGACCAGGTTGTTTTAGTAGGTGGCTCAACTAGGATACCTGCAATACAAATTCTTGTAAAAGATATTATTGGTAAAGATCCCAATCAAAGTGTTAATCCAGATGAGGTTGTTGCAATAGGTGCAGCAGTTCAAGCAGGTGTTTTATCTGGTGAAGTTAAAGATATTTTGCTGCTAGATGTAACCCCTTTATCATTAGGTGTTGAAACGCTAGGTGGTGTTATGACTAAAGTTATTCCAAGAAATACAACTGTGCCCACAAAAAAATCAGAGGTTTTTTCTACAGCTGTAGACAACCAGCCTAATGTAGAAATACATATCTTGCAAGGCGAGCGAGAATTCACGAAAGACAATAAGAGTTTAGGAACATTTAGGCTAGATGGTATTATGCCTGCGCCTCGAGGAATTCCTCAGATTGAGGTAACTTTTGACATAGATGCCAATGGTATACTATCAGTGAATGCTAAAGATAAGGGTACAGGCAAAGAGCAATCAATAACTATTACGGGAGCATCGACCCTGCCTAAAGATGAAGTTGAAAGGCTCGTCAAAGAAGCAGAGGTTAATTCTGATCAGGATAAAGAGAAACGTAACCGGATAGAGTTAAAAAACCAAGCCGATTCTTTGTGTTATCAGTCTGAACGTCAATTGAATGACTTAAAGGATAAAATTCAGTCAAGCGATAAAAACGAGATAGAAAATCAGATTGGTGTTTTACGTCAAGCTATTGCTCAATCTGATTATGAATTAATTGAAGCAGAGCAGAAGCGATTGCAAAATCTATTGATGGAGTTAGGTAAAAAGGTTTACTCTTCACAGACTCCCGATGAAACTAAAGACGATTCCTCGAATTCGGTTATTGATACTGAGTCTAAGGATGTATAGAGCGGGTAACGCGATTCGAACGCGCGACACTAACCTTGGCAAGGTTATACTCTACCACTGAGCTATACCCGCTGTTACCCTAGATCATCTCAAAAAGAGAGCATATTGTCAAGCAAAGCTGTTATCATTGTTTTGACTGAGTAAACCAGGATATGTTTTTTATTTATGCCAAGAATAGATTGGCTACTCCTGTAATAATTACTAGAGCTGACCATAGTCCTGCTCCTGCATAAATTAAATTTTTAGACTTTTCCCATTCACCAGGAGAAGCTAGTGTAACAGGCATAAAAATAACAGCAATAATAGATAATATAATTAATATAAATACAAGTAATTGAATTGCGATAGTCATAGATTAATAATGATACAATTTATTGTTAGTATAAAATAACATAGCAAGCATGTATATTGTATATACATTAATATATATGTATACATGTCTAATAAAGCATTAGTGTCATATTGTAAAAGGTGAATTAATTTCTCTTTTAAGATGACAAAATAAAAAGAAAGTATGCATGAATCTGCTTTTTGATGTACATTTTATTAATCAAGCCTATTTTTGGATCACACAGGAGTTATTTCATGTCTGTTACAATAATTTTAGCCAAGTTGCCTGAAGCGTATGCTATATTTAGACCGTTAGTCGATATACTGCCAGTTATACCAGTATTTTTTTTACTCTTGGCGTTTGTATGGCAAGCAGCCATCGGTTTCCGCTAAAATACTCTATTTATTAATCATAAACACAGGAATAGCTATTAATTATTTAATTTATTACAATTTATTTTACAAATGGTAGAACCGCTATTGTCAGGTATTGTCTTAGGTCTTATCCCAGTTACTTTAGCTGGTTTGTTGGTTGCTGCCTATTTGCAGTACCGAAGAGGAAATCAATTTGGTCTATAGAATAAGGCTTGCTTTATTTTAACTAGATACAGTTTACAGTTTAAATGCTCTAAAGTGAAAATTAGAGTATTTTTGTCACCAGCTAGATTTTGTTACTCCAGGCACTAAACACTCATGAGTCATTTCTCGAAGTACATGCCTTGATAATCCAAAAAGTCTGAAGTATCCTCTGCTACGTCCTGTTGCCCAACATCTTTTTTTTAATCTTGCATGTGAGCTGTTTCGCGGTAACTTTTGCAAGGCCTCCTGTAGTTCTAATTGCTCATTTAAGCTTTTCTTCTTTTTCATTGCTAATCTCAAATTTCTTCTTTTATTTTGATATTTTTGTACTAGTTTTTCTCTTTTTTTGTCTCTTTCCATCATGCTTTTTTTTGCCACTGCTTATTCCTTTCAATCTATATGAGTCATTGTAATATTAGTACATTTGTTTTACTATTGCAATTTTTACTTTAGTTGATAGCGACTTGGTTGATAAAACCAAGTCGCTATCTTTTTAGCTAAACTTGCCTGTAGTTGATGCAATTACAAATGCTGCATACGTCAGTATATATCCTGCTGAAAAATGGATCAGTCCGATGAGCCTAGCTTGAACAATAGACAAGGCAACTGGCTTATCTTTCCATCTGACTAAATTGGCCAAAGGCGTTCTCTCATGAGCCCATGCCAGTGTTTCAATCAGCTCTTGCCAATATCCTCGCCATGATATTAAAAACATGAATCCTGTTGCCCAAATCAAATGTCCAAAAAGAAACATCCATGCCCAGACTGACAAGTTATTCATGCCATACGGGTTGTATCCATTAATTAGTGGTGAAGAATTTAGCCAAAGATAATCTCTAAGCCACCCCATCAAATATGTAGATGATTCATTGAATTGACTAACGTTTCCTTGCCAGATTGTTATATGTTTCCAGTGCCAATAGAATGTTACCCATCCAATTGTGTTTAGCATCCAGAAGACAGATAAATAAAACGCGTCCCATGCTGAAATATCGCAAGTGCCACCTCTTCCTGGTCCGTCACAAGGAAAACTATATCCAAAGTCTTTTTTATCAGGCATTAATTTTGATCCTCTTGCATCGAGCGCTCCTTTTACTAGTATTAATGCTGTAGTGTGAAGACCTAGCGCGATCGCGTGATGAACCAAAAAGTCGCCTGGTCCGATTGTTAGAAATAAAGAATTTTTGTCGCTATTAATTGCTTCTAGCCAACCCGGTAGCCAAATACTGCTACCTGCGTTTACCGCTATGTTACTAGGGTTAGATAGTAAAATGTTAAAGCCGTATAGTGCTTTTCCTGAAGTAGCTTGGATCCATTGAGCAAAGATTGGCTCAATAAGTATTTGCTTTTCTGGACTGCCGAATGCCACTACTGTGTCATTATGTATATATAGGCCTAGTGTATGAAATCCTAGGAATAGTGATGCCCAGCTTAAATGAGAGATGATTGTTTCTTTGTGCTCAAGTATCCTGGCTAGGACGTTGTTTTCGTTCTGTATTGGGTCGTAATCCCTTACAAAAAATATTGCACCGTGAGCAAAGGCGCCCACCATTAAAAACCCCGCAATATACTGATGGTGAGTATACAATGCTGCTTGAGTAGTAAAATCTTTTGTCATAAATACGTAAGGCGGCATTGCATACATATGTTGTGCGACTAAAGATGTAATAACTCCTAAAGATGCTAGAGCCAGGCCAAGCTGCATGTGCAACGAGTTTGTGATTGTTTCGTACAGCCCACTATGTCCTTTGCCTAGTTTTCCACTGGGTGGTTGGTGAGCTTCTAGTATCTCTTTCATGCTATGACCAATGCCCCAGTTAGTTCTGTACATATGCCCAGCAACTATAAACATTACAGCGATTGCTAAATGATGATGGGCCATATCAGTCAGCCATAAAGATTGGGTTTGCGGATGAAAGCCGCCTAGGAATGTAAGAATGGCGCTTCCAGCTCCTTCCTGTGAGCCAAAAATATGATTTGATGTATCAGGATTTGATGCATATGCGCTCCAGTTGCCGCTAAAAAATGGCTTTAATCCATCCGGATGAGGCGGTGTAGTTAGGAAGTTGTTCCATCTTACGTTTTGCCCTCTGGATTCAGGAATAGCGACATGCACTAAATGTCCTGTCCATGCTAATGAACTAACGCCGAATAGTCCAGATAAATGATGATTTAGTCTGGATTCATTATTCTTAAACCATGCTAGTCCAGGCTTGAATTTTGGCTGCAAGTGAAGCCAGCCAGCCATTAACATAATTGCTGATAGAGAAAGTAAGAACAGTGATCCTATGTATAGGTCATTGTTTGTTCTCATCCCAATTGTGTACCACCAGTGGTAAATACCTGAGTAAGTTATGTCAACAGGATATGCAGAGTTTGTTTTGCTGAATGCCTTTATTGCAGGCTGACCAAAATGAGGATCCCAGATAGCATGTGCTATAGGCTTTGTTTTTAGTGGCTCTAATATCCACTGCTCAAAGTTGCCTTGCCATGCAACGTGAAATAAGTTTCCTGACGTCCATAGAAAAATGATAGCTAGATGCCCAAAATGAGAAGCGAAAATCTTTTGATATAGATTTTCTTCTGTCATTCCGTCATGACTTTCAAAATCATGAGCAGTAGCGATTCCGTACCATATCCTTCTTGTGGTTGGATCTTCTGCTAGTGCTTGGCTAAACTTTGGAAATTTTGTTGCCATATTATATTGTCCTATTTTATCCTACTGCAATAATTCTTGCTAAAAAGAAGGCCCATGTTGTTCCAATGCCTCCTAGTAAATAATGCGCTACACCTACAGCTCTGCCTTGTGTAATACTTAATGCTCTTGGCTGAATAGCTGGCGCTACTTTGATTTTATTATGTGCCCAAACAATCGATTCAATCAGCTCTTGCCAATATCCTCGTCCGCTAAATAAAAACATTAGACTAAATGCCCAGACAAAATGCGCGCCTAGAAAAATTAGTCCGTATGCTGATAACGCTGAGCCGTATGATTGTATAACTTGCGATGCCTGTGCCCACAAAAAATCTCTTAACCAGCCGTTAATTGTGATTGCGCTTTGCGCAAAATTTCCCCCAGTTATGTGTGAAACAGTGCCTTTTGCTGATATGCTGCCCCAAACATCTGATTGCATTTTCCAGCTAAAATGGAATAATGCTACAGATAGCGAGTTGTACATCCAGAAAAGACCTAAAAATACATGATCCCAGCCTGACACTTGGCAAGTGCCACCTCTTCCTGGTCCGTCACAAGGAAATCTGAATCCCAGATTTGATTTGTCTGGTATAAGTCTTGAATTTCTGGCAAACAGAAATCCTTTAACTAGAATTAATACTGTTACATGAATGGTAAAGGCGTGAATATGGTGAACCATAAAATCAGCTGTACCAAGTGGAATAGGCATCATTGCTATCTTGTTTCCTATGGCAACTACGTCTCCTCCAAATGCGTAACTGGCGCCTGCCAAAGCGTTAGGACTAGTGTTTCCTGCAGCTAGTGAGTGAATATTTTGCACCCATTGAGCAAAAACGGGCTGTAGCTGTATTGCTGTGTCAGAAAACATATCTTGAGATCTGCCTAATGCTCTCATTGTGTCATTATGGATGTAAAGCCCGAATGAGTGAAAGCCTAAAAAAATGCATACCCAGTTTAGATGCGAAATAATTGCATCCCTATGTCTAATAATTCTATCCAGAACATTGTTGTAGTTTTGCGCAGGATTATAGTCTCTAACCATGAAAATGGCTGCATGAGCACCTGCTCCTACAACACAGAATCCACCAATCCACATATGGTGAGTGAAAAGTGACAACTGTGTTGGATAATCTATGGCTATATAAGGATAAGGTGGCATAGCATACATATGATGCGCAACAATAATGCTTAGTGATCCCATCATAGCTAAATTGATTGCCAGCTGTGCATGCCATGAAGAAGTTAGGATTTCGTACAATCCTTTGTGTCCCTGCCCTGTAAAAGGTCCTTTATGTGCTTCTAGTATCTCTTTCATGCTATGACCAATGCCCCAGTTAGTTCTGTACATATGCCCAGCAACTATAAACATTACAGCGATTGCTAAATGATGATGCGCCGTATCACTTAGCCACAGTCCTCCAGTAACAGGATTCAGTCCACCTTTGAATGTCAAGAAATCGCTATATTCGCTCCAATTTAATGTAAAAAACGGAAGTATGCCTTTGCTGAAACTAGGATATAGTTGACTCATTAATTCGCGGTTTACGAGAAATTCATAGGGCAAAGGTATTTCTTGTGGAGATATTCCTGAGTCAAGCAATTTATTAATTGGTAGTGACACATGAATTTGATGACCTGCCCAGCTTAAGCATCCTAATCCAAGTAGTCCAGATAGGTGATGATTCATCATAGATTCTACATTTTGAAACCATTCCAATTTAGGTGCTTTTTTGTGATAATGGAACCATCCCGCGAATACCATTAAAGCAGCCATAATTAAGCCGCCTAAAGCTGTTGAATATAGCTCAAGCTCGCTTGTAATACCAGACGCTCGCCACATCTGAAACCATCCAGATGTGACCTGTATACCCTGAAAGCTGCCGCCAACATCTCCATTTAAAATTTCTTGACCTACTATTGGCCAAACTACTTGTGCACTAGGCTTGATACTTGTTGGATTACTTAGCCAGGCTACATAGTTTGAGAATTTTGCTCCATGAAAATACATGCCACTCAGCCATAAAAAAATAATAGCCAATTGACCAAAATGTGCACTAAAGATTTTGCGTGACACTTCTTCCAAAGAGTTGGTATGACTATCAAAATCATGAGCATCTGCATGCAGATTCCAGATCCATGTTGTTGTACTTGGTCCTTTTGCTAAAATTCTAGAAAAATGCCCAGGTTTTGCCCATTTTTCAAACGAAGTGTCCACAGGATTTTTATCTATTACTACTTCAACTTTTTTTTCAGTTTGCTCTTGTGAGCTAATTGTCATTGAGATTCTCCTCGGTTTCTTTGTTGAATTAGGCATGAAGTTAAAACGCTCACTTTTGGACTTCGAGATGCTTATCTGCTTATCCAAATTCATACAGATACTATGATCTAGTGAGTTTTTTTAATTTGTTTAAATTATAATTCCAGTCTATAAAGCGTGAAATATATGTTAACAATATGTAAAGTCTTCAGCTCACTTTTCTTTAACGCGCATTAGAGCTTGTCCGCAATCAACAATGTCGCCGTCATCTACAAGTATTTCTACGACATAGCCATTTACTTCTGACTCTATTGCGTTCATTAATTTCATTGCTTCAATAATGCAGACAGTTTGTTTTGCTTTTACAGAATCATTTATATTTATAAATGGTGCCTCGTTAGGCGCGGGTGAACGGTAAAATGTTCCTATCATAGGAGAAACAATTGTAAAATATAGTCCTTGCTCTGTGCTTATTTCCTCAGCTTTATTTGTCGTAGTAGTGTCAATAGGCTTTATCTTTGCACAATCTTCATGAAACGCTCGCAATTTACTCTTTTGACCGCCAATACTCCAGGCTTTTTGACGGCTTGTATTTATGATAAGATTTAAATTGTTGCTCTCAATATTTATGCTCTCTACTTTTTGTTTTTGTAGTGAGAGTAGAAAATTTTTTAGGTCTGTTAGTTTAAATAGCATATACCAAATATGATTAATTGTTGTAAAAGTAATGCATCAGGTTAAGAAGTGAAACTCTTCTTCTGTCACCCATATCCTACTGCGATCTAGAAATTCAATCAAGTATGCTATAGTATACTTCTTTAATCTCTTGATACCTTTTATGGCTCCTGTTTTTCCGGCATATTGTTGTATTACTGCATTAATTCCATGCTTTACTTTTATGATCTTGCTTTGTTTTTTGATATATGAGTACATGCTTGTTGTTTTTTAGATTTATTTTACAACAATCTTCTATTAAAATATCTGTTGTGTTAATTTCATATAAGTTTATTTGTAAATTGTTTGCCTAAGCTATAATTTAAGTGTATTTTGATTTAAAAATGCTAATAACAGATGATTTAGATAAATTATTGGAGATTTTGCCGAATTTTGTACGTCTTCCTTTGAAGCAGCATAGAGATAGGAAAGAGTTGATTGAAGTGGTTATGGATTTAGGGCGTAGACCAGAAGCTCGTTTTCCGAGTGGACCTAGTTATCTTGCAAGTAAAACAATTTCATGGCAAGACTTAGATTTTTGCATTAGAAAGATAGGTAATTTCAGTAGTGATAATCGTTCAGGCATTGAGCGTACTCTGCACAGAATTAGCTCTATTAGAAATAGGGATGGCGCTATAGTGGGCTTAACTTGTCGGGTTGGTCGAGCAGTTTTTGGTACAATAAGCGTAATACGTGACATTTTAGAAAGAAAAGATTCATTGCTTGTGCTTGGTAAGCCAGGCGTAGGTAAAACAACCGCAATTAGAGAAATAGCTCGTATTTTAGCTGATGAAATGGAAAAAAGAGTTGTGATCATTGATACTTCTAATGAGATAGCAGGTGATGGTGATATACCTCATCCAGCAATAGGTAGAGCTCGTAGAATGCAAGTTGCGCGCCCGGAGCTGCAGCACCAAGTAATGATAGAGGCTGTAGAAAATCACATGCCTGAAGTAATCATTATTGATGAAATAGGTACTGAGCTTGAAGCTTTAGCGGCTAGAACTATTGCGGAAAGAGGGGTGCAGCTGGTTGGAACTGCTCATGGTAATTATTTAGACAGTCTAATTAAGAATCCTACTTTATCCGATCTAGTCGGAGGTATACAGTATGTTACATTAGGCGATGATGAAGCCAGAAGAAGGGGTACTCAAAAGAGTATTTTAGAAAGGAAAGGCTCTCCTGCTTTTCAGGCAGCTATTGAGATTCATCATAGAAATAGCTGGACTGTTCATGAAAGTATAAGCGAAGCAGTGGATCAATTACTTGCAGGCTCTTGTATCTTGACCCAGCAAAGAACAGTTAGAGAAAATGGTCACATACTAATTAGATGCAAGCCTTTTTTGTCGTATAGCGGTACACCGCCTAAGTTGTTAAAAAAAAATAATACTTTTTCGCCTGTACGTTTTGAGTATAGAAATGATACTACTGCTTACGAATCTTCTAGGCAAAATGATTGCGCTTTTTCGTCATTTACTAATATAAGTAATTATATTATCGAGCCTACAAATACAAAATCTCAAGCGATTTCTTGCCAGAATAAACATAAGCTATTGCTATATCCTTATTTTGTTAATGTTAATCAAATAGGATTTGTTGTGCATGTCTTGGAGTTACCTGTGATAATCACTAAAGATGCTATAAAGGCCGATGTAATTTTGGCTCTGAGATCAAGCATTAAGAAAAATAATAAACTCAGGCAAATTGCGAAAGCAAGAAGTATTATAATATACACAATTTATAACAGCAGTATTCCTCATATCACAAGAGCTTTAAGAAAATTGTTGAATCTCAATATGTGTTTTCAAATTGATTCCGATAAATTGTATGATAATAAGAAGGTAGAGCAAATAAATGCCTTAGAAGAAGCCCGTGATGCCCTAGAGAAAATAGTTTTAACTAAAAAACAGATGGTAGAGTTGATCTCTTGTGTTGCAAATTTAAGAAAAATGCAGCATTATTTAGTAAAATTATATAATGCGAAAGCAAGAAGCTTTGGTGAAGAACCAAACCGTAGATTACGTATTTATCCTCAGTAATCTTTTTGTAAGCCGTAGGCAGCACCAATCAGTGTTATTCTTGATTAAATAAAGTTATTTGATTCAAAGCACAATAAGGACGTTTATAATGACAGATAAGATTTTTAAAAGAGTGCAAGGTATTGTTGCTCAACAGCTAGGAGTTGATAAATCGAAGGTGCATTTGGATTCTAGCTTTGCTAATGATCTAGGTGCTGATTCTTTAGATACAGTTGAGTTAGTTATGGCAATAGAAGAAGAGTTTTCTATTGAAATTCCTGATGAAGACGCCGAGAAAATTGCTACTTTAGATCAGGCTATTAAATTTATAGAAAATGCTGTAAGCAATAGCGCAAAATAAGGCTTTTCGGCTTGAATTATATTCTGGACATATAGAAGAGCATGAATTTTCTTTCTGTATGTCCGGAAATATTTTCAGATATTGCTTAGTGTCAGTAATAATATCGGAGAGGGTGGGATTCGAACCCACGGAACCTAATTGGTTCATCTGATTTCAAATCAGACGCAATCGACCAACTCTACCACCTCTCCTTATTTCTGCTGGAATTATATCACAGCAATAACTAATTTAGATAGCTGCTCGCATTTTCTTTACTCATAAGTGTTTTGACCAGTGAATTTTTTGTCTACTGGCTCTGCATTCTTTCCAATTGAATGACTTATGTTGCCCACACCGACTCGCCCTGCGTTCACTTTCTCTGGTACAACTCCGTCTTTAGGATGTAAGTACTGTACCTCACCGCTCGGGAAAATCCGATATATTTTATAGTCTCGAATTTTAAAATTGCTCAACAGTTGAGCGCTGAGCGCTAGACATTGTTCTTTTTTTGCTAAGTACAGAAGATTGTTGTTCTCTCGCATTATAGCAGCTCCGCCTGTTGGCATTTCAAAAATTTGTTCTTTTGTACTAGTCCAAGTTATCGCATATTTTTCTTCTACTTCAGCAGATCTTAGCCATCCTCCAGTACTTCCGCCAAATGTCGGCGAGGGCATTTTAAAATCAATAGTGCTACTCATTATATCTGTTATAATTATTTGTCTTCGCATAATAATAGAGCAAAATAGTGCCTCATTATTGTAAAGTAAATAAAGCTTTATGATTTATATTTTACAAGTTTTATAAATACACGTTAAGAATAATAAATGCGTAATTATACATAGGTATTTATTATATTTATAATTGTGCAACCGGTTAAGTTATAAATAAAAGGAGAGTTTATGAAATTAGCATATTGGATGTACGCTGGACCAGCTCATATTGGTACTTTGAGAGTTGCCAGCTCGTTTAACAATGTGCACGCTATTATGCATGCCCCTTTAGGAGATGATTATTTTGTGCGACCTGTTGCTTTATAACATTTATATTATGTAAAAAAGCTGAGCAATTAATGAGCCAAACTGCAATAAGTATAAGGCTTGACTCCTTTGCTGATAGTATTCAGTAATCATATCTGTCTTAAAAAACTTGTTAGTTTTTTTAGCATAAGTCAGTTATTAAATTTATGTATGGCGTATTGGTTTAAGCTGCGTTACTTAAATATTTCTCTGTAAGTATAATTACCGATCTTTTTGGTATTTATGAGGAAACTTAGGCATGCTGGAATTCATGCCTAATTACTGATTGATTTTCTGTGCAGTATTGCTTGCGCCTGCAGTAATTTTTGATAACTTATTGCGGAACAGGGGTCCCAATTGTTGTTTGAAAAATGAAAGCATCAATAGCGGATAGGGATTAACTTATTTTACTGATATTATTTTTTGTCAAATTTAATTAAGTTACTTAATTCGTATTTTATATATCTAATTATAAAGAAGCCAAGAAAAATGAAATTTTATTGTGGCAAGCTGCAGCAATATATTGATATACAGTCTATATTGCAATATATTGACACTCTTAAAACTAGAATATATAAAGCATTTTGTCAAAAATCTCGATCACAAGCTTATTATTTGCAATTATTTTGTGTTAATTCGCCCTTAGTAACGCTAATGGCAACTAAAAGCAGTATGGAAGACCTAGATTATTGCCTTGGTTTTTTTGAGCTAGGATATCTAGTCTTTTCTTTGTCAAATAATTTTTATATAGATACAAGTTTTTATACCTACTATAGGGAAAATACTCTTGTTGATATAAATTATTTATTCTACTCTTTGATTGAAAAAGCTAAGTGTACTAGTGTTATTTGGTCAATTGAGCCTTACCAAAGTTATTTATTCCATAAGACAAATTTCTTTTGTCAATTTGACAATAGTTATGATTTAAACAGTGCAGTCTTTAGCGAGGTATCTCCCTTTAAGTATGCTTTGTGCTTTAATGCAGAATCCTGCTTCAGTTATTTGCATATATGCATATTAACCAAAAGATTATCGATCAACCAAAAGATTAAGTCGTATTTGCTGAAATACTTAAACCAGGTTAAATACAGCGATTTGATGTCTTATTTTGGTTTTTTATCTCGGCATGCAGTGCTTTTAAGAGGCAGTAAACAGTTGCCCGTGAAACTATTCAGTATGTTTATTTATTTTATTTGTACTGATATATATACTGCCTTCAATGCTTTAAGTCAGTGTAGGAGTAGCATCTTGTTTACTGGCCACAATTTTGTCTTGCTTATTTTAAGTCAAGATTATCTTGGACTAAAGCTGTTAGCTAAAGAGTTAAGCACCTTCCTGCGTTTTAATGGTGTCAAATTGATTCACGTCTTGCATGATTATTCGGCATCTTTGCTTGATGGTATTACTTGCAATTTGCTATCGATCGGCACGCAAAGTAGTGCTTATCCTTTCTATTTTTTGATTCGACCTTCTTTGTTTAGTCAATTTGCTCTAATGTGTCGCATATCTTTTATCATGTCTTACTCTGTGTCACAGCCTTTATTTTTACTAATTATTCGCTTAAACAAGTTTATGCTTTTCTGGGCATATATCTATTTTCCTTTTGACATAGGTAGAACTTTTTATTTGATTGATTATTTGGTTTATTTAAAGATAAGACTGTTCATAAAAAAGCACTGCTTTTTTAAACGCAGCTTGAGCAATTTGCTTTTCCTGAGATTAAATGGTGATAAAGGTGTCATCACCTTAAATAAGCTTAGTGATTCACTAGTAGAGTCTATTTTTACTTGCCGACAATACAGACACTATATGTCTGTTAGAATGTTTTGGATTCATGTATTAAAATGTTTATCGATTTAAGAAAAGCTGCATGAACTTAAGGTTCACGTGTAGTTTTGAAGCCGAGTTTTATTTTATTACTTAGGTTAACAATGTAATGAAGTCAATGCTTGAAAGAGAAAGAGATTTTACTCCTGTTACCGCTAGTGTTGTTGACCGACATGTATTAGCTAGAGGATCTCAAGAAAAAGTTATTAATAATATTGCCCGTAAAGATCGTGAGGAAAAGCCGGATTTAGTACTTTTAACGCCTACATGTACGTCAAGCATTTTGCAAGAAGATTTAAAAAATTTTGTTGATAGAGCTTCCTTGAATACTGCTTCCGATGTTGTTTTGGCAGATGTGAATCATTATCGATTTAATGAACTTCAGGCAGCAGATAAAACATTGCTGCAAATAGTTAGCTTCTATTTGCAAAAATTTCAGCAATCCGGTGCAGTGCCTGAATCAAAAACTAAAAAGCCTTCAGTTAATATTATTGGCTGTGTAACTTTAGGTTTTCATAGTCAGCATGATACAGCGGAATTAAAAAGACTGTTTCTTGATTTAAATATTGATATTAATCTAATTATTCCGGAAGGTATTGACGTTACTCAATTGCATAAAATACCAAAAGCATGGTTTAATTTTGTTCCATATAGAGAGATAGGTATTTCAACTGCTAGGTACTTACAGCAAAATTATCACATGCCTTTTGTCAATATTGTCCCAATTGGCATCCTTCAGATAGCAAACTGTATTAGATCAATTCAGGCTATTTTGCAGGACCTCGGTTTTAATATTGATTACTCGCATTATATTAATCATCAGGCTCAATTTATTTCGCAGTCAGCTTGGTTTTCTCGCTCGATTGATTGTCAAAATTTAACCAATAAAAAGGCTGTGGTTTTTGGCGATTCTACACATGCTTCAGCTATTACTCGGATTTTAACTTCTGAGATGAGCATAAGGATACTTTGGTCTGGCACTTATTGTTTGAATGATTCTGATTGGTTCACGAGTGAGGTAGAAAATTTCTGCGACCAAGTTGTTATTTCTGATGACCACGCGTTGATAGCAGATTTAATTGCTAATACCCAGCCTGACGCTATATTTGGCACACAAATGGAGCGACATATAGGAAAAAGGCTTGCTATACCATGTGGCGTGATATCTTCACCTGTTCATATACAAAATTTTCCTTTGAGCTATAGGCCTTTTTTTGGATATGAGGGTGCTAACCAAATTGCTGATTTGGTTTATAACTCTTTTACTCTTGGAATGGAGGATCATTTGTTAGAAATTTTTGGCGGTCATGATACTCAGCCTATTAATCCTGCTGTTTTGACCGATCAATCATCGGCCAATTGGTCAAATGAGGCCGCACAAGAATTATCAAAAATACCGGGTTTTGTAAGAAGTCGGGTTAGAAAGAATACTGAGAGGTTCGCGCAAGAGAAAGGTATCAAGGAGATTACTGTGAATGTGATGTATAAAGCAAAAGAAGCCAATAAAGCATAAATTCAATCATACGTCAAAATGTATACATTTTGACGTATGATT
>JAAUYH010023906.1_pt1 | contig 66355 bp, 65 predicted proteins | sample 7278061 | NCBI WGS metagenome assembly JAAUYH01 (sample SAMN14350203, study PRJNA611818) | marine sediment metagenome | isolation source: surface marine sediment (0.6m) | place: French Polynesia: Moorea | collected 2018-08 | reverse complement strand
CGGTCAGCGATCGCACGGCGCCCGCCGGCGGGGACGCGAGATTTACGGCAGGGTCCTCGCCGGACTGGTCGAGCGCGCCCATCGAATCGGTCTTTTCGGTATGTTCCTCACCCGCCGTCATACTTATCGTTCACACTTTCTGGCCAAAAAACGGCGCCGAAAACCCCTTACTAGAATCAGGCATTATGCTAATCGGCTGAATTTCTTATGAGAAATTCACCTCCGCGAGACTATCCACTAAATCTGTGGAAAACTTTGTTGGCAGTTTCATATCGATTGGTCTCTCGGCCCGGATTTCCTAGCGTCCGATCATGTTGCACAAAATTTAAGCGAAAATCCTAACTTGCTGAAAAATATAGACTTTTTCGGATTGAATTGTGTCATTTTCGTGAAGTGGAGGGGTGATTCCCTAGACTCTCAAGTGTTATAGCCCGTTAAAACCGACTGTGAACAAAGACCAGCCTGTCAAGCGTGTTTTTTGCTCTCGGCGTCAATTCTGACCGCCGGATGACAGTTCCAAGAGCGCGCGCTAGGGCGGCGTGTTGAAATTTCAACATCTTATCACCCGGCGTTTCCAGGCACGGCGAAAAAGAGGAAGAAAAAATCCGTTCTCGCCGCCTGGTCGATTGGTCATGAGCACGGAAAAGATCGGATCACGATCGCGAGAATTTTTCTTGTCGGTCAAAACCGAGAAGCGGATTGGGTAAGCCTATTTGACCCGCACCGTCTCATATCCAACGCTATGACAGTCGTCGTAGATGTCGAGCTTGCTGGTGGCCACCCGGACGGCCGTGACGCCGGGTTGGGCGAGACACGCCTCCGCCAGAGCTTCGGCCAAAGTCTCCTGCAGCTTGATATGGCGGTCTTCGATCAGCGCATGGGCTTCATGCCGGATAAAATCATAGTCGAGCACATTGGCGAGCTCGTCATCGATCGGTCCGGTCGGGTTGGTCAGATAGACATCAACATCGACATTGACCCGCTGGGTGCGGCCCATTTCATGCTCATAGACGCCGATCTGCGCGTCCAGCACCAAGCCGCGTAGGAAGATCCGGCGCTGATTGGCGACCGGCGCGGCCTGAGGGCTCGGAGCGGCCGGGTCAACGGAGTCCGAACGCGGTGCGGGGTCTTCGGGCGCGCGCAGCGGGTGAACGCTCAAAGTGGTCATGCCGGGTCAACCTTTCTCATCAGCCGCTTCCGCAGCCCTAGTCGTTACGGCGTCCGGTTCGCATCGGACGTATCCAAAAACATTACATCGCGGTCCGACGACTGCAGGCGCTGGCCGCAATCCACCGGCAGCACCACGCCCGTCACGGCCGAGGCGCGGACCAGATAGCGCACAGCGTCGGTGATGTCATCCGCCGTCGCGCCGCGCCCCAGGGGCGTCATCGCATGGACGGACTCGAACTGTTCCTGCGTCTGGTCGCCGCTGCGCAGGATCAGGCCTGGGGCCACCGCATTGACCCGGCAGCGCGGCGCGGCCGCTTGCGCTAACAGTTCCGTCGCCCCTTTCAGCGCCTGTTTGCTGATCGTATAGGTGAAGAAGTCGGGGTTGAGGTTGAACAGTTTCTGGTCGAGCAGATTGACGACGCAGCCGGTTTCCTTCTCTGACAAATCCTCTGGCAGATCCGCGATCATCCGTTGGGCGAGCTGAAGCGGCGCCCGCAGATTGACCGCCATATGATGGTCGAACCCGTCTATTCCCCAATCCGCCGCCAAGTCATACTCGAAAAGCGACGCGCTGTTGATCAGAACCGTCGCCGGCCCAAGACGCTCGGAAATCGCATCCATCATCGCGTCGATATCCGCCGGCTTAGCAAGGTCGGCCTGAAAAGCGACGGCCTTTCCGCCGCGGGCCTGTATCTGCGACACCGTCTGTTCAGCGCCCTCGGCCGACGCGCGATAATGCACCGCGAGATCGAACCCATCCGCAGCAAGGGACAAGGCGATGGCCTGGCCGATGCGGGCGCCGGCGCCGGTGACGATCGCGACAGGCATCGCCCCTCTCCTTCCCTTCCGTCCAGCGACCCGGCCGGTCAGCGGCTTCTGCCGCGCCCTCGTCCGCCGCCGCTCTTCGATTTAGACTTTGAGCCGCCGCGCTTGCCTTTGGGCACGGCTTCCATCGGCGTGTTGGCGATCGTGGCGGCGATCTCCGAATTGATCGGGGCCGCATGCGCCGGCATTTCCAGATCGTAGGATTCCAGCCGCTTGATTTCGTCGCGCATCCGCGCGGCCGTCTCGAACTCCAGATCGGCCGCTGCATCGCGCATCCGCGATTCCAGCGAAGCGATGTAGCTTTTCAAATCGATCCCGACCAGATTGTTCTCGTCGGCGTCGCCGGTCTCGACGGTCAGGTGATCGCGCTCATAGACGCTGTCGAGAATGTCGGAGATGCCCTTCTTCACCGATTCCGGCGTGATGCCGTGGGCGGTATTGTAGGCCTGCTGCTTCTCACGCCGGCGGTTGGTCTCGCCGAGCGCGTAATCCAGCGACTCAGTCATCACATCGGCATAGAGAATGACCCGGCCCTCGACATTGCGCGCCGCTCGCCCGATCGTCTGGACCAGCGACGTCTTCGACCGGAGGAAGCCTTCCTTGTCGGCGTCCAGGATGGCGACAAGCCCGCATTCAGGGATGTCCAAACCCTCGCGCAGCAGGTTGATCCCGACCAGAATGTCAAAAGCGCCGAGGCGCAGGTCGCGAATAATCTCGATCCGCTCCAACGTGTCGATGTCGGAATGCAGGTAGCGGACCTTCAAGCCGGCTTCCGACATATAATCGGTCAGGTCTTCCGCCATTCGCTTGGTCAGGACCGTGACCAACACCCGCTGACTCGCCTCGGTGCAGGCGCGGCATTCGGCCAGCAGATCGTCGACCTGGTTTTCCGTCGGTCGGACGATGCAGACCGGATCGATCAGCCCTGTCGGCCGCACCACTTGCTCGGTGAAGACCCCGGCCGTGCGCTCAAGCTCCCAAGCGCCGGGCGTGGCGGAGACAAAGACCGTCTGCGGCCGCATCGCGTCCCATTCCTCGAACCGCAGCGGCCGGTTGTCGACGCAGGAGGGCAAGCGGAATCCGAACTCCGCCAAGGTGCTTTTGCGCGCATAGTCGCCCCGGAACATGCCGCCGATCTGCGGCACGGTGACATGGCTCTCATCGATGAAGAGCAAGGCGTTATCCGGCAGATATTCGAACAGAGTCGGCGGCGGCTCGCCCGGCTGGCGTCCGGTCAGGTAGCGCGAGTAATTCTCGATCCCGGCGCAGGAGCCGGTTGCGTCCATCATCTCAAGATCGAAGGTCGTCCGCTGTTCCAGCCGTTGCGCCTCCAAGAGCCGGCCGGCCTGGTTCAGCTCATCGAGCCGAATCTTCAGCTCTTGCTTGATCTGCGTCGCCGCTTGATTCAGCGTCGGTCGCGGCGTGACATAGTGGCTGTTGGCGTAGATCCGGACCTTCTCCAAAAGGTCGGTCTTCTCGCCGGTCAGCGGATCGAATTCCTGGATCTTCTCGATCTCATCACCGAAGAAGGACACGCGCCAAGCGCGATCCTCCTGGTGGACCGGAAAAATTTCGAAATTGTCGCCGCGCACCCGGAAGGTCCCGCGGACGAAATTGTTGTCATTGCGCCGGTATTGCAGCGCCACCATGCGCTGCATCAGTTCGCGCACATCCATCCGGCGGCCGGTTTCGACATCGACCACCATCTCGGAATAGGATTCGACCGAGCCGATGCCGTAGATGCAGGAGACCGAAGCGACGATCACCACATCGTCGCGCTCCAAGAGGGCGCGGGTCGCGCCATGGCGCATCCGGTCGATCTGTTCGTTCCGGGTGCTTTCCTTTTCGATATAGGTGTCCGACCGGGGCACATAGGCTTCCGGCTGGTAGTAGTCGTAGTAAGAGACGAAATACTCGACGGCGTTTTCAGGGAAAAAACTTTTCATCTCGCCATAGAGTTGGGCGGCGAGCGTTTTGTTCGGTGCCAGGATCAGCGCCGGGCGCTGCAATTTCTGGATCGTGTGCGCGACGGTGAAGGTCTTTCCGGACCCGGTCACGCCCAGCAGCACCTGATCCCGCTCGCCCGCTTCCAACCCCTCGACCAATTCCTGGATCGCTTGCGGCTGATCGCCGGCCGGCTCGAACTCGCTGGCGATCTGGAAGGCCAGGCCGCCCTCGCTACGCGGCCGTTCGGAACGCCGAACGATCGGCAAGTCGCCCCGGCTAATCGGATGCGCGCCGAGCGAATCCAGGCCGCCGCCTGGCGCGGCGGGCTTCAGCGACGGCATTGGGCCTTCCGCAAGGCCAGGCGGGCGGGCTGTCTTGGCGGTGGACATGGCGGCTCTCTGCTTTGGAGGCGGCTGACTAGTATATGGGGCGCGCCGAGCCGGTCCAAGCCGGCGATCGCGCGCTCCCGTCATCTTTTGTCGGGACGAACCAACCCGGCGCGCGCCCATTGGAGTCTTGCGCGGCGGCGGCAGGCGGCCTAACCCAGTATCCGGGACGCGCAGTAAGGAACTTCCAGCCTTGCGGCCCAGCGTTTCAGAACCTCAGCCGAAGGGTCCGGATATGTCGTTTCTCGCCGATCGCTTGAACCTGATCAAACCCTCCCCCACCGTCGCGGTCTCGACCAAGGCTGCCGAGTTGAAGGCGGCGGGCAAGGATGTCATCGGCCTCGGCGCGGGCGAACCGGATTTCGACACGCCTGAGCATATCAAGGAAGCGGCGCGTCGGGCGATGGCCGAGGGCAAGACCAAATACGCGCCGCCGGCCGGCATCCCCGAACTGCGCCAGGCGATCTGCGACAAGTTCGCGCGGGACAACGGGCTGACCTATGCACCGGACCAGATTCAGGTCGGCTGCGGCGGCAAGCAAACGATCTTCAACGCCATGATGGCCAGCGTGAATCCGGGCGACGAGGTGATCATCCCGGCGCCCTATTGGGTGAGCTATCTCGACATCACCATGCTCTGCGAGGGCAAACCGGTGGTGGTCGATTGCGTCCAGGAGGCCGGATTCAAAATCACGCCGGCGCAGCTTGAGGCGGCGATCACGCCGAAGACCAAATGGCTGCTGCTGAACAGCCCGTCCAACCCGACCGGCGGCGCTTACACCGAAGCCGAGCTGCGCGCCCTCGCCGATGTGCTGGTCGCGAATCCGCATGTCTGGGTGATGACCGACGACATGTACGAGTTCATCCTCTATGACGGTTTCAAATTCACCACCATCGCCCAGGTCGCGCCGGAGCTCTATGACCGGACGCTGACGCTGAACGGCCTGTCCAAAGCATATTGCATGACCGGATGGCGGGTCGGCTATGCGGCCGGCGACCGGGCGCTCATCAAGGGTATGAACAAGCTTCAGTCGCAATCGACGACCTCGACCTCGACCATCAGCCAATGGGCCGCCGTCGCGGCGCTGAACGGCGATCACGGCTTCATCGCAGACAATAACGCGGTGTTCAAACAGCGCCGGGATCTGGTGGTGTCGATGCTGAACCAAGCGAACGGTATCGACTGTCTGACGCCGGAAGGCGCTTTCTATGTCTACCCGTCGATCAAAGGCCTGATCGGCCGCAAGACGCCGTCAGGCGCGACCATCGAGACGGACGAGGATTTCGTCTCTTATCTGTTGGAGCACGAGGGCGTGGCCGCCGTCCATGGCGCGGCTTTCGGTCTGTCACCCTATTTCCGGATTTCTTACGCGACCTCGACGGAAGCGCTGGAGGACGCTTGCACCCGCATTCAACGCGCCTGCGGCGATTTGAAGGATTAGCGCACGATGACTGAAGACGCATCCGATCCCGCCGCCGCCGACGCGGCCGCCGAAACGGCCGCCGACATCCCGCCGCCGGACTTCTCGGAAGGCGCGCGGATTCTAGCGGAAGCGCGCGCGAACGACTGGCGTTTGGAGCAGGGTCCGCGTCCGGAGCCGTCCGACACCGAGCAGGCCTACGACTATCAGCGTCTGGTCACCGACGCTTTAGGCTATGATGTGATCGGCTGGAAAGTCGGCGCCACCAATCCGGCCGCTCAATCGCTTCTGGGCGCAAAAGAGCCGTTCGTCGGGCCGATCTATCAGGAGCTCACCCATACGGCCGAGCCTGATCAGACCGTTGAGATCGCCAGCGCGCCCAACGCGCTTAGGGTCACCGAGGCCGAATTCGCTTTCACCCTGTCGAAGGATTTGCCGCCGCGCGGCGCCGCCTATGGTTTCGATGAGGTCGCCGGCGCCATCGCCGGCGTACATCCGGCGATCGAGGTGGTGAACAAACGCCTGGACGGTCCTTTCGGCAATAACATCAATTGGGTGATCGCCGACGGCGGCGCAAACCATGCCTTTGTCATTGGGCCGGCCGCCGCCGATCTCGCCGCGTTCGATCTATCGGCGCACCCGGTGTCGGTGATGGTGAACGGCGTAAAAAAAACCGAAGGCTCCGGCGGGGCGGTCATGGGCAACCCGATCATGGTCCTGGCTTGGCTGGCGACCCATCTCAGCAATCGCGGTCTCGGGCTGCAGGCCGGCGACATTATTTCGACGGGGCTGACAACCCCGGTTTTCCAATGCGCCATCGGCGACACGGTGATCGCGGATTTCGGCGCAATCGGATCGATTTCTCTGAAATATGTCTGATTCCGGCCACGTCTCGCTGATGTCGCCAAGCCAGGGACGCATCGAAGAATAGCGCCGCGGCGCGCCAGAATCCTAGGGACTTTCGTCTCTGACACCCCTTGATCGTCTGCGGGAATCCACTACATTGTTGTTTCTAGAATTATTCTAAACTGATGACCGCAGGAGGGCAAGATGGAAATCAATATCGGGATCGACGCAGCGGACCGGAAAGAAATCGCGGCGGGCCTGTCGCGCGTGCTGGCGGACAGCTACACGCTGTATCTGAAGACGCATAATTTCCATTGGAACGTCACCGGCCCTCAATTCAACACGCTGCATACGATGTTCGAGGATCAGTACACCGAACTGGCGACCGCGGTGGATGAAATCGCCGAACGGATCCGCGCCTTGGGCGAACCGGCGCCGGGCAGCTACGCCCAGTTCGCCAAATTGACCAGCATCACAGAGGAAACCGGCACGCCGAACGCGGACGACATGATCCGGCAGATGGTCGAAGGTCAGGAAACTGTGGCCCGGACCGCGCGCTCGGTTCTGCCGCTGGCGGACAAGGCCGATGACGAGCCGACCGCCGATCTGTTGACGCAGCGCATCCAACTGCATGAGAAACACGCCTGGATGCTGCGGAGCATGCTGGCCTAGCCCGACACGCATCAATCGCCGGACCATCCCGCGCCATTCTGTATTCGTCGCACGGTCTCACACCGGTTTGACTGGAGTTGGGCGGCGCGGCTGCTTAGGTTATCCTAAGTACGGGCGCTGCGCGTCCCGATCAGACGCATCAAGGGAGGCGATCATGCTGATCAAGGTCAAACGCGGTTGGGAGATGCCGGAGCGCGCGGCGACGCCTGAATCAGTCTTCATGAACCGGCGCGAATTGTCGAAAGGCCTAGCGGCGGGCTCGATCCTGGCAGCGGGCGCCGGCCTGTTTGGCATGAGGCAAGCGAGCGCCTCGGTCGAAACCGATCCGACCGCCGACCTCTATCCCGTCGATCGCAATCCGAAATACGTTCTCGACCGAGACATTACGAACGAAGAAGACGCGATCACGTACAACAATTTCTTCGAGTTCGGCACGCATAAGGGCATCTACAATCTGGCTCAGGAAATGCCGCTGCGGCCCTGGACCGTGCGCTTCGACGGTCTGGTCGAAGAAGAGCGTGAAGTGGATTTCGATACGCTGGTGAGGGCCATGCCGCTGGAGGAGCGGCTGTACCGGCATCGCTGCGTCGAGGCTTGGTCCATGGCCGTGCCTTGGAGCGGGTTCACGCTGGCCGCGCTAATCGACTACGCCAAGCCCTTGTCCGGCGCGAAATATGTCCGCATGGAAACCCTGGCGGACGAGGAGACAATGCCGGGACTGCGCGCCTCCTGGTATCCCTGGCCCTATGTCGAGGGGCTGACTATGGAAGAGGCGCGGAACGAGCTGACCTTCATCGCCACCGGGCTCTACGGCAAACCGATCCCGAAACAAAGCGGCGCGCCGCTGCGTCTGGTGACGCCCTGGAAATACGGGTTCAAGGCGATCAAATCGATCGTCCGCTTCAGCTTCACCGATGAACGCCCGATCGGCTTCTGGGAAGAGACCCAAGGCGCCGAATACGGCTTCTGGGCCAACGTGAACCCGGAAGTGCCTCATCCGCGCTGGAGCCAGGCGACCGAGCGTGTGCTGGGCACGAACGAGCGGGTGCCGACCCTGCTCTATAACGGCTATGAGGAGTTCGTCGCCCATCTCTACGCCGACAAACAAGACGAACGGCTGTTCATGTAGGCCGCGCGGCGCGCCGCTACCCTTCCCAATCCAGCGCCCGTCGGATGGGCGCCATGGGCCCCGGATCAAGTCCGGGGCGACAGCCATCCTTGCCGTTACGCTTGCGGCGGACCTTGCCGAAGCCTCTCAGGTTTCAGACAAGAACGCGCGCATCATCTGTTCGACGGGTTCGGGCGAGATGTCGCGGGTGATCATGACGATTTTGGAAAGGCGGGTCCCGCCGTCGCCATCCATCGGCCAGTCGGACGGCCAGTCAGGCAGGACGGCGGGCGGGTGGAAGACATGTTGCACGCCATGAACCGCCACCGGCCCGTCGCTCTCGGCCACGTTCAAAATCCCTTTAAGCCGCAGCAGGCCGGACCCATGCGTCGAGATCAGCGCTTCGATCCATTCGACGAACGAGTCCCACGCGATCGGCCGATCATAGGTTAGGCAGAAGCTGCGCACCCGTTCGTCATGCCGATTCACGTCATGGTGGTGATGATGCCCGTGGTCATGGTGGTCTTCAGACCCGTCCTGGTAGGCCTCTTCGCTCAACCAGCGCCGGACATCGGCTGATTTGGTCTCGGGATTGTAAAGCCCGGCGTCGAACAGCAGGTCGGGATCGATCGCGCCCTTCACCGTCTCATAGAGTTTCGCAGCCGGGTTGAGCGCCCGCAACCTTTCCGGCAAACGATCCGGGTTCGGTCCCGACATCATGTCGGTCTTGGTCAACAACAATCGATCCGCGACAGCCGCCTGCTTCACCGATTCGATATTCTCATCGAGTTGCAGTGCGCCGTTGACCGCGTCCACCGTCGCCACCACGCCGTCCAGGCGATAACGCGATGTGATCACCGGGTCGGTCATGATCGTGTGCAGAATGGGGGCCGGATCGGCCAAACCCGTCGTTTCGATCACTAGGCGCTGGAATTTCGGGATCTCGCCGCGCCAGCGCCGCTTCACCAAATCCCGCAGCGTTTCCACCAAATCGCCGCGGATGGTGCAGCAGAGACAGCCGGAATCCATCACCACCGTGTCTTCGCTGCTATGCTCGACCAGCAGATGATCGAGCCCGACCTCGCCGAATTCGTTAATCACGACGGCGGTCTCGGCCATCTTCGGATGCTGCAACAAGGCCTTGAGCAAGGTCGTCTTGCCGCTGCCGAGGAAACCGGTCAGCACCGTGACCGGCAGTCTCTCAACGCCTGTCTCGGGAAGTTCGGGATCGGTTTCCGTATCGCTCATAGGCGCCTCTGACGCTTTCCTTGCCGTACCGGTGAGAAAGCAGGAAAACAGGGTCCAATCAATGCAAACAGGCTGACCAAGCGCCGCGAGAGACCCATGTCCGACCTGATCCGCCTAAGCGCCTGCGAGGCCGTCGCCCATCTCAAGTCCGGCGCGGTCACGCCGCTGGACCTGATCGACGCCATGGCGGCGCGCGTCGAGGCGGTGGACGGGCCGGTCAACGCGCTGCCCACGCTGTGCTTCGAGCGCGCCCGCGCGCAGGCCCGCGAGTGGGCTCAACCCAGATTAAAGGACACGCTGTTGGCCGGGCTGCCGATCGCGGTCAAGGACCTGAACGAAGTCGCAGGCGTGCGCACCACCTTCGGCTCGCCGATCTACGCCGACCATGTTCCCGAGCGATCCGACCTGATGGTCGAACGGCTGGAGGAAAACGGCGCGCTGCCGGCGGCGAAGTCAAACACGCCGGAATTCGGCGCCGGCGCCAACACCTTCAACGAAGTCTTCGGAAAGACCCGGAATCCCTATGACACCGCCCTAACATGCGGCGGTTCGTCGGGCGGCTCGGCCGTGGCGCTGGCGACCGGCATGGCCTGGCTGGCGACCGGCTCCGATCTGGGCGGATCGTTGCGCACGCCAGCCGGGTTCTGCGGCGTTGTCGGCCTGCGTCCCAGTCCCGGCGTCGTGGCGCGCAGCAGCCAATTGCCCTTCCACAGTTTGGCGGTGGAAGGGCCGATGGGACGCACGGTGGAGGATGCGGCGCTGATGCTCGACGCCATGGCCGGCCTTCATCCTGAAGACCCGATCAGCCGACCCCTGCCCGCGGTAAGCTATCGCCGCGCCGTGCAAGACCCGACGCCGCCGCGACGGATCGCCTTCTCCGCCGATCTCGGCTTCCTGCCGGTCGATCGCCGGGTTCGTGCGGTCGTTGAGGCGGCGGTCCCGCGCTTAGCGGAGATCGGCGCCGAGGTCGCCGAGGCCTGCCCGGACCTCTCGGACACGCCGGAGATATTTCAGACACTACGGGCGGCGGCTTTCGTCGCCAATCACCGCGATCATCTGGCCGAGCATCGCGACAGGTTAAAGCCGGACGTAATCTGGAACATCGAAAAAGGCATGGCGTTGACCGCAGACGACATCGCCCGCGCCGAACTTGCGCGCGGCCGTCTGTATCAGCGCGTCGCCGACTTCTTCCAGGACTATGACGCCCTGGTCTGCCCAACGGCCCTGGTTCCGCCCTTCGATGTCGAGCGGCGCTTTGTCGAGGAAATCGAGGGGCATCGATTCGCGAACTACATCGATTGGTTGGCGGTCACCTTCGCCATCACCTGCACGTCTTGTCCGGCGATCAGCGTACCCTGTGGCTTTATCGAGGACGGGCTGCCGGTCGGCCTGCAAATCGTCGGCAAGCCCCGCGAGGAGGCGGAATTACTTGGAATCGCCGCACTTTTTGAGCAGGCGTCCGGGCTGTCCACCGCCCCGATCGATCCGCGTTGATCCGTCGCGCAAGCGGCGCATGCCGGGGGCTGTTGCGGTCCTGATCATATCGTCTGATAGGCTTGCGCCCGCCGGACCGGCTGACTAAGCTGCGCCGCACAAAAATTGCGGCGATGCAAAAACGGTCGATCGACCTCGTCATGGCGAGAAAGCGGGGAAACATGGAACACACGCCGTCTCATGAAGAGATTCACGGCTATTTCTTCGAGGATATCCGGGTTGGGATGTCGGCGGTATTCGCCAAGACCATCACCGAGGCGGATATCGTCATGTTCAGCGGCGTGACCGGCGATATGAACCCGGTCCATGTGAACCAGGACTTCGCCCAGGATACGATCTTCAAAGGTCGGATCGCCCACGGGATGCTGACCGCAAGCCTGATTTCGACCGTGCTGGGCACGAAGCTGCCCGGTCCCGGCTGCATCTACCTCAGCCAAGACCTAAAATTCCTGGCCCCAGTTCGGTCCGGCGACACGGTTGAAGCGAAAATCCTCGTCACCGAGCTGATTCCGGAAAAGCGCCGGATCATCGCCAAGACGACCGCCAGTGTGGGCGCGAAGATTGTCTGCGATGGCGTCGCCAAGATGATGGTCAGTTCACGCGAGGATATGAAGCGCTAAGCGCGCTCTTCGTTTAAATCTCGGCCGCGGCGCGCATTGCCGCAGGGCGGCGACCCGCGTTAGACAAGTCGGGGGCCGCCATTAGTCGAGACTCTCGCCGCCATGCATCTGATCCGGACTCTTTCCGACATTCCTGACGCGCTGCGCGGCGGCGTGGTCGTGATGGGCAATTTCGACGGCGTGCATCGCGGCCACCAGATCGTCATCGGCGAGGCGGCGGATCATGCGGCGGCGCAATCGGCGCCGTTGGTGGTCCTTTCTTTCGAGCCGCATCCGCGCCAGTTCTTCGGCCGCGCTTCAGAGCCCTTCCGGCTGACCGATCTGCGGAACAAGGCGCATCACTTGGAAGCCTTGGGGGTCGACGGTCTGGTCGTGCTCGATTTCGATGCAGCCCTGGCCGGCACAAGCGCCGAGGATTTCATCCAGGATATCTTGGTCGCGGGCCTGAGCGCTGCGCAAGTCGTGGTCGGCTATGATTTCTGTTTCGGCAAAGGTCGCAAAGGCACGCCGGCCTTGATGAAATCGGCCGGTGCGTTCGACGTGACGACGATCGACCCAGCGGCGACCCATGACGGCGTGATCTATTCCTCGACACGGATTCGGGACTATCTCCGGCGCGGCAATCCGGCCCAAGCGGCGGCCTTGTTGGGACGGCCGTTCGAGATCGAAGGTCGGGTTCAACCAGGCCAAAAGCTTGGCCGCACCATCGGCTTTCCCACAGCCAATCTGAAACTGGGCGAGATCCTGCGTCCGGCCGTTGGGATCTATGCGATCCGCTGCGGCGTTGAGAGTGAGGACGGGTCGGAAACGACCTGGCACGACGGCGCCGGCTACTACGGGGCCCGGCCGACGGTCGACGGTACGGACGCCCTGTTCGAGGCCTTCCTGTTCGACTTCGACAGCGACATTTATGGCCGGTTCCTGCGGGTCGCGCTGATCGAATATGTCCGCTCGGACCGGAAGTTCGACAGTCTGGCGGATATGCAGGCCCAAATCGCTCATGATTGCGACGCCGCCCGACGAATTCTGCGCAGCCGCGCCGCGGGTGGCTAGGAACAATTCACACAACGGGCGACGGGCGGGCGCCTAGGATACATCCTCGAAACAGCCGCGCGCGAAGCGTACGAAGGCGTCGACCTTGCGGGAGGTCTTCAGAGCCGCCGGTCGAATGCTGGAGATCGGCGCGGCCGCCTTTGGCAAGACCCCGGGCAAGATCTCGACCAGCCGTCCGGATTTCAGCTCCGCCCGCACCGCCAGTTCCGATTTCATCACTATCCCCAAACCTTGCGCGGCAGCGTCCGTCAGCGTGTCCGAATTCGACACCGTGAGCTGGATGCGCGGCATGCGGTCGCCGAGCCCCCAATCCGTCTGCCAGGGCAGACAGACGCAGCAATGCGCGGCGAGGGCGTCGGGCATCTCCGGCAGGCCCACGCGATCGAGATAGGCGGGCGCAGCGCAAAGAATACGGCGGTTATCGGCGAGCTTCGCCGAAAGAAAACTGCTATCGGGCAGCGCGCCGACCCGGATCGCGCAATCCTGACGCTCCTCGACGATGTTCACGAACCGGTCCACGGCGAGGAAATCGTATGTCAGGTTCGGTTCCGCCGTCTGCAGCCGGTGAAAGTTCGGCAGGATGAAGCGCGACAGTATCCAGGGCGCCATCGTCACCCGCAGATGCCCGCGCAACTTACCGCCATGGCCGCCTATATCCATCTCGGCGTCGGCGAGATCGGCCAGAATCCCCCGCACCCGCTCGAGAAAGGCGCCGCCCTCGACGGTAAGCGCCACGGACCGGCTGCTACGGTGGAACAGGGTGACGCCCAAGACCCCTTCCAGCTTGTTCAAGCGATGGCTGACCGTCGCAGGCGACAGGCCTTGCGCCTGCGCCGCCGCCGTGACGCCGCCCCGTTCGGCGATCTGACAAAAGGTCTGGAGATCCTGGATCGAGTACATTCGAAAATTTCAAACGATACCTTCAGTACTTCGCGCTTTGTACCGGAATTTTTCGAACCATACTAGGGTCGAACCAAGAAAACCGCATCCCGGAGGTACACATGCTCAAAGCGATCGCCGCCGCCGCGCTGTTCTGCGCGGCCTTCGTCACTTCGGCCCCATTCTCTTCGGCCCTCGCCGAGATCGAGACCTACGCCGCCTTCGACGCCGACACGCCGCCCGGCAATCTGGCGATCGGTCCCGACGGGCGCATGTTCATGTCGGTGCATGAATTTTACGGCAAGGATCTGCGCATCGTCGAAGTCATGCCGGACGGTTCGACGAAACCCTATCCCAACGACGCCTGGGCGAACGCGCCGACCGGCGACGGGCCAGGCCTAAACGGCGTTTTGGGCCTGCGGGCGGATCGGACCGGCATTCTCTGGATGCTGGACGGCCAAGGCGAGGGCCGGACGGGCCGGATCGTCGGCTGGAACACCAACACTGAAACGCTGCACGAGATCCATTATCTCGGCCAGCCGGTCACGCTGCCGAGCAGCTTCCTCAACGATCTGGCCGTCGATCGCGAGCACAACGCGATCTATATCACCGACACCGGAAACGCCGAGACCACGGCCCTCATCGTGCTCGATCTCGACACGGGCCGTGCGCGCCGGGTGCTGCAGGGCTCCGCCTTCACGGCGCCGGAAGACATCGAGATGGTGATCGACGGCAAGACCGTGACGCTGGGAAGCGCGCCTGCAAAGATCGGCGCAAACCCGATCACAATCGATCCGACAAACGAATGGGTCTATTTCGCGCCGATGACGGCGACCGCCATGTACCGCGTGCGCACGACCGACCTGTTGGATGAGAGCCTGTCGGACGCCGATCTCGCGGCCCGGGTCGAACGCTATGGCGACAAGCCGATCTCGGACGGGTCAACCGTGGACGCGGCGGGCAACGTCTATATCACCGCGATCACCCAGGACGCGGTGGGCGTAACCAGGCCGGACGGGCGCTACGAGATCCTCTATCAGCAGGACGCGATGTCCTGGCCGGACGGGTTCGCCATCGGCGCCGACGGCTATGTCTATGTCACGATCAACGAGCTGCACCGCTCGCCAGTCTTGAATGGCGGAGTCGACGCGACGCAAGGCGAGTTTAAGATCATGCGCTTCCCGGCCCTGGGGAACGCAGTGTCGGGACGCTAGCCGCGACAAGAGCGCTCAAACCCGCGCGCCGGCGGGTTTGAGCGATATCCGGACCCATCGGCGCTTGACCCGAAACGGGCGCGGACCTAGGGTGCGCGCCGGTCAACGCATGGGTTCGACAACGGTTATGCCGCATCCGTTTTTGATTTTGACAGACCGAATTATCGGCCCGGCCGGGACGCCTTTGGAAGGCCTCCCCAAGCCGGGATTCTGACGCGCGCCGCGCGGGCCGGCCGTAAAATCGGCTTGCGCGCCTGCGCAGCACGGACCGCGTCCCGAAACCGCAAACGCGACCGAAGACGATGATGACCGCGCTTCTCCGACACGGACGCGCGCAAAGGTGAAATCCAGTGAGCGACAGCACCCGACAGGCCGATCTTCCCGACTATAAGGACACGATCGCCCTTCCGAAGACCGACTTTCCAATGCGCGGCGGCCTGCCCGCGAAAGAGCCGGAGATCCTCAAGCGCTGGGCCGATATCGACCTCTGGCGCCGTCTGCGCGCGCAAAGCGCGGGGCGCGAGAAATTCATCCTGCATGACGGACCGCCCTACGCCAACGGCCACATCCATATCGGCACGGCGATGAACAAGATCCTGAAGGACGTGATCAACCGGTCGCAGCAGATGCTGGGCAAGGACGCCCACTATGTGCCGGGTTGGGACTGTCACGGCCTGCCAATCGAATGGAAGATCGAAGAGGACTACCGCGCCAAGGGCCTGGACAAGGACGAGGTGCCGGTCGTCGAGTTTCGTAAGGAATGCCGCGACTTCGCCGACAAATGGCTGAACATCCAGCGCGAGGAGTTCAAGCGCCTGGGCGTGCTGGGCAATTGGGACGATCCCTATCTGACAATGGCCTACTCGGCCGAGGCTCAGACCGCGAAGGAGATCGGCAAGTTCCTGATGAATGGCGGCCTGTTCCGGGCGCCGCGGCCGGTCTGGTGGTCGGCGGTCGAGAAGACCGCGCTGGCCGAGGCCGAAGCCGAATACATGGAGCACAAATCGACGACGATCTGGGTGCGTTTCCCAATCGTCGCAACCGACAATCCGGCGCTCGAGGGCGCGGACGTGGTGATCTGGACCACGACCCCCTGGACCATCCCCGGCAACCGTGCGGTCGCCTATAGCGCGGAGATCGATTACGGCGTCTTCGAAGTGTCGGCGCTGGGCGAGAACGCCAAGGGCGCCGCCGTCGGCGACCGGATCGTCATCGCCAAGGCGCTGCAGGCCGACGTCGAACAGGCGGCCCGGCTGACCCTGTCGCTTGTCGGCGATGCAGGCGCGCTCGACGGCGTGCGCTGCGCCCATCCTTGGCGCGGCCATGAAGAGGCGGATGGACATTACGATTTCGACGTACCGGTCCTGGAAGGCGATTTCGTGACTGACGAGACCGGCACCGGTTTCGTGCATATCGCGCCGGGCCACGGCGCCGATGACTGGCGACTGGGCATGACGCATGGGATCGATGTGCCGCAGACCGTCGGCGAGGACGGCGCCTTCTATGACTTCGTACCGTTGGTCGCCGGCCACTATGTCATCACACCGACCGGCGAGCAGGGCGACGCAAATCCAACCGTGATGCGCGCCTTGGCAATCGCCGGCAAGCTGCTGGCGAAAGGAACGTTGCGGCATCAATACCCGCATTCCTGGCGGTCTAAGGCGCCGCTGATCTTCCGCAACACGGCGCAATGGTTCATCTCGATGGAGACGAACGCTCTGCGCAAGACCGCATTGCAGGCGATCGACGACACTGAATTCTATCCGGTGCGCGGTAAGAACCGGCTCTATTCGATGATCGAACAGCGCCCGGACTGGTGCCTTTCGCGGCAACGCGCCTGGGGCGTGCCGATCCCCGTATTCGTCCACAAGGAGAGCGGCGAGCCGCTGCGCGATCAGGCGGTGATTGACCGTGTGGTTGCGGCCTTCGAGGCTGAGGGCGCCGACGCCTGGTTCACCTCGCCGCCCTCGCGGTTCCTGGGCGACGGTTACGATCCGGACGACTATGAGCAGGTGACGGATGTCGCCGATGTCTGGTTCGACAGCGGCTCGACCCACAGTTTCGTTCTTGAACAGCGGGAAGAGCTGCAATGGCCGGCCTCGCTCTATCTCGAGGGCTCGGACCAGCATCGCGGCTGGTTCCATTCCTCGCTGCTGGAAGCCTGCGGCACACGCGGCCGCGCGCCCTACGAAGCGATCCTGACCCATGGTTTCGTGATGGCCGAAGACGGCCGCAAAATGTCGAAATCCTTGGGCAACGTGGTCGGGCCCGAAGAGGTCAACAAGAAGTACGGGGCTGACATCCTGAGGCTCTGGGTCGTCTCGGAAGACTATACCGGCGACATGCGCATCGGCGACAAGATGCTAAAGCAAATGACGGATTATTACCGGCGCTTCCGCAATACCTATCGCTGGTTGCTGGGGAATCTGGCCGGCTTCGACCCGACGCGGCGCGTGGCCGAGGCGGACATGCCGGAGCTTGAACGGCTGATGCTGCACAAGCTCGCGGTGCTTGACGCAACCGTCCGCGAAGCCGTCAACGGCTACGATTTCCATCGCGTGTTCCGAGAATTGCATGAGTTCTGCGTCACCGATCTTTCGGCCTTCTATTTCGACATCCGCAAGGACGCGCTCTATTGCGACGCGCCGGATGATCCGAAGCGGCTCGCCTGCCTCACGGTTTTGGACAGGCTTTTCAATTGCCTGACCGTCTGGATGGCGCCGATCCTCTGTTTCACGACCGAAGAAGCCTGGCTGTCGCGCCATGGGTCGGAGGACGGGCAGTCGGTGCATCTGGAGCTGTTCCCCGAGATCCCGGCGAACTGGCGCGACGACGCCTTGGCCGAGAAATGGGCGCATGTGGCGGCGATCCGCAAAGTGGTGCTCGGCGCGCTCGAGATCGAACGGGCGGAGAAACGCATCGGCGCCTCGTTGCAGGCCGCGCCCTCGGTCACGGCGCCAGGGGATGTCGTGGCGGCGGTCGCGGATGTCGATATGGCGGAGGTCTGCATCACCTCCGCGCTCAACCTGACGGCCGGTGAAGCGACGGACGGCGCCTTCACACTCAGCGACATTCCGGGCGTTGGTGTGGTCCCAGCGCTGGCGCAAGGCGCGAAATGCGAACGCTGCTGGAAAGTGCTGCCGGAGGTCGGTTTGGCGATGGACCCGCCTATGGTCTGCAACCGCTGCGCCGAGGCGATCCGGTCGATGCCGCGGGCGGCGGAATAGGCGCGGTTGGAGGCCAACCGCATGTCGCGCCCCCTATCGCGCTCCATGACCCGTCTAGGTCTGGCCTTGGCCGCGGCGATTTTTGTCGCCGATCAGATCGTTAAATGGATCATTCTGACCCAGGTGATGGTCCCGCCACGGATCATCGAGGTCACCGGGTTTTTCAATCTGGTGATGGTCTGGAATCGCGGCGTGAGTTTCGGCCTGCTCTCAAATGACAGTCCCCTTGGCCCTTGGCTGCTCTCCGGCCTCGCCATCGCGATCTCGATCGGGCTGTTCATCTGGCTGCAACGCGCCGAGAACCGCCTGCTCGCCGCCGCGCTGGGCCTTGTGATCGGCGGCGCCCTGGGCAATGTGGTCGATCGCGTCCGTTTCGGGGCGGTCGCGGATTTTCTCGACTTCCACCTCGCCGGCTGGCATTGGCCCGCCTTCAACATCGCCGACGCGGCCATCGTCACCGGCGTTGCGCTGATCCTGATTGACGGTTTTCTGCCGAATTCGCAGGAGAAAGGGTGAATTTCCCGGCATTTCCGTGTAGACTGGCGGGGCTTGTAACTATGACGACGCGGCATCACATTCAGATTATGCGATCAATGGCGCAAAAACTCATGGCGGCGAGCCTGTGCGCCGCGTTCTTGGCCGGATGCGGCGGCGAGGTCGGCGAAGTTCTGGGCTTTGAACGAGACCCGGGCGGTCCCGATGAGTTCGCCGTGGTCAAACGGGCGCCGCTCACTCTGCCGCCGGATTTCGGCCTCAGGCCGCCGTCGGAGGGCGACGCTGACCTGAACGCTGTTTCGCCGCGCTCGACCGCCAGACGCGCGGTTCTGGGCGAAGAATTGACGCCCCGCCAGCAGCAGCGGGTCGCGCAGGCGCGAATCGAACAGGGCCAGGCGCCCAGCGAAGTGGCGCTGTTAAGCCAAGCCTCCGCTCTAAACACGGACCCCGAAATCCGAAAAATCGTCGATGAGGAAAGCGACGCAATCGCGCGCGAGTCGGACACATTCGTGAACGATCTGGTCTTCTGGCGCGATCCCCCGGAGCCGGGCGCGATCGTCGACGCCGACGAGGAAGCGCGGCGTCTTCAGGAAAACGCCAGCCTGGGCCGGCCCGTCACCGACGGCGTCACCCCGACGATCACCACCGAGGATGAGGGCATTCAGTTCAACTGGCCGTTCGATTAGAGCGGAACGGCGGCAGAGACTCCTTTGCACGCTTCACAGCGGCCCCATCGATCCCCATATCGTCACAAACAATCAGCGGCGCCCCGCTATGGCGTCTACACACGCATGACCAACCGTCACGCAGGCAAAGGCTCAAGCGCATGGCACTATTCTTGAGAACCATTACGATTCTGGCGGCGCTGACCGTCGCCGCGCCGGCGTCGGCCAAAGCGGGTCTGTTCGAGCCGGAGACGGCGGTCCTCGACAACGGGATGCAAGTGATCGTCGTCAGCAAAACGCGCGCGCCCATCGTCACGCATATGGTCTGGTACAAGGCGGGTTCGATCGATGAGCCGCTCGGCAAGTCCGGCGTGGCGCATTTCCTCGAACATCTGATGTTCAAAGGGACGACCAACACGCCGTCGGGCGAGTTTTCCTCGACCATCGCGCGCAATGGCGGGAACGACAACGCCTTCACCAGCTACGACTACACCGCTTATTTCCAGAATATCGCCGCCGACCGTCTCGAACTTGTGATGCAGCTCGAAGCGGACCGGATGACCAATCTGATCCTCGACCCCGCCGAGATCGAAACCGAGCGGGAAGTGGTCCTGGAGGAACGGCGCACCCGCACCGATAACTCGCCCGGCGCCCGGCTGCGCGAACAGGCCATGGCGGCCTTCTATTTGAACCACCCCTATCGCCGCCCGATCATCGGCTGGGAATCGGAAATCCGCGCCATCACGCAACAGGATCTCGAGGATTTCTATGGCCGCTGGTACGCGCCCAACAACGCCGTACTGGTCGTCGTCGGCGACGTCACGATGGAAGAGGTGCTGCCGCTGGCCGAAAAGACCTACGGCGTCATCCCGGCGCGCGCGGTCGAACCGCCGCCGGTTCAGCTCGAGCCGGAGCATATCATCGATCAAGAGATCTCCATGCGGGACGCCAATGTGCGCGAGCCGTCCTGGTCGAAACGCTATCTCGCGCCGAGCTATCTTTATGGCGAGACCGAGCACGCCTACGCCCTGCAGGTCCTGTCGGAAATCCTCAGCGGCGGCTCGACCAGCCGGCTCTACAACGCCCTCGTCGTGGAAGACGAAACAGCCTCCTCCGCCGGCGCCTGGTATTCGCCGAGCAGCCGCGGCCCGTCGTCGCTTGGCTTCTGGGTCGCGCCGGCGCGCGACGGCGATCTCGATCAGGCGGTCGCCGCGATGGAGGCGCAAATCGCGCTGTTGCGCGACGAAGGCGTGACCGAGGACGAGGTCTCCCGAGCCATCATTCGTCTTCAGGACTCGGCCGAACTCGCCAAAGACAGTTTCCGCGGGATCGCCCGACTGCTCGGCGCGGCGGCGACAATCGGGCGCGACCTCGATGAAGTCGAAGCCTGGCCGGAGCGCATCGGTTCAGTCACCGCTGAAGATGTCAATGCAGCGATCCAGGCTGTTCTTGTCGACGCCGGCTCTTTGTCGACCCGTCTGCTGCCCCTGGAGAACGGCGACGTGACGCCGGCAAGCGGAGACAGGTCATGAGTATAGTACGCACGGCGGCGTCGCTCTCGGCCCTCATCGGCCTCCTGATCCTCGCGGCCGCGCCGGCCAAGGCGGTCGACATTCAGGAGATCACCACGCCGAAAGGCGTGACGTATTGGCTCGTCGAGGATGACACCGCCGATCTCGTCTCCATGTCGTTCCTGTTTCGCGGCGGCTCGACGCTCGATCCTAAGGGCAAGGAAGGGTTGGCCGAACTGGTCGCCAGCACGATCGACGAAGGCGCCGGAGAGATGCCGAGCCAGGCCTTCCGCAGGATCTTGGACGATCAGTCGATCACGCTTAGCTTCTCTGCCGGCCGCGACACGTTCGGCGGCAGTTTCTTGACGCTCAACCGCTATCGCGACCAAGCGTTCGAACTGCTGCGGCTGGCGCTGGCCGAACCCCGGTTCGATGAGGACGCGGTCGAGCGAATCCGTTCGCAAATCTTGATCGGCAAGAGCCGCGAGAAGACCGACCCGAATTCGCAAGCCGGCAAGGCCCTGTTCAAGGCTTTGTTCGGCGATCACGCCTATGGCGCGCCTGGGGATGGCACCAGCGCCGGCATATCGGCGATCACGTTAGACGATTTAAACGCGTTTCCCGGAGACCGGTTCGCGAAGGACCGGCTGCTGATCGGCGTGGTCGGGGACATCGACGGCGCAACCCTGACGCCCCTGATCGACCGCGCCTTTGGCGATCTGGCCGACAGTGTCGGGCCGGTTCCCGCAACGGCGCCGCCCACCCCTGAACCGGGCGGGCTCTTCGTCATCGATCAGGACGTCCCGCAAAGCGTCGCGGTCATGGCGCAGCCGGGATTAGGCCGGCTCGATGAAGATTATTACGCCGCCTATATAGCCACCTATGTTCTGGGCGGCGGGGGGTTTGAATCGCGTCTGGTGAACGAGGTGCGGGTCAAGCGCGGCCTCGCCTATTCGACCTACGCCTATATGCTCGATCTCGCTGACGCGCCCTTGATCCTCAGCGGTGTACAGACCCGCAACGACGGCATGGCCGAGTCCTTGTCGGTCATCCGGGAACAGTTCGGGGCGATCCGCGACGCCGGCGTCACGGAAGACGAACTGACCGACGCAAAGACCTATCTTACCGGCTCCTACGCTTTGCGCTTCACCACGGCCGGCCGGATCGCACGGGCGCTGACCGGGATCCAGTACTACGATCTCGGGATGGACTATATGGATCGGCGGAACGGCTATATCGAAGCGGTGACGCTGGAAGACGTGAATCGGGTGGCGAATCGGCTGTTTGATCCGGACGCTTTGACAACAGTCGTGGTTGGCCGTCCTTCCGGCGTCGAGGCCACCGGCCCCGCCCCGGAAGTCCCAGGCTGACAAGGATTTAGCCGATCCCCAGATGCCGAGCGCGGGAAACGGCTCGGTCCAAGCTTGCGCCGATCAAGGGCCTGTCCGACACTGCCGCTTCGCCCGGATCGACTCCGCGCGCGCCAGACGTCGAGTGTCCAATCCGGCCGACCCATGTCCTATCATCAGAACACCGATCAATGCATGGCCGACGCGATCGGCCCGATGGGGCTGGACCCAGCGGATATCGACGCGCATGCGCCGGCGCTGAACGCATCGCGCGAGAGATTGGCGCTGGCCCAAGCCGATGGCTCGCTGCCGCTTCTCCGCTTACCCGCACGGCGGGACGACATCCCGGAGATGCGCGTGATCGCCGACGCCTATCGCGCCCGTTTCACCGACGTGGTGATCCTCGGCACCGGCGGCTCCAGCCTGGGGGGGCGCGCCCTCTATTCGATGGCCGATCCGGCGCGGCAGGATCGCGGGCCGCGCCTGCACATCGTCACCAATGTCGACCCTTTCGGCTTCACCCGGGTGATGCGCGGCTTGAACCTGGAGAATACCGGCTGGATCGTAATTTCGAAATCGGGCGGCACGGCGGAAACGCTGATGCAGTTCCTGACGGTCCTGCCGCTCTTGCGCCGCACCGTCGGCGACGCCGGTCTGGCGCGCCATGTCACCCTGATCACCCAACCCGGCGACAGCGCCCTCCGGCGGCTGGCGGCGCAATTCAGCCTGCCAGTCCTCGATCACGATCCGAATGTCGGCGGGCGCTATTCCGTTCTGTCCTCGGTCGGCCTGTTGCCGACCCTGATCGCAGGCCTCGACGCGGAAGCGGTGCGCAAAGGGGCCGGGGAGACGCTCGAGCGCTTTTTCGGCGCGGCGCATATCACCGCCGATCCGCCGGCGCAGGCGGCGGCGATCGCCGTCGCGCTGAACAAGAAACGCAGCGTCTCTGGCAGCGTCATGCTCGCCTATAGCGACCGGCTCGGCTCCTTGAGCCGTTGGTACCGACAGCTTTGGGCCGAGAGCTTGGGCAAGGACGGGGAAGGCACGACGCCGATCTATGGCACCGGTCCCGTCGATCAGCACAGCCAGTTGCAGCTCTGGCTCGACGGGCCGAGCGATAAGATGTTCACGGTGCTGGGCGGGCCGACCGAACCCGTCGGCGACGCGTTGCCGCCGGTCGAGAGCGGCGTGGCGACCCTAACCGGACTCGACTATCTGGCGGATCGAACCATGGCCGATCTGATGGAATGCTCGCGCCGCGCCACCGCCGAGACCCTGGCCCGATCCGGCAAGCCGGTGCGCTTGATCCGGTTCGACGCGATCAATGAAGAAAGCATGGGCGCGATGATGATGCATTTCATGCTGGAGACCATCCTCGCCGCAGATTTGCTGGGCGTCGACCCGTTCGATCAGCCCGCTGTCGAAGAGGGTAAGGTCCTGACCCGCCGCTATCTGGCGGACCTGTCGGACGGCCCTGGCCACGCGACCGGCGCGGCGAGCGCCGCTCTCGGTTCCGCATGACGATCCGGCGGCTCCCCGAAACGACGGTGAACCGGATTGCGGCCGGCGAGGTCGTCGAGCGGCCAGCTTCCGCCGTCAAGGAACTGGTCGAGAACAGCCTGGATGCGGGCGCGAGCCGGATTGACGTCTCCCTGCGCGAAGGCGGCAAGAGCCTGATTGTGGTCAGCGACGACGGCTGCGGCATGAACCGCGATGAGCTGCTGTTGGCCTTGGAGCGCCACGCCACCAGCAAATTGCCGGATGACGATCTGATGGCGGTGCGCAGCCTGGGGTTCCGGGGCGAGGCCCTGCCCTCGATCGCCTCGGTCAGCCGCATGACTCTTACAAGCCGCATGCGAAGTCAGCATGGCGGCCAGGATCAGGCCCAAAATCAGGGTTGGACCATCCGCGTCGAAGGCGGCGCGGTCGGCGACCCACGTCCCGCCGCCGGATCGGTCGGCACGCGGGTCGAAGTCCGCGACCTGTTCTACGCCACGCCCGCAAGGCTGAAATTCATGCGCGGCGACCGGGCCGAGAACGCCGCGGTTCTGGATGTGCTGAAACGGTTGGCCATGGCTCATCCGTCGGTCGCCTTTTCCCTGCATGACGGGACCCGCGAAAAACTAAGGCTCGAGCAGGAGCAGGGCGACCTATTGGACAGCCGCTTGCGGCGTCTAGGCGCGATTATGGGCCGCGACTTCATGGAAAACGCCCTGCCGATTGACGCGGAGCGCGAGGGCGCGGGGCTGACCGGATTTGCAGGCCTGCCGACGCTCAACCGGGGCGCGGCGGACATGCAGTATCTGTTCGTGAACAACCGGCCGGTGCGGGACAAGCAATTGATCGGGGCGGTCCGCGCCGCCTATGCCGATTTCCTGGCGCGCGATAGGCATCCGCTGCTGGCCCTGTTCATCGATCTGCCGGCCAAGGCGGTCGATGTGAATGTGCATCCCGCCAAGACCGAAGTGCGGTTCCGCGATCCCGGCGCCGTGCGCGGTCTGATCGTCGGATCGTTGAGGCACGCCTTGGCCGAGGCCGGACATCGGGCGTCGACCACGGTCTCGAATGCGGCGCTTGGCGCCTTCCGGCCCGTCGATCCGGCGACAGCGCAGCAACTTCATTTCACCGCCCGAGCGCATTCAGGCCAAGCCATTGGCGGATACGGCGGCTATACAGCGAGCGCGCCGAGCGCGGCGCAGCGAGACGCAGCCCACGCTTTCCACACGCCGATCGATCCGGGCGGCGCGATGCGCGAGCCGGCCGCCGCCTATCGTGATCCGGCCTTTGCGCCGGGCGCGCGGATCGGACCGGAAGAAGGATTTGCGGAAGCGCCCGCCGACGCGGAGGCGCAAGGGTCCGTGTTCCCGTTGGGCGCAGCACGCGCGCAAGTGCACGAGACTTACATCGTCGCACAGACACCAGACGGTCTGGTCATCGTCGATCAGCACGCAGCCCATGAACGTCTGGTCTATGAACGCATGAAACAGGCGCTGGAACAGACCGGCGTGGCGCGTCAGGGTCTGTTGATCCCGGAAATTGTCGAGTTGGACGAAGACGATGCGGCGCGGTTGCTGGCGCGCGCCGAGGAATTGGCGGAGCTCGGGCTCGTCGTTGAGGGGTTCGGGCCCGGCGCCGTTGCGGTGCGCGAAACGCCAGCCTTGCTTGGCGAGACCAACGCGGCGGGGCTGGTGCGCGACCTGGCCGACGAGCTGCGCGATCTCGGCGACGCGTTCACGCTGAAAGAGAGGCTCGAGGAGGTCTGCGGGACCATGGCCTGTCACGGCTCGGTCCGGTCGGGCCGGCGGCTTTCCGGCGAGGAGATGAACGCGCTCCTGCGCCAGATGGAGGCGACGCCGCATTCGGGCCAGTGCAATCACGGTCGGCCGACCTATGTCGAGTTGAAACTGGCCGATATCGAACGCCTGTTCGGGCGGCGCTAGGCCGTGATCGACGGCGCCGCCTCCGGTTCGGCCGAGCCTGCGGGTCTCGGTCCCCCGTCGGATTTCAAGGCGCTGTTGCCGGTAGCGATCGCAACCGGCCTATCGATTGTCGCCTTAGGCATCGTCATCCCGCTGCTGCCCTTCATGGTGATCGCCAATGGCGGCGACAATTTCCAGGCGGCGGCGATCTTCTCGGTCTTTTCCGCCTTCGCCTTTCTCGGCGCGCCGATCTGGGGCCGCCTATCGGACCGGGTTGGACGGCGTCCGGTCATGATCCTCGCGGCGGCGGCGACCATCGCCGCCTATTTCTGGCTGATGACGGCGGACGCCCTGTGGGAGCTATTCGCCAGCCGAGCCTTCGCCGGCTTCATGGCGGGGTGGTTGGCCGCGTCGCAAGCGTTCGCCGCCGACGTGACCCGGCCGGAGGATCGGGCCAAGGCGATGGGCATGCTGGGGGCGGCGTTCGGCGTCGGCTTCACGATCGGACCCGCCATCGGCGCCATAACGGTCGGCGGCGCGGGTCCGGACGGCGGACCGCCGAATTTCGCGCTTCCGCTGTCGATTGCGGTTGGCTGCGCCGCACTGACGCTGGTCGTCGCGGCGATTTTCATCCGCGAGCCCAAGAAACATGCGGTGGACGACCCAGACGCCATGCGGCTGTCGGTGTCAGCCATTCTACAGCGGCCCCGATTGGCGGCGTTGTTCGCGCCCTACTTTCTGGTCTCGCTGGTCTTCACGGCGGTCGAGGGCACCTTCGCGGTCTGGGGCGAACAGACCTTGGGGCTGGGTCCGCGCGAGGTTGGTTATTTCCTGGCCTTCGCCGGGATCTGCAACGCGCTTGTTCAAGGCGGATTAGTCGGCCGGGCCGTCGCCAAGTTCGGCGAGGTGCGGACCGCCTTCGTGGGAGCAGCGGCGCTCAGCTTGGGATCGGCCTGGCTCGGTTTCGCTGAGAGTCCCGGCGGCGTGGTTGTCCCGATCGCCCTGGTGGCGATCGCCATGGGGCTGCATAACCCGGCCATGCAGGGAATGATGAGCATCCTGGCGCCGACCGCTTGGCGCGGCGGCGTCATGGGGGCGGCGCATTCGACGGCCAGCATGGCGCGGATCATCGGACCCGCCGCCGGAGGATTGGCGCTGGAGCATATCGGGATCGCCTCGCAATTCTTCATCGGCGCGGTCATGCTGCTGCCGGCGCTGTATCTGATCACCCGCTTTCAAGGCGTGGAGCGCGCCGCGACGGCGAAAGCGGATGGCGAGACGGGCCGCTAAAAGGGCGCCGCGCGTTCGAGGATTAGAAAGCGCGCGGCCCCATAGCGTCGGTCATCCCGCTCGATAAAGCCGCTCGGCGGCGAGACCGGCGTCTTCGGATGCGTCTGGACCACGACGAAGGCTTGATCGTCGAGCAGGCCGGGCCGGGCCAGTCCCGCCAGGGCGCGCTCCACCGCGCCTTCCGCGTAGGGCGGGTCGATTAGCGCGAGATCGAACGGCGCCGCGCTCCCAGGCGGCTTATCGGGCGCGTACGCGTCGGCCGAACGGATGATGCTGAGATCGCCGGCTTGGCATTTCTCAATGTTCCGGCGCAGCGCGTCGAGCGCCGCGCGATCGATCTCGTAGTGATGGCAAAGCGCCGCCCCGCGGCTGAGCGATTCGAGGCCCAATGCGCCGGTGCCGGCGAAAAGATCCAGCACCCGTCCACCGCGCAGCGCGGCGCTGTAGGGCGCGTTGGCGAGGATGTTGAACAGCGCCTCGCGAGCGCGGTCGGAGGTCGGCCGTGTAACAGTCCCCGCCGGGGCGTCCAGCCGCACCCCGCGATATCGGCCGGCGACGATGCGCATGCCCTACCGCCCCTGTCGTGGCGCGCCGCCGCCCGCGCCCGCACGCCGGCTCTTGCGCCGGTTCGGTTTCACCTTCTTCGCCTTGGCTTTGGCGCCCTTATGGCTCTCGCCCAACAGTCTTCGGACAATCCCCGGCGGCACTTCCTCGATCTCGCCGCGTCTGAGATTGAGCAGCGTGATCGGTCCGTAGGCCGTGCGCGAGAGCCGGTTCACCGGATAGCCGAGATGCTCCATGATCCGACGCACCTCCCGGTTCTTGCCCTCGCGTAAAGTGACGATCACCCAGGCGTTGCTGCTTTGTTGATTCTCCAAACGGGCTTCGACCGCGCCATACTGCACGCCCTCGACCGTGACACCTTCCGCTAAGGCGGCCAGCTTGTCCGGCTCGACGCGCCCCCGTACGCGTACGCGGTAACGGCGGCGCAGGCCGGTGCTGGGATGTTCGAGCTTGCGTGCAAGACCGCCGTCATTGGTGAAAAGCAGCAGACCTTCCGAGTTGATGTCGAGCCGTCCGACGCTGACCAAACGCGGCAGGTCGCCAGGCAAGGCGTCGAACACGGTCGGCCTTCCTTGCGGATCGCTGCGCGTCGTCAACAGACCGGCGGGTTTGTTGAAGCGCCACAATCGCGGCCGGTCCGGCGCCGGGAGCGGCTTGCCGTCCACGGTCACGGCGTCGTTGTCGCCGACCAGGGTCGCCGGCGTCTCGATGATGACGCCATTGACCGAGACCCGGCCCTCGGCGATCCATTTCTCCGCCTCGCGCCGCGAGCACAGGCCGGCCCGCGCCATGCGTTTGGCGATTCGCTGCGTCTCGCCTGCCTCGGTGGGTGTAGAACCGGCTGTCTGGTCGGCAGGGTCGGACATTCGGACGGTTCCCGGTTTCGCTATCAGTCGGGCTGCGCTACAGCACGAGCGCGGCGCGAGAATAAGCCCTGTGGCGCAGACTGCAATGGAGCGATGAATCTATGGAACCGATGAGCCGCGCCTTGGACTTGGCGCGCCAGGCCGCCGACGCCGGCGAGGCGCCGATCGGGGCGGTCGTCGCTGACGCGTCGGGGGAGGTCGTCGCCGAGGCGCGCAACCGGGTCGAGGAACTCTCGGACCCCACGGCACACGCTGAAATCCTGGCGATGCGGGCGGCTGGTGCGGCCTTGGGTTCGTCGCGGCTGACGGGTTGCGACTTGTTTGTCACGCTGGAACCCTGCGCCATGTGCGCCGGGGCCATCGCCCACGCTCGGCTAAGGCGCCTGATCTTCGGCGCCTATGACCCGAAAGGCGGCGGCGTTGAGCATGGCGCGCGGGTGTTCGACCGACCGACCTGCCATCATCGACCAGAGATCATCGGCGGCGTCCGAGAAAGCGAAAGCCGTGTCTTGCTGCGCGCCTTTTTCCAGGAGCGCCGTTGAGCGACCGGTCTGAAAACGCCTCTCATTCCGAGCCGCCGCCGCCCAGACCGCCGCCAAGCCCCGCTTCGGCGATCTTCTTGTCGGTATTGTACTGGCTAAGCGCATAGACCGCCCAAATCGCAGCGGGAATCCAGCCGATCAGCGTCAGTTGTAGCAGCAAACAAATGATCCCTTGGATCGGTTTTCCGATGGTGAAGAACACCAGCCATGGCAGCAAGAGGGCAAGGATGAGACGCAGCATTGCTTTTCCCCGTTTTGGCTTTTCCCGTTTGTATGAGGAGAAAGCTATCGGCCTGTCCGACAGTCCGCAATGGCGTTGTTCGGCGATTTCCGCGTCTTTGGCCCTGTGCTCATGCGTCCGCCGCCGGCGCAAATTGAAAGAACTCCCACGGCTTCTTCTGGGGGGTACGGGAGGCGAAGAAACCGCGGGAGCCCAGTGTACGGCGACCAAAACGGACCGCCGAACCTCGTTCCGATTGTCCCCGCCCGACCCTGTCCACGGTTGGAGGGGGGTCGTCTCAATCGGGCGGCGCACGCCGCCAGTGCAAGTCCCGACCAAGCTGGCCGAGCGCGTCTTACGAAACGGAGGGCTACGGTCCCCGTGGCTCAACTGGGGGGTACGGGAGGCGTTGAACCACGGAGACCAAACCCTCGGACGTCGCCGTCCGAAGCTTCGCCGTGCGGTTATCTCTCGAAGAAGATCACCACGCGTCTGTTCCTAAACTCTTTTGCGTCTTCACCCGCGTCGACCGCCGGCTGCGTCTCGCCCATCGACAGCGTCTTGATCGAATCGACGGCGATGCCGTTGATCGACATTTCCTCGCTAACCGCTGTCACCCGACGTTCAGCAAGCGCGCGGTTGTAAGCGGGATCTCCGGACGTGTCGGTGTGCCCGACGATGCGGGCCGTCTTGGCCCCGCCCTGGACGAAGGCCTTTACCGCTTCCAGCACCTTCTCCGCGGCCGCATCCGACAGGGTCGCGCTGTCGAAACCAAAATAGATCACCACCGGCTCTGGCAGATCCGGGTCCGGCGCCGGAGCCGCCGCCGGCGCGGGCTCCGTCGGCGGCGCGCCCGCCAGGGCCGCTTCCAAGGCCTCCATGTGAAAGATGAAATCCTTTTGACAGGCTTCGATATCCTCGGGCTGGCGGTTCTCCTCCAGCTCCTGCATCCAACATTCGAAAGCCGCTTGAGCCCCGGCGGCCTGCGCCGGATTCGCCTCGCGTCCGCCCGCTTCGAAAGCGCGCATTAATCGGGCGCGTGCGCCCGTCATCAATCTGACGCGGTCCTCCGGCAGCGAACGGGCGGAAATCTCCTCAGGGTCGGGCGAATTGCCCGCATGCGCCGCCAGGGCGCGCGCCGCGAACGTATCGGCGTCTCGCCAATCGAACTCGTCCGCTTCGACATTGGACAAGGCGATATACTCATTCCGCAAGAAAGTGTCGAAAGCCGTCCCCGACGACTCCGTCTCAGCAATATCGGGCAATTGGGCCGTATTCACAGCGCAACCCGTCAACAAGAAGCCCGCAATAACCAGCGTCGACATCGACGATCGTTGTTTTTTCATGACTTTCCCCCAATTCAATCAAGCGGCGTCCCGCACAGTCATGCTACTGCTGTTTTCTTCGACAGTACAAAAACAAGTTCCATGCCAGCCGGCATTTAATCGCAGTATGGCGGCGTAGAGTTCGGTAACTGTATGAATTCTCTTTTATTTATCTTCTCTAATGCTCGATGATCTTCACAGCCGCCCTGTTTTTCGCTGTGAGAACGCGGTTTGAGCGCCTCGAGAGTTGCTCTTTGCGTTGCAAATTGCAAAGCGTCGGTTGCTAATCGCAATTTCGGTCAACCGTTGATCCGCCGTCCCCTGACGCCGGCGCGCAGTTGAAATGAGCGGCGCAAAAGCGGCACTATGGGCGTCGGTGAAGCGCCGGGCTGACGATCAAAACGCACAGGGTTCAGGAAAACGGGGGGTCACATGGACAGAGCGGACGGGGCCCCTCTTTTTCAGTCAAGCGATGAAAGCGCCCGATCCACGCTTGTCCCGACGCGCCGGCGCTTTCTGTCGGGTCTGGGCTGCGCTTGCGCCGCCGGGGCCGCGACCGGTTGCCTAAGCCAGAACCGCGCGACCGGCCGGCAGAGCTTCACCGGTTTCTACTCGCTCGAAGACGATATCGAAATAGGCACGCGGGAACACCCGAAGCTGGTGGCGCAATTTGGCGGCGTCTATGAAGACCGACGCCTTCAGCGCTATGTCGATGAGATTGGTCGCCGAACCGCCGCCTTCGCAGAGTACGAGTTCCCCTACCGGTTCACGATCGTGAATTCGCCGATTGTGAACGCCTTCGCCCTTCCCGGCGGGTACGTCTATGTCTCACGCGGCCTTATCGCGCTCGCCTCGAACGAGGCGGAACTGGCCAGCGTCATCGCCCATGAGATCGGACATATCACCGCGCGCCACACCGCCGAACGGATCAGCCAGGCGCAATTGGCGCAAGTTGGGGTCGGCCTGTTGGGTGTCTTGTCCGGGAGCGGCGAACTCGCCAGCGGCGCGGGGCAGGTCGCGCAGCTCGTGCTGCAAGGCCATTCCAGGGACCAAGAGCTGGAGGCGGACCGCCTTGGCATTCGCTATATGACACGTGCGGGCTACGATCCGGACGGGTCGGTGACGTTCCTGGCGACGCTGCGCGAACATTCGATGTTCCAGGCCGAGTTCAATGGGCGGCCGCCCGGCTCGGTCGACGAATTCGATATTCTGGCGACCCACCCGCGCACCATCGAACGCGTACGTCTCGCACAGGAGCAGGCGGACGCGGTGGTTATCGACAACCCACTGGTCGGGCGCGACGCGCATATGAGCGCCATCAACGGCGTCCTTTACGGCGACGACCCACGAGAGGGCGTCGTCGACGGGTTAAGCTTTCGGCATCCGGATCTGCGATTCGCCTATGACGTGCCGTCGGGCTTCGTCCTGCGCAACAGCCCACAGCGCGTCATCGCGACGAACGGGGATGGCGGCGCGATCGTCTTTGATATGGCGCGGTCGCGGGCCGGTTCCCCGATGGACGCTTATCTGACCCGGAATTGGGCGGCCGGCGTATCGCTGTCGGAGGTGGAGCGGCTGCAGATCAACGGGGCCGACGCCGCCACAGCGTCCGCGCGCGGCCGGGGCGGCGACGGCCAGTTGGTGGACGCGCGCTTCGTCGCGATTCGCGGCGACGGCGACCGGGTCTTCCGGCTGCAATTCATCTCGCCGGTGGATCAAACCGCCGCTTTGTCGGAAGCATATCGACGCACGACTTACAGCTTTCGACGGCTGTCGCGCGCCGAGGCGGAGGCGATCCGGGGCAAACGGCTGATCACAGCGCGCACTCAACAAGGCGACACGGTGCGCGCCTTGGCCGGGGCCATGCCGTTCGGCGAATTCAACGAGCGCGCCTTCCGCGTGCTCAACGATATGACGCCCGGTCAACCGCTGCCGATCGGGGAGTTGGTCAAGATCATCGCAAGCTAGACCCTGTCCGGATCGCTTAGCGAGAACCGCAGCTTTAGTGCGCCATCAAGACCGGCGCCGTCATCTCGCGCAGGATGCTGCGGGTGACGCCGCCCAGCACGAATTCCCGCAAGCGGGAATGGCCGTAGCCGCCCATAACGATCAGATCCGCCTTGGTGTCGGCTGCGTGGTTGAGCAGCGTGTCATGGACCGAGGCGCTATCGGTCACCGTGCGCGAAACATTCGCCGACACGCCGTGTTCGGACAGATACCGACCGATATCCGCGCCGGGGATATCCGCCTCGCCTTCCGGCGCCGGTTCGGGATTGATCGTCAAGACGTCGACATGCTCGGCCTTTTTCAGGAACGGCAAGGCGTCCGACACGGCGCGGGCCGCTTCCCGGCTGTCATTCCAGGCGATCATCACCCGCTTGCCGACGGTGCCGGAGACCCCGATATGAGGCGCAATCAGGACCGGACGGCCGGCTTCCAGCACGACCCGATCCGGCGCTTCCTCGTAATAGGCGCTTTCGCCTTCCGGCCCCTCTTGTCCGATGACGATCAAATCAGCGAGCCGGCCGAAGCGGCCGAGACAGGTGGCGACATCGCCGGTCGTCTGCCGCCAGTTGGCGCGCGCCTGACGGCCCGCATTCGCCACGGCGCGCTCGAAGACGCCCTTCGCCGCTTCGATCAGCCGATTCTGATCCTGATCGTAGATCTCGAACACTTCCGCCGGCATCTGATAGGCCGCATAGCCGGGCATCGACATTGGCGGCTTGACCCCCAATCCGGTCAGATGGGCGTCATGGGTTTCCGCCAGCGCAGCGGCCAGCACGGCGCAGCGGTCGCCGCGATCGGTGTCGTCCACATGGACAAGAATGGTGGCCAAGCTCATATCAACGGTCCTTTCCCGCGCCGAGTGTCGCGTGCGACGGCGCAAAAGAATGCGAGAGGAATTTTGTCTTCCTTCGACAATGGGACCAATATCGCCACATCGCCTTGACTTCGATCAAACTGACCTAGACGGCGAGGAGAGAGAACGCATGATCGTCGAGCACGGGTTTCGGCCAGGGGCCCTGGGCCGGATTGTCGCTCTGCACGGCGCCTATTACGCCGAGAATTGGGGGTTCGGTCTCGAATTCGAAAGCCTTGTCGCCGCGGGGATCGCGGAGTTCGCCCAGCGCTATGATCCGAAGCGCGATCTGGCGCTCTGCGCCGTCTCGGACACGGGCCAAGTCGAAGGCTCGCTGATCATCGACGGCCAGGCCCAAAAGGACTCCTTCAATGAGGCCAAGCTGCGCTGGTTCATCTTGTCTGACGCGACGCGCGGCCAAGGCCTTGGCGGCGGCATGATGCGCGAGGCGATCGATTTCGCCGACCGGACCGGCTATCGCGAAATCGTCCTGGACACGTTCGTCGGATTGGACGCCGCCGTCCGGCTCTACGATTCGTTCGGATTTAGGCTGGAGCGAGAGTCAGCGGCGGATATGATGTTCGGGACGCCGGTGACGGTTCAGCGCTATCGTCGCACGCGACCGACGGCGCTGTGAGCGACACCGCGCCCCTCACGCCGCCCGCAGCGCGTTCTGGTTTTCCAAGAACCAGCGATAGGTCGCTTTCAACCCTTCCTCGAAAGGGATCGTCGCTTTCCAACCCAGTGCGTTGAGGCGCGACGCGTCCGAGAATTTGCGGGGCGTTCCGTCCGGCTTGCTGCTGTCAAACCGCAACTCGCCCGAGAAACCGACTGTCTCGCATATGGCTTCGGCGAGCGCGCGAATGCTCATCTCCTCGCCGGTCCCGACATTGTAGAGCGCGTCCGGCCCGCCCTGGATCTTCTCGAGCGCAAAGACCGCCGCGTCCGCGAGATCGTCAACATGCAGGAACTCCCGAATGGGCGTTCCGCTGCCCCAGACCGTGAGGTGATCCGCGCCGGCCTGTTTCGCCAAGTGCGCGCGGTGCATTAGCGCCGGCAGCACATGGGCGTTCTCGAGATGGAAATTATCGCGAGGCCCGTAAAGGTTCGTCGGCATCAGACAGACCGCATCCAAGCCGAATTGCTTCGCATAGGCCTGGGCCATTTCGACCCCGGCGATCTTGGCCAATGCATAAGCCCGGTTGGTCGGCTCCAACGGGCCGGTCAGCAGGGACTCTTCCTTGATCGGCTGCGGCGCATGTTTCGGATAGATGCAATTCGACCCCATGAAGATCAGCTTCTTCACGCCGTTCCGGTAAGCGGCGTCGATGACATGGGTCTGAATCAGCAGGTTGTCGCGGATGAAGTCGCCGCTGAACCGATCATTCGCCTGAATGCCGCCAACGCGCGCAGCGGCGAGAATCACCGCCTCGGGACGTTCGGCTGCGAAAAAAGCGTCGACCTCGGCCTGCCGCGTTAGGTCCATTTCGGCCCGGCGTCGCAGGATCAGGTTGGCGTACCCGTCTTCGCGCAGCCGCCGCTCAATCGCCCCACCCACCAACCCGGTGTGCCCAGCGACAAAAACTCTCGCCGATCGGTCCATCGCGCGCTACATCCGCCGCCGTGAAAGGATACGGCCGGCATAGGCCGATGCGTTTTCGCTTTTGTTTCGATCCATGTCGCAACCTACCGCCATCACCGTCCGTTTCTCGACCCTGGTGCACGGCCTTTGTTTGGATGTATCGCCGAACGACGCCCAGACCCGGCCGCCAGCTTGGCCGGACAATCGCTCTCCCATTCGGCGCCAACCCACGATATAACGCGTCGAACTAACCAATCATATCGCAACCGCCGTTACAACGGACGCACAGGGGCCGCGCCGCCGTCCCCGATATCACTGGAGCCGCAGACATGTCTTTTCTAACCCTGGATCGTCTAGATCTCGCCGGGAAAACCGTCCTGGTTCGCGGCGACCTGAACGTGCCGATGGAGAACGGCGCGGTCAGCGACTCAACACGGATCGACCGGCTGATCCCCACACTGCAAGCGATCCTGGATAAAGGCGGCCAACCCGTCGTGCTGTCGCATTTCGGCCGGCCCAAGGGTAGGCGCGTCGCGGAGATGTCGTTGAAGCCCGTCACCGAGGCCCTTCAGGCGGCGCTGGCTTCGGACGTGCGCTTCGCACCGGACTGTATTGGCGAGGCGGCGGCGTCGGTTATTGCGGCGGCCCCAGGCGCGGTGTTGCTAGAGAATCTGCGGTTCCATGCCGGCGAGGAGGCCGACGATCCGGGTTTCGCCGCCGACCTCGCCGCCTTGGGCGAGATCTATGTCAATGACGCCTTCTCGGCCGCGCATCGCGCGCACGCCTCGACGCACGGTTTAGCGAAACTGTTGCCCGCCGCCGCGGGCCTCAACATGCAGGCGGAGCTGGAAGCCCTGGAATCGGCGCTCGGCGCCCCGAAGCGGCCGGTCGCGGCGATCGTCGGCGGGGCCAAAGTCTCATCGAAACTCAGCGTGCTCGAGAATCTCGTGGGCAAGGTCGATCTACTGATCATCGGCGGCGGCATGGCCAACACATTCCTGTTCGCGAAAGGCGTCGCCATTGGCAAGAGCCTGTGCGAACCCGATCTGGCCGAAACCGCGCGCGCGATCATCGCCAAAGCCGAGGCGGCGGGTTGCGCCATCGCCTTGCCCACCGACGCCTCGATCGCGCCCGATTTCGGACCCCGCGACGACGCCGAGATCGTCGCGATCGACGCCGTGCCGGCGGATCAGATGATTCTGGATATCGGTCCCGACAGCGCCCGCGACCTGGCCGCACAGTTGCAGGACTGCGCCACCTTGGTCTGGAACGGCCCGCTGGGCGCCTTCGAAATCGCGCCGTTTGATCAGGGCACCACCGCCGTCGCGCAAACCGCCGCCGCCTTGAGCCGCGCCGGAAACCTGATCTCGGTGGCCGGCGGCGGCGATACGGTCGCGGCCCTGAACCATGCCGGCTGTTTGGCGGATTTCTCCTATGTCTCGACGGCCGGCGGCGCCTTCCTGGAATGGATGGAAGGCCGCGAACTGCCGGGCGTCGCCGCCTTGCAGCAATAGCCGGCCGGGCGCGACGACTCTCCGACAGGACACAAAAAGACGCCCGGGACCTCCGAAGAAGTCCCGGGCGCCGTTTCGAGGGGCAGGCCCCTCTGCGTCAACACACCCTCGCGTCCCCGATCGGGGGCCGTCATGAGGCCGGTGTCTCGGTCACCCTGGCAAAGCACCTTGATGCCGAACCCCATACCGTGTCGCGCCGGTCCCACCAATCGAGCCCGAAGGCTGGCCGGAAGGCCCTTTTGCGCGACGACGAGGTGAAAGCCGCTTTCCCGATCCGCACCCGGAGGACGCCCCGCAAGACGCCGCCCGTCGCACGCACCTTCGTTCGCTGCTTCGCCACGACCCGCCGCAGTCGCTCTCGACCATTGCAAGCAATCGCCGACAGAACCCGCTGCATGCCGCCCAGTCTCACAACGATCAGTCCGCAGTCGCCTGCCGTCCAACCATTCCGAAACCGGCCCTCCTCAAACGCCTGGGCCGCCGAAGCAAACCAACCGTCCGTGGAGCGGCTCCCATCGAAAATCGAGCCAGGGCTGTCGCCAGTCCCCACCCCGCCTGAGCCTTTCGGCCCCGCGCCGCCAACACCTCGAAAGGCGCGGCAGAACGTCGACAGGCGCATCGAAACCGCCTCCGGCGCCGCTTCAGTCCGGCAGGTCTCCCCGCCCGACATTCGCGCCGCCCCCAGTCCCCATCTCTTCGACCGGCGGCTCGAACATGACCCGGAGGTCCCATCCAAGCGCTCAGGCCGTCGCCGGTTGACTGGCCCAAAACAGTTTGGTCGTCGATCCAGCGGCGAACCGCCTTTTCGCGCCGCGCTGTCTTGGGAATGCGCTTAACGCACTCAAACTGTCCTCCATGAAGACGCATCCTGTCTAGAAAAAAGTGACGGCGGGGCGAATTTTTTTGTGCAATATCAGATGGTTACCGCACAATTTGCGCACAAGTTATCCACAGAAACACGCACACCCGCTCGATCTTGGGGGTTGCCGGCGTCGCAGCCCCACGATCTTGTGAATGCGGCGCAATATGAGAATCTGGACATTTTGTTCCCTGGCCTGACTGCAATTTCAGGTCGGCGTGCGCATCGGTTGGGGGCGACCAAGACAGGTTCGGCGCGATCTGCCCGGCCGGGGTCCGCAATCGCCCGGCGCGGGTTCACTGGGCTCAAACGCGCTCAACAAGTCTCGACAAGGGTCTTTGTAAACCGATATGCATAGTGCGGCGCAGCAGAAGGCGTGAGACCCGCCGTTTAGCACGCCACGCCTCCATGGTCGGCGACGATATAGCACATGGTTTCGACGGCTGCGCTCAGGCGTGATGCGCGTGAAAAGAGGGGATGATCGATGAGCATGGATGAACGGCCGCTGTCGCCGCATCTCCAGGTCTACCGGTTCCAATGGACGATGGCCTACTCCATCTTCCATCGCATTACCGGGGTCGCGCTCGGCGTCGGGACCTTGTACTTCGCCTGGTGGCTGCTCGCCTTGGCGAGCGGCCCGGAGGCGTTCGCGACGGTGCAGAGCTTCTCCGGAAGCTGGCTCGGGCGTTTGATGTTGTTCGGCTGGACCTGGGCCTTGTTCTATCATCTCGGCGCCGGCGTTCGGCACCTGTTCTGGGACGCCGGAATGGGTTTCGAGTTGGACACGGCGGAAAAGAGCGGCCACGCCGTGGTCGGCTTCTCCATCCTCGCCACGCTGGCCCTCTGGGTCGTGGCGTATAGCGTACTGTAAATGGAGGGCGCGTCATGAGACTGCAGACCCATTTGGCCCGTGTGCGGGGCCTCGGATCGGCCAAAGACGGGACTCATCATTGGTGGGCCCAGCGCGTCACCTCGATCGCCCTGATCCCGCTGACCGTCTGGTTCGCGATCAGCGCCGCGACGATGGCCGGCCTTGACGCCGGGGCTGTCGCGGCCTGGGTCGCCGCGCCGTGGAACACAGTGCTGCTGCTGCTGTTGATCGCCGCGACCTTTCACCATCTTCATCTCGGCGTGCAGGTTGTGATCGAAGACTATGTCCACGGCGAGGCGGCGAAATTCGCCGGCATCCTGGCCGTGAAATTCGGCAGCGCGATCCTGGCTGTCGCTTGCGGCTACGCCGTTCTGAAAGTCGCCTTTGGAGGTTAATCATGGCCGAGGCCTATAAGATCGTCGATCACACCTATGACGTCGTCGTCGTCGGCGCCGGCGGCGCGGGGCTGCGCGCGACATTTGGTCTTGCGGAACAGGGGCTGAAGACCGCGTGCGTCACCAAGGTCTTCCCGACCCGCAGCCACACGGTTGCGGCGCAGGGCGGCATCTCGGCCTCGCTCGGCAATATGGGGCCGGACGACTGGCGCTGGCATATGTATGACACGATCAAAGGGTCGGATTGGCTCGGCGATCAGGACAGCATCGAATATATGGTGCGCGAGGCGGTCCCGGCGATCGTCGAACTGGAGCATTACGGCGTGCCCTTCAGCCGGACCGAGGACGGCAAGATCTATCAACGGCCTTTCGGCGGGATGACCACCGAATATGGCGAGGGCCCGGCCGCCCAGCGCACCTGCGCCGCCGCCGACCGGACCGGCCATGCGATCCTGCACACGCTGTATCAACAGTCGCTGAAACATTCGGCCGAATTCTTCATCGAATATTTCGCCATGGACCTGATCATGGACGAGGACGGCGTTTGCCGCGGGGTCATGGCCTGGAACCTGGATGACGGCACAATCCATCGTTTCCGGTCCAAGATGGTGATCCTGGCGACCGGCGGTTATGGAAGGGTGTATTTCTCCGCCACCTCAGCCCATACCTGCACCGGCGACGGCGGCGGCATGGTCGCGCGCGCCGGCTTGCCACTGCAGGATATGGAATTCGTTCAGTTTCATCCGACCGGCATTTACGGCGCCGGTTGCCTGATCACCGAAGGCGTGCGCGGGGAAGGCGGTTATCTGACCAATTCAGCCGGCGAGCGCTTCATGGAGCGCTATGCGCCGTCCGCTAAGGATCTGGCGTCGCGCGACGTGGTCAGCCGGTCGATGACAATCGAGATCAATGATGGACGCGGCGTCGGCGCCGACGGCGATCATATTCACCTTCATATCGAGCATCTCGATCCGGCGGTGATCGAGGAACGTTTGCCGGGCATCTCCGAAAGCGCGAAGATTTTCGCCGGCGTCGATGTTTCGAAAGAGCCGATCCCGGTCGTGCCGACCTGTCACTATAATATGGGCGGCATCCCAACGAACTATCATGGCGAGGTGCTGACCAAGCTGAACGGCGATGCGAATTCGGTGGTGCCCGGCCTGATGGCCGCGGGCGAGGCGGCCTGCGTCTCGGTCCATGGCGCCAACCGATTGGGATCGAACTCGCTGCTCGATCTGGTGGTCTTTGGGCGGGCGACGGCCCTGCGCTGCGCCGAGGTGGTGGATAAGGAATCCTCGCACCGGCCGCTGCCCAAGGATGCGGGCGACGCGGCGTTGGCGCGGCTCGACAAGGCGCGCTTCGCCAAGGGCGACACGCCGACCGCGGCGCTGCGGACCGACATGCAGAAGGCCATGCAGTCTCATTGCGCGGTGTTCCGCACCGAGGATTCGCTGCAGGAAGGCATCGGCAAGATGCGTCAGATCTGGTCCGGCAAGGATGATATCCGGGTGTCCGACACCTCGATGGTCTGGAACTCCGATCTGGTCGAAACGCTCGAATTCGAGAATCTGATCGAACAGGCGATGCTGACCATCGTTTGCGCCGAGGACCGCAAGGAAAGCCGCGGGGCCCAGGCGCGCGACGATTATCCGGACCGCGATGACGAAAATTGGATGAAACACTCCTTGGCCTGGATCGACGAGAAAGGCGCGGTTACGTTGGACGATCGCCCGGTCTCGATGCAGCCGATGACGAACGAGGTTCAATCCTTCCCGCCGAAAGCGCGGGTCTACTAAGACGACCGTATCCACGCACGCGATCGGCCGGCCCCGGGGGAATACAGGAATGGTGGAATTTACGCTTCCGGCGAATTCGAAAATCGGCAAGGGCAAGACCTGGCCGAAACCGGAAGGCGCGACCCGCGCCAAGACCTTCAACGTCTATCGCTGGAACCCGGATGACGGGAAGAATCCGCAAGTGGACAGCTATCAGGTCGATCTCGACGAATGCGGCCCGATGGTGCTGGACGCGCTGATTAAGATCAAGAACGAGACTGATCAGACGCTGACCTTCCGGCGCTCGTGCCGTGAGGGGATTTGCGGCTCTTGCGCGATGAATATCGATGGGACCAACACGTTGGCCTGCACCAAATTCATCAGCGACGTGAAGGGCGACATCAACGTCTATCCGCTGCCGCATATGAAGGTGGTCAAGGACCTGGTGCCGGACCTGAACACGGTCTACGCCCAATTATCCTCAATCGAGCCTTGGATGAAGGCGCAGACCCCGCCGCCGCCGGATCAGGAGCGGCTGCAAAGCCCGGAAGACCGAAAGAAGCTGGACGGGCTCTATGAGTGCATCCTGTGTTTCTGCTGCTCCACCTCCTGCCCGAGCTATTGGTGGAACGGCGACCGCTATCTCGGGCCGGCGGTGTTGCTACAGGCCTATCGCTGGATCGCCGACAGCCGGGACGAATATACCGGCGAGCGATTGGACAATCTGGAAGACCCGTTTCGGCTGTACCGCTGTCACACGATCATGAATTGCTCGAAAACGTGCCCCAAGGGCTTGAACCCGGGCAAAGCGATCGCCGAAATCAAAAAGCTGATGATCCAACGGCAAGTCTAGAGCGGGCGGCACTCCAAGTCATGGAGACCAAACCCTCGCGCGCCTAACGGGCGATATAGCCCATCGGGTAGGGCGCGCCGTCCGGCCGGAACAAGGTCAGCGCTGGCGGCAAGTGAACCGCTGGCGCATCGTCCGACGCCGCGCCTAAAAGGCGATCTCTGCTTGGGCCGGCTGCGGTGGCGATATCGGTCAACATGGCGGGATCCGAAAGCGCTTCGGTCGACATGGCGGGGCCCTGCGGATCGAATGCGACCGGTTGACCAGATCGCTGGCTGTCGACCATGGCGACGCCCGCGACCAAGATCACGATCAAGGCGCCAAAGGCCGCCGCGCCCCATCGACGCTGGGCTTGGATCTGTCTTTCAGAGGGGCGCGAACGCGATAAGAGCGGAGGGACCCAGCGATCGCGTCGGCGTTCCCTTCGTGGCGGCAAGCCAAGGTCGTCAGACGTCCAGCCTGTGTCAGCAAGCGCATCGGCCAAAGACCGGCGCGGTCTATCAAGATACGGGCTGCTCATCGTCGCCCAGCCAGGGCGGTCCCCTTCCCATTGATTGCAACCGTCCTGCAAGCGCGCGGGCCGAAGCGCCCTTGTCCCGTCGGTTCGAGCGCGCGCATTCCGGCTGGTCCGCAGCTACATCGACGGCTGGTCCGCAGCTACATCGATACGGCGCGCGTGCGGCGTCCTTCACTTCTGTTCATATTGAGAATTAATACCAAAAGAGCATAAGGCGGACTACAGTTTCAAAAACGCATTTGACATAAATTCCAGGTCGAATGGCTGTCCAACACCATCGTGTCAAAGCCGACCCTGACCACGAGTATTTCCTCAGGGCGGAGCCGCCAGCAAGGCCGTCGGCGCCGCGTCACTCGCCGCCCCTTGCACGAATGACAGCGCGACTCCGAAGAGCGTGTCGGCGGCGACCGTTAAACCGGCGCGCGACCAGGTCGCCGCCACGTTCCGGGCCTTCAAAAGCGCTTCCGTTCTCGCTACATCGTCCACGATGACCCGAAACGCGGCGCAATGCAGGCCGTCCGGGCGCGAGGCGGGAAAGGCGTCCGGGCCGAACCAATCGGCCGCCGCCTCCGGGGTCATGATTGTCACCCAGCCACGGGCGGTGGCGACACGCAAACAGCCCGCCTCTTGGTCCGACTCGAGGGCGTCCGGTTGCTGTAGACCAGCCATCAAGTCGCGCCAGCGGGTGGGATCGCGGTCGATCAGCACAACCTCGCCGACGCCGCGCGCGGTGTTCGGGTGACGTTGATAGTCGGCCTTCCAGAAATACGCCGGGGCATGCTGCTGGCAGGTGAAGAAAGCGACGTCCGGCGCCTCGGGCCGATACACAAAGGCGAGCGAGAATCCGACCGTCGCCGCCTTTCCGTCCGGCTGAACCGCGCGGCGCTCGAAATCGAACGGTTCGAAGTCTGACAGGCCAGCCGCCGCGAACGCGTCCCGGTCGGCGCGCGCGTCAGCGCTTTCGAACACCAACATCGCCAAGCCTTGTCGCTTGGCGAGCGTGTCGCGAACATACATGCCAAAGCTGAATTGCCTTGGACCCGGTTCAACGATTTTCGGCGGGTCCGAGACCGTAATGATCTCAAGAAACGATCCCTGCAACTGAACCAGCCGGTTGGCGGTGCCCCAGGGATGGTCGCCTTGGGGCGTCACGGTGAAGCCCAGGCTCTGATAGCGCGCCGCCGCCTCCTCAAGCCTGTGCACCGCCAACACCAGATGATCGATGCCACGCCCGGGCATTGTACTCGCTGGCATTCCTCGCTCCTCCGCACGCCGTTCGACAACGCGCCCGTATTTCGCAGGGGTGGGCGGTCGCTGGCAAGGGTCGGGCCCGGCCCTTCCGCAGAGCGCTGCGGCGGCGCCAGGAGAATGAGCGATCGCGCGCCGTCGAGCGTCTGGTCCGGCGCGAATCGAGCCCTCGGCGCTGTAAAGTCACAAGATTAGGACTCCCCCTTTCATGTCTTATATGACACATTCGTGATGTCTGGATTGGTTCCGAGGGGGTGCGATACAGGAGCGGACAGTGACGGTTCCGCCTTCCACGTTGTGTGGAGCCCGCTGTGCATTACGGAATTCGTTTTCTCCTATTATTTTTCAGCGTCTGGTTCGCGGCGCCAGAACGCCATAGCCATGCAACCGACTTGACGAAGCCGACCGGTGCGGTGGTGCTGACCATCAGCGGAGCGATCGAGGTCGGCAACAACACAGGATCCGCCGAGTTCGACCTGGCCCTGCTGGAGTCGCTGCCCACCGCCACGCTGGAAACCACCACCCCATGGACAGAGGGATTGCAGGTCTTTCGCGGCGTCCTGATGCGCGATCTGTTGCAGGCCGTGCAGGCGTCGGGCACGGCGGTCAAGGCGACGGCGCTCAACGACTATTTCGTTGAAATCCCGATCGAAGACTTCGCCGCCGATCCGGTTCTGCTCGCTACGCGGCGCAACGGCGAGACCATGACGGTCCGGAACAAGGGACCTCTCTGGATCATCTATCCTTCCGACTCATCCAATCCCAGGGCGCAAGAACGCATGGTTTGGCAACTCTCGAAATTGGAGATCCTACCGTGAAACCAGACGGGATGAGGATTGAATGGTTCTTCATCGCCGCGGCCGTGCTTGTGGCGACGGCCGCCGGCTCGATCGTCTTTGTGGTCAAGCAGATCCATACTTTGGGCGGCGCCCGAAACGCCAGTCATTGGATCGCGACCCAAACTGAAACAGATTATCTGCGGCTTTCCAAGGATCTGGAATTGTACATCGCCGGCGCGCCGTCCGTAGCCCACGCGGATGTACGGCGGCGACTAGACCTGTTTTACGCCCGGTTCGACACCCTGACGTCGCCGGAAGCGTCTGGCCTGATGACCCTGTCTTCGCACGGCTCGATCGTTGATCGGCTGGCGTCGATGGCGGCGGAACTGGACCTGTTGACGAAAAACCCGGATTTTCGGCACGGGGCGGAGGCGCAACGCGCCGTAGCGGCGATGCAGGACGTCTGGCTGCCCTTGCATGGCTGGGTCCGCGAGGTGGTCAGCGGCGAGCTGCTGATGGATGAAAGGCTGGGCCTGCAACAGGACCAGCGATTGATTCTGTTCTCCAACATCGTCTTGCTGATCGTCAGCGTCGTTGTCATTTATGGCCTCTATCGACGCAGTCTGGCGAACCGGGCCTTGGCCCTGGCCGAGCGCAAGACGCGGATCAAGGCGGAACTCGCCAGTTCGGCGCAGGACCGGTTCATCGCCGCCATGAGCCACGAGTTGCGAACGCCGTTGAACGCGATCGTCGGCTTTTCCGATCTGTTGGCGAGCGAACTTCCGGGGGAGATGAACGAGCGCCAGAGAGAATATATCCGGGACATCGCCAGCAGCGGCCGCGTCTTGTTGGGCGTGATCGGCGATATTCTCGACTATTCGAAGCTTGAAGCGAAAATGCACGAACCGCAGATCGAGACCGAGGATCTGTGCGAAATCGTCGAGGTCGCAGCGCGCATGCTGAAACCGACCTTTGTCGCGGACGGCGGCGAGGTCGCGGTCGACGCGCCGGATCGTCCGGTGGCGATCCGTACGGACATGCGTTTCGCGCTGCAGAGCATCACCAATCTAATGGCGAACGCAGCGAAGTTCAGCCCGCAGGACGGCGTGATCGAGGTGGCGGTCCGGCGCGACGGCGACGCTGGGGTCGTTGCGATCCGCGATCACGGACCCGGTATGACCGAAGCTGAGATCGAACAATCCTTTCAGCCGTTCAAACAGTTCCAGGATCCGTATGTCGCGAACCAAAGCGGGACCGGGCTGGGCCTGACCCTGACGCGGTCATTTTGTGAGATCATGGGCGCGCGTTTGACATTACGGCCGGCGATTGGCGGCGGCCTTGAAGCGGAGATCCGCTTTCCGACTCGCGTCGGCGCCCCTTCGGACGTCGTGTCGGACGCGCCGGTCGACACCCGGGACAGGGCGGCTTAAAGCGCCTTGCGTTCAGGCGGCGCCGGCGCCTGGGTCTCGTCCTGTCGTCCGGTTTGAACTGTCCCAATCTCTAGATCCGGTCGTTTTGGGGCGCCGGACGGTCGGTTCCCCATGAAAAAGGACAGACGCTAAAAAAACACTTGCTATAGTTTCGAGTAAAAACTATATGATCCTTGTGCTTCTCTAAAAACCGCAATCGCGCGCAAGGAGACAAATCATGAGCGACTGGCTGCCCAGCCTGATCACCGAGACGCCCGAGCAGGGTTACGATCTCGCCATCAAACTTTCGCGCGTCGCGGTCAAGAAGACGCAACCGGACGCGGATATCCGAGAAAGACTACGCGAGGCATACGAAAACGACGCGGGTCAGTTGATCGCTGTTTCCCACGTTGTCGCCGTGCATTTCAGCACGATCGCAAAGGCGAACCACTATTGGCGCGACGCCACTGGAGATGAAACATGATGCAAGAACCCGCCTTCCAACGCGCACCGGAGTTGCGCGTATCGACCTGGCTGAACACCTCAGAGCCGCTTTCCCTCGAAGCATTGAGAGGCCGCGTCGTCGTCATCGAAGCCTTTCAGATGCTGTGCCCGGGCTGTGTCAGTCACGGCTTGCCGCAGGCCCAACGGATCGCGGAAACTTTTCGATCCGACGATGTCGTCGTTATCGGGTTACACACGGTGTTCGAACACCACGCCGCGCAAGGGACCGAAGAGGCGCTGGCCGCGTTTCTCCACGAATACCGCATCGGGTTTCCCGTTGCGATCGACGCCCCCGGCGCGGCGGGTTCGACGCCGCAGACGATGGCCGCCTATGGGTTGCGGGGCACGCCTTCGCTCCTGCTCATCGATCGGGCCGGGCGATTGCGGGGCGACCACTTTGGCCATGTGTCGGACTTGCGGCTTGGCGCTGAAATCATGGCGCTGTCAGCGGAAACAGCCGAGCCTCTGATACAAGCGCCGGACAAAGACCCGGTTCCCGCGGGAAAGTGCGACGAAGTCGGCTGCCTCGTTTGAGGGCGGCGCAGAGACTGGGCTTCAATCGACGGATTCGACCGGCCCGTCCATCTGCAGCCAGGCGCCGTACCCGCCCGCCAGGCTGACGGAGTCTTCGATGCCCATCTCCTTCGCGACCTGCGCCGCCAGCAACGACCGGCCGCCGGAGGCGCAATAAAAGATCAGCTTCTGGCCGCTGGAGAACACCCGATTATGCGCCCCGCTGCTCGGGTCGATCTGGAACTCAAGCACGCCGCGGGGAACCGCCGTCGCTCCGGCGATCTTGCCTTGCGCCGACAGTTCGGTTGGTTCGCGCACATCGATAAAGGCGACATCGGCGGAATGGTGCAGCGCCCGCGCCGCCTCCGCGTCCACTTCCCCGACCACCTCCTTCGCGGCGGCGATATAGTCCTTGAACCCTTTCGTCATGTCGTCCCTCCCTTACGCGTTGCTTTGATGGCGTGTCTTCATGAGTTTCCGAAATTGGCCTCGAGGAACGCCAGCGTGCGCTCCAAAGCCGTATCTGCGCTTTCCTTATCATAGCTGGCGCGCAGGTCGCAGTTGAAGCCGTGACCGGCTTCATAAAGATGAATCGGCACAGTCGGATAGCGCGCCCTCACCGTCTCGACATCGCTCAGCGGGATGGCGGCGTCCTGATTGCCGAAATGCAGCATGGTCGGGCATTTCGGGGCGTCCTCCAGATGGCCCGCGATCCCACCGCCATAATAGCCGATGGAAGCCGCCAGCCCCTCCACCGTCTGCGCGGCGCGCCAAGCGATGTAGCCGCCCCAGCAATAGCCGATTACCGCTTTCGGCCCGTCCGGCAGCGCCGCCAACGCCGCTTCGATATCGGCCAGAGCCCCGGCGTCCGACGCGGCGGCCTTCAAGGCGCGCCCTTTCTCGACATCCGCCGGCTCGTAGCCGAGTTCGATGTCGCGCTCGATCCGGTCGAACAGGGCCGGCGCAATCGCCGCATAGCCTTGCGCCGCATAGGTGTCGCAAACGGCGCGGATATGTGCATTCACACCGAAAATTTCCTGAGCGATGACGACTGCGCCTTTCACGTCCCCAGACGGCGTCGCCGCATAGGCGCCCAAGCGATGGCCGTCAGCGGCGGTCAGGCTCACAGTGTCGCCCATGCTCTTTCCCTATCCCATTGGCCCATCGCCGCGCCCGAGGATACGGGACGCGCCTAGACATTAAAGCGGAAATGCATCACGTCGCCATCCTTGACCGGGTAATCGCGCCCTTCGAGCCGCATTTTCCCAGCATCCTTGGCCCCGCCTTCGCCGCCGAGCGCGACATAATCATCATAGGCGATGGTCTCGGCGGCGATGAAGCCGCGCTCGAAGTCCGTATGGATCACGCCGGCCGCCTGCGGCGCCGAGGCGCCGTCGAACACGGTCCAAGCGCGCGCCTCTTTCGGCCCGGCGGTGAAGAAGGTGATTTGCGCCAGCAATGTGTAGCCGGCGCGGATAACACGGGCGAGACCGGTCTCATCCAGCCCCAGACTTTCCAGGAACTCGGCCTTCTCCTCCGGCGATCCAAGCTGCGCAATCTCCGCTTCGATCGCGGCGGAGATCACCACCGCTTCCGCCCCTTCCGCCGCCGCTTTTTCAGCGACGATCGCGGAGAGGGCGTTGCCGTCGGCCGCCGCATCCTCTTCGACATTACAGACATAGAGCACCGGCTTTGCGGTCAGAAGCTGCAATTGCCGGAAAATCGGCGTCTCCTCCTTGGACAGGTCAGCCAGCCGGGCCGGTTTGCCGTCCCGCAAGGGGGCCAGGGCCTTTTCGATCACCGCGACTTCCGCCTTCGCCTCTTTGTCGCCCCCCTTGGCGCGCTTCTCGCGGTCGGTCAGACGTTTTTCCAGCGCCTCCATATCGGCGATCATCAGTTCAGTTTCGACCGTCTCCGCATCGCGGATCGGATCGACGGAGCCGTCGACATGGGTGATATCGTCCGACTCGAAACAACGCAGCACATGGACGATCGCGTCGACCGAGCGGATATTGCCGAGAAACTGGTTTCCCAGCCCCTCGCCCTTAGACGCGCCGCGAACCAAGCCGGCGATATCGACGAATTCCAACTGAGTTGGAATGACCTTCGCCGACTTCGCCATCTCCGCCAACCGATCCAGCCTGGGGTCCGGCACGGCGACGCGGCCGACATTCGGCTCGATCGTACAGAACGGGTAGTTCGCCGACTCCGCCGCTTGCGTCGCGGTCAAAGCATTGAACAGAGTAGATTTACCGACATTGGGCAATCCGACGATGCCGCAGTTGAATCCCATGTGTTCAGTCTCCGTCCGGCGTGGATCCCCGCGCCTGTTTCAGCGCCGCGGCCAGCGCGGTCTGCGGTTCATCTGGCGCAGCAGGTTTACTCGTATTCGCCACCGCCAGCTTCTGCGGCGTCTCCGGCTTCGGGTTCCTGAGCAGCGCCAGCCTGGTCATGAAATCCGGACCGCCGCGCTTGATGAAACTCGGAAACGCCTCCGCCATCGCCTCCAGCAGCGTGTCGACATCGGCCCGTTCCGCCTTCGAGAAATCGCCCAGCACATGCCGCAGCACCTTGGACTTATCGCCCGGATGCCCGATCCCGATACGGATCTTGTGATAGTGCGCGCCCACATCCTTGCCGAGATGCGCGTCCAGGCTGCGCAAGCCGTTATGGCCGGCGGCGCCGCCGCCTTGTTTCACTTTCACCTTGGTCGGGGCCAAGTCCAACTCGTCATAGAAGACGGCAATGTCCTCGGCGTCTATCTTGTAGAATCGCGCCGCCTCGCCGACCGCCCGGCCGCTTTCATTCATGAAGGTCGTCGGTTTCAGGATCAGACATTTCTCGCCGGCGATCGCGCCTTCGGCCGCCTGCGCCTGGAAGCGCGCCCGCCAGGGCGCAAAGGAATGGCGGCGGACGAGCGCGTCCACCGCCATGAAACCGACATTGTGCCGATTGTCCTGGTATTTCGGACCGGGATTGCCAAGCCCGACGATCAGGCGCATGGCCCTACTCTTCGGTCGCGGCTTCCGCCTCGCCCTCGGCTTCCGCTTCGCCCTCTTCGGCCTCGTCCTCAGTCTCGGCCGCCTCGGCGATCTTCGGCTGGATGATGTTGGCGATGACGAAGTCGCGGTCGGTGATGACCGGCGTCACGCCTTCCGGCAGCGGTATGCTGGAAATCCGCACCGTGTCGCCGATTTCCAGGCCGGTCAGATCCGCCTCGACCTCCGACGGGATCGCGTCGGCCTGACAGCTCAACTCGACCTCGTGCCGGATCACCGACAACTGGCCGCCTTGATCCAGGCCCGGGGAGGCCTCTTCGTTCAGGAACGTGACCGGAATGTTGACTGAAATCCGCGTCTTGCGGCCGACCCGCAGGAAGTCCACATGCAAGGGCGCGTCGGAAACCGGATGGAATTGAACATCACGCGGCAGGGCGCGTTCGTTCGAGCCCTCCACATCGATCGTATAGATCGTGTTGAAGAAGTGGCCGGCTTCCAGCCCCTTCATGATCACGCGGGGATCGATCGAAATCGACAGAGGGTCCTTGTTTTCGCCATAGACGACGCAGGGCACCAGCCCTTCGCGGCGTACGGCCCGGGCTGCCCCCTTACCGGCCCGGTCCCGCTTCACAGCGGAGAATGTGGTCGCATCAGCCATTTGAAACTCCTAAGCTTTGACCATTCGCGGCGGATCGACCGAAATCGACGCGCCACACGAATTAACCCGCCGGCCTCCAGGGGTGCCGGGGGCGCTCATTTCACAGATGTCCGTGAAAGCGGCGCTTCTTTAAGCCCCGCGCCGCCTATAGTCAAAGGGAAAGAGTGCGGGAATCAGCGCGAGAAAAAGCTGCGGACCAAGCGCGGTCAGACCGCCGCCAGGGCCATGTCCAACTCGGCGATCAGGTCCTCGATATTCTCGACCCCGACCGAGAGGCGGATCAGGCTGTCGCTGATGCCCAGTTCGGCGCGGATTTCCGGCGGGATCGAGGCGTGGGTCATGATCGCCGGATGCTCGATCAGGCTCTCGACGCCGCCTAGGCTCTCCGCCAGCGCGAATAGCTCTGTTCGTTCCAGGAAGCGGCGGGACTCGGCCAATCCGCCTTTCAGGATGGCGGTGACGATGCCGCCGAAACCGGTCATTTGCCTTGTCGCCAGTTCATGCTGCGGGTGGCTCTCAAGACCCGGATAGATCACGCGTTCGACCTTGGCGTGGCCTTCCAGGAATTGCGCGACCTTCAGCGCGCTCTCGCAATGTTTCTCCATCCGCAGAGCCAGGGTCTTCAAACCCCGCAGCGCAAGGAAGGCGTCGAACGGCCCCAGGATGCTGCCGACCGCGTTATGCAGATAGGCCATGCGCTCTTCGAGGTCTTTGTTCGCCTTCAGGATCGCAACGCCGCCAACCATGTCCGAATGGCCATTGAGGTATTTGGTGGCGCTGTGGATCACGATGTCAAAGCCATGGTCCAGCGGGTTCTGTACGCAGGGCGAGGCGAAGGTGTTGTCGGCGACCGCAAGCAACCCGTGTTTCTTGGCGACCGTGGCGATGGCGCTGAGATCGACCAGTTTCAGCATGGGGTTCGTCGGCGTCTCGACCCAGACCATCTTAGTCTCGGGCCGGATCGCCGCCTCCAGCTTGGCCGGGTCGCTCAGGTCGGTGAAGGTGAAATCCAGGCCCGAGGAGCGTTTGCGCACATTCTCAAACAAGCGATAGCTGCCGCCATAGAGGTCGTCCATGGCGACGATATGCGCGCCGGTGTCCAGCAGTTCGAGGATTGTTCCCATCGCCGCCAGGCCGGACGCGAAAGCGTAGCCGGTCGCGCCGTTCTCCAGATCCGCCATGCAGCGCTCGAACGCCATCCGGGTCGGGTTCTGGCTGCGGGAATATTCATAGCCTTTATGGACGCCAGGGCTGTCCTGAACATAGGTCGAGGTGGCGTAGATCGGCGTCATGATCGCGCCGGTCGTGGGGTCGGGTTCCTGCCCCGCATGGATGGCGCGGGTCGAAATGCCCTGGCGATTGCGGCTCATGACTGTCTCCAATGGTGTTCGTTGGGTGCGCGGCGGGTTCGACCGGGTGGATCAGACCAGCTTGCCGCGCATGTGATTGATGAAATCGATCTTGGTCACCAGCCCGTAGAAAGCGGCGTCATCCTTGACCAAGGCGACCTTGTCCTCACGGAACAGCGGGATCAGCGCTTCGGCCGGCGTGTCCGGGCTGACGGTATTCAGGTTGCGCGTCATCACCGTCCCGACCGTGTCGCGGAATAGCGCGGGGTCGCGATTGACGCCGAACAGAATATCGCTCTCGTCGATAATGCCGGCGATGCCGCCGTCGCCATCCAAGACCGGCAGTTGCGAGACATCGAACATGCGCATCCGTCCATAGGCGACCAGCAGCGTATCGTCCGGGCTGACGCTGACCGCCTCGCCCTTGTCGGCGCGGCGGGTGATCAGGTCGCGCAGGTCGCCGTGAGTCTCACGGTCGAGCAGGCCGTTATCGATCATCCAGGCGTCGTTATAGACCTTGGCGAGATATTTGTTGCCGGTGTCGCAGACAAAGCTGACCACGCGTTTCGGCTCGGTCTGTTTGCGGCACCATTTGAGGGCGGCGGCCAACAGCGTGCCTGTCGAACTGCCGCCCAGGAGGCCCTCGCGCAGCAGAAGGTCGCGCGCCGCCGCGAAGGCTTCTTTGTCGGAGACATATTCGGCGTCTTGGATCATAGTAAGATCACAATTGGGCGGGATGAAATCCTCGCCGATCCCCTCGACCAGCCAGGAGCCGACCTCGTCTTTGACCTCGCCAGTGAGCGCCGCGTGTCCGACGACCGAGCCGTCCGGATCCGCCACCACCATCTTCAGGTCCGGTTGAACCTGGGCGAAATAGCGCCCGAGACCGGTAATCGTGCCGCCGGAGCCGACGCCGCAGACCACCGCGTCCACGTCATGGTCCATCTGTTCCCAGATTTCCGGTCCCGTCGTCTTGAAATGCGCCTCCGGATTGGCGGGATTGGCGAATTGATTGACCCAGAAGGCGCCGGGAATCTCAGCCGCCATGCGCTCGGCCATATCCTGATAATAGTCCGGATGGCCCTTGCCGACATCGGACCGGGTCATGACGATCTCGACTCCCAACGCGCGCAGATGATGGATTTTGTCCAGGCTCATCTTGTCGGGGATGATCAGGATCAGGCGATAGCCTTTCTGGGCCGCCACCAGCGCCAGGCCGAGCCCGGTATTGCCGGCGGTCGCCTCGATCAGCGTGCCGCCGGGCTTCAGCGTCCCGTCGCGTTCCGCCGCCTCGATCATGGACAGGCCGATCCGGTCCTTGATCGAGCCGCCGGGATTCTGGCTCTCCAGCTTCAGGAACAGCCGGCAGGGGCCGGTATCGAGCCGCGTCACCTCGACCATCGGCGTGTCGCCGATCATCTGCAAGACATTCCCAAACGGTTTCGCCGCCGTCATCGCGCGCCCCTTACGCCGTTCCCAACCCATGCGCGCCCGCTCGCTCGCCGGACGCCGCTTCCCTAGAGCATAAAGCGCGCGTGGAAGAAAGGTCGGAGGGGGAAAAGCAGCGGCGCCCTGTATGCAAGGATTGGGGGCGCAAGGATTGCGCGCGCAAGAGTGGGCCGCGCCATGCGCCGCCGCTCCCGTCCGCGTCTAAGGGCAGAGCTGATGATAGGGAACGGTGAGGAAATAGCCCGGATGGCCCTCCTGATAGGGAAAGCCCATCCGCATCTCCGCGAAGGTGAACGGCTCGCCATAGAAGCGGAAGTCGCTCGGCGGGGGTTCGGCGGCGGTGTAGCAGAACCGATTGCCGCCCATCGGCACGGCCTCGCCGCCGACCGTGCGGCTGGATGGGCGCAACGGTCCGTCCGAGAGCGACCGCCAGCCCGCTCCGTTATACGTCCCGACATAAAGGAAGAAGACGGTTCCATTCTTGGGGTCGTAATCGGCGATCGAGGCCGCAGGCACGACCCCGACGAAGCGAAACCCTGTCTCCTGCTCCTGGTCGCGGGTCAGGATCACGATGGGGAGCGGACAGATCGGCCGGCAGAGGAAGCCCATATTCTGCCAACGTCGAGGGAAGATCAGGATCTCTCTTTCCCAATCGCCGTCCAGATCCATCGCCGAGACCGCCAGAAGCGCTGGACGCATGGCGGAGCTGAACCAGAAGGCTCTTTCCAGATGCGCCGACACCGTTTCAGTAATGATATCCGCCTCTTGCTGATTGAGAAAACCACGCGCGATCGCCTTCGACATCGGTTCGAATTTTAGCCGGTCTTCGTAATAACCTTCTTCTCTATCGAACCCGGCGGGCTCCAACGGATGGGCGAGGCTGGACGCCGGCGCCCAAATGCAGAGGAACGCCGCAAGCACTGCCGCCATGTGGATGACGCCAAACACCCTAAGGCTACACTTTCGTTTCCGGCTAAGACTCACTCGGGACACTCCTGGTCGTAGGGGATGCGGAGGAAATAGCCTTCCTGGCCTTCCTCATAGTCGAAGCCGAAGCGGATATGCTCTTGGCTCATTCGCCAGTTGAAGCGGCTGAGATCGATCGCCTGCGGCCGGTCGGTCCAGCAGTATCGGTCCCCGCCAAACGCCGCCGACCGACCAAGATGCGTCTCCGTCGGATGAACCTGTCGAGGCCCGGTCGTCAACGACTTCCATTCGCTGTGCGGGTTCGGCTCGGCGAAGAGAACCATGTCCGTGGGGCTGTCCCGAACCGCCGGAGTTCTGACGGAAAAGACGGTGCCGCGATAGACCAGCCTGTAGTCCTCCGGGTCCGGGTCAGGGCCGTTCTCGCCCCAGACCACTTCGATAATCAGCACCGGCGTGTTGCACAACGGGCGGCAGGGGAAACCCATCTCATGGTTGTATCGAACCTGATAGAGGATCTCGAAATCGCCATCTCCATTCAGATCGTAGTCTCCGTCCCAGGTATTCCAGATTTTGAAATGATCCCCTAGACCGAAGATTGTTCGATAGTATTTCCAGATTCTATCGACAGCCTTTGACCGATGTTTGCGAAACGCATCCTGTGCTTCGTCACTGTAGGCCGGGTCAACCGTCATCGTGTCTTCTGGTCGGAAACTGATCCAACCCTCTGTATCGGATGGGTGAGCCTCGGCCGAAGCGACCGACAGTGTTTGGCCGAGGCTCATGATCGAAAGGAGCCCAGCGGCGGCTATGGACTGTATGCGTAGCATGATCGCCTCCAGGTCAGTCCGGCAAGATCGGCAGATCGAAGGGAACGTTCTCAAAAAGCTCAATCCTTTTCTCGATCTCCTGGTGGTGCGCGTTCAGCTTTAAGTCAGCAGAGCCACCGTCACGTTGAATCAAGTCGAAATACTCTTTCAAACCTTTGGCGCCGGCATAATGGGTCGCAGCGAAGAGAGCCGCCCTGCTCAATGTAACGGGGTGTCCGCCGATATTCATCGTCGCGCCAATATATTTGTCCAATTCGCGATTTTCGATATATCGATTTTGGACATGCGCCAAGCGCGCCGCCGACTGCCGTTGGATGTCCGCCCGCGCCTGATATGTGGCCAAACTGTCGGCCCCATCGAGGTTGGTCCAATCGCCTCTGTCATTGATATAGCCGGCGTCCTGCAGTGCTGGACCGCGCAATTGCGCGAGGCCGTGGGCGCCGATACCGCCGGCGGTCATGTTCGTGGCGCTTGGGTCGTCGTCCGATTCCCGCGCAATCAAGGTGTTGAGATACGCCTCCCAGTTGCTGGTCCGCTCTTCATCCTGGCGGTTTGCGTCCACCGCAGCGGCAGCGGCAGCGGCCGGCGAGGGCGGTGTAAGTCTCGGCAACGAACTCAGCGGCCAGGGCGCCCGGATAGGCTTCTGGGCGGGGTCGGCTTGGTTCTGGGTCAATTGCTGGGCCAACTGCTGCGCCGGCTGGTCGGCCGCGTTTTGCGCTGTCTGCAGTAGGGCATGCGCGGTGGCGAGCTGCGCTTCCTGGGTCAGGTTCCGCTTCTCGATCGGCGGCGCGTCGGGCACGGTCCGCGCGTCGTCGACCAGCGCCAGGCGCCGCTGCATCGGATCGGCCCCGTCCCACAAGGCGCGCGCGGCCTTTATCGCCTGTGCGCGCCCGCGATAGCCGTAAAGGTCCCCGTCCATCGGCGCCGCCGGCTCGGACGGAGCCGTCCCGGAACCAAGCGGCGGGCGTGCGGCGCGCCCGGGTTCGTGGTTGACCGGCAAAAAAGCGCCGGGCTGCCGCGCCCAAGGGACGGGATTCCGAGACGATCCGAATCCGCCGAAACTAAAGGAACGTGGTTTTCTCATAGGAGACTCCTGTCGGTTCCGCGACGCCATGCGGGTCAATGCGCGCGTCGGGATGGTGAAGCGACATCGCGCATCGCCGCCGTCCCATCGGCCGGCCCTTCGACCCCACGCCAGGGCGCGGTCTTGGAACCAACACGATTATAGGCGCGCTTTGTGGCGACGATAAGACGCAAAAAAAGGCCACCCCGATAAAGGCGGCCCGGTGGAGCCTGGCTGAAAGAGGCGCGACGCCGATCGCAGTTGCGCCCCTGACACACTTCCTGACTCTCAATTAGCGATTCATACTTCAATCGTCTCACTTTGTCAAACATTTCGTTTTGTTTGTGTTTGCGATGCCGCCTACACTGGCGTCCCCTGCGCGGCGGCGTCATAGTGGCGGCTTGCGTATCAGGGAGCTTCGATGATGAATCAAACCTCGGATAGCGCCGGCGACGCGGCGTCAGTAGAGAGCGCCTCGGCCGCGATCACCGGCTGGCATCTGCATGTCTATTTCGATGCGGAAACGCGCGCATCGGCGCAACGGGTGCGCGAGGCGGTCGAGCGGGAATTCGACATCGTCATGGGGCGCTGGCATGAGAAACCGGTCGGGCCGCATCCGATGTGGAGCTATCAGATCGCGGCGGCGCCGGCGGAATTCGCCCGGCTGCTGCCCTGGATGGCGCTGAACCGGGAAGGGCTGATCGTCTTCATTCACCCGGAGACCGGCGATGCGGTCCCCGACCATCGCGATCACGCGGTCTGGCTGGGCGAGCGGCTCGATCTGGATCTCGACGCCTTGCGTTAGGCGCCGCCGGACGCTTCGGCTTTCTCGCGGCGTGCGCGCAAATAGGCCAGCACCGTGCCCGCGTCGGAGACCTCGAACGGATCGTCGAGATGCGACATGTCTTCGATGAACAGCCGCTCGACCACGCCATCCACGATCACCGCGGCGTATCGCCAGGAGCGTCGCCTGAGCCCGATATTGGATTTGTCGACCAGCATGCCCGCCGCGCTGGTGAAGTCGGCGTTGCCGTCGGGCAACATCGTGACCTCGCCTTGGATCTTTTGATGCTTCGCCCAGGCGTTCATGACAAAGGCGTCATTCACCGAGAGGCAATAGATCCCGTCGACGCCTTCGGCGCGAATGGCGGCGGACTGCGCCGCGAATCCGGGGAGATGCGTCGATGAACAGATCGGCGTAAAGGCGCCGGGAAGCGCAAACAGCACAACAGTTCTGCCATCGAACAATTCGGCCGTTGTGACATCCACCCACTCGTCACCGGCGCCAAGGTCTTGCCTTGTATGAAAGGTGACGGCGGGGATCTTGTCGCCAGCCTTAATCAAACATGCTCTCCCAGTGCGGATGCGCCCGACCGCGCGCCCCGCAACGAACATCGCTTCAATGAATACCCGTATACCATACTCAGATAATTGCAGCGCGGAACAACCGTCAACGCCTTTCTCATTGAGCCGGGCGCGGACTGGATGAGCTCAGTCGTCCGGCGTGAATGTCAGGGAGGCCGAATTCATGCAATAACGCTGGCCGGTCGGATCCGGCCCGTCCGGGAAGACATGTCCCAAATGCGCGTCGCAGCCGCTGCAGACGACTTCGGTCCGCCGCATGAAAAGGCTGTTGTCCTCATGCTCCTCGACCGCCTCGGCCGCGACGGGGGCGAAATAGCTCGGCCAGCCGGTGCCGGAATCGTATTTCGTTTCCGATCGGAACAAGGGCTGGCCGCAACAGATGCAAGAATACAGTCCCTGTGTTTTGGTATTCCAGTATTCGCCGCTGAAGGCCCGCTCCGTGCCCGCCTGGCGCGTCACCTTGTATTGCAGGGACGTCAACTGGGCTCGCCATTCGGCGTCCGATTTAGCCAGTTTACCGCTGGCTGGCGCGGCGACTTTGCGTTTGCCAAACATGGGCATGTCCTCTCTTGAGTGGTTCGAAATAGGCGGTGTCGCGCCGGATCAGGCGGCGTCACTGCGCGGCTTGAATTTCGCGGACCCGATCGAGGATCCGATGCATGCCGCCATCGACGATGCCAAGGTCGTCGAGCGCCTTGACGGTGTTCTCCAAATATTCAGAGCAACTGCCGAGCTTGCCGGCGGCGGTGGCGATGCTGCGCGCCGCGTGGTCGACGCTCAATTTGCTGGCGTAGCGCGGCTGGCTCGGGTCGATCACGAAGGCGATGCCGTGGATCACGCCGCGCTCGGTTTTCAGATGCACCCAGGTCGGCCGGTACGCGCCGGTCGGCATCTCGCGTGTCCACACCACCCGAAGCTCTTCTTCGACATGGTCGGGATGGATTCGGAAGGCGACGCCGTTGCAGGAGCCGCCGCGCTCCAATCCCAGGATCAGGCCCGGGTTGTCGGGCGTGCCGCGGCCGATCGGCGTCCAGAGACAAAAGGATCGGTGATAGCCGTAAAGCCGGCAGGCTATGCGTTCTTCGAAATGAAAGGCCGGGTTCCACATCAGCGAGCCATAGGCGAAGACCCAGACCTCGTCGGACGGATTTTGCGCCAGAGTTTCGGCGCGGCAGCGCGCGCGCTGGTCCTCGGTCCAAGGCACGATCAGCCCTTGGCGCGCCGCCTCTTGCATAATTTGGTCGACCAGACCGTCTCTTATGGATTCGCGCGATAGAACCACGGGATCGCACTCGCTCCGCCCAGAACCGTTATCAGTCGTTAGGTTTGCGAAGAATGAGACGATCGGTCAAGACGCCGACACGCGCGCAGCGCGACGCGTGTCGGCGGAAGCAGCGATGTCAGGATCAAGCGGCGGCCAGCCGGTCTCTGCCATGGGGGGCCCAATAGTCGAGATCGGATCCGATCGGCACGATCCGGGTCGGGTTGATCGTCTCGTGGCTGGCGTAATAGTGCGCCCGGATATGATCCATGTTCACCGTCTCCGCGACCCCGGGGGTCTGGTACAGTTCGCGGGTGTAGGCCCAGAGGTTCGGATAATCGACGATCCGCCGCTTATCGCACTTGAAATGACCGACATAGACCGGATCGAAGCGGATCAGGGTCGTAAACAGGCGCCAATCCGCCTCGGTGATCCGGTCGCCGACCAGATAGCGTTGGCGCGACAGAAGCGCCTCGACCCAATCCAGGCCGTCGAACAGAGCGGCGACCGCTTCATCATAGGCTTCCTGGCTGGTGGCGAAGCCGCTTTTGTAGACGCCGTTGTTGATCGAATCATAGATCCGCGTGTTCACACTCTCGATCTCGTCGCGCAAACCCTCGGGCCAATAGTCGCCCGGCTTGGCGCCGACGCCGTCGAAGGCCGCGTTGAACATGCGGATGATCTCGGAGGATTCGTTGCTGACGATCGTCCCGCGTTTCTTGTCCCACAGGACCGGCACCGTCACGCGCCCGGTATAGGTCGGGTCGGCCTTTGTGTATATTTGATGCATGAGGTCGGCGCCGTGGATCGGATCCGCGACGACGCCGGGGAAATCCTGTTTGAAGGTCCAGCCCTGGTCGAACATGTAGGGGCTGACGACCGAGACGTCGATCATGCCCGCCAGCCCTTTCAAGGCGCGAAAGATCAGGGTCCGGTGCGCCCAGGGGCAGGCGAAGCTGACATAGAGATGATAGCGCCCGGCTTCGGCCTCGAACTCGCCGTCGCCGGACGGGCCCGGCGCGCCGTCCGGCGTGACCCAGTTTCGGAAAGCGGAATCCTTTCGGACGAATTTCCCGCCAGTCGATTTCGTGTCGTACCAGACGTCATGCCAGACGCCGTCCACAAGCTTGCCCATGATCTTATCCTTTCAGTCTACGTCCACGCCGTTTGAGAGCCGTATGTGGGGTCGGCGATACATATAGACAATCGAGGCAGGTGTGGAATGATTGTTTCCACTGATCTACAATGCACGGCGTAACGGCGTGATCAGCGAGAGGAAGATCGACCCCGATGCGCGACGTAAACGCCTATATCGTTTTTGCGAAGGTGGTTGAACTGGGCGGATTCACCGCCGCCGCCGCTGCGTTGGGCGAATCGAAATCCGCAGTCAGCAAGCAGATCGCCCGGCTCGAGGACGATCTGGGCGTTCGGCTGTTGAACCGGACGACACGGCGCATGAGCCTGACGGAGGCCGGCGCCGCGTTCAACGAGCGTTGCATCCGGATCGCCGAGACGGTTGAGGAGGCGCGCCTGGCCGCCACGCAGTTGCAACAGGCGCCCAGCGGCGTGTTGCGGGTCAACGCGCCCCTATCCTACGGCGTGCGCCATATCGCGCCGGTCTTGCCCGACTTCATGGCGCGCTATCCTGACCTGACGGTCGAGATGACGGTGATCGACCGCCGCGTCGATCTGATCGAAGAGGGGCTGGATCTCGCAATCCGGATTGGCCGGTTGGAGGACAGTTCGCTGGTGGCGCGCCGGCTTCTAACCTGCCGCCGCATGGTCGTCGCCGCGCCGACCTATCTCGCCGCCGCGCCGCCGATCGAAACGCCGCAAGATCTCGCGAACCATAATTGCCTGACCTACGCCTATCTGAACGCCGGCCGGACCTGGCGGTTTTCGAGCGATCCCGGCGCGCACAATGGGGAGTTCGATCTGCGGGTCGAGGGCTCGCTGACCAGCAACAACGGCGATGTCCTGCTCGACGCTGTCCGCGCCGGTCTGGGTCTCGCCTGGCTGCCGGACTTTTTCTGCCAGGAGGAGATCGCGCGCGGCGATCTCACCGTCGTGCTGGAGGAATACGAGGCCGAGCCGATTGGCGTTTACGCCGTCTTTCCCCACGCCCGGCATTTATCAACCAAAGTCCGTGTCTTCATCGACTTCTTGGCCGAACTCTTGCCGAATCGCGCGTGAACCGGCCGCCGCGTGCGACTACAGCAGGTCTTTCACCTGAGAAGACGCGGTGATGAAAGCGTTCTTGGCGTAGCGTTCGTGGTTTCGTTCAATCTCGCTCAGCTTGTAGAGATAGTTGACCATCATGCCGGCGGATTCGCGCATGCCCTTGTCGCTGACATCGCCGAGCCAGTTGATTCGGTCTAGCTGGGCGCCGTTATTGAGGTGGAAGCGCGCGACCGGGTCGAGCGGTTCGGCCCCGCGTTTCTCTTGCAACAGATAGCGGGCGCAGAGCCGCATCAACATCGGGCGCAGCGCATCAGCGGTTTCCGGCTTGGCCCGCCAGTCGGGCCCGGCCAGGAGGCGGGGCAGATCACCTTTCTTAAACGCATCGCCCAACGCGGATTTCAATAATCTGCGCTCCGACGCCGACATCATCCCGGAGAGTCCCTCCGCGATCGCCCGGTCCAACCAGCGCTTGAATCCCGGAATTGGGGAAAGCGTCGCAAAAGCGCGCAGATTAGGCGATTCGTTCTTCAACTCCTCGACCACGCGTTTGATCAGGAAATTGCCGAACGAGACGCCTTTCAACCCGGCCTGCGAGTTTGAGATCGAATAGAAGATCGCAGTGTCCGCCACGTCGGGCGCCAGCACCGGCGCGTCCTCGTCCAGCAAGGCCTGAACCGAACCGGCGATCCCTTTCACCAGCGCGACTTCGACGAAGATCAAGGGCTCCATGGGCATCCGCGGATGGAAGAAGGCGAACAACCGCCGATCGGAATCGAGCCGATTGCGCAGATCGGTCCAGGAGCGGATTTCATGCACCGCCTCATATTCGATCAGCTTCTCCAAAAGCGCGGCGGGGCTTTCCCAGGTGATCCGCGTCAGCGACAGGAATCCGATATCGAACCAGGAGGCGAGCAGCCGCTGCATGTCTCGATCCAGCGGCGCTAGGCTCGGTTCTTCCTTCAGGAACCCCAGAATATCGGCGCGCATATCGACCAGGAACTTGACCCCCTGAGGCAAGGCGTTGAATTGGGTGAGAAGTTCGATCCAGGGGTTGTCCAGCGCCGCGCGCAAGTCGCCGATCCGGGCCGCCCTGTCCTCTGGGGAGGCTTTGGGGGGCGCGGCGCGATAGGCCTCGATCGCTTTTTCGATCACCGCCTCGTCGGGACCGAAATTCTCGACGATCAAGGTCAGGAATCGGCGCCGGCCCTGATCGTCCAGCCCCCAATAGATTTCGCCGAGCCGAGCGGCGCGGGCTCGCGCACTGACCTCGCCGCCTTCGCCGGCGATGCAGTCGCGCATATGGCGCAGCAAGATTTCGGCGTCCGCCTCGCTGAGGGTCGGGCCGACCAGATCCGCCTCCAGCGACCCGGCCCAGTCGGACCAGACCCGGCGCGCGCCGCGCAGCGTGCGGTGCCAAAAGGATTCGCTCTGATCCGGCGTCTCTCGCAGGTTTCGGTGCGGCGCCGCGTTTCCGTTGGCGCCCCGATTGGCGACCCGATCGGCGCTCTGGTTGGCGCTATCGGGCGTATCGGTGATAGTGGCTTCCGGCTCGCTCATGATTTTCCGATCGTCGTGGCGTTCCGCGTTTTAGCCGGTGTGGATTTCAATGGGAACAGAGAAGCGTACGGCCGCGCCGAGGCGGAATCGCGCAGGCGACAGGAAAATTCATGCCTAGGGACAGATTACAGACCGCCCTATGGGTCGGCGCGACGCTGCGCCGGGTGAACGCCGCGGGCGGATTCGCCGCTATCCTGCATAAGGGCGAGGCCGAAAGCGGCGTCCTGATCGTGCGTATCGCCCTGTTGGATGGCACGAGCCTGCTCGTCACCGAGGCCCGCGATCTTGACGGCGCGCTCGACTGGATGGCGCCGCTCGGCCCCGACCCGCTCCCGGACGCCAAGGTAGACGGCTATATCGCGCGCGCCATCGAACGCGATCCCGACCTTTGGGCCGTTGAAGTGGAAGACAAGACCGGCGCGAATCCGTTCGCTGCGTAGGCGCCCGCGCATGAAAAAACCGCCCCGCCCTTCCGGGCGAAGCGGTTCTTGAAACCGACGGATCGGTATCAGACGTGTTTAGCGTTTCGCTTTGGCGATCGCGGACTTCACCTCATCCAGGCTTTCGGTCACGCGCTGGTTCAGGATGTCGAAAGCTTCGGCCTGCGACTTGGCGACCATTTCGCTCAACTCGCGGATATTGGCGACGGCTTCTTCGATCGAGACCTTCACCGCGTCGAGATTGCGCGCCGCATGTTCTTCCGGGCCGCCGGCGGCGGTGGCTTCATGGGCCAGCGCGCTCGCTTCATCGGTGATTTCCTTCAAGATCTCGGCCTGACGCTTCATCACCGCTTGAACGCCTTCAACAGCGGTCTTGTTCGCCTCGGCGATGGCTTCGAAGTTTTTCTTCTGAGACTCGGCGATGCCGGCGAAATCCATACCCGGCGCTTTCAGGCCGGAGAAGGCTTCCGACAGGTCTTTATTCAGAAACGGGTTCTTAGAAGCGTCCAGGAACGGGTTGTTCTTGGGATCTAGAAACGGGTTGTTGTTGAAGTCGAAAAAAAGATTGTTGGTCATGAGTCTGCTCCAAATCTGCCTTTGGCGTTTCCCTCCGGGCCGGCCGAACCATGGGTTTAAGGCCGCCGCCGGTCATTGGCGTGATCGCGGTCCAACTGGATGGAGCCTTGTCACGCCGTTGATCACTATGGATCGTATATAGGGATAATGCTGCAGTGCGTCAATGACTATGTTGCACTGCAAAAACACTAAGATCCGATCCGCAACAGCAGCGTCTTTCAGGCGGCCGCCCCGCGCCGCCACAGAAGTTGCGCCAGTTGATTGGCCGCCTGCTCGGCGCGCGCGAGATTCTTATCCAAAGCCGCCATGGTCTTGGTCAGGTCGGGCGTATCATCCTGCAGCCAGACCCGCGCGGTCGCCAGCCACAGGGCCGTCAAGCCGTCCGTATGCACCCTTCCGAGGCAAGAGTCGGACGGGCCGCCGCTGGCCGACAGGATCCAGGCCATCGAGCGTTTCAGCCGCGCGCCCCAAACGACCAAGGCGATCGGATCGCCGATCAATTCGCGGCTCAGGCGCGCCAGGCCCGCTTTGTAGGGCGCTAGGACATCGAAGCGCTGCATCAACAGGTCGAACAGACGGTCACGGGTGCTCTCGTCCTGATCCTCAGGATCAACCGCGGCCATCACCTGCTCATCCACCATGTCTTGAAAGGCGCGCAACAGACTGGTCTTGGTGGCGTACCGACGCTCAAGCTCCGACGGGTCGACCTTGGCGCGGCCAGCCACGGCGGCGAGGTTGAGATCGGTCCAGCCAGCGGATGCGATCTCATCCATAAAGGCTTGCAGAACCGCCGCTTCCGGGAAGGGCGGCGGCGGTAGCGGCGCGGCCTTCTTGGCGCGGGTCTTCTTCGCGCCCGCCTTCTTCCCCGCGCTCTTTTTCGCAGCTGCTTTTTGGGCGGCGGCCTTTCTGGACGGCGTTTTCTTTGAAGGAGATTGGGCCATGACTGTTACCTTGGCGCCCGCGCCTGAAATTCAACCGCCGGCCAATTCGCGCGACCGGTTCGTCGCGGCCGCGACCGCCGCGCGCATCAGGTCGGCCAGGCCGTCTTTTTCCTGCATCAAGACCTGCAGCGCCGCGTGCGTCGTGCCGTTCGGACTGGTCACGTTTTCACGCAGCGTGGCGGGCGCGGTTTCAGCCTCATGCTCCGCCAAGGCGCCGGCGCCGGCGACGGTCGTGAGTGCCAGCCGGGCGGAAAGGTCCGGCGGCAGGCCGGCCGCGACCCCTGCTTCTGCAAGCGTCTCGATCAACAGGAAGACATAGGCCGGGCCGCTGCCGGAAACGGCGGTCACCGCATCCATCAGCGCCTCATCCTCGACCAGCACCGTCTCGCCTACCGCCTGAAGCAGCATGGCCGCGGTCTTGGCTTGAGCCTCGCTGCAGGCGTCGTTCGGGCAGAGAACGGTGATTCCCTGGCCGATCGCCGCCGGCGTATTCGGCATGGCGCGCACGATCGACGCGGTCGCGCCCAGCGCATCCTCGAAAAACCCGATGGTCGTGCCTGCGGCGATAGACAGGAAACAAGCCCCGCCATGAGCGAAGCGCGCATAATCGCCGATCACCGCCGCCATCAACTGCGGCTTCACGGCGAGCACGATGAAATCCGGGTCGAGGGTTTCGGGCAGCGTTTCCGGTCCCGCATGCAGCGTCACGCCTTCGGCGTTCTCGAATTCCGGCGCGCCCAAAGGTTCGATGATATGTACGCCGCCTTGGCAGACGCCGGACGCGAGCCAGCCTGACAGCATCGCGCCGCCCATCTTGCCGCAGCCGACCAACAGCAGCGGACCCGACAGGGTTTGATCAGTCTTGTCGGTCATGACGTTCCCAATACGTAAACAGCGCCGCGACGGCGCCAAGAGACAGATATCGGGAGAAAGTTTAGGCCTCGCCTTGGCAATCCAGCAACGCCGCGCCGACCGCTTCCTCCGGCGAATAGCCGCCCCAGAGCAGGAATTGGAAGGCGGGGAAGAAGCGCTCACACTCGGCCAGCGCGATATCCATCATGTCTTCCAAGGTTTCGACTGAGATATGGGACATGCCGCGCGTCGGGATTGTATGGCGATAGGTCGGCGTGCCGTCCTCGCTGCACAGATCGAAATGCCCCATCCACATGCGTTGATTGACCAGCGCCAGCAGGTCATTCACGCCATGCCTGGAATCGCCCGGGATCTTAAGATCGAATGAACAGGTGAAATACAGCGCGTGCATATCCTCGCGCCAGACGAAATAGAGCCGGTAGTCACACCAGCCGCCGGTCGTCTCGACCAGGATTTCATCATCCCCATGCCGCTCGAAAGGCCATTCATTCTCGGTGAACATCGCTTCCAAGATGTCCAGTGGATTGGGGAACTGCATTTCACTGAGTTGTGCGGCGGCGACCATCGGCGAAATCCCCCGACCCGGACGCGCGCGGGGCGCTGGGTCATGCTAATCGAGATTCAACATCTTGGTGCAGGCGCCAAATCTAGCGTCCCCGGCCAGCGCATCCACCAGGGTTAGACTGCCATGCCGGATTCTCGCGCCGCAAGCGACGAGAAATCGAAATGGCTAAGTCTGTGTAATATAGGGATTTTCCGAGCCCGTTGACTCAAGCTGAGGAATCGCAACCCGCCGATTTTTAACAAAGTGATTTGCGCAGCGGGGCGGAGGGGACGTTATCCACAGGCCCTGAACCACCGCGCGGCTCTGGTCAGGCCTTCTTCGCAGCCGCCTTCTTGGACGACTTGGCCGCCTTCAGTTCGGCCTGCAGCGCGGCAACCTGTTCGGAGAGGATTTCCTGCTCCTCGCGCGCCTTGGCGGCGACGGCTTTCACCGCTTCGAACTCGTCGCGGCTGACCAAGTCCATATCCGCGAGCACCCGTTCAAGCCGCGCCTTCACCAGGCTTTCGACCTCTTCCCGCACCCCGTGCAAGGCGCCGGCCGCGCCATTGGCGACCCGGGCGATATCGTCGAACAGGCGTCCGGTGGTTTGCATGATGCGATCCTCTCATCTGCTGGGCGCAGTTTCAGCGTTTACGCTACCCGTAATAAAAGGTCTCGCGGCCTAGCGCGCAAGTTGCCGCAACGCCGCGCCGTGCCTATAACCGGCGCGGTAATTCGGAGCCGCCCGTGAACTTTCCCGACATTGACCCGATCGCCCTGCAATTGGGGCCGCTGGCCATCCGTTGGTATGGGCTGGCCTATCTCGCCGGTTTGGTGATCGGCTGGCGCTACACGATGGCCTACGCCCAGCGTCTGTCCACCGGGGTCACCGCGCGAGACATGGACGATTTCCTGATCTGGGCCGTTCTGGGCGTGGTGATCGGCGGCCGGTTGGGTCAGGTCCTGTTCTACCAGCCCGGCTATTATTTCTCGAACCCGATTGAGATCCTGAAGATCTGGCAAGGCGGCATGGCCTTTCATGGCGGGCTGTTGGGCGTGATCGCGGCGATAGCGATCTATACGCGGCGGCGCGGTTTGCCGTTCTTCGCCTTCACCGACCTGATCGCACTGGTCGCGCCAATCGGGATCTGTTTCGGGCGGATTGCGAATTTCATCAATCAGGAACATTGGGGCCGGCCGACCGACGCGGCGGTCGGCATGGTCTTTCCCCGCGACCCGGATCAGGTCCCGCGCCACCCGAGCCAGCTCTACGAGGCGGCGTTGGAGGGCCTGGCGCTGTATCTGCTGGTGGCG
>JAAUYH010163911.1_pt1 | contig 66950 bp, 67 predicted proteins | sample 7278061 | NCBI WGS metagenome assembly JAAUYH01 (sample SAMN14350203, study PRJNA611818) | marine sediment metagenome | isolation source: surface marine sediment (0.6m) | place: French Polynesia: Moorea | collected 2018-08 | reverse complement strand
CAAAATGGCTATTACAGGTAATGGAAATGCCAGTAAAGAGCAGGTAGCAAAAATGTTACAAAGCACATTACAATTGAAAGAATTACCTAAAAATTTAGACGCTACCGATGGCCTTGCCGCTGCGGTTTGCCACTTTTACAATGCCGGTAGGGTAGCAATCGGTAAAAGTTATACGGGTTGGGCAAGTTTTGTGAAAAATAACCCGAAGAAGATTGATTAGACATTTTGATAATGAGAATTTTCAATGATTATCTAATTACTTAATTATCAGATTATCCTATTAATAAATGGCTGGCATTTATATCCATATTCCCTTTTGCAAACAAGCATGTTATTATTGCGATTTTCATTTTTCTACGTCGCTTTCGCGGAAAGAAGAAATGATGTTGGCCTTAGTAAAAGAATTGCAATTACGTACATCTGAATGTACCAACGAGTCGATCGAGACGATTTATTTTGGTGGCGGAACACCGAGTTTATTGACCATTGATGAGATCAAATTATTGATCGATACCATTTATAAGAATTATAAAGTAGTCAATGAACCAGAAATTACATTGGAAGCCAACCCAGATGATTTGTCCAAAGAACAAATACAGGGCCTAGCAATGACACCAATCAACAGGCTTAGTATTGGTATTCAATCATTTTATGACAGTGATTTAAAATTAATGAATCGGGCACATAATGCTGGAGAAGCCAGGAGATCATTGGCTGAAGCTACCCGGCACTTCGATAATATATCTATTGATTTGATTTATGGTATACCAGAGGCTACTGATGAACAATGGCTGGCGAATATTGAAACTGCTTTATCTTTTAATATTGTTCACATTTCCAGTTATGCATTGACCGTAGAGCCTAAAACAGCCTTAGAAAATTTTATAAAGAAAGGAATTATTAAGAACGTTGATGATGAACAGGCTCAAAGACAGTTTTACCTGTTAATGGATAAGCTTACTGCGAATGATTATGTTCATTATGAATTATCCAATTTTGGCAAGAAAGGCTTTTTTAGCAAAAATAATTCAGCTTACTGGCAAGGGAAATCGTATTTGGGCATAGGCCCTTCAGCACATTCTTTTGACGGCGAAAAAAGAAGTTGGAATATAAGAAGCAATGCAAAGTATATAAAAATGCTTACTAATAATGAGTTGCCCGGTACATATGAGGTTCTAACCAAAACAGATCGATACAACGAAGCCGTTATGACGGGCTTACGTACGATGTGGGGGGTTTCATTAAACGAAATAGAAAGATTGTATGGCAGTCGTTATAAAAAATATCTTTTGCAGCAGGCAGAAGGATATATTCAGCAGGATTTGTTGTATATTGATAACAACAAATTGTTGACTACAAAAGAAGGAAAATTTTTGAGCGATGGCATCTCATCAGATCTCTTTAAACTAAATTTATAATGTTAGCTACCATTCAATATAATTCCAGAAAACACCAGATCGACTTATCCAATCCTATTGATATCTCCATGCCGCTTCGGGCCTCAAAAGAGAATGTAAATGTTTGGTATATTGATGAACCGACCATTGAGCCTGAGGAAGTTGATGATGCTATAATAAGCGTTGAAAAAGGGGCATCTGTGAACTTTAATACGATAAACTTCAATCCGCACGCCCATGGTACACATACAGAATGCGTTGGGCACATCACGAAGGAAGTACATTCCATAAATGAGAATTTAAAACAGTTTTTCTTTTTTGCAGAGTTGATCACGGTGGCGCCTGAAAAGAAAGATGATGATTTCGTGATCTCAAAAAAACAATTGCAGTTTGCCCTGGGGAATAAGAAACGAGATGCTGTTATTATTCGAACCATGCCTAATACCAGTGAAAAAAAGAGTATGCACTATTCGCATACCAATTGGCCATATCTCTTGGAAGAAGCGACCATCTATTTACGTACAAAAGAAGTGAAGCACTTGCTTATTGATTTACCCAGCATTGATAAGGAAAAGGATAATGGCGAGTTACGCGGCCATAATGCATTTTGGAATACTGAAGGGAAGCTGCGCAAGGAAGCTACCATTACAGAATTAATTTATGTTCCTAACCGGGTGAAGGATGGCACTTATTTCTTGAATTTGCAGATCGCGCCTTTTGAAAATGATGCAAGTCCGAGTAAACCTATTTTATATCAGATTATCGAGTCATGAAAAATCTACTTAAAATTGAGGAATTCGCGATGCTGCTGCTTTCGATATTCCTTTTTTCCCTATTGGATCTTCGGTGGTGGTGGTACTTAGTATTTTTTTTGGCTCCTGATTTAGGTTTTTTAGGTTATGCTGTGAACGCAAAGGTTGGTGCATTCACATATAATGTACTTCATCATAAGGGAATTGCAATCATGATTTATTTACTCGGGGTTTATTTGGGGAATCAAACGACGCAATTCACAGGGATCTTGATATTTGGTCATGCGTCTTTTGATAGATTATTGGGGTACGGACTAAAATATAATGACAGTTTTCATAATACGCATTTAGGCAAAGTAGGTAAAAAGAATGATTGAAATTTCCAGGGATAAGAATAAGCTAGATATTGCTATGATCCATGCCTTTTTAACTGAAACCTATTGGGCGAAAGGAAGAACTAGAGAAGAAGTAGAGCGATCAATACAACATTGTTTGTGTTACGGTGTTTATTTAGATAATCGACAAATAGGATTTGCTAGAATACTTACTGATTATACCATTTTCGCCTACTTAATGGATGTTTTTATTTTGCAGGAGCACCAGGGTAAAGGATATGGTAAGGAATTAATGAAAGTAATCATTAATGATGAAGACCTGAGAACATGTAAATGGATGCTAAAAACGGGAGATGCACATCGTTTGTATGAACAATTTGGATTCGAAAGTGCTCCAAATCCTGAGCGCGTAATGGAACGAAACCCTGCAAAATGAACATAGAAGAACTCAGAGACTATTGTTTGAATAAAAAAGGTGTGACTGAAGAATTTCCTTTTGATGAAACAACACTCGTTTTTAAGGTGTTAGGTAAAATGTTTGCTTTAACAGGATTAGAACGTACACCCCCTCAGGTAAATTTGAAATGCGACCCTGAATGGTCAATTGAGCTCCGAGAGGAATACGATGGGCTTATTTATGGCGGCTATCACATGAACAAAAAATTGTGGAATACTGTTGAATTTTCAAACCTCCCAGTAGACTTCATGAAAAAGCTCATCGATCATTCGTATGATTTAGTAGTAGCTAAGATGCCGAAGAAGTTAAGAGCGCAATTAGATTAAAATCCTTTTTAGTAATTTTAGAGATTATACTCTTCAGATATGACTCTTAGATATATTCTTATAGCGCTACTGGTACTACCTATAAGCTGTAAAAAAGAAACAAACAACCCTTCTGCGCAACTTCAAAAGATCATTGAGAGTTATCATGACCACGAGGGCTACGATGAAAAAGAATTTCCACTGGGTGTATTCACCAAAGACTATTATCAAGCAGAGGCCGAATTTGCAAAAACCAAACTCGATGAACTTACTACAATTCGTTCTGAAGCACTTAGTGAAACGGAGCAAATATCTTTAGAACTTTTAAAATTTTCATTGCAGGATAAAATAGATTTTTATGAGTTCGAGCGCTACCTTAATCCGTTATTATCTGATTCAGGTTTCCATAGCAGCCTTAATTATATGGTACGCCCTTTGGCCAATTATGAAGAAACCAAAGAATACCTTACGAAGTTAAATGCACTTCCCTTATTTGTTGATCAACATTTTGTGAATTTGCGTGAGGGATTGGAAAAAGGTGTTTCACAGCCTTTAGTCATTTTTAATGGCTACGCCTCTACTTATGACGACCATATAGTAGCTAGTTTCGAAGATAGTTTTTTTTATTCACCTTTTAAGAAGCTCCCTACCACCCTTACATCAGCACAAAAAGATTCTGTTTTAACTGCCGCGAAAATTGCAATTGAAAAAAGCGTGGTTCCACAGTTCAAAAGGATAAAAGAGTTTTTTGAAACAGAATATTATCCGAAGACCAGAAAAACATTGGGGGTATCTGAAACTCCTAAGGGCGAAGAGTACTATCAGAACAGGATCAATTTTTACACAACAAGCACTCAATACACGGCAGATGCTATTCATGAGATCGGTCTACAGGAAGTCGCACGCATCAAATCAGAAATGGAGAAGATCATAGCCGACTTAAACTTTAAAGGTAGCTTTGCTGATTTTTTCAAATTTCTAAGAACCGATAAGCAGTTTTATGCCGAGACTCCCGACGAATTATTGATGATAGCACGTGATATGGCCAAGAGGGTAGATGCGCAATTACCGCGATTTTTTAAAACACTTCCACGAAAGCCGTATGGCGTGGCCCCTGTACCTGATGCCATCGCACCTAAATATACCACAGGCAGATATATTGGTACTTCAAAAGACGGTACTGATCCGGGTTATTATTGGGTGAATACTTATGATTTACCTAGCAGAACCCTGTATACCTTACCTGCTCTTACGGTGCATGAAGCTGTACCAGGACATCATTTACAAGGTGCGTTAAATAAGGAATTGGGAGATAGCATTCCAAAGTTTAGAAAAAACTTGTACTTGTCAGCTTATGGCGAAGGCTGGGGCTTGTACAGTGAATTCTTGGCTGATGAAATGGAGATGTATACTACGCCCTACGAGAAATTCGGTCAGCTTACCTATGAAATGTGGCGCGCCTGTCGTCTGGTAGTAGATACTGGTATTCATGCTAAAGGATGGACCCGCGATCAGGTGGTAGACTATATGGCTTCCAATACGGCGTTATCTTTACATGAGATCAATACGGAAACTGATAGATATATCTCATGGCCGGGCCAGGCACTATCCTATAAAATCGGTGAGCTAAAAATTAGAGAATTGAGAAAAAAAGCTGAAGTCGAATTAGGTAGTGATTTTGATATCCGGGAATTTCATGAGGTGATCCTCGGTCAGGGTACTGTTACACTTTCCATTTTAGAAAATAGGATCAATAGGTATATTGCAGATGCTAAAAATCAATGACGCAAAAAATTGCCCATGTCACATTAGTAGTTAAGAACTATGATGAGGCCATAGATTTTTACGTAAATAAACTCCGGTTCAAATTGATAGAAGATACAAAACTGTCTGAAACGAAACGCTGGGTGCTCGTAGCACCTAAAGGGAACGGCTCGTGTAATTTGTTATTGGCGCAGGCAGATGGAAGACAACAATTACAATTTGTAGGTAACCAGACAGGAGGTCGTGTATTTTTATTTTTGCATACCGATAATTTTGATAGCGATTACGAGAATTTGCAAAAGCACGCTATTAAAATAGTAGATGGGCCAAGAAGCGAGGCCTATGGAAAAGTATTGGTATTTGAGGATTTGTATGGCAATCGATGGGATTTGATCGAGCCAAAGTAAATTATCTATTCGAAAGAACGAGAAATCTATGAGTAAAGAAGTTATCGTTATTGGCGGTGGAATTATAGGTCTGTGCACTGCCTATTATCTTCACAAAGAAGGTCATAAGGTTACGATTGTTGACCAGTCTAACATGGATGCCGGAGCTTCCTATGTGAATGCGGGTTACTTAGCACCTAGTCATATTATTCCATTATCAGCTCCTGGCGTTATGAAAAAAGGGATAAAATGGATGTTCAATCCGTCAAGCCCTTTATTTATAAAACCTCGGCTTCAGGCTGATTTTTTAAAATGGGTATGGGCATTTAATAAATCCTGTAACCCAAGACACGTTGAGAAATCAATTCCTGTCATTAGGGATATCGCACTTTTAAGCCAAGACTTATACGACGCCATTAAAGCATCAGAAAATTTTAGATTTCATTACGAGAAGAAAGGTTTGCTCATGCTCTGTCAGACTGAAAAAGGATTGGATCAAGAAATTGAAGTTGCTAAGCAGGTCAAAGAACAAGGTTTAGAAGTAGAAGTACTTGGGACAAAGGATCTTGAGATTTTGCAGCCCGACGTTGAAATCAATGCAATAGGGGCTACCTATTATAAATGTGATTCACATACTACACCTCATGAATTTATGGAAGACATGAAAACCTATTTACATGAGGCGGATGTCACCGTTCTCAAGAATGAAGAAGTGGAAGATGTAACTGTCTTTGGGAATAAAATCCAATCGATAAAGACCCATAAACAAATTTTAAAAGCAGATGATTTTGTCCTGGCAGCGGGTTCATGGACACCATTACTTTGCAAAAAATTGGGTATAAAATTATTGCTGCAGGCCGGTAAAGGCTATCGCATCAATTCAACAAGAAAACATGGAATTACTGTTCCCGCAATTTTAGCCGAAACCAAGGTTGCAGCGACACCGATGAACGGATTTACACGATTTGCAGGAACAATGGAAATTGCCGGCATCAATCATCACATCAATAAAATTCGCGTAAATGCTATTGCTGATGCAGCCAATAGATACTATCCCAATACATTACTGACTGAAGAAGAAAAAGAGGCAGCAGCTTGTGGCTTGCGGCCGGTCACACCCGATGGGCTTCCTTATATCGGCAAGTCAATGAAATGTGAAAATCTTACCATAGCAACAGGTCATGCCATGATGGGGTGGAGCATGGCAACTGCCACAGGAAAATTGGTTTCAGAAGTAATTTCTGATAAAAAACCATCTCTTGATTTAAATTCGTATAGCCCTGACCGCAGGTTCTAATAAATCTTTAGAATTTCTTTAGATTCTTCCACTAGTTTTACGTGAAGTCATTACGAAAACAATCTTAAAAAGGTGATTTCTTCAGGTTTTGAGTTTTTTAGATACAATAAAAACTCCCTGAAAACCATGAGTTTAAAAAATCACCATTTTAGCTATTGACTGGAGTACATTTAGAAAATATGTTTGTACCATAAGTTTTTAGTAAATTTTTTATAGCTATTTAAAATAGTTAACAAATTAGGGGAGAAAGGAGAAAAGTTACGTATTTCATAGCAATTATAATCTTCAAAAGTTACTTTTCTCCTTCGTTTTTACAATAGTTTGCAAAAAAAATAGTTTTAAGGTTAGGACTTTTTAAAACTTGATTGTTTTTATTAATGAAAACCTAAAATAATTAAAGTAATATGGATCATAATTTTGAAATCGGTGAAGTTGTAGTATGCGTAAATGCAAGAAGAAGATGGTATCGCTTAGGAGGCCTTACGAAGGGAGAACTTTATACAGTGGTCGGTTTTAATCCATATGACGGAGGTTTGGTGTTAAAAGAAGCAAAGTCACCACGTAGTGGTTATAATGCTTACAGGGCTGATCGATTTAGAAAAGTAGATTACGCTTTCGCAGAAACAGTTCTAGAAACCATGCAACCTCAAGTACGAGAAAAAGAGAGGGTTCATATTAAGGAACGCGATTTCTCGATTGCTGCCATATTAAATTAGAACCACTGGTCAATAGACATTATATGAATTTTAAAACCTTCTCAATTGAGAAGGTTTTTCTTTTCTAAAGGACCAAACAAACATATTTCTTCACTTTCATTAGGAAGGACTATCATTTTTTCGAAACTCAGCCCCAGCCGTTTTAAGAGTTTGTGAGATCTGTGGTTATCGCTATTTGAAATTGCAACGATCCGATTTAACTTCAATACATTCTTCGCATATTCAAGAACTGCTTTAGTGCTTTCATAAGCATAGCCTTTTCCCCGGCCATTGGGCAAAAATGCGAAGCCAACGTCTATATGCTCCAGGCCTTCTCGATCCACCAGCCCGGAAATGCCAATCGTGGTCCCATCACATTTTAGCGAAACTTTGTAAAAACCAAAGCCTTTACTCGAATAATTTGGCAGCATCCTTTCTTTCAAATAGTCTTTAGCATCCTGAAGCGTATTAATATTTCTGTCCCCTATAAACTTTTTCCAGTCAGGGTCATTGACTAATTCAAAAAAGAATGCTGCGTCATCAGTACTAATCTTAGTAATGGTAAGCCTTTCTGTTTCAATAAACATATATTAAGGTATGAAGAAAAAATACTTACAAAAGGTCGGTCTGTTTTTTATAGAAAGCATCCGATTGTTTTCTGAATAGTTCTATTGCCTTCTGCTTTTTGTAGTCGTAAACTTCCTGGTCTTCAGTGACATCATAATACACTTTTTCATTCAAAGAAGTATCGGTTGCCAATACAGCGGCACGCTGATTCTTCTGTTGTGTTACCCAAACGGATAGTGCATTTTCCTGTTCTTCGAGTTTGAGATCATAAGCTCCTTTTGGTGCCATGATCTTAGCAAAAACCGGTGCTGTTTCTATTGCCAAGAACAGGAGTAAAATGAAGAATGACGGAAACCAGGCAAGCTCACCCAGGGCATTGATACGTGCCATTAACCCATCAAAGCCATCAATAATGGGTTGACTGGTGGTTACTTGGGTATCCTGTTTTGTTCTTAAAGCGGCGATGGCTGCCTCTTTCTCGGTGATTTTTGTTTTTCCATCCTGCTTGAGCTGTTGTAGTTCTTGTAAAAGCGCATCGTGCTTTTCCCGTTTTTCCTTATAAACAGGCCCTTTACCAATGAGCATGGTACCCTTACGGCCTTCCGCTTCAGCGATATAGGTTTCATACAGATCATTCACTTCTTTTTCTTTGGAAGCTATTGCAGTTTCCAGCGATTGAATTTCAGACTGGATCCTATTAATTTCCGGAGTATATTGCTCAGCAATCTGATTCTGATTTTGTAAAGTCAATTCATTTTTTTGCTCTAATAAGACCTGGTTAATTTCCTTTTCGAAAATCTTCATCTCCAGAGGTTTTGAGATCACTACGGCAATAATAACAGCTAAAATAATCCTTGGTGATGCCTGAATGAGTTCCTGCCATATATTATCCCGTTTTTTTATAGTGGAAACAATGAATCGGTCGAGGTTAAAAATCAGTAATCCCCAAATAATCCCAAAAGCGATTGCGATATAGGCATTGTCAAAAACGGTATATAAGGCATATGAGCCAGAAATAAAGGCCATCACCGCAGTAAAAAATACAGTACCGCCAATACCGGCATATTTGATTTGTTCTGATTTTGGGCTTTCGTTAAGTAGGTCGGGGTCTGCGCCTGAGCACATCCAAAAGAAGTTTTTGATCATAGTAAAGGGAATATATAAATAATTTAACGTGCTAATGCGGAATTTGTTACGTATGAAAAGTTAAAATTATCTTTAAATAGTACCTTTTAGATTTATTATTTTTGTTTGAACGGAAAATCAGGACTTATGTTCTCCAAAAAATGGCTTTTTATTGTTTTTATACTCATTGGGGTTTTTACGGCAGTTTCTCAGGAAAAATTTGAGCGAGAATATCGAGTTGACACGGATGAAGTTCCCCTAAAAGCAAAAACCTTCATAGAGAAATGTCGCTTTTCAAAACAAGTGAAATGGTATGTTGAAGAAAGCCAGGATGGCAAGACTTACGAAGCAAAGTCAGTAAAGAAGGGATATAAGTTTAGTATTGAATTTGATCTTCAGGGAACAGTTTTGGATGTCGAAAAAACAGTGAAATTGACTGAAATTTCGAGTGCTAAAATTAAAAAAATAGAAAGCGCTTTAACCGAAAGATTTAGAAAATACAAGATCAAAAAAATACAAGTGCAATGGAAGACCGACACCAACTCCTATATAGCATTAATTAATGGTGATGTGAAGGTTTCAACAAATGAACTCTATGAATTAGTAGTGAAGGGAAAGGTGGTATCACATTTCAAAATGTACGAGCTCTTAATAAACCCAGAAGGAACAATTTTAAAAGAGTTGGAGATCGTACCCGCAAATTCCGACAATCTACAATTCTAGACTATGGGATGTGTACGTTGGATTTTTTTTCTAGTAAGTTTTGCTGCTTTCGCACAAGACTTTAATGCGGGCTGGTTGCCAAAAGTAAATGTTTCTACAGAACTGTCAGAAACCATAAAATGGGTAAACAGTTTAGAGGCAAGAGAATTAGTTTACATGGATGATGTCATTTTTAGGCATAACTTAGTTGACATTGCCACCATTTTTTCGGTAAGAACCTCCGTTGATCAATCCTTGAACCTTGGGTACCTCATTCGCTTTAGGGAAAATGGCGATGTCGTTCATCGTTTTTTGCAACATTATAATTTGGTGAGTAATTATAATGCATTGAGATTGGGCCACAGAATTGGGTTTGAACAATTCTTTCAAAACGCCACAAATTCCGCTTTCAGAACGAGATATAGGATCACTTTTGAAAAAGCGCTAAATGGAGCTAAGGTTGATAACAAAGAGTTTTACCTAAAGATGGGGCATGAATATTTGTGGAATTTTAATGAAGACGATCTCGAAATACGTTTTGCTCCATTCCTGGGATATCAACTTACAAAAAAAAATAAGCTCGAGTTTGGTGTAGATTATCGTTTAGGTAATTTTTTGAATAACACTTCTGAACATCGCCTATGGTTTCGAACAACATGGTACCTTTCTATATAAAATTATAACGCTAATTTTTAGCTATTTAGCAACAATTTTTAGTTCGTTTTACAATAATCATTAGGAAATTTTGTTTTAAGATTGTTTTTAAAGTATACCGAACGTAATAATTGAAAACCTAAATGAGCTGTTCAAAAATTAAAGCTGAAATTTTTAAGTTATCTACTTTAAGTAAGTTAATGTCGCCAATCAATGTGAACGAAGAAAGAAAAGAAAAAGGAATTTCTTCAAAACTTAAAAATGATGAGCTGGGCTATTTCAACTCACTGGAAAACTTATAATCATTAAGAATTCATTTCAGTAAAATACTTGTAAAACCAGGGTATTGTTTCTATACCTTTCAAATAATTCCAAATACCGAAATGTTCATTGGGTGAATGGATAGCGTCGCTGTCTAAACCAAATCCCATCAAAATCGTTTTACTTTTTAACTCTTTCTCAAAAAGTGAGACGATAGGAATGCTACCACCACTACGTTGTGGGATAGGTACTTTGCCAAACGTTTGTTCGTAGGCTTTGCTGGCGGCCTGGTAACCGATGCTATCAATGGGTGTAACATAGCCCTGCCCTCCATGATGTGGTGTAACTTTTACACGTACACTTTTTGGAGCAATACCTTCGAAATGCTTTTGAAATAATTTTGTGATTTCTTCCCAGTCTTGATTCGGTACCAGTCGCATTGAAATCTTTGCGAAGGCTTTGCTCGCAATTACTGTTTTTGCGCCTTCACCGGTATAACCACCCCAGATACCGTTGACGTCCAATGTTGGGCGAATTGAATTCCGTTCATTGGTCGTATAACCTTTTTCGCCATAAACTTCGTCGATATCTAAAGCTTTTTTATACGCTTCTAATGAGAACGGCGCTTTCCCCATTTCACCACGCTCTTCGGTAGATAATTCTTCTACCTCGTCATAAAATCCGGGTATGGTTATATGATTGTTTTCATCATGTAATGAAGCGATCATTTTTGTTAAGACATTAATGGGATTAGCCACTGCGCCACCATACAATCCTGAATGCAGATCACGGTTGGGGCCTGTTACTTCTACTTCTACATAGCTTAATCCGCGTAAGCCGGTGGTGATCGACGGAATATCATTTGCGATCATTCCGGTATCTGAAATTAAGATCACATCATTGGCAAGCTTTTTCTTGTTTCTGGGAACAAACCAAGCTAAACTTTCTGAACCCACTTCTTCTTCGCCTTCGATCATGAATTTTACATTGCAAGGTAAGTTCCCTTCTGAGGTCATATACTCCAGTGCCTTGACATGCATATAGAGTTGACCTTTATCATCGCATGCTCCACGTGCATAGATGGCACCATCTGGATGCTTTTCGGTTGATTTAATAATGGGTTCAAAAGGAGGGGAGTCCCATAAATCCAATGGATCAGGTGGTTGCACGTCATAGTGTCCATAGACCAAAATTGTGGGTAATTTTTTGCTAATTATTTTTTCACCGTAGACTATTGGGTATCTCGGCGTCTCACAGATTTCTACGTTGTCGCACCCCGCCTGTTCAAGAGCATTTTTTATCGCTTCTGAAGTAGTGATCACATCTTTTTCGTAAGCAGAATCTGCTGAAATCGATGGTATTTTCAATAGTTCGATGAGCTCATTTACAAATCGGCCTTTATGCTGTGCTATGTATGATTTTATGGATTCCATTTTGTTCAATTTGACAGGAACTCAAAAGTAGTAAAAATATGGATGGGTAACTTTGCAGTTTTAAATGATTGCTTATATTTGCAGTCCAATTTTTGCGGATGTGGTGGAATTGGTAGACACGCTAGACTTAGGATCTAGTGCCGCGAGGCGTGGGGGTTCGACTCCCTTCATCCGCACCAAAAGCTCTCAATTTTTTGAGGGCTTTTTTATTTAAGAATTTTTTACAACATCATTTTCTTTATTTTTTAAGAATTTTTAATCTTAATAGTCAACGTGTTTCACCAAAAATATATGAGTGCATAGTATTACATTTAGAATTCTTTTTTAGAAATTAGCATTAAAATAAATTGTTGTGATTAAACTATGTATTGTTAAAGGGGTACTCATGACATTTGCCTTGCTTATTGGTGAAACTTTATTGGCGCAAGATATTCCTGAGATACTTCCTGAAGAATCAAAATTTGAAGAACCCGTAAGCAAATACTGGCTCAATACTTATGGGAATATACGTATTTCAAAAAAGTTTTTTTGGGTAGCTCAGACACATTTTAGATTTCAAGAAACTACTGCTACTTCTTTTGTTGGACAAGTTGGACAAATTTATAACCGACATGCAATAGGTTATATTTATTCCGATAAGATAAACTTTGCACTAGGAGGAGTGCTACGTTTGAATTACGATGTAAAAGAAAACGGAGTAAGTGATGTTATACTTCCAGAATACCGTATCTGGCATCAATATCAGTTTGCTATGAATATTGCTTCTGCGGTAGCCTACCACCGGTTTAGAATAGAACATCGATGGTCTAAAGGCTTTAAAAAAAATGATGAATATATTTTTAGAAATAGGTGGAGGTATATGTTTCGGCTTAAAATTCCCTTAAATAAAGCAAATATTCAACCAAAAGTGTTCTATATTGCCCCAGAAGCTGAACTTATCATGCAAAGTGGAAAGCCTGTTGTAGCCAGTCCTTTAGAAGACTTACGACTACACACCAGTTTTGGATATATTTTCTCACCACAACTTACCGTTGCTGCAGGTCTCATGTACAATCAAGGGCAAACGCTTGATAATGGGGGCATTTGGAAGCAAGGATGGACCATAAGAACGCACTTGTATTTCTCACCCGATTTTAGGAAAATAAAAAATAAATTACCTGAGGTACATTTCAGGGATTGACAAATTTGTACTATGCAAAGAAAAAAAACAATTAAAGTCCTCAGTATAGTCTCCGCAATAGGAATTATTTCTACTGTTTATTTCGGTGTACAGAATGCAAAGCTCAAAGGCTTGAATAAAGAATTGTCAAAAGATAATCAAATCAAAAAAGCTTATGCTTACAAAAAGAGTTTGGATACCATAGATTCTTTATTGATGGATGGAAACTTTACTCAAGCGCTAAATCTTTATAAAGAGCTAAATAGCGATAGCATCATTGGTGAATACTTCAACGTAGATATGCGCATAGAAATGGCTCAAAAGTTAGCTCTTTTACCCAAATCCAGACCTTTCCAAAAACTGTTTATGACTGGGCAAAAGTTTGATATTTCGGGAGGATCTTTTCAAGAAGTAGAGTATTCAAAGATAGCTGATTCGCAACTACAAAAAGCACAATTAGAAATTAAAAGTTTAAGAGCACAACTTTCCAATTCAAACGATTACCTAAAATTTAAAACTTCAAAGGGTACTCAGCTACATTATATAGGTGGTGTTAAAAATAGTAAGGCGAATGGTTACGGTATAGCTATTTTAGAAACTGGTAGTCGGTATGAAGGGCAATGGAAAGATAATCTGCGGCATGGGCAAGGTAAATTTTATTGGAATGACGGAGAAATTTATGAAGGTGAATACAATAATGACAGAAGAGAAGGCTACGGCACTTATTATTGGGAAAATGGTGAAAAATATGTAGGAGAATGGAAACAAGACGCTCGAAATGGTAAGGGTGAGTTTTACAATAAACGAGGTAAGCTTAAAGCCAGTGGTATTTGGGAAAATGACAAGCTTATTGAACAAAACTAGTTCTTAACTTTTTCGCATTCAATGGTCCTCTATTTGAATTTAGAAAAAAAATAATATGTTATTGAATGAATCTGCCACCGGGAGCTTGACTAATGCGTGAGTTAGACTATTTAAAGCCTTAAATGAGTTGTGGTTTCTTTTCTAGTCTACTGGTCAATTTCTAATGCGGCAATTTGTCTTTAAGAAGGCCATATAGAAATGTACCTATAATTGCAAATAGAATCACAATCAATATTGGTAAGAAACCAGCACCTGCCAAGGTAAACATAGGTCCCGGGCATGCACCTGCTAAGGCCCAGCCTAGACCAAATATAATGCCTCCTATAATATATCTACTGATACTTTGTTCCTTCGGATAGAAAATTATTTTCTGTCCGTAAAATGATTTAATCTTAAAGCGCTTGATGACTTGTACAATGCTAATCCCCAAGATAACAGCCGTACCAATAATGCCATACATATGAAAGGATTCGAATCGAAACATTTCATAAATTCTGAACCATGATGCAGCTTCTGATTTGAATAAAGTGATTCCGAATAGGATACCTATGAGTAAATATGAAATTGTTCGCATGCCTTAAAAAATTAGTGGAAATAAAATGTGGATCATGAACAGTCCGCCCAAAAAGAAACCTATGACTGCTAGTAATGAGGGTACTTGAAGGTTGCTCAACCCAGATATGGCATGCCCGGAAGTGCAACCACCGGCATAACGGGCTCCAAAACCTACTAAAATACCACCAACGGCAAGTATGAGCACGCTTTTGAAATTATACATAGCTGAAAGACCGAATAACTCTGTAGGTAAATAGGCGTCGCCTGCACTTTGAAATCCAAGTTCATTCAATCGTTCTACCGTCTTGGGATTAATTGTGACGGATGGGTCATTCGTTAAAAAGAAGGATGCTATAAAACCTCCGATAATAACACCAAGAACAACGATGAGATTCCAACGTTGCGCTTTCCAATCGAACTTAAAAAAATCTGCCGTTTTATCGGCTCCACAAATAGTACAAAGCGTTCGCAGATTAGAAGACATGCCAAATGTTTTATCTATCATGATCAGTAAAAACATCACCAATGCTATCATAGCCCCTGAAGTGTACCAGGGCCAGGGTTCGAAAATCCAGTTCATCATAATTTAGTTTTGGAACTACAAAAGAACATAATTTCATATAAATAGTATGTAACTTTTATTACATAAAAAAGGCCGACTATAGAAAATAGCTGACCTTTTTTAAAACCAAACCAAACCTAACTATAGTTATACGTCCTTTCCCTTCAACATTTTATTCCAGTAGAGGTAGGGAAGCATATATTTTTTCAGGATCCACAATCTCCAGTGCTCTTTAGAAGAATCAGAAATAAGCATTCGTTTCAATTTTGGGTCGGGGGTAAAATTTCCATCGTAATCGAATTCAGCTAAGACCATTTTTCCATAATCTGTGACCAAAGGACATGAAGAATAACCATTATAAGCCATATTTCCTTTTTTAGCATGTTCAATTAATAAGGAAATATTGTCAACTGCTACGGGTACCTGTTTTCGGATAGCAGCGCCCGTTTTTGCAGTAGGTAAACCACAGACATCGCCTAGACCAAAAATATTGCTATATTTCTTATGTTGCATGGTATATTGATCTACATCAAGCCATTTAGCATCATTTACCAAGGGTGATTCTTGTATAAACTTAGGTGCCACTGAAGGTGGGGCAGTATGCAACATATCATAGTGGATGCCAATAAGATCGCCATCTTTTGATATTTTAATGTCTTTGGAGTTTACTTCTGACTGGTTATCACCTAAAGCATACCAGGCTATTTTATTTTCTCCATCTATTTTTTTCAACTGGTGCCCGAAGCGTAGATGCGTATCTTTTTTAGTATTTACTTCCATTAAGGTTTTCTTAATCTCGGGTATTCCAAAGATGACACCACCGCTCGTGGCAAACACAACGTTACTTTGTTTTCTGACACCGCTTTTTCTAAAATGACTTTCAGCCAGATACATTATTTTTTGTGGGGCTCCACCACATTTTATAGGGGTAGTGGGTTGTGTAAATAGTGCAGTTCCGCCTTTGAAATTCTTAATCACATTCCAGGCGTGTTTAGGATCGGTATAAACACTGCAGACAACACCTTTATCCATAGCTTCGCCTAATCCGGGCACCAAAGAATAGTCATATACCAAACCCGGGGCAACTACCAAATAATCATAAGTATGGTCACCACTTGATTTGGTTGAAACAGTATTCTTTTCAGGATCAAAAGCGGTTGCATAATCTTTAATCCAGTGTACTCCTCTGGGCATTACACTAGCCATTGGTTTGGCGGTTTTATCAAAATTATAGGTGCCAGCTCCTACCAAGGTCCAGGCGGGCTGGTAGTAATGTGTGTCCGCTGGTTCTATAAGTCCGATACTATATTTCTTATTTTTTTTCAATAATTGAGCGGCGGCCATAATACCGGCCGTTCCTCCTCCTATGATCAATACTTGATGATGAGAACTCATGACAAGCTGAATTAGTGTTAATACTCTAAATGTAAAATTTTATGGTATGTTCTACAGTAACTTTTGTTACAGAAGATAAAGACATCAAAACAGATGATTTTCATTCAGCTACTTGGTTTTACAAGTATTCAGGCCAACTACGGCATATAGCGGACAAAAACTTATGAAGCTTGTTACTACAAATATTGCAGCTAAAGCGATAAGAATGTAAGCCAGGGTTCCTCCAATAATATTTTGGTAATACAATATGCCAATTACCACTGCAATAAGGATTCTGATTATGCGGTCTGCACCGCCCATATTTTTTTTCATAATTTAAAGTTTTATCAGTTGAGTAAAAGTACAGCACCAGTTACAATACCTATACATAGTATACATACAATCAGTAACTTAATAATTTTCTTGTTATTCATCATAGTCAAAAATAAACGAGTGATTTAAGAATAAGTATGATAATTATCACAAAATTTAGATCATATTAAGATTTCACCTTTTTCTTAAAAGTATAACTAAACCCTGCCATGATCATTGATGTAGTCATATCATAGGATACTTCTGAGCCGGGAATCTGTCCTAATGGGTTCGTTGTGGCATCCCAGGGCCCGTCCGGAAATCCATCCTCATTAAAATCGACTGCCGGTACAGGGCTCAAAAGAGGCCCCGCGGTGGAACCACCACTTGTTCCAAAATGAAAAACGGCATCAAAAGATAAATTGTCCGTTGCTTTATAGCTTAAACCAAATTGAAATGCATTTTTGATAATTGCGGTTGCAGGAGTATTAAAGAATGCCAATTCGTCCTTAATTGGGTTTGAGCTATAGGTGTATCCTACACGCAGTGGTACTTTATCAATACCCTTATATTGAAGGCCTGCTGAAACAACGGAAATACTTTCCCATCCAAATCCATTGACGGCACCTGTTGGAAATCCTTGAAAAGGACCACTTTGGGCTATTTGCCAACCACTGGATTCAAAACCATCCGTATTTTCGTAATCGATGAATCGATAGTCTAAGGCCAGATCTATATCACCCTTGGAATACCCAAATCCTAGAGAATAAATGGCAGGATAATCTAAATTAAATGATACATTCGGTGCCGAGGTTTGGCCTGGATCTAAATAGGTATTTTCGAAATCAAAATCTCCAAAGAATTGTGTAGTCTTATAGGACGCACCGGCACTGAAACCCGATCCTGAATCATAAAATATCCCTATCTGCCCACCAAAACCTATAGCATTTGCTTTGTCACTCATTGGATATCCTAAAGTCTGACTTGGCACTGCCAAAGGGTTCGGTTGAATTTCTAAAGTTGCATAGTCAACAGTTGGCTGGATACCTATGGAAAATTTATCTGATAGTTCATAGGCCCATGTAAAACCTACTTGTAATAAAATGTAGTCTGATTCTATTCTTCCGAAGCCCATGGCTGCTTGCGGGTAATTTATGGGGTTAGAATTCATCGTAGGGTTAAAGTTTGCATTTAAAGGATGGTTTGGTTCTTGGGGGAAGGTGACACCAAACCCGGCAATACCGAAAGCCGAGGCACCAAATGCATGTTTGCTTCCTTCTTTGCTCCATACATAAGCTAAAGCCGGTAAAGGTGACAGACCTCTATCATCTTTTGTTACACCACGTACCGCCGGGGCACCAGGCCCTAATAGACCGGCAGGTAACGAGGATGATAATTCAGGTGAAGAAAAGAATAAACCCAAATCAAATTTCAACGTGCTTTCATCAAAAGCTGAAATTGAAGCCGGGTTCCATTGTAGTGCTCCTGAGATATCAAGAGGTTGGCCAGTGGCTGCGCCACCCATAGACATGTTTACAGAACCAACACCTTGCATAACATGACCTGTCTGGCCAGTCAAAATCCAAGGCATAACAATTAAAACAATTAAAAAAAGTCTTGTTTTCATAGAAAATTATTTATGTTATGAGAAATTTATTTTCATAAAAAAATCCAAGAGATCTTAACTCCCGGAATTTGATAATCTGATGTTTTCATTTCATATTTTACTCAAAATTACCGCATTGTCCCTGCATGAATAATGATAATTATCAGGTCTATGTCTGATTTGGATTCATACCAAATCTAATCTATGGAATTGAAAAGTTTTGTAACTTAAGTTACACAGGATGAGCTACTTTCTTTGGAAAACCGTATAAATATAAGGACGCGGCGAAGCGGAGGGGGTGAGATGCGTATAATTCAAATATTTGATAAGCTTGAAATCATTACCAATTTTCTCTTGAAGCAACCTATGATCATATTGCTGGATTTCTAATCCACTGCATTTCTTTGCTCCTTCTTTAGAAAATATCCCTATTAGTGCATAGCCTCCAGGCTTAACCAATTTATTTACTGATTTAAAGTAGGAATCTTGTTCTTCTTTCTTTGTAAGGAAGTGTAACATAGCGCGATCTTGCCAAAGATCAACAGGCTCTAGTAAGTGAAGTTTTTTGGGTTTTGTTAAATCATCAACCAGAAAGGATACATTTTTTGCACGCTGCTGCAAGCGCTCCTTTAATAATTTCATGGCTATTGTACTAATATCGATAGCAGTTATATTTGAGTATCCGGCATCTAACAACTCATCGATCAAGGTACTTGCCCCGGCACCTACGCTTAGTATATGTGCATTTTTTTCTAAGCGTAAATTTTGAATAAGTTTTAAAGAAACATTGGAGGTCTTCTCATACCAGCCCAGCTCATGCAGGGCTTTGCTTTCGTAGGCTTCGTCCCAATGCTTTTGTAGGTCAATTTCAACAGTCATTCTTATAGTCTCATTCTTTATATAGTAAAATGAGTAACCGCTGAAGGTTACTCATTATGATATGCTAATTTTTTTACATAGTTTACAATGTGCTTGGACACACGTAATCAGTCATTTCTACACCAGCTTCTTTCATTGCTTTATACCCACCGGCCACATCAATTATATTATGAATTCCTCTGCTTTTCAGGATAGATGCTGCTACAATGCTTCTGTAGCCGCTAGCACAATGCACATAGAAATTTTCTTTATCGGGAAATTCCGCTAAATGATCATTTAAGAAGTCGAGAGGTGTATTATTGGCGTCAACCACATGCTCTGACTGAAATTCTCCTTTTTTACGTACATCAAATACTTTTATTTTTTCTGCGTCCATGGCTTCTTTGAAAGCATCCGCCGAAATAGACGTTAGTGTATCATATTCTTTTGAGGCGTTTTTCCATGACTTAAAACCACCTTTTAAATAACCTAATGTGTTGTCAAAACCAACTCGGGAGAGTCTGGTAACAGCTTCTTCTTCTCTTCCTTCAGGAGTCACAAGTAAAATGGGTTGCTGCACATCGGCTATTAATGCGCCCACCCAGGGGGCGAAACTTCCGTCAAGGCCTATGAAAATGGATCTTGGAATATGTCCTTCTGTGAATTCAGTTTTGCCACGTACATCCAAAACCACGGCATCTGTTTCATTGGCGGCTGCCTCAAAAGCATCTGGTGATAATGCCTGTGTACCGCGCTTGATGACCTCATCAATATCAGCATATCCTTCTTTATTCATTTTGACATTTAATGGAAAATATGCTGGTGGCGGTAACAAGCCTTCCGTTACTTCTTCAATAAATTCTTCCCGCGTCATGTTTGCACGAAGGGCATAATTAGTTTTTTTCTGATTACCTAAAGTATCAACTGTTTCCTTACTTAGGTTTTTACCGCATGCTGAACCGGCTCCATGCGCTGGATATACGATGACATCATCGGCTAACGGCATAATTTTAGAGCGCAGGCTGTCGAATAAAGTACCAGCCAATTCCTCTTGGGTCATATCGGCAGCTTTTTGAGCGAGATCGGGTCTTCCCACATCACCTAAAAATAGAGTATCTCCACTAAAAATCGCATGATCTTTACCATCCTTATCTCGTAATAAATACGTAGTACTTTCCATGGTATGGCCTGGGGTATGTAGTGTAACAATCGTACTATCTCCAAGTTTAAATTCCTGACCGTCTTTCGCTATAATCGCGTCAAAACTAGGGTTCGCATTTGGACCATAAATAATAGGTGCACCTGTCTCCTTCGATAAAGTAACATGACCACTTACAAAATCGGCATGAAAATGTGTTTCGAAGACATATTTGATAGTGGCATTGTTCTTTCTTGCCTTATCAATATATGGTTTTACTTCTCGTAAAGGGTCTATGATGGCCACTTCACCATTACTTTCAATATAATAAGCACCCTGAGCGAGGCAACCGGTATAAATCTGTTCTATGTTCATTATTCTTTATGCTTTAATTCTAGTGACAAAAATACTATAATAGATTTTTTGTATCAGTAACCAAAGTTACATAGGTTTATTCAATACCTGACTCAATACGATTAATTGCATTGGGCCAGGTTTACTGATTCACCGCAAAAATTATAACATTGTGGTGGGGCAAATATACTCAGATTTTGGTACTGAAGTTTCTTTGATTTCGTCGAATCCTTCAGTGATATCTTTTATATCCTGCCAACCCCTTTGTTTTAAAATGGATAAAGCGATCATACTCCTGTAACCACTTCGGCAATGAAGGATAATTGGTTTATCTTTGGGTAGCTCAGCCAGGTGTTTATTGATCTCATTTAATGGAATATTGTAAGCACCTTCGACATGTTGTGAGTCATATTCACTTTTCTTACGAACATCAAAAACCAAAAGATCTTTAGTAAACATTTTTTCAAATTCTTTAACGCTTATTCTTCCAACAGTTTCAATTTCTTTACCTGCATTTTTCCAAGTATCAAACCCTCCTTTTAGGTAACCAATGGTGTGATCATAACCAACTCGGGATAAACGTGTAATAGCTTCTTCTTCTTTACCAGGATATGTTATCAACAAGATTTCTTGTTTCACATCAGGAATCATCTCACCTACCCACTGGGCGAAATTACCATCTAACCCAATATTGATACTGTTTGGAACGAATCCTTTAGCGAAGTCATCAGCATCTCTGGTGTCTAAGACCAAAGCGCCTGTTTCGTTAGCGGCAGCATCAAAAGCATCTGGGCTAAACAAATGACTTGCTCTGGTCATGACGGTATCCAGGCTGTCATATCCTTTTATGTTCATTAATACATTTTGAGGAAAGTATCCCGGAGGCGCTGTTAAACCAGTTAATAACTCTTCAATAAATTCCTCTTTAGTCATGTCTGCCCTCAACGCATAATTTACCTCTTTTTGATGGCCTAAAGTATCTGTGGTTTCTTTACTCATCATTTTACCACAAGCCGAACCGGCACCATGGTTAGGATACACGATTAAATCATCACTTAAAGGCATAATTTTAGTTCTTAAGGAATCATATAAATGCCCTGCGAGTTTTCGCTCTGTAAGATCAGAAACAACATGCTGCGCAAGGTCAGGACGCCCTACGTCACCGATAAATAAGGTGTCACCTGTAATGATACCGTGTTCCTGATCATTTTCATCAATTAATAAGTATGTTGTACTTTCCATGGTATGCCCAGGAGTATGTATTACTTTGACTTTGTAATTACCGACATTAAAAATCTGGCCGTCTTTTGCAACTGTGGCTTCATAGCCTGGTTTAGCAGTTGGTCCAAAAACAATTTCAGCTCCGCTCTTTTTTCTTAGATCCAGGTGCCCACTTACAAAATCTGCGTGGAAATGTGTTTCAAAAACATATTTTATCTCTGCATTATCAATTTGTGCTCTGTCAATGTAAGGTTGTACCTCACGTAAAGGGTCGAAAACCGCTGCCTCACCATTATTCTCTATATAATATGCGGCGTGCGCTAAACATCCGGTATAAATTTGTTCTACTTTCATTTTTATTTTTTTAAAAATTATATCTACGAAAGTTACCAGCAATTATTATTATATACAGTAACTTTAGTTACATTCCAAAGAAGAGTAAAACAAAATGCTATTTATTGGTCTGCCGAATGTATTTGTGGAATTTATCGGGCTTTTCCTTCCCTTCTTTCATGATTGAATAGGCGTCAACTGCTTCCTGAATACTCATGAAACAATTATCGTAACCCAGAATGTTCATTACACCCCCTTTGTCTAGGGCATCCCTTACGGGGCCTTTAATTCCTGAAAACACCACTTGAATGTTCTGACCACCGTAATATTCTAAGACTTCAATTAAGGTATGAACACCGGTACTATCAATGGTATTCATACTTTCGCAATCAATAATAATGAGTTGGAGCGCCGGACCTTTTTCTACCACTAATTCCTCTAATGTATCTTTAAAAAAAGTAGTGTTTGCGAAATATAATTGGGCATCAAACCGTACGATCAAAATATCATCTTTTACGATTACATCCTTACCAAAGCGTTCTACATTTCTATAAAAATGTGTCCCATGTATGTTTGCCAATACCGCCACATGTGGCCTGGTGGTTTTCAGAATGACCATGACTAAAGAAAGAATGACACCCACACCAATTCCTTTTTCGATACCAAGAGTTAAGGTAGCGAAAAAAGTGGCAAGCAGCAGAAAGAAATCAGTTCTATTGCTTTTCCACAAGTACAACACTTCCTTATAATCGATCAGCCCGAAAACAGCCACCATGATAACCGCAGCCAGAATTGATTTTGGAAGATTGTGAAAATAAGGCGTTAAAAATAAAAGTGTTATTACAATAAGGATGGCACTGACGACTGATGCCATAGTTGTTTTAGCGCCAGCCTGATCACTTACGGCTGTCCTTGAAAATCCACCTGTCGTAGGATAGGATTGAAAAAAAGAACCTATGATATTGGCCAGACCTAATCCTATCAATTCCTGGTTTGGTACCACTTTGTAGTCTCTGTGTTTTAATTGGATCGCCTTCGCCACAGCGATGCTTTCCATAAAACTGACGAATGCAATGGTAGCAGCCATTGGTAAAAGTATATTTATGACCTTTAGATCAAACGAAGGAATGCTAAAACCTGGTAATGAACTGGGGATTTCACCAACGATCTTAACAGGATTGTTCCCCTGATTGAGCCCAAAAATAGATACGGCTAATATTCCAAATACAACAGCAAGTAGTTGACTCGGAAAACCTTTCTTTATTTTTTTAGATAGTATTATAATCAAGATTCCAATACTTCCAATTCCAAAGGATATCCAGTTAATTTCATCGAATTTACTAATTGCATTCATCAAAATCTCATGGATATGGTGTGACCTTGGTATGTCTATGCCCAATAAACTTTTTAACTGACTAAGCCCAATAATGAGGGCTGCCGCTGATGTAAAGCCACTTATGACCGGGTGAGAGAGAAAATTGACCAGAAAACCAAGCTTGAAAATCCCTAATAGAAACTGAATGGCACCTACTAGAAAAGCTAAAATGATCGCATACATAATGTATTGTTCTATTGTAATGCCTTCAAATGAGCTAATGGCTGTGGCCGTTAATAAGGATACCATAGCTACGGGCCCAACAGCAAGTTGTCTGGAGGTGCCAAGTAGCGCATAAATTAATAAAGGAACAATCGAAGCGTACAAACCATAAACTTCAGGTAGACCGGCAATGGAAGCATAGGCCATACCTTGCGGAATCAACATAATACCAACTGTTAACCCGGCGCCAATATCGCCTTTCAGCCAACTTCTCTTATAATTGGGGGCCCATTCTAAAACTGGCAGTATCGATTTCAACGAAATTTTCATGAATTAATTTGTAAGGAATTCTCGATGGCAAAGATACTCCTAAACAGAGTTATTATTTGTAACTATTGTTACTTGCTATTCAAAGGACCTCATGGCACTCTTTAAATGCCTTTTTAGTACAGGGTTGTTTTAGTTGGTTATGAATTGCTATAATCGCACTTCTTTTATCCTTAAAGAAGATGTGTTCACCTACACGTTTCTTGAAGCCTCCGGTTTCCAGCACATCCTGACTTACGAGTTTTAGTCCTGCGATATAAATCCCACCACGATGTTCTTTCCACTTGAGCATTTCATAGGTTAACCATTCTGCAGCAGCCAAGTCAATGAAATTTATGCCGTCAGCGGCAATGAGTACATAGTCAATTTTATTTTCATCGTATAAGTTCGCAAAAAAGTCTGCAATTTTTTCAATAGACCCAAAATATAGTGATCCGTCAATGCGCACGATTTTCATACTCGAACACTCTTTTGCTTCCGAATCTCGAATGGTATTTACCAAGCGTCCCTTCTCATCTAGTGCTAAAATGGCGATGTTCGGTTTGGAGGTTCTTTCAAGATAAAAGAAGAATGAAGTAATGATTCCGGCCAATAATGCAAATTCGAGATCAAAGAAAAGCGTTCCAACCAGTGTAACTGTTAAGACGATAACTTCCTTACCACTACTTTTGTATACTTGTTTTATATGATGAAAATCTATAAGATTATAACCAACAAGAAGAATAATTCCACCCATGGTCGCCTTTGGTAAATATGCTGCATAACCTGCCAGTGTTAGTACCACAGCCATTAGTAAAATGGAGGCGAAGATTGCTGCCATTGGGGTTTTGGCCCCGGCTTGATGATTCACGCCAGAGCGCGTGAAGGAGCCTGATCCGGCATAACTTGAAAAGAAACTAGCTATTAAATTAGAGAGTCCTTGACCGATAAATTCTTGATTACCATCAATTTTTTGATGTGTTTTTAAGGCAATTGCCCGTCCTATCGCAACGGCTTCTATAAGCCCGAGCAGTGCAAGTACCATCGCTCCCGAGCTTAATTTCTGAACATTTTCAATAGTCAATTCAGGAATTCTGAATGGAGGCAGGTTTGAAGGCACATTACCAACAGTTTCAATCCCTTGTTGTTCCCCGCCCATTAACAGTGCTAAAACACTTCCCAATACCATGGCGATCAACATATAATATCGCGAAAGCGGTTTTATAAGGTGCTTAATTACTAAAGCTACCAGTAAAGTGCCTATAGCCACAATAAAAACATTCCAATTCGTGCTTGATATATTTTCGGCTATATGGGTAATGATCTCCAAAATGGTACTTCCCTGAGGAACTTTAATGGCAAATACATGGCTTAATTGTTTGAATGCGATGAGTATACCGGCCCCTGCGGTAAATCCTATAATCACTGAATGTGAAACGAAATTTACAAGCTTGCCCATTTTCATTAACCCCATCAAAAATTGGAAAAGACCAGTAAGAAAAGTTAAAACCAGGGCCATTGAAACAAACATTTCAACATCACTTTCGGGGTTTAGATTCAATTTTACGAGTGTAGCATATACAACGATTGAAATAGCTGTAGTTGGCCCGGAAATTAAATGATAAGATGAGCCAAATAAAGCAGCGATGATAGGAGTGATCATAGCAGTATAAAAACCATAAATTGGAGGGAGGCCTGCAATTATGGCGAAAGCTACAGCTTGTGGAATTACAATAACTGTTCCGGTAATGCCAGCAATCAGATCATCTTTCCATGTGGTTTTGACTTTTGGAAGCCATAACAGAAAAGGAAACAGTTTACTAAGCATTCACAAATGTATTGATTCTATGATTTGATTGAAAATGAAATCCCGCTTAAGCGGGAAGATCATTTTAATTAGTATCACTTATAAAATAGCATCCACCTTCTATTTTATCGGGCGTAAATGCTCTTTTAAACCATAATGGACGTCGTTCACCATTAGGTCCGGGGGCAGGTCGAGTCATTGATAGCCATTCTTTATAAATCTCATGTGATTTATTAGTATCTACAACTATGTCACCGTAGTTTTCGTTAGGCCCGGGCTTCTCAATTCGAACACGCTGATGCCAGCAATGCATACCACTAATGGGGTCGGGATGTACGGCATGCGTGATATTTTGGTGTACACCACCATCTTTCCAAAAGATACGTTTCGAATCACTATCTTCAGATTCAAATGGTTGTATTCCCGAAAGCGTATTCATATGCCATTTACCTTGTCCGTCATTTTCAATATTAACAGTATTAGTGGCCCATCTATTTCCTATTTTATCTTGTGTTCTTCGCCATCTTCCTATGTGATGTGAGCAGGCAACTACACCTGGTTTCATACTTTGAGTCACCCATACTTTATCAATGAAGTAGCCAATATCTGTATTCATTTTGACTAAGTCCCCTGTTTTAAATCCCCATTTAGCCGCGTCTTCCGGATGCATCCAGATCGGATTTCTATTGGAGATCTCCACCAGCCATTTGGCATTTCCCGATCGTGTATGAATTAAAGTTGGTAACCTGAAGGTAGGTACTAACACGTATTCACCTTTAGATTTGTCCAGGTGATCACTATGAATATGGCTTTTTATGTATTGGGGAATCGCATATTCGGGCCATTTCCAATCAACCATGGTTTGTGAATAGAATTCATTTTTTCTGGAAGGAGTAGGAAAGCCAACAACCGCCTTTCCTTTGATTAACACGCCAATAGCTTTTCCTTCTTTATAAACTACATCGGTTTTTTTATCGATAGTTGAACCTTCGAGCTGTTGCTCTGTTAATAGGGTTTCATTTACTTTATAAGACTCTCCCTGTTCTATTTCATAGGCTCCATATTTTTGCATATAGTTCAACTCTGCAAAAGGACCGGTAAAGCCATCAGCTTTAGCTGCTTCTGGTAGACCATTTACCCGTTCAAAAATGTATTGATAGTATTCTTCAATGGTGATTTTTTCTCCAGGCCGGTAAGGTGATTCAAAATGTTTACGGATACCCATACTGCCGTCTGGATCAATGCGCCACGAAAGTTCAATCCAAAATTCATCTTCCTCCCAAACTTCTCCCGGATTTGCCTGGTAAGTATATTCAACAGGATTTCCATTTCTACGGGCAGCTTCCCTGAGCACGGGTTGCCTAAAGGCCACCCAGGTTCCACCATGTGTAGCATAGGAGTTGATGTCATGTCGCTCTGAAGCTAAGCCCATGGGTAGTACAAAATCTGCATAAAAAGCCGTTTCATTCCAGGTGGGTGTCAAGGCGGCATGCACGCCGAATTTATCTTCATCAGTTAATTGTTCAATCCATGTAAATCCGTCGGGATAGGTCCATACAGGATTAAATACCCTTGTAAAATAAACATCCATTTTACCACGGCCTTCCTTGAGAAAATGAGGTAATAACTGACTCATTTCAAAAAAGGCGAGTGGGTACTCTCTTGGGAAATGTAGCTCATTCCACTTTTTATGAGGTTCAGGAGGATTTGGTTGTGTAGGGCTAAACTTATTCCATGAATTCGGTGAAGTACCCCCTTTTGTACCTACAGCGCCGGTTAATACTGTTAAGAAATGTAAGCATCGTGCGACACACCAGCCCCCTAAATTTGATGCTCCAGCAGCGCGCCAGTTATGTGATGCGAATCGCTCTCCGGCTTTGCCAATTTCTCTGGCTATTTCTATGATTGTCGAAGCCTTAACACCAGATTCTTTTTCGGCAAATTCAGGCGTAAATTCTTTATATTCTTCGATCATCGAACTTATGTAGTTCTCAAAAGTCACTTTTTTCTTCGGATGCCTGGCCTCCAAATATTCCTTCCAATTTGTCCAATTTTCTAGATATTCTCTATTGTATAGCCCTTCTTTTAGAATGATTACTGCCATAGCCAATAAAACGGCAGCCTCGGTTCCGGGATAAGTGGGAAGCCAATAATCAGACATTGAAGCCGTATTTGATAATCTTGGGTCCATCGTGGCCAGCTTGGCGCCTTTCATTTTGCCTTCAATGATGCGTTGTGCATGCGGATTAAAATAATGCCCAGACTCTAAGTGGGCAGATACCAATAAGATGAATTGGGCATTGGCATGGTCTGGTGATGGGCGATCGTAACCATACCATATATTATAGCCGAATCGCGCTCCCGATGAACAAATATTGGTATGCGAATTGTGACCATCGATTCCCCATCCTTGTAAAATCCAGTTCATGAATTTTTCATGCCCTGGACGCCCAACATGGTATGCAACTTCGTTATGACGATCTTCTTTGATGGCTTTTCTAATTCTTGTTGAAAGCGTATCCAATACTTCATCCCATGTTACCCGTTCCCATTCGCCATCACCTCTTTTTCCTTTTCGTTTTAGAGGGAATAATATCCGGTCGGGATCTTTAATTTGATTGATTGTCGCGGGCCCTTTAGCGCAATTCCTGCCTCGACTTCCGGGATGATGAGGATTCCCCTCAAATTTCTTGACTTCCTGGGTTTCTTTCTCAATAAATGCTGTTAAGCCACAAGCACTCTCGCAATTAAAACAAGTAGTCGGTACGATCTGATAGGTCTTTTTAACCTTTTTTGGCCATGCTTTGGGATCGTATTCGATCCAATTATCCCAGGTCTCAGGAGAGGGAAAATTTTCATACATTTCTGCGATTTCTTCATCGCTAAATTTCCGCATGTCTTGATCAGTCTCCTGGCGATTATCTTTGTGTAGATTTGGAATGACCCCTAACTTTTCTGCTATGTTTTCGATGAATGAAGGTTTTTTATATCCCATTTTAATGAAGTATTAAGCGAGTGGTATTCTTTGAGGTGCTTCAACCCAAATTTTTTCTGTAAAATAAATTCCTAAGAATATCGATAAAGCAGCAAGTGTTAACGTTGCTGTTGTAGGTTGGATGAATAGCAATACCAATGGTAGCACGTTACCTATTATAAGGGATCCCACCCAAAACAATGTTTTATACCTACCTGATGTGATCATTTTAACGACACTTTTTGCAGCAGTAGTAGCGTGTGTGGTTGTTAGTTCTGTTATCAACGTAAAAAGATTTACTAATAAGGCCCCAATTAAAATTGGCTTTAAGATTAGCATCCAGGATTCACTTCCTGCAATAAACCCGATGAAAATAAAGACAGCAGCACCCGCCATGATACTATGAACTAACATGTGTAGCACGAGTGAAGGACTTTGCCAGAAATCCCTTCCTTTGGCCTGAGCGAAAAGAAACGCTGTATATGTTGCTAAAAGAACTGCAAAAACTGCAGTGACCCATAGCAAGGGTTTTTCAGGGATCGTCCAATTAAAATAGGTGGCCGCCCCCCATAATGTTACCAGTAGTCCAAAGATGGTAATGGTATAGCCTCCTTTCACCAACCATGAGTTCCATTGCGGCCGTAATAAGACATATAAAAATCTGTCGGGCCTGTCTAAATCTAGAACTAGAAATAATCCTGTTAAAGCCAAAAAGAACAAAGAAACACCTACTGACCATAATTTGGTCGTGTCAGATAAATCATATCCAACTAATAGGGCCACAAAAGGAATTAAAAAAGTCCCGGCAGCAATAGCTTTTGTAATGACATAGGCTATTACCTCCCAACCCCATAATATACCTTTATCAGGAGTATCATAGACTCTTCTTGCCGAACCATTTAATACGTCAATATAATTTGGATTTTCAGACTCCTTTCGTTGGTAAGCTGCTTCGATTTCATTGTCTATGGATAGCTGCAACAAATCAATATCATCATTCGTATTGATCATTTTTTCGGCTGCTTTGGCGAAATGGCCAACGCCCCTTGCCTGGGAATTCCAAAGTCCGGGCCCGGACGGATGTGTAGCTTCAGGATTTAAAGAAGCCTCATCACCGTCTATGTAGTATAAATTTGGATGTGTACCTTTTTCGGGTTTTCTAACCTTAACCTGCTGCCGCGCCAATAATTGTGAAATTTCGGTTTGTGGATTTTCCATATCGCCTGCAATTATTGCATGTTCAGGGCAAACACTTACACAGGCAGGCTCCCGGCCAACATCAACGCGATGTGCACAATAGTTACACTTTGCAGCTGTGTGGGTTTCAGGATCAATATATAGGGCATCATACGGACAAGCTTGCATACACGATTTACACCCGATACATCTGTCATTGTCGAAGTCTACGATGCCATCATCTCTGACATATAAGGCCTCTACAGGGCAAATTTCCACACATGGGGCATCAGTACAATGATTGCACCGCATTACCGAAAATATTCTTCGGGTATTTGGAAATTGACCTTTTTCTACTTGTTTTACATACGTACGATTAACTCCTACAGGAACATCATGCTCGGATTTACAGGCTGTAGTACAGGCATGACAACCGATACACTTTCGATTGTCAATTATAAATCCATATTTCATATTGGCAATTTATTAGTTACTATTGGTTGAATTAAAATTGAATAAGACTTTAAATATAGACAGAAAAACACCAATGGATAAGTAACAAAAGTTACACAAGAGTAAATCGCTCATTTTCGAAAATCATAAAATGAGTAGAAACATAGGTACACACTAGTCTAAATTAATGACCTCAATATTATTTCTGTGAAGTTCTATTTTATCTTGATTTTCAAGTTTCTTCAATAATCTTGAAACCACAACCCTTGATGTATGGAGTTCGTACGCAATTTGCTGATGTGTATTGTGAATAATATTATCTTCCGATATTCTAGATTTTTCTTTTAGGTATTTTAACAAGCGCTCATCCATATTCAAAAAAGCGATGCTGTCTATAGTTTCGAGCATTTCATTGAGTCGGTTGTGATAACTTTCGAAAACAAAATTTCTCCAGCTTTTGTATTTGGCCGACCATTCCTCCATTTTTCGAACAGGAATCATAATAAGCTTAGTATCAGTTTCGGCAATAGCGCGAATTTCACTTTTTGTTTGTCCTAAGCAACATGTAAGCGTCATGGCACAGGTATCACCTTTTTCCAAAAAATATAAAAGTAATTCATCGCCGTCATTATCTTCCCGCAATATTTTAATTGCTCCTGAGATCAATAAGGGTATCGATTTAATATAATCTCCAATTTCAATCATTTTGTGTCCTTCGGGAACTTCTTTGAAAGTTCCCACCTGATTTATTTCTTGAATAAGGGCGTCTTCGAAAAGATGACCATAATTCATTTTTAGCTCCTCAACCATGACCTAAAGTTATAACAAATTATAAGATAATTTAGATACACTTTTTCATTTGTACTAATAACAGGGACAAATACAGACCAAAATTATTTGTGTACACAAGGATTAATGGATCAAAAGTTTATAGATAGATGTTGTTCAATCAACAACTCTTAATTATTGATAAATTTTTTAAGAAATTTTTAAGATGTAGAGTTGGAAAATATTTTTATTATTGCGTTCAATACCAAACAGAAAATGTTAAACAAAAATGCCATAAGGTTATTTTTTGCATTCTTATTTCTTTTAAGTACTGTTGCGCCTTCCATTTCCACGATGATCGGACATCATGACGACACTGTTTGTGTCGTTGATCTTATGGATTTGGAGAGCAAGGAAAAAGATCCTGTCAAGGATAAGGAAAATAAGATTTTGGACTTTAACAATTCTGGTCTATCATTGATAGATTTCAAATCGTTGCAGTTAGAAGAGTACTGCTTACATAACTACGCAACACCACACCTCAATCTTAGTTCCCCGCCTCCAGAACAATACATATAATATAAAATTCTGAGTTCATTGAACTCGCAGGTTTTTTAAAAGAATTTAATCTTACTTAATTTTTATTATATGTTAAAAACTATTAAGAGTGACTTGCCAGCGAGCATAGTCGTATTTTTTGTTGCAATACCGTTGTGTCTGGGTATTGCATTAGCAAGTGGGGCACCACTTTTTTCAGGACTCATTGCAGGTATCATTGGTGGAATAGTTGTAGGGTCCATAAGTGGTTCAAAAATTGGTGTCAGTGGCCCGGCAGCAGGTCTAGCTGCCATTGTGCTGGCGGCCATAGCAACATTGGGTGGATTCGAGAACTTTTTGGTTGCTGTCGTTTTAGGAGGCATCATACAAATAGTGTTTGCCGTACTGAAGGCGGGAGTCATTGGCTATTATTTTCCTTCCTCAGTAATCAAGGGGATGTTAACAGGAATTGGAATCATTATCATTTTGAAACAAATTCCTCATTTCTTTGGCTATGACGCTAGTCCTGAAGGTAATTTTGCTTTTTTTCAGGTTGACGGTGAAAATACATTTTCAGAAATACTGAAGACATTCAATTATATACAGCCAGGTTCAGCTTTGATCGGGTTAATAGGACTGATAATTCTAATTCTATGGGAAAAAGTTTTATCGAAAAAAGCAAAAATATTTCAACTTGTACAAGGGCCATTGGTCGCTGTAGTACTAGGAATTGTTTTTTATGTAATTACAAAATCAAACGAATTTCTCGGAATTGGTTCAACGCACTTGGTGAGCATTCCAGTACCTGAAGACGCATCATCTTTTCTTGCTCAGTTTAGTTTTCCCAATTTTGCGGCAATAACCAATCCCGATATTTGGATAGTTGCCTTTACATTGGCATTGGTTGCCAGTTTGGAAACACTGTTGTGCGTTGAGGCAACCGATAAACTAGATCCGCACAAAAATGTCACACCAACAAATAGAGAGTTATTTGCTCAAGGAACCGGGAATATCATTTCAGGTATGATCGGCGGATTACCGATTACCCAGGTGATTGTACGAAGTTCTGCAAACATTCAATCAGGGGGCAGGTCTAAGCTATCGGCCATTATTCATGGATTTTTCTTATTAATTTCAATCGTACTGATTCCCAGGCTGTTAAATATGATACCCTTATCGGTACTCGCAGCCATTTTATTATTGGTTGGTTATAAGCTTGCGAAACCAGCTCTGTTCAAACAAATGTATGATTTGGGTTGGAAGCAATTCATTCCTTTTACTGTAACCGTGCTCGGAATCATCTTTACGGATTTATTGATAGGAATCGGAATGGGACTAGCAGTAGGAATTGTGGTAATCCTTATAAAGAGCTACCAAAATTCACATTTCCTGCATATTGAAGATAAGAGTAATGGAAAGCACAAGATTAAAATGACATTAGCTGAGGAAGTAACGTTTTTTAACAAAGGGGCTATACTCAAAGAACTGGATAGCTTACCACTTGATACCTTTCTTGAGCTTGATGTTCGTAAGACGCGTTATCTGGACAATGATATCATCGAGATTCTGGAAGACTTTGCCTTTAAGGCAAAAGAAAGAAATATCGATATCAAATTGATTTCAGAAAGAGGGGTTGCTGAAAACCCTGATAGTTTTATACAATTCTTTAAACTAAGGCCAAAGGTCGCTTAAAAACAAAAAAAATGGATCAAAAAAAATATAAAATACTCTTACTTTCAAGTTTAAAAAAGACCGACGTAACGGTGTTGAAAAGTACTGTGAATTTAGCACGGATCATGAACGCCGATATCAATATGTTCTATGTAAAGAAGCCGCTGGAAATTGTGAAAAAAGAAAGTCATTTGTCGGCAATGAGAATCATTAATAAGGAGTATGCCACGATCGATACCGAAATTAAGAAAATGATTGCTCCTTTTCGAGATGGTTCAGGTGTTACAATACAAACAGATTTTGTCTTTGGTAACGTAAAAAAAGAAATTGCTAATTACATTAATGAAGTCAACCCTGATATGATTGTTATCGGCAAAAGAAAATCCAATGGTTTCAAATTTATAGGAGATAAGATTACAGAGTTTGTACTTAAGAACTACCATGGAATGGTATTAATTGCCGCTAATAATAACAGTCTGGAACTTAAAGAAGACTTAAAATTAGGTACCTTGAATTTTGATGAAGAAGCATTAAATCTTGGCTTTGCCAAGAACTTCGTCGAACAGACTAGGTTACCTTTAAAATCCTTTAAGATTGTAGAGAAATCAACAGGTCAACGAACCCGGGCTCCTCAGAACAACTCGAAAGCTGGCATTGATTATGTTTTTGAACAAAATGACAATGTATTAGATAATTTATCAAATTACTTGTCAAAGAATAACATCGATTTGCTCTTAGTGAACCGAAACGATAAGAAGGGATCAAGCGATTTTTTAAAATCTCAGTTCAAAGGATTAATTGATAAAAGTAATGTGTCCATGTTCTTACCAGGAACTGAGGCCTATGAATTAAATTAATATGTTTAATATTATTAATTAATAATTAAACAAAAATTTAACAAGTTCATTGAAAATTTGGAACAATATCAATAATTAATTTAAGAATAAATAAATTTTAAATTTATAGTGCTATTTTGGTCTTTTGATTATTTTTAGGATCAAATTCAAATCAAACAGGACTATATGAAAAATTTATTTACGAACATCAAAGGTGATGCGTTTGGTGGTATCACGGCCGGCATTGTTGCATTACCGTTGGCTTTGGCCTTTGGTGTATCATCAGGTTTAGGGCCAAGTGCCGGATTGTATGGTGCTATTTTTATTAGCTTTTTTGCTGCTCTTTTTGGTGGCACAAATACCCAAATATCTGGGCCAACCGCACCAATGACCGCCGTAAGTATGGTCATCATCGCCACGATTATTGCCGCGAACGATGGTGATGTTAACAAAGCCTTACCCGCAATTTTGGCCATATTCTTGTTAGCCGGATTAATGCAAATTGGACTTGGGGTAATTGGTCTTGGTAAATATATTCGATATATACCGTATCCTGTAGTCTCCGGTTTTATGACGGCAATTGGTGTCATCATTCTGGTCACACAAATTTTGCCTTCATTGGGATATTATCCTAAAGAAGACGCTGAGTATGTCGGTCAGTACAAAGTACAGGCCGAAGAAGTGATATTGGAAAATATTTTGAAAGAGGAAGCAGGAGAAGACATTCTGGTACTCGAAGATTTTCAAGAAACCATTAACAGGGCGAGTCAGGTTACCGAAGCTGATATCTTGAAGGAATCGCAGACCTTAGCTGCGAAGGATGCCTCCGGTGTTGTTGGTGCTCTTAAAGTCTTACCGAGAGCACTTCAAAATATTAGTTGGTTAGAAGTAGTACTGGCATTAGGTACAATCATTATAATTTATGGCTTTAAGCGTATAACAACCGTGGTGCCCAGTACCCTGGTAGCGCTATTGGTAATGACAGGTATCGCCATTGGCTTTGGCCTGGATTACCGCCCTATTGAGAAAATCCCTGAAGGCTTGCCCAAATTCAGAATGGATATTTTTACAGGGTTCAGCCTAGGAAGCATTACTCCATATTTCTTTACGGCATTGACCCTGGCCTTGTTAGGAGCTATAGACTCTTTATTGACGAGTGTAGTGGCAGATAACATGACCAAGACCAAGCATAAACCCGATAAAGAATTGGTAGGTCAAGGTATTGGAAATAGTGTTGCTGCTCTCTTTGGCGGAATACCCGGAGCAGGTGCAACGATTCGTACGGTCGTAAACATTAATTCTGGTGGTAAAACCAGATTGTCAGGTATGATTGCCGGTCTATTATTATTTGTCATCTTATTGGCAATTGCTCCTTTGGCTTCCAGAATCCCGGCGGCTGTTCTGGCCGGAATCTTAATAACGGTTGGGATCGGTGTGATGGATTATAAAGGATTACGCGCTATTCCGGCATTACCTAAGGATGGTAAAATTGGCCCGTTCAAATTCAGTATGGAAGTTGTTATTATGTTGGTAGTGTTGATTCTTTCTACGTTCTGGAACCTGGTATACGCTGTGGGTATCGGATTGGTCATTGCATCTTTAATGTTCATGAAGAAAATCGGTGATTTGACTGCAGAACGCTCTGACGTAAAAACACTGAAAAAGGAGAGATTCTGGAAAGACGAAGAAGATTTTCCAGAAGAGTACAAAGAAAAAGTGTTCATCAAACATATTAAAGGGCCCTTATTTTTTGGTTCTACCAGTGACTTCCAGGCATTAGCACAACAAATACCCGCGACAGCTAACACCGTAATTATGCGATTAGACCGTATGCAGTATATGGATCAGTCAGGCCTCTATGCCATGGAAGACATGCTGTTAGATTTAAGGAAAAAAGAAGTTGAAGCCCTCTTCGTTGGAATGCTACCCCAACCAAGATATATGATGGAACGCATTGATATTATTCCTGATTTTATACCCGAAGAACACATTTTCGAAACTTTTGATGAATGTGTTGCTTGGATTAAAGAAAATATAAATAACAATAAGAATAACAATAAGTAAAACTATGGCAACAAAAAATATAGCAATAACAAAAGATATGCAGGCGGCTTTAACACCATCGGCCGTTTTGCAAGATTTATTAGAAGGTAATAATCGATTTACAAGCGGCAGTTCAGATACTCTTGACAATGCGTCCTTGATCAGCCAAACAACCGGGGGGCAATTTCCCAAGGCCGTGATCTTATCATGTATTGATTCGCGTGTTCCTGTTGAAACAGTTTTTGATCAGGCGATAGGTGATATTTTCGTAGCACGTGTGGCAGGAAATTTTGAAAATACCGATATCTTAGGTAGTATGGAATATTCTTGCAAAGTAGCCGGAAGTAAATTAGTGCTTGTACTGGGTCATGAGGCATGTGGTGCTGTAAAGGCCGCATGTGACGGTGTGGAGCTTGGAAATATTACTGCTTTATTGAGTAATATATTACCGGCTGTTAAAGTATCGTCTGATCAGGTTGATGGAGAATTGAATTCATCAAATTCAACATTTGTCGCCAAAACCGTTGAGAATAATGTGAAGCTCACCATAGAAAGGATACGAGAAAAGAGCCCTATTCTTAAAGAAATGGAAGCCAATGGAGAAATTGAAATCGTTGGTGGCGTTTACAGTTTACAGACCGGTAAAGTTGAAATGCTTTAAGATATTGTTTTAATATTGGTTAAATGCCACTCGCAAGAGTGGCTTTTTTTATGCTTGTTATTAGGAATTTTAAAAGCTGTGTTGTTTTTATAGTATAACAGCAAACAAAATGAAAAAAATTCTTAAAAAATCTGCTTCAATCGTCATCAACGGAACCACTATGATACCGCTCATGGTATTCCTATTATTTACCAATCAAAATAAAGAATTAGATAGGTTAATCAGTATTCTAAAGGCGAGTGTAGAAGTACATTAAAAACTCCACTTCTTATAGTCAGCGCTTTTTTCTAGCTGTTTTTCGATATCATCTGATAGGGCAGGGAAAAAGTCTATTCCTGTTATGGTTTCTATCTTATCAATAGAAACTACAAACTCGTATAGTGGTTTTTTAGATTCTTCATGCGGCACTAAAAAAGCGATTGCCTTTATCCCTGGTTCAGAATAATCCAATAATATTTTATAATAACTTTTCGGTACTGCCACTTTTTCGTGACCAATGGTTGCAAGCCCATCTTCCAGAACACCGCCTGTAATCACGTATAAATGCCGCTCCTTCCCAACCCAATAACGTACTTTTTGTTCTAGCCGATTCCAGACACCACCATTAAAACCAGGTTTTTGAGGTGAAATATTTGAAGTCAAAAATGTATTGTCATAGGCTTTTTTGGAGAATTTTCGATCGCCGGCCGGTAAAAGATGTCCTTTACTATAGCCAGAATTTTTGTAATTCCCCCAATGAGCCGATTTGGTCTTTACCTTTTTATCAGGTTCGAACAGGGGGCGCTTCCTGTTTATTCGTGATAGATGCTCTTTTTTCAGTTCATAAGCTACCCATTCTGCCTGCTCATGGGGTTCACTATAAGAAAGGGTGTAATAATCGTGCTTTACGATTTGATTGGTGGTTGAAGTCGGCAAAAAATTAAAATGACTTCCTGGCCTTTTTTCCGCTTCAGCAGAATCAGGACTACTATAAACGGCTTCATTGCTCGACGTTGGAACTATAAAATATAAAATAGCCGCTACAAGGAGGATGAGTACCGGATACGCGATGGCTTTATTTTTCAAACCTTTTTTGATTTGAGTTCGATTTCTTCGAAATCTTCAGTGCGCTCTAACGAATTAAACATAGAAAGAATGTCAATTGGAGGCACTGTTAATTTTCGTTTTTCTAAGTCTAGCCAAGCCGCATAAATAGCTATTTCGGCAGCCAATACACCATCTTCACGGTATAGGCGATGAATCATTTTAAAACGTTCTCCATTTTGTGATAGCCCGGAAAGACGTAAATCAATGCTTAATTGTTCACCTAATTTTATTTCTCTATAAAAGGTGGTGCTTTCTGTAAAAAGAATAGGTCCGAAATTATGTTCTTCGAATTTTGATGCAGGTAATCCATTTTCATTAAAAAACCGAATTCTACATTCGGCAGCGTAATCATTGTAGGCCGTATGGCGCATATGTTTATTCGCATCAAAATCAGCCCACTTGGTGTGGAAATTAATTTTGTAAGACATTAATTCAATACTTCTTTAATTCGCTTGAAGGCTTCTTTCAATTCTTCTGTGGAGGCGGCGTATGATATTCTGATATTATTTGGCGCACCGAAAGCATCACCTGTCACCGTAGCCACATGCGCTTTTTCCAACAAGAATAGAGAAAAGTCAGTAGCATTGTTAATGGTATAGCCTGCAATTGTTTTTCCAAAGAAAGAGGAAACATCAGGAAATACATAAAAAGCACCGCTCGGGGTATTCGCGGTAATACCATCAATCGCATCGATTAGGTTTAATACCAGGTCTCTTCGCTCTTTGAATTCATCAACCATGTACTGTATGTTGGCAACCGGGGCATCAACAGCAGTAATCGTAGCCCGCTGTGCGATACAATTGGCACCAGAAGTAACTTGTCCTTGCATTTTTGTACATGCCTTAGCAATCCAGGCAGGGGCACCGATATAGCCAATTCGCCAACCCGTCATGGCAAATGCCTTGGCCACACCATTAACGGTAATAGTTCTGTCATACATGCTGTCTATTTTAGCGAAGCTAAAGGTGGGTTGGCCATAATTGATATGCTCGTAGATTTCATCTGACAGGATGTAGATATTAGGATGCTTCTCCAAAACCCTTGCCAAAGCCCTGTATTCTTGTTCGGTGTATGAAGACCCGCTCGGATTATTCGGTGAATTAAAGAAGATCATTTTGGTTCGAGGAGTGATGGTAGCCTCCAATTGTTCGGGTGTGATTTTAAAATCTGTTTCAATTGAAGAAGGAATCTCAATATATGTCGCTTCTGCTAAGGTCGCTATAGCAGAATAACTCACCCAATAAGGTGCAGGGAGAAGTACTTCATCTCCCTTGTTAAGCAAAACCATAGCTACATTCGCAATAGATTGTTTGGCGCCTGTTGACACAACAATCTGACTTTGATCATATGTTAAACCGTTATCACGTTTGAACTTTCTGCAAATGGCTTCCCGCAATTCTAAATATCCGTTTACCGGCGTATAAGAGTTATAATTTTCATCGATCGCATGCTTGGCGGCATCCTTAATAAAATCGGGGGTATTAAAATCAGGTTCACCTAAACTCAAACTGATAATATCTTTGCCTTCAGCTCGTAATTCTCGAGCCTTTGCGGCCATGGCCAAAGTTTGAGAAGTGGGTAGGTTATTAATGCGTTCTGAAAGTTGTTCTTGCAAAGTGATCATTACATAAATTTAGATGTCAAAAGTAAAAATTTATGCTCTAAATTCACCGAAAGAAAAAGACTTTTACAACCTGAATGCGCTAAATCAAACGAATTCTTTGGAAATGTGAAATTTGATCAAGCAATTACAGGCTTTCTCCCTAATTCAGCTAGCATTCTAAAGTGTGACGCAATAGCAGCGCGCGTCGTTGCATACTCATAATAAGGTAAGTTGAATTCTAGCGCCGTTCTCTTAACGATTTTCGCAAGATCTTTATAGTGTATATGGCTAATATGAGAGAATAAATGGTGTTCAATCTGCCTGTTCAGCCCACCGGTAAACCAACTAACAATTTTATTCTTCGGAGCGAAATTCGCAGTTGTTAATAACTGATGAATTGCCCAGGTATTTTTCATATTACCCTGTTCATCTGGTAGTGGCATTTGTGTTTCAGGCATAATGTGCGCTAATTGAAATGTAATGCTCAATATTAAGCCTGCTACGTAATGCATCACAAAAAAGCCGATTAAAATTTTCCACCAGGCTAAATTGAGTACGAGAATAGGAACGACAATCCAGATTAGCACATATAATGCTTTAGAAATAGCAAGAATGGTCCAGTTTTTTACTGGGCTTGGAAATTTACCATAGGACAATCCACGTTTCATATACTGGTACATCTGTTTAAAATCAGTAGTGATGGCCCAATTGATTGTCAGCAGGCCGTATAATAAAACAGAATAATATTGTTGATATTTATGCATAGAATGCCACTCTGCATGTTTCGAAAATCGTATGATCCTGCCCGCATCCATGTCTTCATCATGACCGTGAATATTGGTATAGGTATGATGAAGCACATTATGCTGTACTTTCCAATTGTATACATTTCCGGCAAGGATATAAATACTGCTTCCCATTAAATCATTGACCCATTGCCTGCTTGAAAAGGAGCCATGATTACCATCATGCATAACGTTCATACCAACTCCTGCCATTCCAATTCCAATAACAACCGTAAGCAATAGCAACAACCATTGATTCATATCTATGGTCAAGATCAAAAAATAAGGTGTCAGAAAAATGGAGAACATGATTACTGTTTTAAGATACAGTTTCCAGTTTCCGGTTTTTTTGATATTCTTTTCTTTAAAATAGGTGTTGATACGTTTATTAAGTGTTCTAAAAAATTTTGTAGAATCTACACGGGAGAATTTTACAGAGATATTATTTGACATATGACGTTGTCTTTTTATAAGGCGTAAAAATAAGTCATTTACAAAAACAATGACGTTTCAAGGCCTAATTTATACATTTTTTAACAGGAAGCCTTAGTTTTGCACCTTAAAATGGATTTAATAGAAAAATACTTCGACTGGCTAAGCAAAGAACAATTACAGCAATTTTCGGCTTTAGAAGCATTATATAGGTATTGGAATGCACAAATTAATGTGATTTCAAGAAAGGATATCGATGAGCTCTATTTACGGCATGTGCTGCATGCACTCGGTATTGCTAAAGTACAAGAGTTTCATGCAGGTTCAAAGATATTAGATGTTGGTACTGGTGGAGGTTTCCCCGGGATTCCATTGGCAATTCTATTTCCACAAGCAAGTTTTTATCTCGTTGATTCCATTGGTAAAAAAATTAAAGTGGTCAATGAAGTTATCGCTGCTCTAGGATTAAAAAATGTACAGGCTGAGCACGGACGTGCCGAGAAAGTGAAGGGAGAATTCGACTTTATCGTTAGCCGAGCTGTGACAACTATGGATGATTTCGTAAAGTGGACGCGCAAAAAAATTGCCAAAAAACAAAACCATGAGCTTGCCAATGGTATACTTTATTTAAAAGGTGGTGACCTGACCAAAGAGTTGGCAAATTTTCCGAAAGCAACACTTTTTAATTTATCAGATTATTTTGAAGAAGATTTTTTTGAAACTAAGAAAGTGGTGCATGTACCTCTAAAATACAAGCCTTAAGAATTTTTTCATAAATTGTCGGTTTAAATCTTTTAACTCACTCAAATTAACTGCAATTATGGATTTCCTCTCTGTGGCCTCATTCGTTGGCTTTACCTTACTTGTGGCTGGAATAGCCTGGTACTCAACAAGAAATACAAATGAAAAATCAGCCGACGGATATTTTTTAGGAGGCCGAAGCCTCGGAGCTCTAACGATTGCAGGATCACTACTGCTAACGAATTTATCTGCTGAGCAAATTGTAGGACTCAACGGACAGGCTTTTACAGAAGGTGTTCTTGTAATGGCCTGGGAAACCCTGGCGGCAATTGCTATTGTAATCTGCGCAATTTTTTTGTTACCAAAGTATATGAGTCAGGGCATTACCACCATTCCTGAATTTATCGAAAGCAGATTCGATAAACATACGAAAGGCTTATTGTCATTGCTTTTCCTATTTGCATATGGCGTTGTCTTACTCCCTACTATTTTGTATTCAGGCTCACTAGCCTTTAGCACCATGTTTGATCTCACGGAAGTTTTAGGAATGTCTCAGGGCAATGTCATCGCGATATGTGTATGGAGTATCGGCATTATCGGAATTATTTATGCAATTTATGGGGGGTTAAAGGCTGTAGCCGTTTCTGATTTAATTAATGCCATTGGCCTGCTAATAGGTGGATTGTTAATCCCTGTTTTTGGATTGCAATTAATCGGTGATGGAAGTATTTCTGAAGGTTTAACAACCCTTTGGAATAGTAATCCCGATAAATTTGAAGCTACCGGAGATGTCACTTCTTCGATACCCTTTGGTACGATTTTCACAGGTATGATGATTGCGCAAATTTATTATTGGGGAACGAATCAATCTATTTTGCAACGTGTTTTTGGAGCCAAAAGTTTGAAAGAAGGCCAAAAAGGGATGATGTTGGCCGCTTTAGTTAAGTTTTTAATACCAGTTGTTGTGGTACTTCCAGGAATTATTGCCTGGCATGTTTTTGAGGGTAATTTGGAGAATGCCGATCAGGCCTATCCTGCACTTGTGAAAAAGGTATTGCCAACAGCATTTATCGGTTTCTTTGCAGCAGTATTGTTCGGGGCAGTATTGAGTTCTTTTAATAGTTTATTGAATAGTAGTGCTACCCTATTTGGATTTGATTTATACAAACAGTATTTCAATAAAGAGGCGAGTGAAGAAGGCACGGTAAAAGCAGGAAAACGATTTGGTTTGGTGATTGCCTTAATTGCGATGCTGATCGCACCTTTTATAGCAAATGCTCCCGCTGGTTTATTTGATTATATTCAGCGGGCATTAGGTAGTCTAAGTGTACCGATTTTTGCAGTAGTATTTATTGGGGTACTGACCAGGAAAGTTCCGGCATTAGGTGCTAAGATCGTTTTAATTGGAGGGGTTCTTATGTATTTAACAAGCTTACTCTTTTTGGAGCCTTATTACAGAAGCACTGCGCTCGAGACAGCGACGTCCAACGGTATTACAGATGCCGGCGCTTTAAAATTGGCAGAAGCAACGGCGTATCCACATTTCCTGCATGTGATGGGAATCTTGTTTGTTGTTAATATTTTAATCATGTTAATAGTAGGGAAACTCAAACCCAAAACTACTCCATACGAACCAAAACTTACTGATGAAATTAATATTGAACCATGGAAGTACACAGTTCTTGCCGGGGTAATAATTACTTTATTGGTATTGAGTACCTATTTGATTTTTTAAGTGCCTGTGATCTTAAATATAAAAAAGCCCTCGATTTCGAGGGCTTTTAATTTATTCGCCTAAAAAAGGATAGCGATAATCTTCAGGGGAAACAAAAGTTTCCTTAATCAATCGTGGCGATACCCAACGTAATAAATTTTGCGCAGAACCCGCTTTATCATTTGTTCCAGAAGCCCTGGCACCACCAAACGGCTGCTGGCCAACCACTGCGCCCGTGGGTTTATCATTAACGTAGAAATTACCAGCGCAATTTTCCAAAGCTTTGGTCGCTTCCGTTACTGCATAACGATCAGTAGAAAATACAGCTCCGGTAAGGGCATATTCAGATGTACCGTCCACTAATTTTAAAGTATCTGCCCAATCTTTATCTTTATATACATAAACAGTCACAACGGGTCCGAATAATTCGGTACACATGGTGGTATACTTAGGGTCTTTCGTTAAAATTACCGTTGGTTCAATAAAATAGCCCTTGGACTTATCGTACCCGCCACCTACAATAATATCGGCATCAGCATCCGCTTTAGCCTGATCAATATACTTGGCAAGTTTGTCAAATGAACCTTCGTGAATCACTGCGGTAATGAAATTGCTCATGTCTTCCGGCGATCCCATTTTAAAAGACTTCACATCTTCTCTTACATAACCCAATACTTCATCTGCAATTGATTCAGGAAGATAAACTCTTGAGGCGGCAGAGCATTTCTGTCCTTGAAATTCAAAAGCGCCTCGTGTAATACCAGTCGCTACTTGCTTGCTATTGGCAGAAGGATGGGCAATAATAAAATCTTTACCTCCGGTTTCACCAACGATCCTTGGATAGGTTTTATAGTTATGAATGTTTTTACCAATCTTTTTCCAGATTTCTTTGAAGACGAATGTCGAACCCGTAAAATGCAATCCTGAAAAATCCGGTGAGGCCAATACGGTTTCAGTAATCATGACCGGATCGCCACAGACGAGATTGATAACACCATCAGGTACACCGGCTTCTTTAAAGACATCCATAATAACTTTAGCTGAGAAAACCTGGCTATCAGAAGGCTTCCAAACGACCACGTTGCCCATCATAGCAGCACTGGCAGGTAAGTTTGCCGCAATAGCAGTAAAGTTAAATGGTGTAATCGCATATACAAACCCTTCCAACGGCCTGTATTCAACACGATTCCAAATACCTTCTGAAGAATCTGGCTGCTCGGTATATATTTGCGACATGTATTCTACGTTAAAACGTAAGAAGTCAATCAATTCACATGCTGCGTCAATCTCAGCCTGATGGATCGTTTTTGATTGTGCGATCATCGTTGCTGCATTTATCTTTGCCCTGTAAGGCCCGGCTAGTAATTCGGCTGCGCGCAGAAAGATCGCTGCACGCTGCTCCCATGGCATTTGTGACCATGCTTTTCGGGCTTCCAAGCACGACGCAATGGCTTGCTCGGCATGTTTTTTTTCGGCCAAATGATACTGGCCCACAACATGTTGATGATCATGAGGAGGCGTCATATTTTGAGTGGTTCCTGTTCTGATTTCCTCACTTCCTATGTAAAGAGGTACATCTACTGAACCATTAAAATAGGCTTTATATTGTTTTAAAACTGCTTCTCTTTCGGGTGAACCCGGAGCATACCCCTTAACAGGTTCATTGACTGCTACCGGTACTTGAAAAAATCCTTTACCCATTCTAGTATGTTTTTAAATGTTAATCGACTAAATTTGGCGAACAAAGTTAAGAAAATAGTGGCGATAAATAATGTGTACAGTAACTTATATTCCTAAAGGAAATTCCGATTTTATTTTAACCTCGAGCAGGGACGTTCCTTATGCCCGGAAAAAGGCAGATCATCCTCAAAAATATATCGAGGACGGTGTGAAATTGTGGTATCCAAAAGATGGTAAGGCAGGCGGAACCTGGATAGGATTAAGTTCAAAAAATAGATTGATCTGCTTATTGAATGGGGGCTTTGAATATCATACTTCGCTGAGCTATTATAAGAAGAGTAGGGGCCTTATCGTCAAAGAATTATTGAAAGCTGAAAATATTCGTAGAGGTTTAGACGATGTTGACCTCGAAGGTGTAGAGCAATTCACACTTACCATCGTTGACTGGAATAGTACCTTAGAACTCATAGAATTCGTTTGGGACGGTCAACAAAAACATACGAAGACTTTACCTCAGGAACCGGCAATTTGGTCATCATCTACTTTGTATGACAAAAATATCAAACAACTTCGTACTGATTGGTTTGAAAGCTGGCAACATGAAAATGAGATCAGCCAGGAAAGTATTTTGGAATTTCATCATTCGGCGGGTGTTGGCGACCCCAGGATTGATGTGCTAATGGACCGAAAATTAGGGGGCACTGTCAGCATTACTTCTATCAAAAAATCGTCCAAGTCGATACAGATCAACTATGAGGATGTATTGAGACATAAAAAGTCATGCTTAACAATTTAGTAAAAAATAAAGGAGATAAAGGCAAGTATACCAAGCCCTAAAGAAGAAATAAACAGAAATGAAAAATTAGCTAGCGTGTACTTTATAAATGTTTTGAACCAACCTTGTTTATAGAAGTTCTTCATTGCTATAAGCAAATAGATGGCAAAAAGTAGCACTGCAATAATATAGACACTATCACTCTCACCGGATGCATAATAAATGAGGTTGAACAGTAGCAGCAATAAGAATAGTACTGATTGTGTATAAAAAACAAACACCATGTGCTCCATAAAGGTGTATTTTCGTCGTAAGTAAATAAATTTTAGGAATAAAGCGAATACCGGTAAGAATAAAAAAATGGCCAATGAAAGCCCAGAAAATATTTTTTCATTCAAACCTTGAGCATTATCCTGGGTCATTTCATAAGTACGTTGAGCTCTTACATAATAGAACCTGTTCCAAAAGTTATTTTCGTATCCGAGACTATCCAATGCTTGTGCCGTAGTATGTTCTTTATTTTTTTCATGGTAGTTGTAAAATGCTTTTACTTTTTTTATAAACGGACTTTGATCGGTCAGCGTGTCAGCCAAGGCACCTACGTCTTGATTGTATTTCTGTAAGCTATCTATGTTTACATTATTTGCCTGTAATGTAGAATCAAGGTTTATAGGTATGTTTTTAGGGATGCTTTTTTGAACCTTTTCCAAAGTTGCCTTGGCAATCGAATCCTTGCGCTTTGCAGCTAATGAATCTAAAGGTGTATTGTTTAATTTTACAATGGCTGCTTGTGACTCTTCACTGCCATCACTGTTGAGTTCTTGAATTTGTTTAATAGCACCAATAACGAGAAAGAACATCAATGATACGGTCAAGTAAGTGCGAAATGGGTTGACAAAATTTTTACGTTTACCTGAAATAAAATCGTAAGCTACTTTTCCCGGCTTGAACAGTAGCGGTACTGCCGTGTTCCAAACACGCGAATCATAGGTAATGAGGTTTCCCACAAACTCATCAACAACAAGCTTAAAACTTAGAGGATTGGTATTATTGCGCTGCCCACATTCAGGGCAGAAGTTCTCATCACCATTGAGCAGTGCATCACAATTCAAGCAATGATTACCTCGTTGACGAGCAGGTAATTTTTCTTTTTTCTTCTTTTTAAACAACGATAGCATTGCCTAAAATTAGGTCATTTTTTAGAATTAGGAAGCGATAAAAAATGAATTAATTTAAAACTGCCGGCGCATTCAATTGAAACGAAGGAATCTGTACTTTGAAACTTTTAGTAGTTGTAAAGTTAATCATGTTGTAGTATCCACTCATAGATCCGAAGGGCGATACCAGATTGCAATATGAATTATAGGTATGACTTGTCTTTGGTTTTAAAATAGGTTTTTTACCAATAACACCTTCACCTTCAACAACTTCCAGACTTTTTAAGGCGTCAAAAATATCCCAATGACGACTCACCAACTGAACCGAGTCATTACTTTGATTTTCAATGGTAATGCTGTAACTAAAGGTATAGTACAGGTTCTGTTTATGGATAGTAGTACCCTCGAAATTTGTCTCTACTGATATTTTTATACCGTTTGTTACTTGTTGAACCATGGCTAACTACCTTTAAAATAGCGAACTACAAAAATATAAAAACTATTGGTATTTATATTAAACTTAAAATGTAGATGTTTATTTTCCAGTTTAGTTGCGTAAATTTTCAGAATTGGCGGTACTTATACCGATTACTTGGTCGTAACGCGTGCCAATCGGTTTGTAATACACAATAACCGTATAGTTATTTTCTGTCTGATAAAAAGAACCATCAATGGCGTAATGCTTGATGCTGTTTTTTTCAGTAGCAGTTACATAGGAATAGTTGTAGAACCCTTGCTTTAAATAAAGTTTGCCACGATATAATTTGGTCTGCTCATCGTAGGTCATTTTGTTTTCTTCGGTGAGTTGCCATTCATTAAAATCACCATAAATATAAATGGAATCAGTACCAATATTTTCAAAAGATTCTAAACTGAAATGCACCCATGAGTAATCACCCTCGGTGGCAATGCTTTCGGTATCGATAGTTCTTAAAACAAAGTTTCCATTCACATCGGGATAATAGGTGTAAGGCCGGTGTAAACGCTCTTCGTCAGTATATAAGTAGGTATGAAAAGTGTCTTTCAACTCACTTCTCGCAATGTTATTGACAGCACCTCTTATCTGCTTGGTATCAAAGAACAAGAATTCGTTTCCTCCCCAATAATTGACATTGGCACCATATTTATAAAGCAGTTGTGTTCCCCTTATGAATTGTGGTTTGATATTTCTGGTCGCAGTATTCCAATCAAAGTTTTGATATACAACTGTTTTTAATTCCAAACTCGGATTGTTAATCAGCAAATTCGGATGATTCACACTAAACTGTACATTTTGCATCGTATTAATGGAGCTAATATCACGACTTCTATGCACACTGACACCAATGTCTACCAAAGGTTCATATACTATGAAGGGCCGCGTAAAAACTACTTCGTCATCCTCGTCCAGAACAGTCAATACGTAATTACCGCTGACTTTAATTCGTAAATTATCAGTGGGTAAACGTAAACGGTAATGTGTGTAGCCTTGAATGGTATTAAATGAATTTTCAAAATTGCGAATCCAGTCGTTGGTAAAGCCGTCTAAGTATTCTGTTGGATTGATGTTTGATTTTTCCCAGTTATAGTCATAGTGTTCTATGCTGTAAGAATACTGTTTTTGATCGCTTTCAAGATCGTCAAATTCAAGTACTATCGGATTGCCTAATTTGATTATTGGTGTATAGTCATTGGTCTGTGTTGAACGGAAGATAATTGCCTTAATATGCGCTGGCGGATGTACAACTACCTTTGATTGTGCCCATAGACCACTGCCGGGTAAGGACACTAACAAACAAAGAAAAACAGCTAATTTTTGTGCCAAATTCATCAATTTTATTGCCTTAGATCAAAAGCTATACCGAACTTTTAGCGGCAAAAATAGGGAAACAAATTTTATCTGCTTATTTTTGTTATTTAGAACGATTATAAATAATATTTAAACTTTCTAAATGCTTAGATAACACCTGCAAAATTTTTAAATTTGCACCGCTTTTAAAGACATTAATTACAATTTATAAATATGTCAACAGACATTCGTATCAGAAAAGGCTTAGATATTAAGCTTGTTGGCGAAGCAGAAAAAACGACTACCAAACTTCCTCAGGGTAGTTTGTATGCAGTAAAGCCAGACGATTTTCATAAAATTATTCCAAAACTCCTTGTAAAAGTTGGCCATGAAGTAAAAGCAGGTGATGCCTTATTTCATTCAAAAACAAATGAGCAGCTCTTGTTTCCCTCTCCTGTAAGTGGCGAGGTGGTTGAGATCGTACGTGGTGCAAAGCGCAGAGTTTTAGAGATTAAAATTTTAGCTGATAAAACCCAAGAGTATCAAGATTTTGGTAAAAAAGACGTAGCAAGCATGAGCGGTGATGACCTGAAAGCTCATTTATTAGCATCGGGTTGTTGGCCGTTTATTAAACAGCGTCCTTATGATGTGATTGCAAACCCTGAGCGGTCTCCAAGAGATATTTTTATTTCAGGGTATGCCAGTGCACCTTAGCTCCAGACTCAGACTATATATTATTTGGAAAGCAAGAAGAGCTTCAAACAGCTGTAAATGCTTTATCAAAATTAACTGATGGTCAAGTTCATGTATGTGTAGGTAAAAATGCTGATAACCCTTTAACCAGTCTTTCTGGCGTCTCATTACATAAAGTTTCTGGGCCGCATCCCAGCGGAAATGTGGGTACTCAAATCGCAAAAATTGATCCGATCAACAAAGGGGAAACGGTTTGGGTCGTGAATCCGCAAGATTTGGTAATTATTGGTGAATTATTGTTGACAGGAAAGTTCAATGCTACTCGAACTATTGCCTTGACGGGATCAAAAATCATTCGCCCGCAATATGTAGAAGCCATTGTTGGAGCGAAGATTGAAGACTTGGTTACTGATAATTTAGATGAGAAGAACGAACGTATTATCAGCGGTAACGTTTTAAGTGGTGTTCAGGTAGACAAAGAGGGATTTTTGGGGTATTATGACAATCAAATAACGGCGATTCCAGAAGGGGATGATTATGAATTCTTCGGATGGAATAAACCAATCTTTAATAAAATTTCAAACTCCAGGGCACTGACTTTTTCCTGGTTGAATCCTCATAAAAAGTACGACCTAAATACGAATACAAATGGTGAGCATAGAGCCTTTGTGTTAACAGGTTCTTATGAACAGGTGTTTCCATTGGATATCTATCCGATGCAGATTTTAAAGGCATGTATGTATAAAGACTTGGATGAAATGGAAGCCTTGGGTATGTATGAAGTGGCTCCTGAAGATTTTGCATTGACAGAATTTATTTGTGTATCTAAACAACCGCATCAACAAATAATTAGAGATGGGTTGGATTTAATGATTGAAGAAATCGGATAAAACGGTAAGAAATGGGATTAAAACAAAACTTACATAATTTAAAAGAGAAGTACAAGGGGACTAAGATGGCTCCTGCATTCAATGCCATCCATACTTTTTTGTATTTACCGAATGAAACTACGCATGGTGGTACACATATTAAAGCCGCAGATGACCTAAAACGTACCATGAATATTGTTATCATGGCTTTAATACCTTGTCTGATTTTTGGTATGTTCAATGCTGGTTATCAGCATTATTTGGCAGCGGGTGAATTAGAAAGAGCTACAAGTTTCTTTAGCGGAGAGTTCTGGAACATGAACAATTTCTTTATCGGACTAAAGAAGGTACTGCCATTGGTGATTGTTTCTTATTTGGTAGGATTGGTGGTAGAATTCATCTTCGCAGTGATTAAAGGACACGAAGTTGAAGAGGGTTATTTAGTAACTGGAATGTTAGTTCCATTGATCGTACCTGTTGATACGCCGCTCTGGATGTTAGCGGTAGCTGTCGTATTTGGTGTAGTAATCGGTAAGGAAGTATTTGGTGGAACAGGAATGAACATTTTAAATCCGGCCTTGACCGTAAGAGCCTTTTTATTCTTCGCGTATCCTACATGGATGAGTGGTGATAAGGTTTGGGTACATGACGCTGTCAACAGGGTAGGGCAACCAGACGCTATTTCTGGTGAAACCATGCTAGGTAGCTTGGCACAGAACCTGGAACCGAAATATAGCGTTTGGGAACAGTTTATGGGTTTTATACCCGGATCCGTTGGTGAAACATCAACGTTATTGATCTTGTTAGGCGGACTGTTCCTGGTCTTTGCGAAAATAGGAAGCTGGCGTATAATGGTCAGTGCAATTATAGGTGCTTTGGTTATGGGACTCATGTTCAATCAAGTGGTAGAATTTGGTTGGATCACTTCAGGAAGTAAGTTCTATGGATTGATGACAGTAGACTTCTGGCAACACCTACTAATAGGTGGTTTGGCATTTGGTATTGTCTATATGGCAACTGATCCGGTTACGGGGTCACAAACCAATAAAGGAAAATGGATTTACGGATTTCTAATCGGGTTCTTCTCTGTCATGATCCGTGTATTCAATCCTGCCTATCCAGAAGGAGTTATGTTGGCTATTCTATTAATGAATGTCTTTGCTCCTACAATTGACCACTACGTGGTTCAAGGGAATGTAAAGAGAAGACTAAAACGTTTAAAAGTAAAAACTGCATAAGTTATGGCTAGAAACACAGAAGGTAACGTTTATACAGTGCTATTTGCTATCGCTATGGTGGTGGTGGTGGGTTCATTACTGGCTTTTACGGCTTCGTATTTAAAACCTACAATTACACAAAATATGAAAACCGAAAAGCAGCAAAATATTTTGTTTGCAATGGGCGTAAACGAAGCTACAGTTTCAGGAGATCAAGAGGACGCCGGTGAGTTTGTTTCTACAGATAAGGCCTCAGAAGAATTTTCAAAATATATTACCAAGCAGTACTACATTGAGGGTTCTGAAGCCATCGAAGATGATCAGGCATATTTAATTGATATCAAGAAGGAAGCCGATAAGGCAAAAAGCGGGTCTTATACAAGAAAGTTACCACTATTTGTAGGAGAGAAAGACGGTAAGAAATTCTACATCGTACCGATGCGAGGAGTAGGGCTTTGGGATGCTATCTGGGGTTATATTGCACTCAATGAAGATTTACAAACAGTAAAAGGTGCTTACTTTGATCATAAAGCAGAAACACCAGGTTTAGGCGCGAATATAACAGAGGCGTATTTTAGAGATGACTTTCAGGGAGAATCCATCTTTGCTGAGGGTGAATTCAAAGGAATTACAGTAGCTAAAGGAAATAATGATCCCACAAACAACGATAAAAACGATAATGAGGTTGATGCAATAGCTGGTGCTACTATTACCGGCGACGGCGTTACAGCAATGATCAAAAAAGATCTGGCAATGTATTTACCTTATTTCAATACCTTAAAAAAGTAATATATGGCAGAAGTAGCAGAGCAAGAAAAAGTAGTAAAGGCTCCCAGCGAACCTTTGTTTTCTAAAAAAAATAGAAAGTTAGTTACCGACCCATTAACCGATAATAACCCAATTACCATTCAGGTGTTAGGTATTTGTTCGGCGCTGGCAATTACGGCACAACTAAAAGCGTCTATAGTAATGACTTTAGCGGTATTTTTTGTGATGGGGGTTGGGAATGTAGTGATCTCATTGATGCGTAACATCATTCCTTCAAAAATTAGAATCATCGTGCAGTTGATTGTAGTCGCTTCACTGGTTATCATTGTTGATCAGGTGTTGAAGGCGTATTCATATGCCTTAAGTAAAGAATTGGCGGTTTTCATCGGACTGATCATTACAAACTGTATCATTATGGGACGCTTTGAAGCGTTTGCTTTAGGAAATGGTATTTGGAAATCTTTCCTTGACGGGATAGGAAATGCAGCTGGTTATGGGTTGATATTGATCATCGTTGGATTTTTTAGAGAACTATTGGGGTCTGGTACCTTATTAGGATTTCCTGTTTTAGGTAATCCGGTTGAAAAAACGGGCCTATATGCTTTAGGTTATGAGAATAACGGATTCATGTTATTATCACCAATGGCATTGATCATCGTAGGAATATTAATTTGGGTGCAGCGAACTAAAAATCCTGCATTAGTAGAAGACTAAAAGAATATGGAGCATATAGAAATATTTTTTAAATCGGTTTTTATACAGAATATGGTATTCGCCACATTCTTAGGAATGTGTTCTTATTTGGCGGTATCTAAGAAAGTATCAACAGCGGTAGGTTTAGGTGCTGCGGTTATTTTTGTTTTGGCGGTAACAGTACCTTTAAACTGGCTTTTAGATCAATATATATTGCAGCCAGGCGCCTTGGCGAAAACATTAGGGGCAGAATATGCAGATTATGATCTGAGTTTTTTATCATTTATCATGTTTATTGCCACTATTGCAACGATGGTGCAATTGGTAGAGATCATTGTGGAAAAATTTGCACCTGCGCTCTATAACTCATTAGGTATTTTCTTACCACTAATTGCAGTGAACTGTGCCATTTTAGGTGGTTCATTATTCATGCAAGCACGTGAGATTCCAACCTTAGGCTTGGCCCTTAACTATGGTGTAAGTTCAGGTATAGGATGGTTCTTAGCGATTTTGGCGATTGCGGCAATACGCGAGAAGATTCGGTATTCTGCAGTACCAGCTCCTTTAAGAGGTTTAGGAATTACGTTTATTATTACCGGTTTGATGGGAATCGGCTTCTTAAGCTTTGGTGGAATGCTAACAGGTGATGAAGGCAATAAAAAAGAGAAAACTGAACAGGCGATCAATGCAGAAGAAGAGAAAAAAGAACAGTTAAAAGAAGAGTTAGAAACCAATACAACAGCATTAAATCAATAATATGTTTTTAGCAGCAAGTACGTCGGGAGTCGTAATAACAACAGTAGTAGCTTTTTTGGCCATTGTCTTGGTATTGGTTGCTTTGCTATTATTTGTAAAGGAAAAATTGGCGCCATCTGGCCCTGTTAAGATTACTATTAATGGAGAAAAAGAAATAGAAGTAGCTTCGGGCTCAACACTGCTTTCGACTCTAGGTAATCAAAAAATATTTTTACCATCTGCCTGTGGCGGTGGTGGAACCTGTATTCAATGTGAATGTCATGTATTGGAGGGCGGGGGTGAAGCGCTTCCTACAGAAACTCCTCATTTTACGAGAAAGGAATTGCAATCAGGTGCGCGATTGGCATGTCAGGTAAAGGTGAAACAAGACATGAATATTACCATTCCTGAAGAGGTATTTGGTATCAAGAAATGGGAGGCGACAGTTGTTCGAAATTACAACGTCGCATCCTTTATAAAGGAGTTTGTTGTTGAGATTCCTGAAGATATGGGTTACAAGGCCGGTGGATATATTCAGATTGAAATACCTCCCTGTACAATAAATTATAAAGATATAGATATTACAGCGCACCCTGAAGAACACGAAACACCCGATAAGTTTCAGGCAGAATGGGATAAATTTGGCTTATGGCCGTTGGTGATGAAGAATACCGAGACGGTAGAACGTGCTTATTCGATGGCCTCTTATCCTGCAGAAGGACGTGAGATCATGTTGAATGTTCGTATTGCTACACCACCTTGGGACCGCGCTAAAAACCAGTGGATGCAAGTAAACCCTGGAGTCGCGTCATCATACATCTTTGCGCAAAAACCGGGTGATAAAGTAACAATTTCGGGCCCTTACGGAGAATTCTTTATTAATGAGTCTGATTCCGAAATGTTATATGTTGGTGGTGGTGCCGGTATGGCGCCAATGCGTTCTCATCTATATCACCTGTTTAAAACCTTGAAAACGGGTAGAAAAGTTACTTATTGGTATGGTGGTCGTTCTAAAAGAGAGTTGTTCTACATTGAACATTTTAGAGCTTTGGAGAAAGATTTTCCGAATTTTAAATTCTATATGGCCTTATCTGAGCCTTTAGAAGAAGATAACTGGAAAGTAAAAGATGGCATTGATGGTGATGGTGACGGTTTTGTAGGATTTATTCATAATTGTGTGATCGATAATTATTTGAATCACCATGAAGCGCCAGAAGATATTGAATTGTATTTCTGTGGGCCTCCATTAATGAACAAAGCTGTTCAGAAGATGGGTGAAGACTTCGGTATACCGGATGAAAACATCCGCTTCGATGACTTCGGAGGATAGCTAGAAAGTATCATTCTGAGCGAAATGAAGAATCTTAAAAAAATAAAAACCGGCATTTGCCGGTTTTTTTGTCGAGAAATTTAAGCGTTAATCCAGTTTTATGGGTTGATTTTGATTACTATGCGCCTTCCAACGTTCATCCTCGTAAATAGACGTATAGATGACTTCAACCGGGAATGGTGAGCTGTCCTCTGAAGTAATATCTAAATAGTTGTAAACACTATCCAAATTTTTGACGGGAAGTTTGTAAGTAAAGATGGGTTTTTCTTCACCTGGCATGAGGGTACTTCCTTGGCTTAAGGTAGCGTGCTGAGACAAATACCCATACTCAAGGAGCTTTGGAAGCTGGGATTGGAGCAATTTTTCTACATCAAGAGGATAGGATTTGCTTTTATAGATAAAACGAATAGAATCAATAATTGCCGGACCTAAACCCCTATTTTCAATAACTTCTTCCATCACAATTAGCGAGTCATTACCACTGAAATTAGTGCTAAAATCAAGTCGAGGTTTTACCGATAGCTTGCTCTGTCGCCGCATAATATTGGTTTGGTAAATAAAAATAATCAAGGTCAATAAACTAATAAGCATGGCAGAAATGCCCAAGATTCTATCGGTTGCTATTTTTTTGAATTTCATGAAATGGAATGGATTGGTTGTTTTGACTATATGTAGGATTATCAATAAAAATGTTACAAATCATTAATTTTCATAAAGTTATAAAATTTGAATTTATCGTTTCAGGAAATATTTTGCTTCTCAGAACGTTAAAGTAATAAAGGGTGTATTATGAATTGCTATAAGTGTAATTTTACGTTGGAAAGAATACGGCGTAAAAAATATCAGAAACTATTGTTTCCAAGCAGCAAAAGATTTAAGTGTTATAGCTGCAACAAAACGCATTTAAAATTCGGCTTACTGGACAGCCTATTAAATCTATTTAGATTAGGCTTTAAGTAAAGAGAGACATTTTCAAGAGTAAATCACATCAAACTTGTAGATCGGATTTTCATTTTCGTATTCGAAGATCCTGGAGTAATCCATGACATTTGCAATACTATCTAGTTCACATAAAAAGGCCACAACGGCAGATAAACCCTTAAATAAGACTTCTTTGTCTCTTGGATTGCGAGGTTTCGGATTGTAATGACACAATGGTGTTATAAACCCACAAGCCTCCAAGAATACTTTTTCTATCTGTAGTAATTCCAAAGGTGAATACCCGTTGAAGGTTCTGCCCAATTGCTGGTGGATTCTACCAACATAACTTAGCTCAAGAGAACCATGTTGATCTGATAAATGTTTCCAACTGTCATGATTATCCAGAATATTACCAACAGCGCATGCTGAGCAACATTCAGGATTCAACTCATCATTATGAAAAGCATCATAGAGTTTAATTAAAGCTTGTTCTAATCGTTGTGGAATAATCATTACAATCAATTCTTTTGCTTAAATATATAACAAAAATTTTGTTATCAATATTGTCATAGCGTAAAGAATTAACAGTTTTATTAAAAAAACGAACTATCAAATGGTATTGCACAATACATTTTACTTTTTTTAGTTCTAATAACATGTTTAAAAAGATAATGACCCCACTTACCGAGCAGGAACTTCACAATTTGGCCATGAATATTGCAGGTAAGAAACTTCAACAAATGGGTTATGAATTTATAGCAGTAAACAGTAAAATCAAAAAACATCCTCAGTTTGTAATATTTAAGAAAGGTGAACCTACCATTTTTGTATTGGTAAAGGCAACCGATAATATTCAAAATCCTTATGAATACGATAAAGTTTGGATGGAAACCTTTGTACAACACGCCAAAAGGCAAGGTGCCAGCGTTTGGTTTGCCGGTGTAGGCATTGCCAATGCCGAAAGTGTGGAAATGCCTGTTTTTAAAGACCACCCCTACTATGTTGCATTTGACGACTTTCTAAAAATATATGAACTCTGAAGGAACAATTTAAGTGCTGGATGCAGCTGTTCTAACTTGGTAATCTTCTAGTTACCATCACTTTTCATAAAAAGAAAACACAAAAACATTTTTAAATTCGCTGCGAAATTTATAAATTGGTCAATAACTAAAATTTAAACAATTATCACTATGGGGAAATTTGAAGTTTACAAAGATAAAGGCGGTAAACATAGATTCAGACTAAAGGCCGGTAATGGTCAAATTATTTTAGCGAGCCAAGGTTATGCATCAAAGTCTAGCTGCGAAAACGGAATCGAATCAGTAAAAAAGAATTGTAAGGATGACGACTGTTTCGAAAGATTAAAATCATCAAAGGGTGAACCTTACTTCAACCTAAAATCAACAAACGGACAAGTTATCGGTTCTAGTGAGAGATATTCATCGACTTCAGCTATGGAAAATGGTATTGCCTCGGTAAGAAAGAATGCACCGGGTGCCAAAGTGGTTGAAGTTTAAATACTTTAATTGAGGATTTAAAAATAAAAAAACCGCTCTTGAGCGGTTTTTTTATTTTTAACTGATTTGGCACACAGTTTATGAACTAATTTCCAGTAGAAGAAGATTCAGGTTTTTGCTCCAAAATATCAAAGAATTCATCTAATTTCGGTAAGATCACAAAACGGGTTCTTCTGTTACGCGAACGTCCATCTGCGGTGTCATTGGTAGCTAGAGGTAAATATTCACTTCTACCTGCAGCAATCAATCGTTTAGGATCTATGCTAAAATCGTTTTGCAAAACTCTGATCACGGCGGTAGCACGTTGTGTGCTTAGGTCCCAATTATCGAGCGTTCTGGCATTTTTAATCGGTACATTATCAGTATAGCCCTCCACCATAACTTCCATATTGGGCTTTTCTTTAATAACGGTAGCAACTTTGGCTAACAATCCCTTAGCTTTCGAAGTAATATTGGAACTTCCACTTTTGAATAGGAGCTTGTCTGAAATAGTAATGTAAACAACTGTCTTTTCTACATCAACGATAATGTCTTCGTCTTGAATCCCGTCTGCTAAAGCACTCTTCAAGTTTACAGCGAGAGCTAAGTTAATAGAGTCTTTGCGAGACATGGCGCCACGAATACCATTAATGTATTTGTCTTTCTCACTCAATTGGGCAATCACATCTTTAATATTACTGCTGGCAGATTGCGATAACATGGTCAAATTTTCTATCTGCCTGATGTTTTGAGCATTATTATCTGATAAAAATTTGTTTTGAGATTCTAAAGCAGCAACCTGGTTGGCTAATTTGTCTTTTTCTACCTGGCATTCTAATACCTTGGCATTGGCATCTGTTAGTTGTTGCTTGGTTGCATCGTAATCACTTTGCAATTCGGCAAATTTCTTTTGAGAAACGCACGATGAAAGTAAAATTGCCGAAGCAATGGCAAGCATAAAAATTTTCTTCATGATGAACTGGTTATTTAATTTTGATACTAAGTTATTAAAATATCCTTAGTAATAAATTAAAGGTTTGTATTTAATATCTTTTTAACACTTAGCGTGTATCTTTGGCAAGATTAACAATAGAATCTAAAGCAAATATGAAGTTGAAAGCAGTTACTCTTTTTTTTGTTTGTCTAGTACTCTTCTTTTCCTGTGAAAAGAATGAAGATAAAGAATTTAAGAAGTTAGGAGGTTATGCCTTTGGAACCAACTTCCAAATAACTTATCAAGACGATCGTGATTTTACCAAAGAAATCGATAGCTTATTTCAAGTGGTGAATAAGTCCTTATCTACATATTTGCCTGATTCAGATATTTCTAAGATTAATAATGGTGATACTACGATAGTTGTGGATGCGCTTTTCGCGGAAGTTTATGCAAAGTCATTAAAGGTCTATAAAGAAACAGAAGGTATTTTTGACCCCACTATCGGAATTTTAGTCAATGCCTGGGGATTTGGCCCCGAGAAGGCTATATCTAAACCTGATTCCGCGAGAATTAGGGAATTATTATTGTTGGTGGGATTTGACAAAGTGCATTTAAGAGATGGCAGAATAAAAAAGGATAATGATAGTATATATTTCGATTTTAATGCCATTGCCAAAGGTTACGCGGTTGACGTAGCAGGACGCTTTTTAGAAGCTGAAAATGTAGCCAATTATTTGGTAGAAATAGGTGGTGAAATACGAACCAGGGGTGTAAAAAAGAACGGCTCGGCATGGAAAGCCGGTATAGAAGATCCTAATTTTGACGGAACACGATCGATTCAAAAAATAGTTGAATTAAAAGATGAAGCTATGGCGACCTCTGGCAGTTACAGAAAGTTCAAAGTAGATTCACTTACCGGACAGAAATACGTACATATTTTAGATGCCAAAACCGGCTATTCAACTCAAAGTAGTTTATTGAGTGTTTCGGTCATCGGTAAAACAGATTGCGCCGACGTTGATGGCTATGCCACGGCTTTAATGGCCATGCCCTTAGAAAAAGCAAAACAGTTCTTGAAAAATCATCAAGAACTGCGTGCGTATTTAATTTTTAGTGATCCGAAAGGCAATTTACAAAGCTATGCGACTGAAAATTTTTAAAGTTGTAAGGTTTTTAATATAGCCTCCAGCTCAAACATATAGTCACGTTTATTAATATTTGGTGCATATGTAAATCCTTCTACGATGAGCATACGGTCATTTTTTTCATCGATTACTGAATAATTTAAGAAAGGTCCAGCCATATAATCACCTTTGACTTCCCATTTTCCTCGAACCTCAAAGGCGTCCTTACCTTTGAATTTAGTGCTTTTGATATGTGGTGAATATGCGGCCTCTGTGATCATATGAGAACCTTCAGGTCCGCCGGGAATAAATCGCTTACCAATAGTATCACGCGTGGCAACAATGTTGTTGCCCATAATGTCATTTTCATTATTAATGGGTGTTGCATACACCAGAATATTTTTGCTGACATCATTGAGTGTTTCATTACGCAACCATAAGAATTCACCATTATCGGTCACCAGACGATAATCCTTAGGAATTTTCATCGAAATATTGAGCGCCTTCAGTGTTTTTATGGCATCACTGTCCAAATGCTTTTTAGTCAATTTTTTTTGAAAAAATTTAAGGTCGCCATCTTTAAAAACCGAAACAATTTCTTCTTTATGCTTATTGATGAGTTTGATAAGAGATGCTTCGTCTTTGCCTAAAATAGTCATCGCAATTTGTGGATCGGCATATAAATTAGAATTTACACTAAAATTGTCTTGCGTGTCAACGCCCACAAATAGTAAGTTTCTATTTGCCTTAAATAGCCGTGTAAAGGTACTTGGAGTCACCTGGTGTACAGAGAATTGGTTTTCTTCTTGGGGAAGACCTAAAACTGGTGAGGCTATTATATCGCGTAAAGCGTCTCCTGCTTTACCTTGCCATTCAGTATTGTTCATGACGATTAGTACATGGTTCATACTACCTGTAGACTGCCGTAAAGTTAATTTGCCATTGTTGTTACCGCATGAACTGGCGACTATAACAGTAAGTGCCAATAGGAATAATTTTTTCATTGATGTGAGTTATTTATGATAACAAACTCAAAAAATATTATCCTTTATAGATTTTAAGTTTGGTACCTGGTTTCAGGCTTTTTACACTCCAAATATTGTTCCATTTTTTGATTTGACTAACAGAAACTTTAGGAAATTTTTTAGAGATCAACCATAAAGAGTCTCCTTTTTTCACCACATAGGTGGTATATTTTCCTTTTGGAGCGCTATTAGAAGCAACATTCTTTGAACTTGATTTCTTTTTAGGCGCAGCTGCATATCGCTTTGGATAAATGGTCAAACGCTGCCCAATGCGTAAACGGCTGCTGCGTAAGCCATTCCAACGTTTTAATTGTGAAACGGTAACTCCGTAGCGCTGCGCAATCTTACCTAGGTAATCTCCATTTCTTACACGATAGCGAATTCGCTGATTAGGTTCAAAATATTTTGGTAATGGTTTTTCGCGTTTAGCATCATCCGCTTTAGCGAAAGCATAAATTTGTGCTTCGTTAGATACAAACTTACCCAGCAAGTCTTTGGGCAATCTCAAAGTATAATTTTTGCCCTTCACATGGGGTATAATGTTCAGTTTGTATTGTGGATTCAAGAATTCCAACAATTCATCATCAGTATTTAAAACTTTATTGATCTGCTCAAAAGTTAGTTGTCTTTTTATATGAATCGTATCAGTCTCAAAAGTACTGATGTAGGTTTTACCTATCGGGATGTTATGCTCTTTGGCATACTCCAGGATGTAGTAAGTAGCGTAAAAAGCAGGTAGGTATCCTGCAGTTTCACGAGGTAAATAATGACGGATATTCCAATAATTTTTGCTACCGCCTGATCTTCTGATAGCTTTACTTACGTTACCAGGTCCGGAGTTGTAGGCGGCCAGTGCGAGATCCCAGTCACCAAAAATTCCGTAAAGGTCTGATAAATATTTGCAGGCCGCTTCAGTAGCACGAAGGGGGTCATGGCGTTCATCCACATACGAGCTTACATTTAATCCGAATTGCTTACCTGTATAGTACATAAATTGCCAGAGACCCGAAGCCCCAACACGAGAGCGCGCTCGTGGCCTTAGTGCTGATTCTACAATGGCTAAGTATTTTATTTCGAGAGGCAAGTCATATTTATCTAAATGCTCTTCGAACATTGGGAAATAGTACTGTGCTTTTCCCATCAGATTGGCCAAAGATTCTTGCCTGTTCTTTAAGTAAGATTTTATGATGCGTTCCAGAGATGGATTGTATTCAACATTGAAAGGTGTTTGACTATTGAGATGTGTTAAACGTTCCTTTAGAACTTCAGTCGGCAAATTAATGTCCACCTCATCGGTAATCTTTGATTCTGGCAACACATATTGAAAAGAATCATAAAGCGGTGATTGATATAATGAATTGAGCCACAAGCTATCTATTAATGTTGCTTCCTTATGACTGACAAGGTTTAAAGTATCTTTAGACTCACTCTTTTTTTTGGCAACAACACTACCGCCAAAATCAACGGCTTTAGCTTGAAGGCTCTCTTTTGAATCAATAGCTGTTTGAGTATCTTTTTCTTGGGCAATGGCTAGAGTAGAAAAAAATAAAAATACAATAAGCAGGGGTTTTGTCATCGTCATAAATCTTATTAAAACTAAAAAATAGAAATCTGGCTAATCGGTTGAAACAAAAATATAGAATTTATTTAATATGTTTATATACTGATTATCAGACATTTATGTTAATCATGATTCTTCCTCTTTTTCCTAATAGCTTATAACGAGAAATTGTTGAACTCATTATCTGCGATATGTTAAAGTTTTAAAAAGGAAATTTGCGACTTATCAACTGATCTCCCGAATCCAATTTGTGATTGTTGTAATAAAAACTTCTTTGTCAAGATCATTGTGTAATTCGTGATAACCACCTTCAAACAGCTTAAGTTTCGCTTTTCCCTTTGAATTTTCAACAAACTCTTGTGAAGCTTTGTAATCTGTCAATTGATCTCCAGAACCATGTACAACAAGTAATGGTGTACTTAACTGGTGCGCATTATCAATGGCCCATTCTCCGGCATCAAAAACCGATAATGAATAATTAGCGCTTACCTTATCGTGAACTAAGGGGTCATCGACATATTTTTTCACTTCCTCAGGATCTCGGGAAATAGCATTGGCATCTAACTCACTGGGCAAGGTTATGGAAGGCGCAACTTTCTGCATCAATTTTCCGGCGGTTAATTTCCATTTTGGTGGCTGGAATGCCAAGCGCAATAGCGGACTGGTAGCAATAGCACCTTTAAAAGGATGTGCTCTTTTTAATATATAATTGATCACCACATTACCACCCATGCTATGACCATAAAGAAATAACGACTTGCCAGGAAAAAGTTCCTGAGCTTTTATTAGAACTGTTTCCACAGCATCCAGCAAATAGCTGTATCCCGGATTATGCCCTTTCTTTCCTGAAGTCTTACCATGCCCGAATTGGTCATAGGTTATGACTGCTAAATCCTCTGCGACCAATTTCGGAATTACAAAAGGGGTGTACCTACCTGAATGCTCCCCCATTCCATGTACCAGAATGACCACGCCCTTTATCCTTTCAGGTTGATAATAGTGTCCGTAAAATTGCGTCTTGTGAAAGTTGAAATTGTATTCTTGATGGGTCATGAATGCGGTTTTGACCAAAAATAAGGAATAACCACCAAAAAAGAGACATAATTAGTGAAACGGCTCACTGTAGCTGTCATGAACTAACTATTATGAGACAGAGCTATTAAACTTTAATGATTAAGCGATGACACCGTTTTCTTCGTAATTGCCGACTTTGGTGACGTCATTACTCTTATCAACTAAGACAACAGTTGGCCTGTGTTGTTTTGCCTCTTCGGCATCCAACTGGCAATAGGACATAATAATGATTTCATCACCTACCTCAAAGTGTCGCGCGGCCGCACCATTTAAACAAATAATACCACTTCCGGGTTCACCTCTGAAGGTATAGGTCTCGATGCGAGCCCCATTATTGCCATTGACAACCTGAACTTTCTCATATTCCAACATGCCAGCCGCATCAAGTAAATTACTGTCAATGGTAATGCTACCAACATATTTCAAATTTGCTTCGGTAACCGTAGCGTTATGTATTTTGCATTTCAGCATGTGAATATCCATGGTATTAGTGCTTATAAAATTTCGGCAAATTTACGGTTTATTGTACAATTAACCTAGTGACTAAAATGCCCAACTCACTGCTTTTTTTGTTACAACAATCTTGTTGATATGCTACAGATTTTCGTGGTATTGATCAACAGTAACATGGCGCAAATAGTTGACCTGACTCACTTGTATTTTGTGTAATTTTATAGACAGTATTAAATGTTCATTATGAAAAAGTTTGCCATTGTTATTTTGACACTCACCCTTTGCTTGAGTTGTCGAGAAGATTCTAAATCTAAGGTATCGGATGTACCTAGGCATGAAGATTGGGCACTGCTTGGATTTGTCAAGGTAGATAGTATTAATCCGATTCTTAACCCAACTACAGATCTAAGCTTTCACTGCCCCTTAACTAAAAAAGAGGTGTTCTGGGAAGCTAGAAATGTATTGAACCCTTCGGCAGTGGTAAAAAATGATAGCGTTTATTTATTGTATCGCGCGCAGGACAAAACCGGTACTTCGCGTATAGGATTGGCAGTTAGCGGAGACGGTTTACATTTTGAAAAAAGACCTACACCTATTTTTTACCCGGAAGATGATGTCATGAGATTGTATGAATGGAACTACAGGAAAGCCCCAGATTTTAGTGACTCTAAAGAATTTAATTCCGACTATTTTGATGGGGTTGAAGATCCTAGAATTGTAGAAAGTGAGGATGGTATGTATATTTTAACCTATACTTCCTATGACGGTAAAACGGCACGATTGAGTTTGGCAAGTTCAAAAGACCTGATACATTGGACTAAACATGGATTGGTATTAGGAGAGGAAAAGTATAAAGACACATGGTCTAAGGCTGGCGCCATTGTGGCAAAACTTATTGGCAATCGAGTGGTCGCAACAAAAATCGACGATAAATACTGGATGTATTTTGGTGATACAAATTTGTTCATGGCGTATTCAGATGATCTTATAAACTGGGAGGTTGCTGAAAATGAAGAAAATAAAAAGCGAATTTCAGTGATGCATCCTCGAATGGGGCGTTTTGATAGCCGCTTGGTAGAGCCGGGTCCTTATGCATTACTAAAAGAAGAGGGTATTTTACTCATTTATAATGGCAGTAATGCCGCTAACTTTAATGACGGTGAATTACCTAAGTTTACGTATGCAGCGGGGCAAGCATTATTTGATAAGGAAGAGCCATACAAACTAATAAGCAGAACTCAGAATTATTTTATACACCCCGATAAAGATTATGAAAAAGTAGGAGAAGTCAATGAAGTATGCTTTGTGGAAGGATTGGTCTATTTTAAAGATAAATGGTTTTTATATTATGGCACCGCCGATTCAAAAATAGCAGTAGCCGTTAAAGAGTGATTTAACCTTTTAATGCCTTTTTCATGGCAATGGCCTTTAATAAACATTCCTGGTACTCCTTTTCCGGATCTGATTTTTCGGTAATGGCGCCACCTACTGAATAGGATAAATATTTTTTAGATTTATTGTATAAAATACTCCTGATAACCACATTGAAATCAAAATCATTTCCAGGTGCAAAATAACCTACAGCGCCTGAATACAAACCACGCTTGGTGCTTTCTTCATTTTCAATGATCTGCATAGCTGAAATTTTAGGGGCCCCTGTCATACTGCCCATAGGAAAAAGACTTTTAATGATTTCAGTACTGTCTGTTTCCGAAGTTACTTGAGAAATTACCGTTGAAATTAATTGATGCACCTGTTTAAATGAATAGACTTTACATAACTCCTCAACTTCCACCGACCCCTTGATGGCGGTTTTTGACAAATCATTGCGTACGAGGTCAACAATCATAATATTTTCTGAACGCTCTTTTTGATCGGCTTCCAATTGTTCAGCCAGCCGTTGATCGAGTTTTTTCTTTTGAAGACGTTTGGCAGTACCTTTGATCGGTTGAGAAATAACCTTGTTACCTGCTCTTCTTACAAAACGTTCCGGGGATGCCGAAAGCAAATACTTATGCTTTATTTTTAAGAAAGTAGCAAAGGGTGGTGAGGATATTTTATTGAGATGTTCATAAACCCGATAAGGATTGATAGTAGCATCATCAGCATAGAATTCCTGGCAAAAATTAACCTCATAAATATCACCACGGTGAATATGATTTAAGATTTTATCAAGGTGTTTTAGGTAGTCCTTTTTAGTAATACGTTTATGGATTTTGACGTCATCGCGAGAATTTTTTCGAACATTCGTGGCAATCTGATCCAATGATGAGATTACTTCGGCACTGGATTCCTCGTAATGACGAATCTGTTCAAGGTCCTCTTCAATTTGATTCTCAATTTCTTTCAAGTAGCAAATTTCTAACTCATTATCCTTTAAAAAGAATAGCTTTCTGGGTTGAAAGAAATGTAGCTCCGGAAAATCCAATCCCTCAAAATTATTCGACGATAGTTCTTCGATATCATTCTTTAGATCATAACTCAAATACCCGAAAATATAATCGTTGATTCTATTTTTATATTGTTGTAATTTGGCAAAAGCATTTTGAAAACCAGATTGAATTTGGGTATGAGCTTCAACAGCAAGGGCAGCTTCAAAGCTCGAATACTTTTGCAGATAGTCGTTACTGTCTAACCATACAACTTCTTCAAATTGCTGAGACCAGGTGAGAAGCTTTGCCTTAAATTCAGAAGCGTTATCGAGTTTTATTTTTTTGCGGGTGCGAATCGTACTATGGTTTGAAGACCCTTCGATGCTGCTCAGGGTGACACTACAATTAAATTTACGAAGAATGATCAGCAATGATCTTCCATTGACCATCAATTTTTTTTAGAATGATAGAAAAATGACCACTTGCATCACCAACTTTTCGTTTCAAATAAAATTTACCAATTACAAAAAAGATAGTTTCAGATAATTGATCGAATTCAAGTAAATCAAAGGTCAGTGTACCTGTATGGTCCTTTGTAGGATAACCTTTTTTATAATTATCTAAGGTCGCCTGCCAGCCATAGGTGATGCCACGACTACCAATAAACTTTAGGCTATCAGACTTTATGTAGCCTTCCATAAAAGCT
>JAAUYH010023157.1_pt1 | contig 67416 bp, 60 predicted proteins | sample 7278061 | NCBI WGS metagenome assembly JAAUYH01 (sample SAMN14350203, study PRJNA611818) | marine sediment metagenome | isolation source: surface marine sediment (0.6m) | place: French Polynesia: Moorea | collected 2018-08 | reverse complement strand
TCATCCCCAGCATCACCATATGCAACGTCATCATCGATGCCTGCATTAATTGTATCATTTCCGTCGCCGCCATAGATCAAGTCTTCGCCAGAACGCCCAAAGAGGATGTCATCACCACCACGGCCATGAAGTTCGTCATTACCAAGGTGTCCATCCAGCATGTTAACGCCATCGTCGCCCTTGAGCTTGTCGTCACGGTCACCGCCAATGAGATTTTCAATGCTTATGTATAGATTGCCGTACTGGTCGGTCGATGTTTCGAGATCAATATCAATGTCGAATGGGAAACCGGCAACTGCAGAGGTCGCTACCTTATAAGTATCATTGCCTTCACCGCCGTCGAATACATCACCATTTCCGATGTCATATCCGGCGATCAGAATGTCATCGCCAGCGCCACCGTAAAGGGAGTCTTCACCAAAACTTCCATCAAGAATGTCGTTACCGTCTCCGCCTCGGAGAATATCGTTTCCGGAGCCGCCATGCAGGTAATCGTCGCCCTCATCGCCGTTTAGCTCGTCATCGCCGCTGCCGCCATACAATTCATCATTGCCATCGCCGCCATTCAGCTCATCATTGTCACTGCCACCATCAAGATAATCATTGTCGGCACCACCGTTTAACTCATCGTTGCCGCCACCGCCGAACAAGCGATCATCGCCGGCATCACCGTTGAGAACGTCATTTCCATTACGACCGTCAAGGATGTCGTTCCCGTCAAAGCCATTTAGGATGTCTGAACGGTTCGGGTTGCTTGAGTTACGTCCGGAAATATTGTCGTCGCCGGGAGTCCCGTCGAATATTCTAGTAGCCATTATCAGCCCCTGCTAAGCTTTATCTCTGCAATTCGACCGACTGTATAACAAGCAGGTTTTGATCAAGTATTTCGTAGGATGATAAAATTTTATGGAAGTGAGAAGTTCACTCGAAATGCCGATTGTTGGTTAATAAAGCCTATCCCCAAGTCATGGTTATTTGAGTGGTTCTCATCGGCAAGCGTAGGTTGTAACTCATATTCAAAGCTGAAGTGATATTGATGAATTAACACAAAGGCTTAACCGTCATATTTTTGAGGCTATATGGCATTGGCCGCGCGTCGCATTGAGTCGTTGAACGCGCCCGCGGGCCACGGAGATGAATATCCATGTTGATGATTTACGAATGGTATCTAAACCGGCTCACGTCGATTGCTAAATAGCCTTTAGCAATCCAGCGTCTGATCGCGTTCCCATTGTGTCAGGTGATGGGTGAACTGGTTCCATTCGCGGTTGCGCAATTTGACATAAGCATCAGAAAACTCTTTGCCCATGGTCTGGCAAAGGTATTTGTCTTTCTGGAACTCACGGATCGCATCAAGCATGTTAAGCGGAAGCTTCTTTGCGCCGCGAACCTTGTGGCCCTCTGTATACATATCGATGTCTAGGCGCTTTCCTGGATCTAGCTTGCGCTCGATCCCGTCGAGGCCTGCTGCCAATAGGACAGCTTGCAGTAGATATGGATTAGCAGCGCCATCAGCAAGACGAAACTCAAGGCGTCCTGCATCAGGTATGCGCACCATATGGGTTCGGTTGTTACCACCATAGGTGACCGATGATGGAGACCATGTTGCTCCGGACAGAGTGGCTGGCGCATTGATCCGCTTGTAGCTGTTTACAGTCGGGTTGGTAATGGCACACATGGCAGCGCCATGTGCCATCAAACCGCCAAGGAAGTGGTAAGCTTTTTCTGACAAGCCCAATTCGCCCTTGTCATCAGCGAACACGCAGGTCTTGCCATCCTCAGTCCAGACAGAATGGTGGACATGGCATCCGTTACCTGTAAGGTTTGAAAACGGTTTCGGCATGAAGGTTGCTCGGAGGCCATGTTTCTCTGCAATTGCTTTCACCATGAATTTGAAAAATGCATGCTGGTCGGCAGTTTGCAAACAATCGCCGAAATCCCAGTTGATCTCGAACTGGCCGTTCGCGTCTTCATGGTCGTTTTGATACGGACCCCATCCGAGCGAGATCATGGTTGAGCAAATTTCAGAGATCACATCATAGCGGCGGAGCAGGGCGCTTTGATCGTAGCATGGTTTTTCCTGGATATCGCGTTCATCGGAAATTGTGGTACCGTCTTCATTGATCAGATGAAACTCGGGTTCGACGCCTGACATCATCTTGAGACCATGTTTGGATGCTTTGTCGTTGAGCGCTTTTAGTACGTTTCTGGGAGCTTGCGCCACCGGTTCGCCATCCATCCATGGATCACCTGCGACCCAGGCTATTTCGGGTTTCCAGGGCAATTGGATTGCGGTATCGGCATCCGGCATCACGAACATGTCCGGATGAGCAGGCGTCATGTCGAGCCAGCTTGCAAAACCGGCAAATCCTGCTCCCGATTTCTGCATGTCAGCAACCGCTTCCGTAGGCACCAGCTTTGCTCGCTGGACACCGAACAGATCTGTAAAATTGAAGAGGAAAAAGCGTACCCCGTTGTCTGCTGCAAATTTTGCAAGATCTTTAGCCATAGTCGTTTTCTCCCTCTAATCGTTACATGCCTTGTCCCGGCACCCAGTTGGTTCCTGAAAGTGGAACGCCTGTCATTGCAGACGCTTCTACAGTAAGCGCACAAAGGTCTTGCGGTTCAAGGTTCAAAACATGATTTTTTCCGCAAGCCCGAGCAATGGTTTGCGCTTCCAACGTCATCACTTTCAAATAATTCGCAAGCCTTCGACCCGCAGCAACTGGGTCAAGCCGTGCAGCAAGTTCCGGGTCTTGTGTGGTTATGCCAGCGGGGTCTTTACCCTCGTGCCAGTCATCATAGGCACCGGCAGTGGTGCCGAGTTTTTGGTATTCGTCTTCAAGCGCCGGATCATTGTCGCCGAGTGCAACCAATGCCGCAGTACCAATCGATACAGCATCTGCGCCCAGCGCGAGGGCTTTCGCAACATCTGCTCCCGTGCGAATGCCGCCAGACAAAACCAGTTGAACCTTGCGGTGCATGTTAAGATCCTGAAGCGCCTGAACAGCGGGACGGATGCATGCAAGTGTCGGTTGTCCCACGTGTTCGATGAACACATCCTGAGTTGCTGCAGTTCCGCCTTGCATGCCGTCGAGAACCACAACGTCAGCACCTGCTTTCACAGCAAGAGTCGTATCAAAATAGGGGCGTGCCCCTCCCACCTTGATGTAGATTGGAACTTTCCATCCAGTAATTTCTCGAAGCTCAAGGATCTTGATTTCCAGATCATCAGGTCCGGTCCAATCCGGGTGGCGGCAGGCAGAGCGTTGATCAATACCCTTTGGAAGCGTGCGCATCTCAGCAACACGGTCAGAGATCTTCTGGCCGAGCAGCATTCCACCACCGCCAGGCTTTGCGCCTTGGCCAACAACGATCTCGATTGCATCTGCTTTGCGAAGATCATCCGGGTTCATGCCATAGCGGGAGGGGAGATACTGGTAGACCAGTTTGTCTGAATGGCCACGTTCTTCCGGTGTCATGCCGCCATCGCCTGTCGTGGTGGATGTTCCGGCTGCATTCGCGCCCCGGCCCAGAGCTTCTTTTGCCTGTCCTGACAAAGCACCGAAACTCATGCCGGCAATCGTGATCGGAATATCGAGCTTGATCGGGTTCTTCGCAAACCGTGTGCCCAGTGTGACGAACGTTCCGCACTTCTCCCGATACCCTTCGAGCGGATAACGGGACATGGATGCGCCGAGGAAGAGCAGGTCATCAAAATGCGGAACGCGTCTTTTTGCGCCGCCACCGCGTATATCGTAAATGCCGGTAGCTGCTGCGCGCCGGATGTAAGAGTTTGTGTAGTCGTCAAACGTCCATGGTTGAACGGGATGCGTTCTTGGTGTGTTGTCCATTAATATGCTCCCGCGTTGTCGATATCGAAATTATAGAGTTTGCGCGCTGAACCATAGCGCTTGAATTCTTCCGGCTTTGCATCCGCTTCTGCTTCTTTGAGTAATTTGGTCAAGGTCTCTATGTGCTCCGGGCGCATCTCTTTTTCGATGCAATCAGCGCCCAAAGATTTAACGTCACCTCGAACAAAAATCTGCGCTTCATAGAGACTGTCTCCGAGGGCATCACCCGCATCGCCGAGCACGACGAGCGTGCCGGCTTGAGCCATGAAAGCGCTCATGTGGCCAATGTTCCCATGGACCACAATATCGATGCCCTTCATGGAAATGCCGCATCGGCTTGACGCGTTGCCCTTGATAACCAGAAGACCGCCGTGGGCTGTGGCGCCAGCATATTGACTGGCGTCGCCCTCAATCACGACCTTGCCGGACATCATATTCTCCGCCACGCCCGGGCCGACCGAGCCGGTGACGTTGATTGTCGCCTGCTTGTTCATGCCTGCGCAATAGTACCCTGTGGAGCCTTTTACTGTTACGGTAATCGGCGCGTCCAATCCTACTGCGATGGCATGGCTACCCCGCGGATTGATGATTTCGAATGCCTTGTTGGAGCCATCGCTTTCCGCTTGCAGTGTTTCGTTGATGGATCGCAGTTCCAGTTCTGTGAGATCAAGCGCTTCCATCTTATTGCTCCCAGAAATATACGGTTGCGGGTTCCGGCTCCCATACGCGAGCGGATTCGATGTCCGGCAAATTCACAAGTGCACGGTATTCAGATCCAAATGCCACGTATTGATCGGTCTCTGCCAATACAGCGGGCTTGCAGGCAATAGGGTCGCGCAATACTCCGAAACCGTTCTTGGTGCCGACAACAAAGGTGTAAAAACCATCTAGATCCTGGATGCCTGCTTCGAGTGCTTCGCCAAGATTTGCTCCGTTCTGCATTTTCCAGGTCAGGTAGGCAGCTGCCACTTCCGTGTCGTTTTCTGTCTCAACGGTTACGCCTTCATGCGCCAGTTGACGGCGGAGCGAATTGTGGTTGGAGAGCGATCCATTGTGGACCAGGCACTGATCCGGCCCGGTCGAGAACGGGTGCGCACCAAGCGTTGTTACCGCGCTCTCTGTTGCCATGCGCGTATGTCCTATCCCATGAGACCCTTGCAGTTTGGGAATGTCGAACCGGTCGGCGACTGATTTTGGCAAACCGACTTCTTTATAGATCTCGATCGCGTCGCCCGCCGACATGATGCGAAGATTTGGGTTGGCTCTGATTTTTTCCCGAATTCCCGGAGCATCCTTCTCGTCGCATGAAATGATTGCGTGGGTATCGATCTTGGTTACTTCAGCGACAAGTTCTTCGCTTAAGGTCTCAAAGTCTTCGTTGGGGTTTGGAGACTGTACCGTGATCTTCACCTGACCGTCATCTGCCCCGCGATAGACTGCAATGCCCGCACTGTCCGGGCCACGATCAGACATGGTGACCAGCATTTCTGTCAGCATGCCGCCAAGCTGAGGTTCAAGCGATTTGTCTTTCAGAAACAAGCCAACAATTCCGCACATGATCCAACTCCTGTTGTTCGACCATCAAGGCTAACGGAAAATAGTATCACTTCAAGGAAAGTTTCTCAGTGCGAAACTTTTATTCTCATAAGTAATAATTTTAAACCTAGTTTTCCTTCGGGTAACAGATGATGGAGAGATATTTGGCAGGCAGCTCCAACAAGTCTTCCGGTCCATGTGGGGCATCGGCATCAAAGATGAGGCTGTCACCGGGTTCAAGGTGATAGTTTTGACGCCCATGGTGATATTTAACCTGGCCTTCGAGCATGAATAGAAATTCTATGCCTTCGTGCTGAAATGCAGGGAAGGTGTCTGACTCGCGGTCCAAAGTGATCAGATAGGGTTCAACGGTTACACCTGCCGAACCGGTAATGCTGCCGAGCAGGTTATACTGATGACCAGATCTTGTTCCGGCACGCTCCGCCTCCACACCGTCGCCGGCTTTGACGTGCATCGCTTCACGAGCTTCTTCAAACCCTTTGAAGAGCGTTGTCAGCGGCACGCTAAGTGCTTGCGAAATTGAAAGCAGGGTGCTCAAGGACGGCGCAGTCTGACCATTTTCAATCTTGGACAGCATGCCATTTGAAATGCCCATTTCCTGCGCCAGTTTGGGGATCGTCAGTTTTTTCTGAAGTCGGATTGCGCGAACTTGCCTCCCGATCGCCGATTGCAAATCATTCTCGAAAAATCCGGGTGTTTTATGAGGGTCCTGCTGGAACTGGTGTTTCATGATCTTCTCCAAACTAGCCCGCAGACTTTGATGTGATCAGGTTCTTGATGCAATCATCGAACCATGGCCAGGACATGCGTGCTGTCTGATTGACTACTATATAAGATCGCCGTTCGAAGACTGGCGCGTCGTCGAGTGTGTGAAATACGCCTTCCGCAAGTTGGCGTTCGATGATCCTGCGGGGCAGATAGGCGGTGCCATCTGACTGGAGCATGTAGTCGAGTGCCATAACGGCTGATCCAAAACTCATTTGGGCAATATTGGCGTCAGCATAAGCCGCTGCATGTTGCCGTCCGAATTCCTCACCCGCTTCGACATAGATGTAGTTTGGGTCAAACTTGATAGGACTTTCGGGTAGGGTTGAAACCAAGACAAGTTCATCGACTATCGCCGGAATGACATCCTGCTTTTGTGTTGAGTTTGTCGAAAACCCCAGTGCTACATCAATCAGCCCGTCCTGAAGCCAGCTAGCTAGATCGGTTTGTGACCCTTGCCAAACAGAGGTTGCCACATTTGGCAAATTTTCCTTGATGTGCTTGAGCATTTGGTCACCGAAACCCGGCCAGAGGTCAGGCTCGCACCCAATATTGCAAATACTGCTTAGTGCATCAGGAAGAGAGGTTTCCTGCTGTGCCTGCTGCCAGAGTTCAGAAATGGTTTGTGCGTAGCGCTGCAACCGTTGACCGGCAGGCGTTGTCATGGCACCCGACTTCTGACGTATGATCAGCGTCTGGCCGATTTCATCCTCAAGGCCCTTCAGTCGTGCCGTGACCGTCGACTGCGTTACATTGAGACGCTCGGAAGCCTTCACGAGACTGCCGCATTCAACGATTGCCAGAAATGTGCGTAGTTCAAGCAAGTTCATGGCGCTTCCTGAATTCGAACACTTCGAATTTTATATGCAAAATTATTCGATTTTCAAAATGATATTTTCTATCTATTTTGTTGTTGAAATGACCATTTGAGGACAAAAAAACACAATGACCAACCGTGATGATTTCATCTCAGCGATGCGAACAGTGGCGCACAGCGTGACACTGGTGACCACAGATGGTCCTGCCGGTTTGCATGGCGCAACCGTCTCTGCCTTTTGTTCTGTGTCAGCTGATCCGCCTATGGTGCTCGTGTGCCTGAATGAAGGCTCGGAGATTTTCAGAACTGTTTCTGAAAACAAAACCTATTCGGTAACTGTGTTGCCGGAAACATCCCAGCATTTGGCAGACCGTTTTGCTGGCAGACATGATGGTGAGGTAAACAGCCGTTTCGAAGGATTGGAAGTCATTGATGCCGTGCCTCAAATTGAAGGGGCAACTGTTTTCAATTGCGAAGTTGAGAACTCAGTTCCCTCCGGTTCGCATCATGTGATTTTGGGGCGTGTGATTTCATGTACCAAAGGTCGTCACAACCCTCTGAACTATTTTGACGGCAACTATCACTGGCTCTCAAAATTTACCCAAGCCTGGCTTGAAGAATCTAGCGACGCAGCCGAGTAGGAGCAATTCTATGAGTGAAGTCCAAGAATATAAAATGCTGATTGGCGGTGAATGGGTATCAGCGTCCGATGGTCAGACTTTCGACAGTGTCAATCCCGCAAATGGCGAGGTCTGGGCCAAAATTCCTGCCGCTACTGAGCAGGATGTGAATGCTGCTGTAGATGCTGCTGAGAGAGCGTTGCTCGGTGAGTGGGGAGCATTGACGCCCACCCAACGTGGCAAGTGCCTGCACCGCCTTGGGAACCTGCTCGCAGAAAATTCTGAGCATCTTGGCCGCATTGAAACGCAGGACACCGGCAAGATGTTCAAGGAAACGGCTTGGCAGGCGACTTATATTGCCGAGTATCTTCACTTTTTTGCAGGCGCTGCTGACAAAATTCATGGTGATACATTGCCGATCGATAAGCCGGATATGTTTGTGTTCACGGAGCGCGAACCCTTGGGCATCATTGCCGCAGTTGTACCATGGAACTCACAGATGTTTCTGAGTGCAACAAAGATCGGGCCTGCTCTGGCAGCGGGAAATACGATTGTTCTCAAAGCTTCAGAACATGCTTCTACGCCACTGCTGGAGTTTGGCAAACTGGTTGAGCAGGCAGGAATTCCGGCAGGCGTGATCAATATCATTTCCGGGTTTGGTGACCCCTGTGGTCGAGTACTGACATCGCATCCGAAAGTCGCCCGCGTGGCGTTTACCGGAGGGCCAGAGTCCGCGAGGCACATCATCCATAATTCCGCTGAAAACTTTGCAGAAGTTTCCTTGGAGCTTGGCGGCAAGTCACCCTTCATCGTGTTTGATGATGCCAACATCGAAAGTGCAGTGAATGGGTCCGTTGCAGGGATTTTTGGCGCCACTGGACAAAGCTGCGTGGCAGGCTCCAGGCTTTATCTGCACGAAGACATTGCTGACGAATTTCTTGAGAAAATGATTGCCGTTGCAAAGAACATCAAGATTGGTGATCCGCAGGCTGATGAAACTGAAATGGGACCGCTCTGTACCCAAGGACAGATGGACCATATCGAGCAACAGATTGCTCTCGCAATGGAAGAAGGCGGAAAACTCCTCACGGGGGGAAAGCGGGTTGAAGGTAACGGGCTCTACTTAGAGCCGACCATCATAGAATGCCCTCGTCAGGACATGACCTTGGTTGATACTGAATTGTTTGGGCCGGTGCTGGCAGTACAACGCTTCAAGACGGAAGATGAAGTCGTCGCTTTGGCAAATGACACAAAGCATGGTCTCGCCGCAGGCATCTTTACCAGAGACAGTGCACGTTCCATCCGCATGTCCAAGCGGGTCCAGGCAGGTATTATTTGGGTGAATACTTATCGGGTCATTTCTCCAATCGCCGAGTTTGGGGGCATGAAGACGAGTGGCTATGGAAGGGAGGCGGGGTTCCAGGCGGTGTACGATTACACGCGACCCAAGACCGTATGGATGAACTTGTCGGATGATCCGGTCGCTAACCCGTTCAAACCACGCTGATTGATCAGGAGGGAAGATCATGAAGTTTCACATTGCCATCAATCTTGAGCGCATGAATGACCAGACCGACATTCGGCAAGTTCGGGACCATACGCTCGACATGGTGCAATTGGCCGACAAAGCCGGGTTCGAGATCGCCTGGGCCGCTGAGCATCATGCGCTTGAAATGACGATTGCGCCCAACCCGTTTCAGATCATGACGTGGTGGGCGGATCACACTGAAAGCATTCGCCTCGGTTGTGGTGTTGCCAATGCATCTTATTGGCATCCAATCAACATTGCAGGGGAAGCCGCGATGCTCGACCTCATTTCCGGGGGGCGACTGGAAATGGGGTTGGGCTCCGGCGCTTATCAACGTGAGTTTGATCGAATGAAACCAGGCCTCGATCAAAGGGATTCATGGCGATACATGCAGGAAATGCTGCCGCTTGTTCGCAGGCTCTGTAAAGATGATGTAGAGCACAATGGTGAATACTGGCAGTTCCCGCGCTCAACTTCCTGCCCCAAACCCTTGCAGGATGAAGTGCCTATGTGGGTGGCTGCCCGTTCGCCGATTACGTTCGATTATGCGGTTGCCAATGATTGCAACATTATGTGCTGGCCACTGACCATGCCGTTCAGTGAGGCCGAGAAGTACAGAGGTCAGCTGGATGAATCGATTGACAAAGCCGGAGGCTGGAACGGCACATTTGCATTAATGCGTCATTCAGCGGTGTATGACAACGAGAACGACCGCGAAGCTTCGGTCAATGCGATCCGAAACGTTCTTGGCAAGTTCGGCAACCTGATGATGAAAAAAGGCGATGTGGTTAACGGGTTTCCTGATCCTGTGCCGTTTGAGGAATTGGAAGGCAATGTTCGCGTAGACCCAACCATGCTGGAAGAAAACCTGATGTTTGGATCACCTGAGACGGTGATTGGCAAACTCAAGCAATATCAGGCGTTGGGTGTCGATGCATTCATCTACTACGCATCAATGGGCCTTGATATGGAGGTTCAGAAGCGCTCGCTCAAGCTCTTCATTGATGAAGTAATGCCAGAATTTTCCTGATTTGGAGACGAAGAAATGACTGTAGAAATTCGCCGCACCTTGATGCATGTGCAAACCACATTTGAAGAGGGTGGCAAAAAAGTCGACGAACCCACCAAACTGTTCGCAGCGTTAGCGATCATTAAAAATCCGTGGTTTGGAAGAGGTTACGTCGAAGATCTCAGGCCAGAAATCCGCGAAACCGGGCCAGTCATCGGCGAGCTTTTGACCAACATGATCATGGAAGCCACAGACGGCAAAGTCGAGGGCTATGGTAAGGCGTCAGTTGTTGGCATGGGCGGGGAGATTGAACACGCACAGGCTCTTACTCACACACTGTGGTTTGGTAACAAGTACCGGGATGCGGTTGGCGCAAAAACCTATCTTGTTTTTGCCAACACAAGAGGTGCGGCAGGGACTTCCCTCATGATCCCGCTTATGGATAAGCATGATGGCGGACGCCGTTCTCACTACCAGACGATCCATTTGACCGTTCCTGATGCGCCTGCAGAAGATGAGATCATCGTCGCGCTCGGCGCATCAATTGGAGGGCATCCAAACCACCGTATTGGGAATCGTTACGAAGACCTGAAGGAAATGGGCCACGACGTGGATAATCCTGCCGGTGTCTAAGGGTTATTTGAACGGGATTGCCCCTGATGGGACAAGCTTCGATTTTGTCGGAGAGGCGGATAAGCCCGTTCTTTGTCTAATCCATGGCCTCGGTTTGTCGCGAAAGCTTTGGGCAGATTATTTGCCTGAGTTTGAAAAAGACTTCCGAGTTTTGAACTACGATTTATACGGTCATGGAAGTAGCGCGCCAGCCCCGGAAGAGGCATCGCTGACTGTATTTTCCAACCAATTGGCTGGATTGCTGGATCATCTCAAAATTGCAAAGGCCTCTGTGATCGGATTTTCGATTGGTGGCATGATTAACCGGCGTTTTGCCATGGATCATGCGGATAAACTTGAAGATCTGGTCATACTAAACTCACCGCATGATCGCGGCGAAGAGGCGCAACAGAAAGTCGAGGCGCGTGCTGCAAGCGTTCGCGAGCAAGGTGCATTCTCAACTTTCGATGAAGCCCTCAAGCGTTGGTTCACACCAGAGTATCTTGCAACAGGGACAGGCCCGGATGACGTTCGGAAATGGCGTGGGCAGGTAGATGCAGAAAGCTATGCTCAATCTGCCTGGGTCTTGGCCAACGGTGTGCGGGAACTGATCTGCCCGAAACAACCCATTGCCGCTCATACACTTGTCATGACTTCTGAAAATGATAGCGGAAGCACACCAAAAATGAGTGAAGATATTTCTGCAGAGATACCCGGTTCAGAACTGATTGTTGTGCCCGGCTTGCAACATCTCGGCCTGATGGAACAGCCAGAAATGTTTCTGACGCCGGTTCAGAATTTTCTAAAACGGAGCAATCCATGACCAAACAGATGTCCGGCGGTCAGGCCGCAGTGGAAGCGCTTAAAACGGAAGACACTGAGTTCGTCTACGGACTGATTGGCTCGGCCACAATGGAAATGTTCGACGCACTCTATGACGCGCCGGAGATCAAATTTATTGGAGTGCATGATGAACGTACCGGTACGCATATGGCGGACGGCTACGCACGGGCATCCGGCAAGGCTGGTGTTGTTCTTGCGGGCCAGAACGGGCCAGGCGTCACCAATCTTGTAACGGGATTGGCTCAGGCGAAAGCTGCTTACTCTCCCGTCGTCTCAATAGGCGGGGCGTTGGCCACCGGTCATGTTTATCGTGACGCCTTTCAGGAAGTCGATCAGCAAAGCCTGTTGACGCCGGTCACCAAGAAAACATGGACCGCACCGTCGACTGATCGTGTGCCGGAACTCGTACGTGAAGCGTTTCGTACGTCTCTATCTCCCAGACGTGGTCCAGTTCAACTCAACTTGCCCAGGGATGTATTGGCAGGGCAGGCCGAGTTTGAAACTATGCAACAACCTGCTGCCTATAGGAACGAGACGGTTCCTGCAGGGCAGGCAGATCAGATTGGCAGGGCGGCCAAACTTCTGATGGATGCGGCATCACCTGTTATCATTGCAGGTGGAGGCATCAAATATACAGAAGGTCATGAACAGGCACTTGCTCTGGCTGAAGCCTTGAACTGTCCTGTTGTAACATCGCCGGGTCATGGAGACGCCATTCCCTTTGGGCATCCGCTCAATGCAGGTCAGATGGGGCCGCGCGGCAATGCTGTTGCATCGCGTCTTGTCAAGGAGGCAGACGTTATTCTGGCATTGGGTACCCGTCTTGGATTTAATTCGACGTTCTACACTTACGATAACATCAACAAGGATGCGAAAATCATTCAGGTTGAACTGGAGCCAACCGCAATTGGTCGTTTCTTCCCGGTTGAAATAGGCATCTGGGCTGACGCGCCTACAGCTGCGATGCAATTGCGTGATGCTCTTTCCGGGTTGAAACAACGAGGAGAAGCGGAAGCTTGGACTAAAGTGTTCAAGGAGGAGCGTTCTGCGTTTCTTGCGAAACGGGATTCGGAGGCAATCCTTACCCATCCGACGCAACCGTCAGGCCTGTTCAAGGCGCTTCGCGATGTTCTGCCAAAAGAAGCAGCAATCACCATGGATGCTGGAACGCTGTGTCTGCAGGCAACAGATGCAATGAACTATTGGTCACCGAAAAGCCTTTTCACACCACTTGATTTTGGACTGGTTGGTTTTTCTTTTGCTTGTGGGTTGGGCGTAAAATGCGCGGTGCCAGATCGTCCCGTTGTAAGCCTTATGGGGGACGGCGGATTTGGCATGACCCTGTCTGAACTCAGCACCGCTGTCGATCATGGAATCAATACCGTGACGGTGGTAATGAATAATCAATGCTGGGGGGCGGAAAAAGCCTATCAACGTGATTTCTTCAATGGTCGGTACATCGGCGCTGATGTCTCAAGCCCACCTTTTGACAAGATTGCAGAACTTTATGGTGCAAAAGGGTATCGGGCAGACAGGTTGGAAGATGTGGCACCCGCCATCGAAGATGCTCTTCAATGCGGAAAGCCTGCAGTTATCGATGTGGCTGTTGACCCAAATGCTTTGTACTCATTCAGAAGAGACAGTTTCAAGCATCGCGGTGGGTGAAGGTCATGATCACACGTTATGCGATCTTTGGTGGGCAGGTAAAACCGGGAATGGAAGCTGCGATGCGCGAGTGGGTCAGCGAAAACCTGACCCCGCTCTGGCGAAAGTTCGCTTGTGCTGGAGAGGTTCGCGTTCTATTCGGTGTGGAGCAGGATGCCACCGGTCCTAATATTCCGCTAATCCTAGCGGTCACCTATGCTGATCAAGAAGCCATGGAGAATGGGTTATCGAGCGCCGCACGTTACGAAGCGCGCGATCTTCTTCCTGAGTTATATGAACGTTTCTTCGACAAAGTTGAGCTGTGGCACTACGTCATGGATCGCGAACAGTATTTCGACTAATCGCCAGCTTTAGTAGAGCCCCGCTACCTTTCCACGCAGTTGAATGAGTGCCAAAACCGTATCGATGGTTGGGGTGGGCGTCTCGGTCACCCTGCCTAATTCTTGAACGGAGGCTACGAGAGCGTCGATCTCCATCGGCCTTCCCTGATCGAGGTCCTGAAGCATGGAAGTTCGGTGCGCGCCTACAGCTGCTCCGCCTGCAATGCGTCGATCCACATCGATTGGAAACTTCACACCCAGCTTTTCTGCAATTGCCTGAGCCTCCAACATCATGTTTCTTGCCACGGGACGGGTGCCTTCGTCTGTGCAGAGTATATCGAGCGTTGCATGGGTAAGAGCACTGATCGGGTTAAAGGAGAGATTTCCCCAGAGCTTGATCCAAATTTCATCTCTTAGCTTGGGACGTACCGGAGCTTTTAGACCCGCTGCAGATAATGCTTTTGAAAGCGCAACGGCTCTATCAGACTTCGAACCATCCGGTTCTCCCAGCGAGAAGCGATTGCCTTCAATATGCTTTACGACACCTGGCTCGATAACCTCAGCAGCGGGATAGACCACACAACCCAATACATTGTCTGGTCCAAATCCATCCCATTGAGCATTGCCCGGGTCGATCGATGCAAGACGCGTGCCCTCAAGTTCAGTTCCGATTTTATGGAAGTACCACCACGGGACGCCGTTTACGCCACTTACAATGGTTGTGTTTTCGCCGATGAGTGGTTTCATTTTTGACACAACAGGTGGGACCGAATGGGCCTTGAGCGTGACAATGATGTAGTCCTGCGGTCCCAGATCTTCTGGATTGTTGGATGCAGTGACGTTCACCGAAGTCTCCCCGGTTTCTTCGATCAGACGCAGGCCGTTCTTCTGCATGGCCTCAAGGTGAGGCCCACGCGCAACAAGGCTGACATCCGCTCCTGCCGAAGCCAGTTTTGCTCCCATATAGCCGCCAATGGCACCGGCGCCGAAAACACAAATCTTCATGACTTCTCGACCAGTCCCAGCTTTTCAGCCATGCCGATGCGTTGCATTTTTCCCGTCGCACCTTTGGGGATCTCATCCATGATGACAACCTTCTTGGGAACCTTGAAATCAGCCATGCGTTCGGCGGCAAAGTTTCGGATCGCGCGCTCATCTGTTTCTTCACCCTCTTTAAGCACAACAGCGGCTGCCACCTCTTCACCAAGCTTGGGATGGGGCAGGGCGAAGGTTACAACTTGCTGGATAGCAGGGTGATCCATGAGCACACCATCAACCTCCAATGGGCTGACTTTCTCTCCGCCACGATTGATGATCTCTTTCAGACGTCCGGTAAGTTCCAGAAAACCATCGGCATCAAAAGATCCACGATCGCCTGTCCGAAACCAGCGCTTCTCACCTGACATGAAGAAACTCTCTTCATTTGCTTTCGGATTGCTTTCATAGCCGGGTGTCACATTGGGGCCAGATATGACGACTTCGCCCATTCCTTCAATCAGGTGGTTTTCAGTCTCATGTGCAATCGCAACTTCCGGTCCTGCTGCGATGCCGACCGCGCCCGGTTTCTGTTTCTCCAAGGGATTGCAGCACATCTGATGCGCAGCTTCCGTCATGCCGTAGGCTTCTATGACTGGCGCGTTGAACGTCTTGTTCAATTCATGCATTACCTGAGCAGGCAGGCTTGCAGAAGATGAGCGCAGAAAGCGCAAGGGCACCGCATCAATCGTTTCTGCGTTTCTACCCGCGCGGCTTAGAATTGCCTGATGCATGGTCGGGACAGCCGTATACCAGCTTGGTGTTGCTTCCTTCATCCAGCTGAAAAAGCGTAGAGCATCAAACCCCGGCGAACACCAGATTGAACCGCCGGCAGCAAAGGTTGCAGAAACCGCTGCCACCAGACCATGAATATGAAATAGGGGCATCACGTTCAGACAGCGGTCATCTGATGTAAGTGATAGGGATTTTGCAATGTTTTGGGCAGAGGCAGCTACGTTGGATTGGAGCAAAGGCACGATTTTTGGACGTGACGTCGTGCCGGATGTGTGAAGGATAAGCGCCACATCATCCGCTGATGGTGCTATCTCAGCAGCAGTTGAGCCAGAAGGAGTGCCATCCTGTGTGAGATTGAATTTGCCTGCTTCCGCGTCTGCATGGACACGCAGTATTTGTAGGCCGAGGCCCTTTCCAGCGGCGAGTGCCGGGCCCTCATAGCCATCTTCAACAACTAACGCCTTTGCTTTCAGGTCTTCCAGATAGAAAGCAAATTCCTCTTCACGGTAATTGGGATTCAGGGGGGCGGTAGTCGCTGCTTGTGCGATGGTAATGAACGCTGAGGCTATATCGGGGCCATTGGGAAGGACGATTGCCACCCGATCGGTGGCTCCGATGCCAAACGCACGCAAGTGTTGTTCAACGGCCTCTGTTTGTGCGCGCAATCCGTCATAGGTGAGCCATTCACGGTCTGGAGCGCCGATGGCAAGGCTGTCGCCATCATGTGCAGCAATAAGCTCACGAATCGTTGTAATCATTCCATAAATCCCTTTTCTCTCACTCCGTCCGCCCAAGCGTGGCGTGTTCTTACATCTAATGCCTGGAGAAGGAAAGAAAAGCAAAAGCCCGCCAACAGGTTTGGCGGGCAAAATTTTCGTGAACGATCAAGCTATTGCGACAAGGCGCGAATGTTGTTTCGGTTTCTCTGCAATTGTTTAAGCGCAGCCTGAACACCTGCACGTTCAGCTCCTATGCGAACTTCTGCCACTTGTGCGAGTAGTTTAGCACGAAGTACCTCCGGACGATCTGGTTCCCCGATTTTTTTGATGGTGCTTTTTGTTCCGGTCAGTGCTCTGGTCAGTTCTCTTTCAGATTCACTCAGGTCTGCCATCATTCGTGAAACTGCTCTGTCAGAAAATCCGCTTTTCCAGATTGTGCCTGAATTTTCTTCAAACAATGCGTCCAGCCGGGCTCCCGCTGCTTCTTCTTCCAATCGGTTTCTTCTTGTGGTCAATGCGCCCAGACGAACACCCACGCTCACCCGTGCGAAACCACCGGCAGTGTCAGAACGCTGGAGATTGCTATTAAATTCATCGTTGTAACGATAGCCAGCACTTACGCTGAGCTCCAATGCGTCGTTGGTTCTAATCTCGCGTTCAATATTTTGAAGATCGTTGGTTGCTTCTACCAATGCACCGTGACGGCTTCTGATATCTCCCGGTGCAATGCCAGGTAGGTCTTGCCGTTGACTGGCTTCTGCTTTCGATTTTTCCATTTCTGCTTTTAACTGCTGAACCTGGCTTGTAATCGTGTTTGAATCTTGCTGGGTCAGGGTGCCTTCGCCAACATGAATTTGAGCAGTCCTTTCGATGTCGGCTAACTTACTCAGACGAGTTCGAATATATGACTGTTTTGCCCAGGCATTGGCAAACCGCGTCGCTTCCACACCTAGTCCGAGTGTTGCCTCAATCTTCTTTGATGCTTCATGCAAACGGCATTTTGCATCGCCGGAAGCGCGGATCAGTTCAGACTTTCTAAAATCCAGCAGGTTCATGCCAACTGAAACCGATCCTGAACCGTCCTCATCACTTGAAGCACTTAGTGTTGGTGACCCTACAATCACTGCTTCAGTGTCAGCAGATTTTCTGAGGTAACGGCATGCAGCGGAACTTGTGTCTACATTCACTCGCGAGAGTGCGCTTGGCTCGATCTTGAACGGCTGAACGGCTTCCACAGAAGGTGTTCTTGCTGTCAGACCAACTTTGTTATCCGTTTCCGGGTCGATCTCGTTCACATGGCTTTCGTGCGCATCGCGAATGAGGTCGGTGATCGTTTTGTCATCCCGCTCGTGTTTAGGATGTTTTTTCAGGCTTTCAAAGAAACTGCGATTGTCAGCTTCGAACCATTCCTTGTTCTCATACGTGGACATTGAGCAGCCTGACAGGACCGCCGCAACGATCGCCGTTTTGAGCAGGCGGGTCAGCCCCTTAGAAAAATAACGGTGGTCTTCCAACATGGATAATCTCTTCTTGTGCTGCCGATTTTTCGGTCAGGTTCGCTTCAACGAACTGCCCACGGATTGGTTTTCCAAAGAATGGATGGGTTGTTACTATTTCGCCGCCGATGCCATCTCCAACCGTGCCCACCTTGGTGCACCAGAAGATTGCAAAAGCACATGTGTACAGAGGTTCACCTGCCTCATAGGAATTGATATTGTCGTAAGGGACAAAAAGCACATTCACAGGTTGTTCCAAAGCGCGGATCATTGGTGTGCTTTCCAGTTCCTTAATGGAATTGGTCAAAACAGAAATACTGTTCTCCAGTGTTGACTTGGCAGCCGTGGCCTCAGTCAGATCCGAATTCGCTGCAGCGCGAATTTGCTGGACCTCGATTACCTGATTGGCGATCGGGATGAATTCTGCTTTCCCGGTAGCGATCACACCATTCGAAGTACCGCCGCTCAGTTGAGCTTTCAGCTGTGTCAGATAGGCCTTCGCCTGTGATCCCAAGCGCTGCTCGTTCTGCTTTCTGGAAATACGTTCGTTGAGATTGACTATATTTTCTTCAATCTCAGACAGATTGAGCATGGACTGCTGGAAATTGCGACGCGTGATGACCCGGCGCTTGAATGCTGAGCGAAGTCTCTCGCGTTCCTTCTGACGACTTGCCTTGCTGCCGTAGCTACCCAAGACACCCTCAAGCGCTTTCAGATCGTCGTCGATCAGTACTTCCTGATCTTTCTGGTTTTCGATTTCCTGGTCCAGTGTAGAGCCAACAATTTGCGCCAATACATCGGCTCGGTCCAGGTCTTTCTGGGCGCGTTCTTCTTTGCCTTGCGCATCAGCCATTTGCTGCAAGACAAGATTTCGTTTGACCTGTAATTCGCCGCGTTCGCGCTCGGCCTTGATTACTGTTTCATGACCGCGTTGCAGTTGCAGCGGTGTCGACCAATCGCCTGCAATCAGGAAATATGCGATCATCACGCCATAGCTGATGAATGCAACAAACAATGCGGCCAGCAGTGTCAGCGCAATGTTTTTGTAGAGCAGTGACAATATGGGTGTCAGGCCGGGAATTACGCGAGCCAGCGCAGACATTGCCTTGAGGTAGACGGGACGCATGTCTTCCTCTTCAACAGTCTCTACGCTGGCTCTTTCCACCTCCCCGTGGATCTCTGGTGTATCAATATCGTGTTCGCGACGGCCAAGATTATCTTCGGGCTGATCCTCGGTTCGGCTGTCTACAACCTCAACTCCGAGAGACTTCGCGATTTCGATCGGATTGTAAGGCGACTGGATCACGTCATCGACGCCCGGAATGGCCAAAATGGTTTCAGCGGACTGAGGTCCGGCAAGAACCGTCAACTTGCCAATGGATTTCACCCGCGCCAAAGCAGGGATCGTCAATGCAAGTGCGCCATCCTCGCGATTATCAACCAAGACATGGTCAAATTCACCGGAGCGCAAGAACTCAAGTGCCTCTGCGCCGGTATCCGCAGCGCAGATTTCTGCAGTGCTGCGCAAGCGCAATAAAGCTGCTGCCAACCCGCGGGCGGCTTGTCCCATAACAAGGATTCTCGCACGCTCAGACGTTTCAACCGGGGTGTTTTCCGTATGCACCAGTTTGATGGTCATGCGGCAACCGCTTTCTTCTTTTTAGCGCCGCGTGTTTCCCAGGATGTGGTTCCCAGTGTAGCAAGTGCCAGCGGGTTCATGGTCAGATAAACAATCGGGAATATGAGAGCCATTGCCATAAACCAGATGCCGCTTGTACGTGCCATCTCGGGTACTTTGTGCTTGTTCAATTCGTAGGCAATGCCGAAACACGATGCGAGAAGTGCATGCAAAATGAACGGGATCATAAAGCCCAGACGAATGAATTCTGCGAGCAAGACCAACGGATAGAACAACAGCAACATGCCCATTGAGAGGTAGTGGATTGCTACGTAAGTGTTGAACTTGTTGATGTTCGGGATCGCCGTGATCAGGTCAATCATGTTTGATCGGCGCCAACGCAATTGTTGTGACAGATAATTTGCGAAAGTCGCTGGTGCTTTGGTGTAGCACTGTGCGTCAAATGTCAGGCGTGTTTTATAACCACGCTCGACGAGTTTGCGGGTGAGATAGCGATCTTCACCATATTTTACTTCATCCCCGAGGAAGCGTCGATCGGCAACATCCTCATCAACTGCCAGTAAAGCTTCTCGTTTGTAGACAGTCAGACAACCCGACAGGCACATGACGTGATTGAATGTATTCTCCACATTCTTGAGGAACATGTATCCTACCCAATACTTCACCGCTTGCATTCTTGTGAGCCAGTTTTCATCCGCATTGGATACAAACACACATCCGCCTACTGCATCTACGCCAGTAGAATGCAAGTGTTTGACCATGTTGCGAAGGGCATCGCGTTCGACGATCACATCTGAATCAACCGACATGACCAGGTCAGTATCAATGGTCAGTACGGCACGTTTGATGCCGAGGCGCTTGCCCATGTTGTGAGGATTGCGGTCAACCCGCATCCAGGGATGGTTTTTTTGCGCGGTAAGGAGATGTTCATACGTATCATCGGTCGATACATCGTCAACGAAGATGACGTTGAGCTTGTCTTTTGGATAATCAAGTTTGGCAAAACTGTCTGCTGTCTTAATAACAGTTGGGCCTTCATTATATACAGGAGTAACGATCGTCACAGAGGGCCATACTTCCGGCTCTGTGCCAAAATCCTCTTTCGTCCGCTTGTCCAACATGCGGAGAATGGATCCGAACAAATATCTGTTCGTAAATATGATCAATACCAAAATGGCAAAAAGCCATTCCAGCGCCGCTAGGCCAATCATGCGTTTCTCTTTCTTTTTATTGCATGACTGATTACGGTTTTGCGTCCCCGTCATCAGCGTCCCTGCAGGCACGATATAAAAGGGGCGCTAAAGTGTGCCTAACAAAACTGGTTACCAAACCATTGATGTGACTCAGGGTAAACAAAACCTTTTTGAAAAGATCAAAATTGACGCGAAAAATTACCTGAAATTTACTGTATCAATTCATCAATTTTTTTAGGGTTGGCACTACAACCGTCTGCAAGGCTGAAAACCAAAATAAAATGCCTATCAATAGCAGGGGTGCAATAGCAATGAATACAGCGATGCCAATCGCGCATACAAATGTGCAAAATGGAAATCTGAAACTCGTCCAATCCGTAGACCTTCCTGACCCGGAAAATGCAGTAGTTGCAGTGCTTGGGCTTGGATATGTTGGTCTGCCTTTGATGGTCGGATTTGCAGATAATGCGAGGACTATCGGATTTGATATCGATGAGAGCCGCATCGCTTCATTGACACGCGGCGATGATCCAACAGAGATGGCAACGCGTGATGAACTTCTCAAAGAAAATATGGAATATTCTTGCGATGTGAATTCATTGCAAGACGCTGATGTAATGGTTGTGTGCGTGCCAACGCCTGTGATGCAGGGCAATCGGCCAGACTATCGTCCGGTGCTTGCTGCTACTCGTACGATTGCTGAAAACATGAAGCGCGGGTGTGTTGTGGTGTTTGAGAGCACTGTCGACCCCGGCACAACAGAAAACAAATGTATTCCAATTCTTGAAGAAGTCTCAGGAATGCAGGAAGGCGTGGATTTTTATGTCGGATATTCTCCAGAGCGTGTTTCACCTGGTGAGAAAATGCGTCGTGTCGGAGATATCGCCAAAATCGTATCGGGTTCATCGCCAGCGGTAACAGATTTTCTAGCCGTGCTTTACAGCCGGGTCGTAAAGGCCGGGCTCTTTAAAGCGGCATCGATCAAGGTTGCTGAGGCAGCTAAAATCCTGGAAAACACACAGCGGGATGTAAACATCGCGTTGATCAATGAGATGATGCAATTGTTTGATTCCATGGACATCAAGGTTACCGACGTTGTCGCGGCTGCGGGTTCAAAGTGGAACTTCCACAAATACTTCCCTGGCCTGGTCGGGGGACATTGTATCTCTGTCGACCCGTTCTTCCTGCTTAATGCCGGTCGTAGCCAGGGTCTTTCCATGGACATGGTTGCTTCTGCTCGTGCCGTAAACGAACGCACGGCACATTATATCTCAGACAAAGTTCATGAGATGCTCGATGATGAAGCGCATGATCTGCAAGGGAAACGTGTTCTCGTTCTCGGCCGCGCATTCAAGGATAATTGCCCTGACATTCGTAACTCAAAATCATTTGCGGTTATGGATAGCCTCTGGGCGCGCGGTGCTGACGTATTCTCTTACGACCCTATCGCTGATGATACCCATTTTGAGGGTGGGCGCGGTGCCAAGGTGATCGATGATATTGAAGCGGAAGGTCCATATGATGCAGTGGTTGTGACAGCCAAGCATGATTGCTTTGTTGAAGAAATTGATCTGATCAGACTGGCGTCGGTTCTGCAGCGTGGCGCACCGGTGGTTGATCTGCGTGGCCTGTTTGACGAGTCACTGGCAAAGCTCCAGTTCAAATACTGGACGCCATAAGGTTGCATTGTACTTTAAAAATTGAAGAGCCGGGCTTTGATAGCCCGGCTTTTTTCTTTACTCAGCCGGCTCCGCTGATTTTTTGGTCGTTTTACCCTTTGCATTTGCAGGCTTCAGAAACTGCGTCATCAGATCGGCTTTGCTGTCTTCTACCTTCTTCACAGAGGCTTCCTTAACCGGGCCAAATCCGCGGATTTCGTTTGGCAATCGGGCCAGCGCATTTGCAAAGGGCCTGTTCTCCTCGGTGAGTTTTGGCAAAACTTCGCTGATCATGGATTTATAGTCTTTGATCAGCTGACGTTCCATTTTCCGCTCTTTTGTGTAGCCGAAAATGTCGAACGTGCCGCCACGCAAGCCTTTTAACTTCGCGAGTTGTTTGAAGGCTTTCATCATCCAGGGGCCGAATGCGCGTTTTCTGGGACGACCGTTTGGTTTCTTGCCAAACCCGAGAATAGGGGGAGCAAGGTGGTGCTTCATCGTGAAACTGCCCTCAAACGTATCTGCGATCTGCTTTTCGAATTCACCGTTGGTGAAAAGCCGGGCTACTTCATATTCATCCTTGTAGGACATCAGTTTAAAGAGATTGCGGGCAACCGCATTTGTCAAATCCCGCTTTTTGCCCAGCGCGTCCTCTGCGGTTTCGACTTTGCTTACGAAATCACGATAGGTCTTAGCGTAATCCGCATCCTGATACTCGGTCAGAAAAGCCGTGCGCTTGTTGATGATTTCTTCAAGCGTATCTGGCTCTTCCGCAACAGATTGCGATTCTTTCAAGAGCCGGGAGGCTTCATCAGGCTCTGCAGCAAATTTGCGCCCCCATGCAAAGGCAAGTTTGTTTGCTTTGACAGCAACCGCGTTCAACTCGATTGCCCGTTCAATGGCTTCCGGTGAGATAGGCAGCAAGCCTGCCTGTGCAGCATAGCCAACCATCATGATGTTGGTGGCAATCGCATCACCGCACACCGTCTCAGCAAGCTTGGTGAAGTCGACTTGATCCGTCTCGGATTTGACGTGTTCCTTGATGGTATCGACAACTCCAACTTCTCTGAAATCGAAATCACGATCGAAAATGAAGTTGGACACCGGGCTCAAATGCGTATTGAGCACAGCGTGTGTGTTTTCCGGGCTAAACAGCGCGATTGAACTTTGCGCTGCTGCCACGACTGTGTCCGCTGCAAGCAGCAGGTCAGCTTCGCCGGTCACGATCTGGGGTGCCGTTACAAGCTTTGGATCTTTGGCAAGGCGGACATGGCTCAATACTGCGCCACCTTTCTGGGCAAGCCCTGCGACATCCAGCATGAGTGCAGCTTTGCCTTCCAGATGTGCGGCCATGCCGAGGATAGCGCCAATGGTCAGGACGCCGGTCCCACCAACGCCAGTAATCGCCACATTGTATATATCATCCAGTGGCCTCACTTCGGGAGAGGGCAGGTCAGTCGCATCCAGTTCAGGAAGTGCTGGCTTTTTGAGCTGGCCACCTTCAATCGTCACAAACGATGGACAGAAGCCTTCAACACAGGAAAAATCCTTGTTGCATGAGGATTGATTGATCTTGCGCTTGCGGCCCCATTCAGTTTCCAATGGTTCAATCGAAATACAATTGGATTGAACAGAACAGTCGCCACATCCCTCGCAAACGAGAGGGTTGATGAAAGCGCGTTTATCCGGGTCCTTTGCAAGACCGCGCTTCCGCCTGCGGCGAAGCTCGGCCGCGCACGTCTGATCATAAATGATTGCGGTACAGCCTTTGACGGTACGCAGGTGTTTTTGAACTTCTTCAATATGATCGCGGTGGCGAATTTCCACGCCTTGGGCAAATTCTGATTTGAAATAGCGTTGCGGTTCATCGGAGACGAGGTAAATTTCCTTTACGCCTTCCGCCTTTAGTTGCTTCGAAATCGTAGGTGGATCAAGCGGGCCATCGTGATTTTGCCCGCCGGTCATGGCGACCGCGTCGTTGAAGAGGATTTTATAAGTAATGTTGGCGCCGGATGCGACAGCCTGACGGATCGCCATATATCCAGAGTGGAAATAGGTGCCATCGCCGAGATTGGCAAACACATGTTTCTCATCTGTGAAATGAGAGAGGCCGGTCCAACTGATGCCTTCACCACCCATATGGGAGAATGTTTCTGTATTACGACCCATCCAGACTGACATGAAGTGGCATCCAATGCCTGCCATTGCACGGCTGCCGTCTGGTACTTTGGTTGATGTATTATGGGGGCAGCCGGAACAGAAATGGGCCGTTCTGGTAACTGGCGCTTCGTGTTTCTTCCGAATGCCTGCGCGTTCTTCATAATATGCAAGTTTTTGTTTGATCCGGTTTGCAAGTCCGCCTGGAAGATCAAATGTCAGCAGTCTGTTGGATATTGCGCGAACCGCAACTCCCGCTGTCATCTCTTCGTTCAGTTTCAGAATGTGATTGTCTTCATGATCAAATTTTCCGACGATGCGAGGACGAACATCGGCACGCCAATTAAAGAGTTGCTGCTTGATTTGATGCTCGATGATCTCTCGCCGTTCTTCGATTACCAGAACTTCTTCCAGACCTTCAGAGAATTTTCGAATGCCTTCAGGCTCCAATGGCCAGGGCATGCGAACCTTGTAAAGGCGAAGACCTATGTCGTCCGCGGTTTTTTCATCTATTCCAAGTTGACGAAGTGCCTCACGGACATTTTCAAATGCCTTGCCTGATGCGACAATCCCAAAACGCGGCTTTTTGCTGTCATAGATCATCTGATCAATGTTGTTGGCGCGGGCAAAGGCGAGGGCCGCGTAGCCTTTGTGTTCCTGTAACCGCTCATCCTGATCGAGTATTCCATCTGGCCAACGCAGGTTTAACCCACCCTCCGGCATCTCATAATCGGTTGGCAAAACGAACTGGCGGTGCTCTCCTGCAAGGTCAACAACGCCGGTTGTTTCTATCGTGTCTGATATGACCTTGTACCCGACCCAGGCGCCGGAATAGCGGGACATCGCAATTCCAAGGAGACCAAGCTCTACAAACTCATGAACACTTGTGGGAAACAGCATCGGCATGATCGCGGCCATGAATGCGTGGTCTGACTGATGGGCAACAGTAGAGGATTTGGCGGTGTGGTCGTCGCCCGCAAAAGCAAGCACGCCACCGTTTTTATGCGTGCCGGCAGAGGTTGCGTGTTTGAATACATCACCGCTTCTGTCTACCCCCGGTCCCTTGCCATACCAAAATCCGACGACACCATCCTTGTTTGCGCCGGGAGTGGTGTCCAGTTGCTGAGATCCCCAGACAGCTGTTGCAGCAAGGTCTTCATTAACACCCGGTTGGAAAACCACCCCTTCCTTGTCGAGATGCTTTTTCGCTTGCGTAAGCGCAAAGTCATAGGCGCCAATCGGTGAGCCGCGGTATCCTGAAATAAATGCGCCGGTGTTCAGACCTGCAGCCCTATCCCGTCTCATTTGAACCAATGGCAAGCGGACCAGTGCCTGTGTGCCATTCATGAAGACCTTGCCTTCGGTAGCAGTATATTTGTCTTCTAAAGTGATCGATTTTGACAATAGATTAACGGTTGGATTGGTCTCTCCCATGGGGCCTCCGGAGGAATCTCATTGCAGGTATAATGACTGATATTGGGGAAATTTGTAGCCCAATTATTCAAGAATCATCGTGAATGCGTGCAATAAAATCGAGGTTTAGATTGAATAATTAGGATGAAAACTCTCAGAGAGGCAATTCAGTGGTGTTCTTGACCTCGTTCAGCGCAAAATGTGAATTCATTGTGCCCACGTGCGGCAGTTTCAAGAGTTTTCCCTTTACGGTTTTCTCATATTCGCGGACCGAACTGACGACCACCCTCAACAGATAATCGAATTCACCACTCATTGTATAACACTGCAGAATTTCGGGAACTGTGGCTGTCGCGTTTTCAAACGCATCGAGAACGTCAGCAGAGTGGGTATCCAATTTTACAAAAACGAATATGGACACATCCAGGCGAACTTTCTCAGCATCCAGCAGGCTGCGATTGCCCAGAATAATGCCCGCTTCCTGCATTTTCTTGATCCGCCGCCAACAGGGCGTATGGCTCAATCCGACATGTTCTCCAAGATCGCTGATTGCGATGTCAGAATCTTGCTGCAAGAGCCGCAGGATTTTCAAATCAAGGTCGTCCAGTTTCACGGATGATGTCTCGTCTTTGTTCGAATTCTTAGGATGAATGTCCAACATTGAGATGCAATTTGCAAATATCTTGCTTCAAGTTGCAAAACACAGGCGCCAGAGAACAACTACGGTTTGATCGATTTGAGATCAGAGCTCGAACCTCTTTTCTTTCTCTTCCGTTGTCGTTATGTGTTCACTCGAATTTCTCTCGGAATACTAAATCATGGCCCAATATCTGGTTGCTGCCTTTTATAAATTCGTTTCTCTTCCGGACTTTGAACAGAAGAAGTCGTTGATTGAAACCGTGGCGATTGAAAACTCCGTCATGGGCACCATTCTTTTGGCGAGCGAAGGCATAAATGGAACGGTTTCTGGCCCTGAAGACGGTTTGCGTGCTTTGTTGACTTTCATTCGCGAAGACCCGCGCCTTTCAGATTTGGAGCATAAAGAAAGCTGGGCTGATGAAAATCCGTTTTACCGGATGAAGGTTCGCCTGAAGAAAGAGATCGTAACGCTGGGCGTTGAGGGTGTAAGCCCCACCAAAACGGTCGGCGATTACATACCTGCCGAAAAATGGAACGATTTTATCAGCGATCCCAATGTGACCGTAATTGATACGCGTAATGATTATGAAGTCGCGATTGGCACGTTCAAAAATGCAGTAAATCCGGAAACGAACAGTTTTCGGGAATTCCCGGATTGGTTGGATGCACAATCCGATCTTGCCAAGGATGCGAAGATAGCCATGTTCTGCACCGGCGGCATACGATGCGAAAAATCAACCTCCCTGCTCAAGGAACGCGGGTTTGAGAATGTCTATCATCTCGATGGTGGCATCCTTAAATATCTTGAAAATGTGCCGGAGCAAGAGAGCCTGTGGGAAGGGGAATGTTTCGTCTTCGATCAACGTGTCAGCGTTGGGCATGGTCTCAAGCAAGGGCCATATGATTTGTGTCACGCTTGTCGTTATCCGATTACTGATGAAGACAAGATGTCAGAAACCTATGCGCCGGGTATTTCCTGCCCTCATTGTCACGACACCATGAGCGACGCGCAGCGCGCACGCTTTTCAGAAAGACAGCATCAAATTGAGTTGGCAAAAGCGCGAGGAGAAACGCATATTGCCGCTGACCAATCTGCGCAAAAGGAAAAAAAGCGCCTCGAAAAGGAAGAGCATTCGAGGCGCTCAAATCAGAAACAATAGTGTTTTTACGGGAGTTGGAGCTTTAGTGCCTGCTTCTCTCTGTTGCTTGGTTTGAAAGCGCATCCAGCATTTCATCATGCAGCATCAGAAGCTTGTTTACAGCGTCGAGTTCTGAACCGAGGCTCTCTTTTTCCCGACGCGTTACGTCCAGATCATCCTTTAGAGACTGCGCTGTCTCTTCAAGTTCTGTGATCCGGCTCAAATGCTGGCCCTGATATTCCAGACTTTTAACGTTGAGGCGCTCGTATTTCGATTTAAGTTCCGAAAATGCACCGCGCTCCATTTCAGATTCTTGCGAAATGAGTGAGATTTTCTCACTGCTTTCAGCCAGTCTTGTTTCTTTTTCAACAAGGCTTTCCTGCATGGTCATGATTGTTTCGCTTGCATCTCCAAGGCGAGATTTCATCTCCCGGTTTTCTCTGGTAAGTCCGGAATTAGCTTCAAGCAACGCCGCGACTTCTCCTCGAGCCTCTTTCAGATGTTGATTGGCGCGATCATTTTTCTCTCGCAGATCAGCAATCGTGGATTTGGCATCCGCGAAGTTTTCCGACATGGATTCCTGCAAAGCCTCCAACACACTCAATTGGCGCGTTTGTTTTTCCAGGGTGGCTTCCTGATCACGATTTGATACGCGCAGGCTCTTCAATTCAATTTGAGCTTCCCGCAATTCCTTGCGGGCAAGTTCAGCGTTGATAAATTCTTTTTCGAGGCTACTGATGAAAGCCAGCAGGCCACCGGATGTATCCAGCATGTCTTGCAGCACGGTAGTCTGGCTCCGAAAGCGGCTTACCAGCGATTGGCATTCTTCACGGTTTTCCCTGAATGCCTTTTGCTCATTCACCTCCTGTGTGTAAGGTGCATATTCTTCAATGACCGTTTCACATTGTTGAGTGGTCGCGGTCATGGCTTCCATAATGTCAGCCTCGAGCTGCGGAGCAACTGATAATTCTATTGCAAGATCTGTTTCCAGTTGACGCGCCATGAGGTGTTCCAGGCGCGCAGCTTTGATGCGTGAACGAACGGCTTCCACCTGGTTTTCGGATTTTGGAACAGAATGCGGATCATTGTTGGCAACAACAGGATCGCCATTGAAGTCTTCAGTCTGGACAGTCGTGTCAAAAGCCCGCTTTTGTAACGCCGCACTAGCTGTCATTATATCCCCCGTTGATTCATATCTTCTGATATCAGGTCTCGCCGCCCCAACCTGCGAATCAGTTTGCTGTTTGAAGATATGACAACTAGAATCTCAACACAAATTTCGGTGACAACTATATTTTTGATTGTGTTAGGAAATTATTAACCATGTCCGAAACCGAATCTCCGGTCCTATATTCGTTTCGCCGATGCCCTTATGCGATGAGAGCACGTCTTGGATTGCTGTCCAGTGGCCAGCAGTTCGAGCTTCGTGAAGTGGTCTTGAGGGACAAGCCTGCAGAAATGGTTGTAGCCAGCCCAAAGGCCACAGTTCCCGTTCTGGTGCTTTCAGACGGCACTGTCATCGATGAGAGTTTTGATGTGATGAAATGGGCCTTGGGAAAGAATGATCCCGAAGGTTTGCTCGACTATTCGGATGAAAAACTGGACTTGATGTTTGAATTGGTCGAGCAAAGCGACGGGCCTTTCAAATCTGCGCTGGATCGCTACAAGTATCCGAACCGATATGAGGATGTTTCGCGAAACCAGCAACGCGAGCTTGGCGCTGAGTTCATTCGTCAGCTCGACGCCTTGCTCGATGGTCAAGATCATCTTTTTGGAGCACGTTTCTCGTTTGCTGATGCGGCCATCCTTCCATTTGTCCGTCAGTTTGCGCATGTCGACCGTGACTGGTTCTGGGAAGAGGATTGGAAGAATGTAATCTGGTGGTTGGAAGTATTTCTCGAGAGCGACCGTTTCAAGGCAATCATGCACAAATATCCGCAATGGCAAAGCGGAGAGGCAGGTATTGCTTTTGGCGCCTGATTCCATTTGCGATCCACTCAACTTGTTGTGTCTTTATGTTACGCAGCGTGGTTGTGAAAATCTGTATGGTGAAGCGGATCGAATTTGTTGAACAACTAAGGAAGAAGTTATGAACCTTACTCGTCGCCAATTTGCAGGCCTGTCATTGGCCGTCGCTTCAACGTCATTATTAGGTGCTGCGCCTGCAATCGCAGGAGAGAAAGCGCGCAAGGGCACACTGTCCGGGCGCAAAGGCTATGAAGCCGGTGGTACCATCAAGGTTAAAAAAGAGGCTGGGAAGACCACTGTGGTTCTGGCAGAAGACTATTTCTTTGATCCAACCAACAAGAACCCGCCGGACATCAAGATCGGTTTTGGCAATGGCGAGGTATATGCCAAAGGGTCCAAAATTCACGACAAGCTGACAGTGAAAAAGGGTGCTGCATCTTTTGAGGTTCCTGCCAATATCGATACCGACCAATACAACGAGCTGTATGTGTATTGCGAAAAGTTTTCCGTTATCCTGGCTGTTGCCCCATTAAAGTAATGAGCGAGAAATTTTGTTCCTCAGGAGCCGCCGGATTCCGGCGGCTTTTTTGTTGCAGTTTGAAACTTCGAAGCAGTAAGTATTGAGCACATGTGAATTGGTGCTTGTGAAGCAACGAACCGGGGTGAAACCAAATTGTACAGTCAGGATTCTTTTTTTGGTTTAACCGTTCCGGGCCAAATCGGTCTTGTGATCCTGAGTAGCGTGCTGTTTGCTCTGATGCTCTTTCTGGCAAGGCGCGTGCTCACCAGACAAAAGACAATCGTCAAAATCCTTGGCGCGCTCTTGCTGTTCTGGCTATTTGTCTGGTGCTCGCCACAAATCTACTACCAGTACTATCATCTCCTGTTTGAGGGCCTGCCTTATCAGTGGGTGATCTGGCCACCAGCATCACCGTTGGATGCGCTCCGTATGCTGGTATTTCAAGGACCGCAAAACCTGTCTGCCCACAGTCAGGGCATTCTTGGGTGGTGTTTGTTGATCGTACCGTTTCTCCAAAACAGAAAAACCTAAATTCAGACGCATGCTCCAAGTGTTTCGCCGATTTCCGCATTCACTACACAATCGGCAAAACGATCCAATTCAGTTGGATCTCGATTGAGGATGGCAAACTTGGCTCCATTTCGTTTTGCATGAAGCGGGATCACCGCAGCTGGTTGAACGACCAGCGATGTGCCAATCGCAATGAAGAGATCAGCGGTTTCTGCAATCTCAAATGCGCGGTTTGTTTTGTCTGTAGGCATGCTTTCACCGAACATGACTATATCGGCTTTTATCAAGCCGCCGCATGAAGAGCATTTCGGACTTTCTTGAGTCTTTTCAAAGAGATCGCGACAGAGCTGCATATCATGATTCAATCCGCAGGATATGCATGATGTTGTGGTGGCGTTACCGTGAATCTCAATAATCTTGTCATCTGGTGCGCCACCACGTTGATGCAGGCCGTCTACATTCTGTGTGATCAGGCACTGTGCTTTTCCACTATTCAGCCATTCACCGATTTTACGATGACCAATATTTGGCTCCACCGAACCGATCTGGTCTTTCATGTAGAAGCGTCGGTGCCAATCTTCGATCCGGGCATCTTCGCTTTCAACATATTCTCCATATTGGACAATGCGGAATTTTTCCCACAAGCCGCCAGGAGATCGAAAGTCCGGCACACCAGACTCTGTTGAGATGCCTGCTCCGGTGAGGATGACCATATTGGAGGCTTGGTCAACGAGCGATTTGAAATGATCGAGTGTGTCCGGTTGAACCATTAGCCCGGGGACAGTCCGCGTAGCTTTTCAGATCTGCGGCGCAACAGTTCTACTGTCGTAAGGAGCATGATCGACATCAGAACCAGAATGGTTGCAACCGCCAGAATGGTCGGGCTGATTTGCTCACGCAGGCCTGAGAACATCTGACGAGGAATGGTTCGCTGGTCGACATCCGCCATGAAGATGACCGCAACCACTTCATCGAGCGATGTGATGAACGCGAAGAGAGCACCGGAAATCATACCCGGCAAAATGAGCGGCATGATCACCTTGAAGAAAGTGGTAAAACCGTTCGCACCCATGCTTTGTGAAGCGCGGATAAGCGATCTGTCAAAGCCGGAAAGTGTCGCGGTTACGGTGATGATGACGAAGGGTACGCCGAGCGTCGTGTGCGCCAGAACCAGCCCCAGATACGTTTTCGCCAAGCCGTCAGGATAGCCGGGTATGACACCCTGCATGGTGCCGCCATAGAAAAAGAACATGCCTGTCGCGGTGATTACTAGAGGCACAATCATCGGAGAAATAAGCAGGCTGGTGATCGCAGAACGGTAAGGCATTTCCGGGCGTGACAGGCCGAGGGCGGCGAGTGTTCCGAGAAATGTCGCCAGTGCGGTTGAAGCAATCGCGAGGAAGAAGGAGTTGCGGAACGCGCGGATCCATGTTGCGTTGTTCCACATGTCTGTCCACCATCCTTCAACGGCGTCAGGTGCTGTCATGCCGAAGCGGAAGATGTCCGCGTACCACCGGAAGGAATACGCCTCTGGATCAAGACGCATCATGCCTTCGGTGAATGAGAAATACGGTTCTGCGTTAAACGATAGCGGGATGATGATCAGGATTGGCAGGATCAGAAACAGAAAGATGATCGTGCAAGTCGCGAGATAGGCATATTGCCAGATTTTCTCTCCTTGCGATGCGTAGGGTGGCAGAGGTGTCATGCAGAAAAGCGGAATGCCAAACAGCAGGAAGAAACCGAAGGTGCCGCCAATAGACCGCGTGAACATCAAGAACAATACTGTCGCGGCAAGAAGCGCGTAGAAGCCGGGAGTTTTGATGCGTTGAGAAATTGGCATATCTACCTCACCCGAACTTCAGATTATCGACGCCGACCAGCTTGTTGTAGATCCAGTAAAGGACCAACACGACCACAAGCAAAATGGTTCCGAGCGCAGCACCCAGTGACCAGTTCAGCGTTCTTTGGATATGGTTGGCAATCAGGTTTGAGATCAGCAGGCCATCATTACCACCAACAAGGGCAGGGGTGATGTAGTAACCGATCGCCAGAATGAAAACGAGCAGTACGCCAGCTGCAATGCCTGGGATGGTTTGCGGGAAATATACACGGCGGAACGCAAGGAAGTTTGAGGCGCCCATGGATTTTGCTGCTCGCATATAGCTCGGTGGAATTGTCTTCATCACCGAGTAAAGCGGCAGGATCATAAAGGGCAGAAGGATGTGCACCATTGAGATGACTGTTCCGGTGGCATTGTAGATCATCTGAATACGGTGTTCATCACCAATGAACCCCAGATAAACAAAGACATTGTTGAGAATGCCTTCTTTCTGCAGCATTGCGATCCATGCGGATGTTCTGACCAACAAAGATGTCCAGAAAGGCAGGAGCACAAGGATCATCAAGAGGTTTGAGGTTCGCAGCGGTAAGGTTGAGAGCAGATAAGCAACCGGATAGGCAATGATGAAGCAGAGGAATGTTATGAGGGCCGACAGCCAGATGGTCTTCCAAAGGATCGGCAGATAAATCCGATAAAGTTCGTCTGCCCGAACGATGCTCTCATTTTCATCGTATTTACGATCGGTGGCAGCCAAATAGAAGGAAAGTGTATAGTCGCGCGTCACCCGTTTAAGCGTGACCCAGACATTTTTGTTTTCCCACTTTTTGTCAATCTTGATCAACGCATCAAGATAGGGGCCTTCAGTGATTTTTCCGGCACGGCGAGCCGTTTTGGTGAAAAGACTCCGGGAGCCTGGAATTTCATAGTTCACGCGGGTCGCCAGGTTGCCAACAGTTTTGCCGACCTCGCGATTTTTCCTGGCGGTTGCCAAATCTTCGACAAATATCTTTATGATGTCATCTGAAGGGTAGTCTTCTCCATCCCACTTCTGAATGGCTTCTGCGAAATTGGGCGCTACGTTAGAACCGGTCGGGTTATGGAGTGAGCGAAAGAGCATATCGCCAATTGGCAATACGAAAGAAACGATAATAAACAATACAAGCGGCATGGTGAGCAGCAGCGCACGAAACTTCATGCGGCGCGTCGTCTTTGCCAGCTGTTGTTTTAATGGCGTGCCATCATAGGCGACAAGAACATCACTGCTTTGTGCGGCGTCTGTCATGGCTTACGCATTTCCCCTGTGTTTCTGACTCTGCTGGTCAGTTTTATTCCTTAAGGAAGTGGTTCGGGCAGAAAACCGCCCGAACCCAATTCTTTCAAAAAGAATTAGTTAGCCAACCAAGCGTTGAAACGCTCTGTTAGCTGGTCTGCATTGTCAGCCCAGAACTCGAAGTTGTTCTGAACAGCATTTGTCAGGTTGTTTGGAGCTGTTGGCATTTGAGGACCCATGTCGATGTCCTGATTATGGTATTTGCCAACCAATGGTGCGGATGACTTGCGTGCTGGGCCATATGAAATCCATGAAGCCTGTGCAGCAAGCTGCTCAGTAGCTGTAGAGAATTTCAGGAAGTCCATCGCTGTTTCTTTGTTCTTAGCGCCTTTTGGAATAACCCAAAGGTCAAGGTCCCAAACCTGGCCATCCCAAACGATTTCGAATGGCTTGCCTTCGCCTGCAACCGCGTTGAAGATACGGCCATTGTAAGCAGTTGTCATTGCAACTTCACCGTCAGCCAAAAGCTGTGGAGGCTGAGCGCCTGCTTCCCACCAGACAACATCGTCTTTGATCGTGTCCAGTTTAGCAAAAGCTCGGTCGACACCTTCAGGTGTTTCCAGCACTGAATATACGTCTTTCGCAGCAACGCCGTCAGCCATTAGAGCGAACTCAAGGTTTACTTTTGCACCTTTGCGCAGCCCGCGCTTGCCTGGGAATTTTGCAGTATCAAAGAAGTCTGCCATGGTTTTTGGGCCATCAGCGATCTTTGATGAGTCATAAGCAAAGATGGTTGACCATACGATGTTGGCAACAGCGCAGTCATACAGTGTGCCTTCGATGAAGTCTTCTGTAGCTGGTGTTCCATCAGCGCCTGCTGGCAGAGCTGAATGGTCAATTGTTTCCAGCAACCCTTCGTCACATGCGCGGATAGCGTCTGACAGTTCAACATCAACGATGTCCCATGTTACGTTTCCGGCTTCAACCTGAGCTTTGATCTCAGCAATGCCACCATTGTAATCTTCAGAATTGATTTTTACGCCGGTCTTCTCAATGAATGGCTTGTGGTAAGCTTCAACCTGAGACTTGGTATAAGCACCACCCCAAGATACAACAGTAAGTTCACCCGCTGCATTTGCAGCAGAAGTGGACATCACCATTGCAAGACCAATTGCAGAACCTGCAAGAAGTTTAGTGAGTTTCATGTTTCTCTCCCTTTACGGTTTTGTGTTTTGCTTCCGCAAAACGGTTTTAATTGCGCCCCGACCTCCTCCGAGTCGTTGTGCAAATTCCTTATGCTACAAGATCCAATGCCTTGCAGTCTTCGCTGGCCCAGCCGATGGTTTTTGTTTCCCCTTCAGCAAGTGGCTTACGATCACTTCTGTTGCGCACTTTGACGATAAATTCGTCATTGCCGGCAACATTCATGCGAACCCGAATATGGTCGCCCAGATAGATCAATTCTTCAATGCGTCCTTCGATCACATTCTTATGGCTCTTGGGTGGATCCAGTTCTACCCGTTCTGGCCGCAAGGACAGCGTGGTTCGATCACCCTTGCCGGATACATTCACTTTTTGAGCTTTTACCATGGAGCCATTGTCGAGCTTCACATCGCAAATATCTTTCGTAACTCTCTCAACCGTTCCGTTCAGCTTGTTGTTCTCGCCTATGAACTGAGCAACGAATGAATTCTGTGGGTCTTCGTAGAGTGCCTGTGGCGATGAAAGCTGTTGGATCACGCCATCTTCAAACACGGCAACGCGGTCAGACATGGTCAGTGCTTCTGTCTGATCATGCGTCACATAAACGACCGTTACGCCGAGATTTTCGTGGATGTGTTTGATCTCGTATTGCATCTGCTCGCGCAATTGTTTGTCGAGCGCGCCAAGCGGTTCGTCCATCAAGACGAGATCGGGTTCAAATACCAGGGCGCGTGCCACCGCGACGCGTTGTTGTTGACCGCCTGACAATTGCGCAGGACGACGTCCGCCCATTTGAGGCAGTTCGACCATTTCCAGAACGCGCTTTACCCTGTCTTCCTGCTCGAATTTCGACATGCCTCTAACCTGAAGTGGGAAAGCTAGGTTTTCAGCCACGGTCATGTGCGGGAAGAGTGCGTAATTCTGGAAAACCATACCAATACCACGCTTGTTTGGTGGTACGGCATTGATTGGACGATTGTTGAGGAAAATCTCACCGTGTGTTGCGGGTTCAAATCCGGCGAGCATCATGAGGCAGGTTGTTTTGCCGGAGCCTGATGGTCCAAGCATGGTTACAAATTCGCCCTTGCGAATGTCCAGGTTCAGGTCTTTAACAACCAGAACTTCCCCATCATAACTTTTTTGAACGTTTTCAAAACGGACGTAGGAATCGTCCGAACCCGCGCTTCTTGTGGACATTTATGGCACTCTACTCCCTATGCAGGCCGCTTTTTAGCGTTTTTTTGTCCTGCATCTTCTCCACGGCCCACTCAACATGTTTGTTCTCAAAACGTCAATGAAAAAGTCTCGTTTTTGCACCATTGGTAAATTTGACGCGGATGGGTGAAAGGTTGAAGCCAATTTTCCTGCGATCCAAAGCGCAGAAGTCACTTTTCCTTTTCGTGAAAAATGAACCCAAGGAAGTTGAGAAGAATTTGAGCTGCAAGAAAAGAAGTGCTGCCAGTTTGGTCATAGTCCGGAGCAACTTCTACCAAGTCCATGCCAATCACATCCCCTTGTTTGGTCAGGCCTTGGAGGAGTTCCAGCACTTCATAGTATAAGAACCCTCCATGGCTTGGCGTTCCTGTTCCGGGTGCGATCGATGGATCGAAGCCATCAATATCTATTGTCACATAATAGCGTTCACCGGCGGGAATACGCCTCAGGACGTTTTCAACGCCCAATTTGCGAAACTGGCGAACCGAGAGAATGTCGGACCCCATGGCACGGGCATCGTCATAACCTTCCTTTGCAGTCGAGGAGACATTGCGAATGCCGATCTGAGACAGGCCAGTGACGTAGTCTTTCTCAGCGGCGCGACGCATTGGATTGCCGTGGCCATGGCGGACACCGTGACGTATATCTACGAAATCGAGATGGGCATCGATTTGCACAAGGTGGAATGGTTGCTGATCATCAAATGCCCGAATGCAGGGAATGTTTATTGAATGGTCACCACCAAGGGTGACGGGCAGGGCGCCAGCAGCGAGTGCCTTGCGCACGCCTAGCTCAATATTTGCATGGCTTTTTTCAGTGTCGGTATGGACAATATCAGCGTCGCCCATATCAACAATTTTCACACTGCCCGGTAGATAGATCGCATCATCTTCATGATCATATGCGCCAGCGTGGCCAAACGAAAAAAGTGTAGATGCTTCGCGAATGCCCCGTGGGCCAAAGCGCGCGCCGGACCGGTATTGAGTGCCAAAATCAAATGGTGCGCCAAGAATTGCCACATCTGCTTTGATCCGGTCCCAGTCCTCGCAAATCGGATTTTTGCCAAAGGTGGCAAACCCTACAAATGGCAGGTTCAACCGACCGTCTTCATATCCGTGATCTGCCATGAGAGCCTCCAAAAAATCAGGCAATAAAAAAGGGCAGCATGTGCGCCACCCTTTTCGAAATCAAGAAATAAATTCTGAAATCGGCTTAGAGAATTGAGCTCAATTTCATGGCGACGCCCATGTCACCATCAACCTTGATTTTGCCCTGCATGAATGCAGCAGTTGGATCAAGGTCGCCAGCTACCAGCGCTTCCAATGTTTCTGCATCGCATGAAACGGTGCAATCTGCATCTGCATTATCGGTTGAAACGGTGGGTGGTGTTGAATTGCCGTCGATGAAAACACAGCCAGCATCGCCACAATCAAACTTTACGGATGCACCGATGCCGCTTCCGCCGGACACTTTAGATGAAATTGCTTCTACAACTGAATCAAGGCTCATGGGAGCTCCTCCAAATAGGTTTCTTCCCGGTAACCGTATACAGAGCTTTGGTCAAAACGCAACCGATTACGTTTACGTAAATGGAAACATTTTTCTATGGTCGCTTCAATTTGGCTTCATCCTTTTTACGAGCAAAATTTACGACTACGCGTCCGACTGGCACACCGAATTTGAAGACCGTTGCAGTGTTCTTTACCGTTCCGTCACGGAGCAAAACCATTTTGTCTTTGAAGCGGACGAGATTATCGCGATTTTCGGCATCCAGAAACAAATCATAGCCGTATCGAGCTGTATTGCCTTTGATCGTAACGCTTGCCACGCCTTTCACATCAGACCGGCGCCCAACATATTTTCCTTCACCGGTCTTGGTAAAAAACCAAATCTTTGTTTCGCGTACGCCATCATCATAGGCAAATTTTTCAACCAGCTTGAGGGTTTGACCGTCCCATATGCCGTTGAGGTCTACCCGAAATGTTCGTTTGACGCCGTTGATGGCAGAGAACTTCCCATATGCAACGGTCTTCCCTTCAAAATAGTCTTCAAACGTAAAGCTCTGTGCGAAGCTGTTTGTGATGTTGAAAACAAATGAGAAGCAAATGAATGCAGCGAGTGTCAATGTGCGGGTTGCGATGGTCATGGTTTCTCCTGTGTTGATGTATTAACGGGAGAACTGATTGCTTTGTTTCATGTTCTGTAGTTTAGAGGCCTTGTCAGTGACAGAAGATTTTCGTCGCTGGCATAAAAAGTCAGTATCTCTAAACCGCTAAATCGCGAACCGGCCTTCCATAATTCGTCAGCCACTTTTTTGTATCTTCGATGGACATGGGCATTCCAATTCCAAACCCTTGCGCATAATCGCAACCAGTGGCTTTCAAACTTGTATATTGCTCGCGGGTTTCGATACCCTCGGCAGTGACTTCCAATCCCATTTTCTGGCTCAATTGAATGATAGTATCAACCACCACTTTGCTGCGGGGTTCATGAAGATTTTCAATCAAACCCTGATCAATTTTCAAACCGGAAAGCTTCAGGTTTGCCAACGTGGACAAGGATGCATATCCGGTACCAAAATCATCAATCTCCACTTTGAAACCTTGTTCCGAAAGGGTGCGAAGGGTCGCATGAGTTGCCTCGTCCGTATTGGCAATCAGGGTCGTTTCCAAAACTTCTACAGTCACATCGGATGGTTTGAGACCGCGTTTTTCAACCTTTGCAAAAAGATCGTACACGAATGTGGCAGACTGCAGCGATGCCCCCGAAGCATTGATAGAGATGCTCGGCACTTCCCAACCATCGTTTCTCAATTTCACAAGTGCGTCCAGCCCCTTGCAAATTGCCTGCTGATCAATTTCCTCGACGATTCCTGTTTCCTGGGCAAGTTCCAGAAATTCTTCAGGCGCCAGAATACCTCTATTGGGATGCTGCCAGCGGGTCAGCACTTCGAGGCCTTGCAGGCTTCCGTCCTTCATACTCACCTTAGGTTGAAAGAACGGAAAGAATTCCTGATCTGCGACGGCATGCTGGAGGTCCTGTCCGAGCGTATGGCGAAACTCAACATCACGTCGCATTTTCTCATGGAAGAAAACAGCACGTCCTCGTCCTGCGTTCTTTGCGGCGTAGAGCGCAATATCTGCATTTGCCATCAGGTCATCGCCATTGTCATTTGCCCCAGAGGCAAAGATGTAACCGATGCTTGCGCCAATACTGCAGGTGTTTCCGTCAATAACCATCGGCTGTTTTACCCGAGTAATAATTGCTTCCGCGATGCGGTGTGCTGCCTGAACGGGATGGCTTTCATCAATGTTGAGGACAATAACAAACTCATCGCCTCCTACGCGTGCTACCAGGTCAGTTTTGCGCACACGTGCCTTCATGTTTTCCGCTGTTTTACGGATAACCTCGTCACCGACCGGATGCCCGAGGGAATCGTTTATTTCCTTGAAACGATCCAAATCAATATGCATCACGCACAGGTGGGTGTTGTTTTCCCTCCGCTCTTTCAGCATTCGAGCCAGTTCTGAGGAGAGTTTCTTTCTGTTGGCCAATCCGGTCAGGTGATCATGATTGGCAGCATGATCCAATTGTTGCGAGAGCGAGGTCAGTTCGCTGTTTTGTTCACTCAGTTGTTTTGCCTTTTCTTCTGCTGTGTCCAACGAGGTTACTACACTGTTGTGCGCTGGCCAGAAAATCAACAGCGCTTCTGCGACTAGAAGTGAAATCGCGAGTACAAGGGCGAAGGTTTGGTAGTCATGCAGTGTTCCAATGCGTGCGTTTGCATCACTGGCGAAGGCTTTAACTGCATCATCCAGTTGGGAAAGTAGAGATGAAAATGCCGCATTTTGAATTTGTAGGACAGAAAAAGAAGTGTTTCCCTGATTACCAATGTTCTCCAAAAAGGCATACACGTTGTCGATGAATTCGCGACTTCTTTTGTCCAGCCCGATATTTGATCCTTCAGCATAAATTTCCGCGACCGTCGGAATGTCTTTTGCAAAAATCAGCAGTTTATCGTGGGCTGTCTCAAACTGGGTAACAGCCTCTCGCAATGATGCGGCAACGAGGGGTTGCTTGGGGGTTTCGGAAAGTATCAAGACGAGACCGGAAATCCGCTGGCTCAACATGCGCTGCCGTCCGCTTAGGTCGATTATCTCAGCATCATTTGCACCAGAGTTGATGATGGTGATGTGAAGTCCATGACCACACAAGAGCATCATGAGCAGCAATAGCAAGCCTACAAGATATCGTCTCCAGAGCTTTTTCGGGTTGGAAATCTGGAACAATTTTCTCATGAAATCGCTCCAGTTTTATTAGTCGTTCGTTCCCTAACTTGGGTTGGATACGCTAGAGAAATAGGCTTAAGAGGGGAGACATTTATCCCGGAAGAAGAATAGAAGCAGATTTGGTTGATGAACATTTTCGGTTTCCATTGATTGACCGAACGTTGCCCACCTGTATCAACGCCCACGACCCGAGGTTAGGATCGCGGTGTTACCAAAGCGTGTAAGTCTAGTTGCAAGATTTAGAGTTGGCGTTTAACCAATCAGGCAGTCGCCATACTCTTCGCGAAGTTCTTTCTTGAGTATCTTGCCCGTCGCTCCAAGAGGCAGGCTTTCAACGAATATCACCTTATCCGGAATTTGCCACTTCGCGATCTTGTCTTCGAAGTAAGAGAGGATGTCTGCCTCGCTTACATTCTGGCCTTCGGCTTTCACTGCAATGATTACCGGGCGCTCATCCCACTTTTCGTGACGTGCAGCAATCGCAGCCGCACCAGACAAGGCCGGATGGGCCACAGCGATGTTCTCCAACTCAACGGTCGAAATCCATTCTCCGCCTGACTTGATAATGTCTTTGGAACGATCCCGGATGATCATGAAACCGTCTTCATCCAATGTTGCAACATCGCCGGTGTGGAACCAGCCGTCTTCCAAAGTGGTGCCTTGTTCTGCAAGGAAGTACTCATCCAACACCCAGGGGCCGCGACAATACAGGTTGCCTTGTGTTTCACCATCATTGGGTAAGCGGTTCATTTCATCGTCGAAGATCGCAAGTTCCATCCCGAATGGCGGGCGCCCCTGTCCCAAACGAATATCCTTTTGCTCTGCTTCATTTAGTTCAAAGTGCTTGTTCTTGAGATGGTTGACGGTGCCAAGCGGTGACATTTCTGTCATGCCCCATGCATGAAGAACCTCTACGCCATAATCGTCGCGGAATTTGTCGATCATTGAGGGTGGGCAAGCAGAGCCGCCAATGACGGTGCGGTTCATATGAGGCAGTTTTGTATTGGAAGCCTCAAGGTACTGGATCAGGCCCGCCCAGATTGTTGGTACCCCCGCGGCAATGGTGACTTTTTCGTCGTTGAACAGTTTGGCGAGGCTCTCACCATCCAGACCCGGGCCGGGCATTACCATTTTCGACCCCGCAAGTGCGGCTGCATATGGTGATCCCCAAGCGTTTACGTGAAACATCGGGACAACTGGCAAAAGACAATCGCGTGCGCTGAACCCCATGACATCGGGTGTGGCGGACATCATGGCGTGCAACAGAGTTGAGCGATGTGAATAGATGACGCCTTTTGGGTTTCCGGTTGTACCGGATGTATAACACAGAGAAGATGCTTCACGTTCGTCAAACTGCGGCCATTCAGCATCTGCGTCACCGCTTGCAATCAAGTCTTCATAGAATGAGAGCCAATCGCGTCCTTTCGCCATCTCTTCGCTTCTGGCTTCCATGAGGACCCAGTGTTCAACACCGGGGCAATTTTCACGAATGCCTTCAACCAGCGGTAGAAAAGTCTGGTCGAAAAATACCGCACGGTCTTCTGCATGGCTGATGATGTAAACCATTTGCTCAGGAAACAGGCGAGGATTCACAGTGTGACAAACCATCCCCATGCCGGAAATGCCATAATATAATTCAAGGTGACGATGGTTGTTCCAGGCCAGCGTACCAATCCGGTCTGAGTGCTTCATCCCCAACTTGATAAGTGCTGATCCAATTTGTTTGGACCGCTTTTGTATTTCTGCATAGTTTGAGCGATGCTGCGAGCCATCGCAATTCACAGAGACAATCTTGGTATCGCCATGATAGCGCGCTGCATGGTCGATGATGTTTGAAATCAGAAGCTCCTGCTCCATCATTTGTCCGCGCATGAGATGTCTCCTCCTAGAAAAACTGGTGTTTTATAGCTAGGGTGTTTGCCTGTGTGAATAAGGAAAATGACTTGAGCGATAAAATAAATCCTGTGCGTGAAACGGACGACGAGGCTATCAACATTGCCAGTAAATTGATTGCAGAAACAAATTATGCTGCGCTTGGTGTATTGGAGACAGGTACAGGTATACCTCTGGTTAGCCGGGTTGCCGCTGCATGGTCTGAGAATACCGGGTTGTTTTTTTGTGCGTCTGATCTTTCAGTGCATTCAAAATGCCTTGTTGAAGACAATAATTGCTCGTTGATGCTTGGTGAGCCGGGGAAGGGAGATGGCCTTGCTTGTGCAAGAATGACGGTTATCGGGAAGACCGGCAGGTTAGAGAATTCTGCCGATCAAAAACAAAATTTGCGAACCGTTTTTCTGGAAACGCATCCAAAGGCCGAATTGTATGTGGACTTTGCTGATTTTGGCTTCTACCCAATTGCGGTGGAGCGGATTTTGTTAAACGGCGGCTTCGGAAAGGCCTATCATCTTAATTCTTCAGAGCTCGCTTTCATTGGTGGTTGAAAAGCGATCGGCATTGGAAGATAGTCGCCAAATGAGCGAACAAAACATACCAAAGCGCCCGCTTGAGGGCTATCGAATTCTTGATCTGACCTCAGTTGTTCTGGGCCCGTATTGCACGCAACTTTTGGGTGATCTCGGCGCGGATGTTATCAAGATTGAAAGCCCCGACGGGGATATCATGCGGCATGCGGGACCAATGGTCTCCCCTGGAATGGGCCCAATTTATTTAACGATAAACCGCAACAAGCGCGCAATGACGCTGGACCTGAAACAAGACGGTGCAAAGGCCATCCTTCGCAAACTGATAGAGAATGCCGATGGCATTATTCATAACATTAGGGCAGGCGGTATGCGCCGCCTCGGCTTTGACTATGACAATGTGAAGACGATCAAGCCAGACATTATTTATTGCCATGCGGTGGGTTATGGATCGAAGGGGCATTATGCTGAACGCCAAGCCTATGATGATCTTGTGCAAGCAGCTTCGGGCGCAGCATTCATGATACCGCAACAGGATGGTTCAACGGACCCAAGGTATTTTCCAGGGCTTGTTGCTGACAAGACCACCGGTTTGCACGCGGCTTATGCCATGCTGGCCGCTTTCATGCACCGGGAAAGAACCGGGGAAGGCCAATTTGTCGAAGTGCCAATGATGGAGTGCATGGTCTCTTTCACCATGGCTGAAAATCTCTATGGACACGCCTTTGTACCGCCGCGGGAACCGATTGCTTATACCCGGTCGATCAACCCCAATCGCAAGCCCTACAAAACCAAAGATGGCTATATCGCTATCATGCCTTACTCGAATGCCAACTGGGAAAATTTTCTTGCTCATGGTGGACGTGATGAGCTTATGCTCGACCCCCGATATTCCACCTATGAGGAGCGGACCAAAAACATCACTGATCTTTATAAAGTGTGTGAAGAAGTTGCCCTCCTGAAGACAACGGACGAATGGATGGACGTACTGGCGTCAGAAAATGTACCGTGCATGCGTGTGCACACTCTCAAGAGTGTGCTGGAGGATCCCCAAATCTCTGAGACAGGTTTTCTGGAAGAACGTGAGCATCCCAGTGAGGGACGCTACACAGCAGTGAACAATCCCATCTCATTTTCCGGATCACCGGTAACGATTGATCGGGATCCGCCGCTCTTGGGCGAACACAACAGGGAAATCGCGTTGGAAATCGGATTGTCAGAATCTGAGATAAATCAATACTTTGAAGAGGGCGTTTTTGGATAAATGTTATGATTGTCCCAATGGGATTGGGGCTGTGCCGAAGCACAACCCCTAACGAAAGAGGGGTAAATAGGCTGGGGCACCCCTTACTTCCGCTACGTCACTTATGCATGTTCGATTTGTTTGACGCAATGAAAAAAATACAATCTAAGCGGCATAGCCATCAAGTTTTGCACGGTTTAATTGCTGAAAAGACGGAAAGTTTGTCATGAGTAATGCAATTGCGGGCCATCTGTTGAAAAATTGCCTCGAGGCGCAAGGGGTTGAGCGGGTCTTCTGTGTGCCCGGTGAAAGCTACCTGGCAGTCTTGGATGCATTGTTTGATTCGCCCATTGAGACGGTCGTTGCCCGACATGAGGGCGGTGCGGCTATTATGGCAGAAGCCGATGGCAAGATGACGGGGAGGCCAGGCGTGTGCATGGTGACCCGTGGCCCCGGAGCCACAAACGCTGCCGCGGGTGTTCACATCGCTGCACAGGATTCTACGCCGATAGTTCTGTTTGTGGGGCAGATCGCAAGGGACATGCGCGGCCGCGAAGCATTTCAGGAAATGGACTATCGCGCAGTGTTCGGTTCCGTCGCAAAATGGGTGGAAGAGATTGACAGGCCGGAACGTATTCCCGAGATTATCTCGCACGCTTGGCATGTAGCCATGAGCGGTCGGCCGGGGCCGGTTGTGATCGCACTGCCCGAAGACATGCTTCGTGAAACGGTCGCGGTCTCTCCAGGACCAAGGGTGGAGGTTGCCGAACCAGCGCCAACGTTGGGAGCGCTGGAACATCTGATAACGAGATTGGAAAAAGCCAAGTCACCGATGATTGTGGTGGGTGGTTCCCGCTGGACAAAAGATGCCTGCGATATGCTCAGACAGTTTGCAGAAAAATGGGGGCTGCCGGTCGGAGTGTCCTTCAGACGCCAGCAATTGTTCGATGCCAATCATCCAAACTATGCAGGGGATGTTGGGCTGGGAATAAATCCGGAACTCAAAGATCGTGTGGCAGGGTCTGATTTGTTGATCCTGTTGGGGTGTCGTTTCAGTGAAAATCCAAGCCAGGGGTTTTCCATTCTGGATATGCCGGGCAATGGTAAGGGCTTGGTTCATATTCACCCAGGTCCCGAAGAACTGGGTCGGATTTATGTGCCTGAGATAGCGATTAATGCAACGCCTACTACGTTTCTCAGTTCGATGCTTGAATGGGATGCAAAGGTCAATTTTCAGCCTGAGGCGGATGAAGCTCATGCATCCTATTTGAAATGGACCGATTTGTCACCGGAAGGGGTTGGTGAAGTAACGATGAGCAACACTATTTCCAGGTTGAGAGACGTGTTGCCCGATGATGCAATCTTGTGCAATGGCGCAGGGAATTATGCCATCTGGTTACACCGTTTCTACCGTTATAAATGGGGGACACAACTGGCCCCAACATCCGGGTCAATGGGATATGGGATGCCCGCGGCAATTGCTGCTGCAAAACGCAATCCCAACAAAACAATTGTAGTACTTGCTGGCGATGGCTGTTTTCAGATGACAGGACAGGAGTTTGGTGTGGCCTGCGAGCACGGTCTGAATATCAAGGTCATTGTCTGTGACAATGGAGTTTATGGAACCATAAGAATGCATCAGGAGCGCGACTACCCCGGACGTGTTTCCGGAACGGGCATGCGGAACCCGGATTTCAAGGTCTGGGCGAAAGCATACGGTGCGGAAGCCTATTCAGTTTGGAAAGACGCAGAATTCGAAAACGTTTTGCAACGGGCACTCGAAAAACAAGGTCCTGCACTCATTCATCTTAAACTCGATGCGCGTGATATCGCACCGGGTCGGGTCATCGAAGCATGAGCATCGCAAATGCAGAAGGTGAACTGCCAACGCTGCATTTTCTCTGCGGAAAAGCAGCCTCTGGAAAATCTACCTTAAGCAAAGAACTTGGTGAGCAAGCGAATACGGTTGTGATCTCAGAAGATCATTGGCTCTCTGTTTTGTTTGGCGATCAAATGTCGTCACTCCAAGATTACTTGAGATTTTCGGCGCGACTGAAAGAGATCATGATGCCTCATGTGGTGTCGTTGCTTGAGGCCGGGGTTTCGGTTGTCCTGGATTTTCCAGCAAACACCGTCGAGAGTCGGAGGTGGATGATTGAAATCTTGAAAGGCACTGATGTAACGCACATCATGCATTTTCTGGATGTATCCGACGAAGTTTGCAAAAAACGCGTTCGAGAACGCAACGAGTCTGGTGATCATCCCTTCCGGTTGTCAGAAGAACAATTTGATAAGCTTGCACGGCACTTTTCCCCTCCAACTAAGGAAGAAGGCTTCAATGTAATCCGCTACAAGGAATAAAGGGATCTTTTTCGGAAGGGATAACACATGAGTTCCGTTTTATCCGCTCCAGAGATCGGTATCGGGATAGAACTGTGACCATGCGAACCAGAATGCCTGGTGGCTGCCCAGATCAGTGCCATTGGTGTCGATAGCCTTCACACCGCCCGCATCGAGTTTCAAACGTATGTTCTCGTAGGCGATTTCCTTACCGCTTTGTAATGCAGCTATCGCTTTGCTTCTTTGAAAGGCAATTGGCTTTCCTGATGCTGTAACAATACCGATGATGTCTTCGTGGACCGAAAGTCTTGGGTCTACATTTCCAACCGGAAAAATGGGGCCATTGGCGTCGCGATTGTTGCGGAAATCGAAGTCTCGTCCCAGAGCCAAACTTTCAACCAGGACAGTGGTTTCCGGGTGAGCTTTCTTCCAGGTTCCCCAGTCGGTGGTGATGACACTGGCTTGCTTTAGCTTCACCTTCTTTTCCGCCAATGGACCAGTAACTGCGTGGCCAAGGAATGTGTCGAATACTGAGTAGGTATTCACATCATACATTACTTTGTTCGAACGAATGAGAAGGCCGGAAGTTCTCAGGACAGGCCTGTCTACCCCGTTTGGCACATCGTCAGTGAAGTAGGCCTGCGCCGCGCCGCAAAGTGTGCAATACGGAATACCCAGTTGGCGGCCACCCAAAGTGTCGTTGACCATTTCTCGAACTTCCATGATCCGGCGCGGATAGGCGCGGTACTCGCCGTTGACCTCAATGCCAAAAACAATGTCATCGTCCTTCAGCCATTTTGCCTCTTCAGCGCTGCTGACTTCAGGATTGTCGGCTGCCGGAATACAATTACATGTCTTGTCCGTTGTGTCGTAAGCCCGGTCGTCAATCAGAACACCACCCCATGAGACGAGACGCCAATCAATATCACCTTCAACGAAAATTCTGTCCCAACCGGGCACAATGCTTGTGAAGATTGCGCGTTTCGCCTCGAGATATTTTGGTGGGGCGGGAATGTCCCACGCGATCAGATGGTCGGTGACGACACCCCAACTGTTCTGGGAGGGCAAGTCCTTTCCCAGCAGTTTTGAAGCGGCATTGTTCAGCGCAGTATCCAGTCTTTGCCCGCTTGTGAAGCGAAGAAGATCGCTGATGATCCAAACGATGCGCGGGTCCTTGGACGCGGCGAGTTGCTCAAGGGCAAGCTCCTGATCGCGTCCCCAATTCGAATTCGTCACCGCATCAATAAAGGCGGTTTTGACAGCTGCCTGATGATCAGCTGAGAGATCGCCTTCGGGAATTGAGGGAGGATTTCCGAATTGCTCAATAACGTATGCCGGTAAGGGCTTGCTGGCTTCTGAATGTGCAGTGCCGAACTGAAAAGTAGCAAGTACAGCAAACGTCATGGCCCATAGGAGGTTGCGTATTCTTCCGATTTCAATGGTCATGATGTTTCCCTCCTACATTCTGACGATTTGGTAAGGCGGCGTTTTTTCATCACCTATCCAATATGCTCTCCTGTATATCTTCTGAGGGTGTCTCGTCGCCAATAACTCTTGTGTCAGAAGCCTGTGAATGAACTAGCGAGCGCCAATTTTTCTCTACTTTGAGGGGGTTAGATTTGTTCCATTAAATACCCGGGAATCGTCGCGCTGTAGCCATGCTGCCCGAAGCGTGATCAGGTGCAGTAGAATGCCAAACGGAGGTCCAAGAAACAATGGAACAAGATTTATCGGAAAATCGACTAGACGTTGTGCGCCATACAAGTTCGCTGAAACAGGTGCGACGATCAAGTCGCCGATGCCGATAATGGTCCAAATAACGATTGCCAGGAACCAAATTTTGTTCTGCGTGTACACCAAATATGCGACCAAGGGCGCTAATACACCTGTCAAAACATCTCCCCAGCCAGCGTTAAATGCAAAACCATAGCTGAGCAAATCATGCTGATAGTAGGCATAGATGAAGACTATGCCTGCCACTCGATAGGTGCCTAAAGCGACCAGCATATACAACGGTATCGATTTCAGGATTTCTGAAACTGTATTCGTGAATAGCAGCAGGCTGCCAATTGCCAATGGGATTGCCAGGACGGGAATGAAGCTTGTGAAATTGAGGCCTATTGTCAGCGCGTATCCAATTGCCAACAGTGGCCAGATGATCAATGCAATATTGAAGCGGCTGGAAAACGACCTTTCCCTGTCCGTAAGAGAATTTGCAGAAGCTCTCACCAGCTGGGACAAGCAAATGATCGCAAAAAGGCCGGCGCCGAATACGATCGCCCAGATTACCGGGTATTCTGTAAGTGGAAGCATGTTTTTCTCCTATATATGTATATACATGTTTTTAAGCTTGATATTTGTCTCTCTAGTTGTTCACTTATTCGGATAGACGACCCATGACTGATTTCACAACTTGCCATTCCTCGTCATTCATCCGGGCAAGGCTTTCATCATGTTCCCTTTGCCAATAGCTTTTTGCCTCTCTGAAGAGGGCTGTTCCTGCTTTGGTAATTGACGCGATCTTTTGTCGGCGATCATTCGGGTTTCTGTGAAGTTCTACGAGATCCCGTTTTTCAAGTGGGTTTAACAACCGTGTCAGTGTGGTCTGCTCAAATCCAAGAATTTCTGACATCAGTCCGAGTGGTAAACCTTCTCGTCCTTCGAGGGATTGTAGAATCGTGAACTGACTGGATGTGAGGTTAACGGGTCTAAGGGCTTCCTCATATCGTCTTGAAATAAGCCTTGATGCGCGTCGCATGTTCTGGACGACACATTCAAATTGCCATTGCTTGTTTCGTGTTTCACGTTTCTCCATTCACTTAAAATATGTATATGCATATAAAAGTCAACTTTAAAGGCGACTGACAGTTTCAGTCGCCTTGAAATTATTGTAAATTTTTTACTTGGCAGAAACAGCGAAGCCGGTAATGCCGCCAATTGGCAGGTTGGCCAGTGTTTTTGTCTCGCCTGATTTCAGGTCAACTGAATAAAGACCCGCAGTCTGCTTGCCTTCGACCTGCATGATTGCATATGCATCATCCTTGCCTTCTTTGGCTGAGGTAATGTCAAATCCACCCCATTGAGTAACATCAGCAGGCTTGCCGTCGATTTTGATTTTACCGATGGTTGCCAAAGTGCCTTTGTTGTTTGCAAGACTGATGAGTGAGTCAGTTTCTGCATCTAGTGCGTATTGGAAAGTGCCACTGGCTTTTTTTCCGTTGATTGCATTGGTGTAAGCATTTGCGAATACGGCGGGTGTTTTTCCGGAGTTCTTGTCGCCATCTGCATAGGCAAGGCTTGTGAAGCGTCGAACAGAGTCTGCTTTTTCGTCACCATTACCAAAGCCAGTAGGGAAATAAACGAGGTTATCACCTGCTGATGAAACAGCACGGACAGCGTCGATCTTGTTGTTGAAGTCAAAAGCTACAGCAGCACCGCTTTTGGTCTTTGCGTCCGCTTTGAACTTTGCACCAAGGTCTTTTAGTTCACCCGTGGCAGGATTGATTTTGTAGATTGCGCCGTTTGTGAAGCCGAGCAAGTCGCCAGTAACAGGACGATATGCAATTGCTGAAATGCTTTTTGTAAGGTCAAATGTTTTTATATCGGCAGGCTTTGAAAGGTCTTTCATAACAACGAGGGTTTTCCCCTGACCTGCAAGCGCATAACCTGATTTTGCCGCGGGGCCGGCGAATGCTGATGAGGTAGCTATTGCAAAAGCTGAAACAGTAAGAAGGGGGCGTAGGTACATTAGTTTTACTTTCTCTGGTTGGTTAGGGGAGACCGATTGAAGTGTACGTGCGCGACTTAACGCCGTCTCTTGCACACCCAATCGATACTGAACTAACGCACAAATTTCAGGAAAGTTTCGCCTTTGCAACGAACGCTAAGGTCACAAGCTGTCAACAAAAATTGAGGCTTTTTTGACTGCCGAAGACTGGAATTTTTCCAGTCTCCGAAAATCGATAGTTTTTGGTTTAGGCGACCTCAAAAAGTCCCGCTGCACCCATTCCTCCGCCTATACACATGGTAACAACGACGTGTTTAGCACCCCGGCGCTTACCTTCAATAAGTGCGTGTCCGGTCATGCGTGCACCTGACATTCCGTATGGATGACCAATAGAAATGGCGCCGCCGTTGACATTATATTTCTCAGGATCGATTCCCAATTTGTCACGACAATAGAGACACTGGCTGGCAAACGCCTCGTTAAGCTCCCACAAATCGATATCATCCACAGTAAGGCCATGGGTTTTAAGAAGCTTGGGTATTGCAAACACGGGGCCAATACCCATCTCGTCAGGATCGCAACCTGCTACCGCCATGCCCTTGTAGATGCCAAGCGGGTTCAGTCCACGCTTTGATGCTTCGCTTTCTTCCATCAAAACTGACGCTGAAGCACCATCTGAGAGTTGGGATGCATTTCCTGCTGTGATGTTGGTGCCCACGGAGATTTGCTTACCGCCCTTAAAGACAGGTTGCAGGCTTTGCAAACCTTCCAAGGTTGTGGAAGGACGGTTACCTTCGTCTTTGTCCAGCGTAACTTCGACGTCTGATATTTCCTTGGTTTCCTTGTCCATCACTTTCATGATGGATTTCATCGGAACGATTTCATCTTTGTATTTGCCGGCTTCTTGGGCTGCTGCTGTTCGCATTTGAGATTGGTAGGCGAACTCATCCTGCTGGTCACGGGATATGCCATATCGGTCTGCAACCACTTCAGCGGTTTCAAGCATGGACATGTAAGTCGCTGGAATGTTTTCCATCAACCATGGGTCAACACCGCGATGCAGGTTCATGTTTTCGTTTTGAACAAGCGAGATGGATTCAAGACCTCCACCGACTGTGACTGTCATGCCATCTGAAATGATTTGCTTTGCAGCAGTTGCAATCGCCATGAGGCCTGAAGAACATTGACGGTCGATGGACTGTCCCGCAACAGAGGTTGGCAGGCCTGCGCGAAGAAGTGACTGGCGTGCGATGTTGGTTCCGGTAGAACCTTGTTGAAGGGCTGCACCCATCACCACATCATCGATCTCTGCCTTGTCTACGCCTGCGCGTTCTACAGCACTTGCGATAGCGTGCCCACCAAGCGCTTGAGCTTGGGTGTCATTGAAGGCGCCACGATAGGCTTTGCCGATCGGCGTACGTGCGGTTGATACGATAACTGCTGATCTCATTTAGGTTCTCCTTTGGGGAATAGCTTGTTCTGGCTAACTCCAGCGAACAAGCCCGATTATTGCAGAAGTGGCATAGAAAAATTGCAGGATTAAGAATGCCCAGCGTTTGTCGAGCCAACCCCATGCTGCAAACAGCAGTGCAGAGATTAGCAAAAGCGTAAAGCCGAGGATTTCATTTCCGGTGTTTGAGGCGATCAAAAGCGCATAGGCCATGGCAAGTACTGATCCGGTAGTTTCGAAAACCCGGATCAGTTTTTGATTGCGATGGGCGTTTTCAGCCATGAGTTACTCAGCCTTTTGAACCGCTTTCACAACATGCTCTGTCCCGGAATAGAAAACGTCCGGATTGGACATGTCGGAAATTGCTTCAAAGTTTGCTGCCACGCCATCGGCATTTCTTTGGTCTTCCGGCAGATTTATGCCAGCGCTTTCGCTGATCTGCATGGTTGCGTAAGTGCCAGCACCTGCGAACATGACACAATGGTTTGGCGCTTCTTTTGAAACAAGAAACACAGCGGCAGGCGTCACATATTTTGGATCAAGCTTGCCTAGCATGTCTTCGGTCAGAATGTCCTCCGTCATGCGGGTAGCAGCGGTTGGCGACAGGCAGTTCACCTGAATGTTGTTCTTGGCACCTTCGATGCAGAGCGTATTCATTAGGCCAACAAGCCCCAGCTTTGCAGCGCCATAGTTCGCCTGCCCAAAGTTGCCGTAAATGCCTGAAGTTGATGTGGTCATCAGAATGCGACCGTAATTCTGTTCCTTCATCTGGTTCCATGCTGCACGTGAGCAATTCGCGGAACCATTGAGGTGAACATCGACAACCATGTTCCAGTCGGACATTTCCAGCTTGCCGAAAGACTTGTCCCGAAGAATGCCTGCATTGTTGATGAGCGCATCAACGCGGCCCCATTTGGCAACTGCATCAGCAACCATGGCTTCGCAATCGGCGTACTTGGCGACATTTGCACCATTGGCAATTGCCTCGCCGCCTGCGTCAATAATCTCTTGGGCGACCAACTCAGCCGGTCCCATTGCGCCGCCCGTGCCGTCACGCGCACCGCCAAAATCATTAACAACAACTTTTGCGCCGCGACGTCCAAGTTCCAGCGCGTGAGATTTTCCAAGGCCGTTACCTGCACCGGTTACAATTGCAACCTGGCCTTCAAAAGAAATGGTCATTCGGTTTGTCCTTATCGTACGATTGTAAGCCCCAGCCATTCGGCGATCAGAGCGGGTTTGTCAGAATTTTCGATTTCCACAGTGACTTCATATTTGTTGAGCACTTCCCCGGGCTTGCGCTCAGTGCATTCAACCAGTTTGAAGTGAGCGCGCAATCTTGAGCCGGAAGGCACCGGCATAAGGAAGCGAACTTTATCGAGGCCGTAGTTGATGCCCATCACGGCGCCTTCGATTCCCGGCAGAGTGGTTTCTACAAAATGCGAGAGCAATGAAAGCGACAGAAAGCCGTGGGCAATGGTGCCCCCGAACGGTGTCTGTGTTTTTGCCCGTTCTTCATCGACATGGATAAACTGATGGTCGTGCGTTGCATCGGCAAACAGGTTGATCAGATCTTGATCTACCATTACCCAGTCTGATGTTTTTTCAAGGGTTCCTGCAGCAGCTTTAATGTCTTCAAGTTTCATTTTTTCCATGTTGATCACCTATGCATGCCGAACAGATCGGCTTCCGGATTTACGTGAATGCCACCGTCAAGTGGGATAATGGCGCCCGTTATGTAAGAGCCGCCCTTGCCACAAAGATATAGTGTTGCGCCTGCAATGTCATCGGGAGAACCAATTCTGCCCAATGGTACGCCTTTGCCAACATGTTCAGCCTGCTCATCCGTTGCAGTTGCAAAAGCGGTCATCTTGCTCTGGAAAGGGCCGGGTGCAAAGGCATTGAACGTAATGTTTTTATGTGCCAATTCGCGGGCCATGATCTTTGTTATGTGATGAACCGCTGCCTTGGACGCAGAATACGAGTAGGCACCCTCGCCAAGTGCCGCAGTTCCCATGACTGAGCCGAGATTAATCACTCTGGCCGGGTCCTCCTTTGTCGCCGTTGCCATCATCATCGGCAGGAGTTGTTGGGACAGATAGAAGAGGCCGGTGACGTTGACATCCAGAACCTTTCCCCAGGCTTCATAGGGGAAATCTTTCATAGGTTCGCCCCAGGTAATGCCAGCGTTGTTGATGAGGATGTGCAGCTTGTCGGTGCGTTTCTTCACATCAGCGACCAGCGCATCAATACCCTCTTTAGAACTCACATCGCCTGCAAATCCATCTGCCGATCCGGTTGCATCCAGTGCGTTGAGTTCTGCTGCGACGGCCTCGCATGCATCACCCTTTCGGGAAGCAATCATGACGTGTGCACCAGCATTCACAAGGGCAGTGGCAGCCATTCGACCAATGCCTGTGGCCGCTCCGGTTACCAACGCGGTTTTGCCGCTCATTGAGAAAAGGTCTTCAAGAATTTTCATGCGTTCCTCCCAATCAAGAAATTTGATCTTGCCACAACGTCATACTCAGTAGTATGTTTCCCGTCAACGTGGAATTGTCTCCACACAGTATTTCTGGGAATATCGGTTTGGCTGAGTTGAAGGAAGCAGGGAACGCGCGCGATGCCATCGTTGAGGCAGCGGCAAAATGCTTTATGCATTCAGGTTATTCTGAGACTTCTATAGATGATGTGGCGGATGATCTGGGTGCAACAAAGGGCCGTATCTACCATTATTACCGTTCCAAGGCCGAGTTGTTTTTCGATGTTCACCGGCATGGGATGGCGATCAATCTGAACGCGATTGAACCGATTGCCCGTGGTGAGGGCAGTCCGTACGACCGATTGCAATCCATGTGCAAGGCCCATCTTGCCAATATGCTGGAACACATTGTCTACCAACGGGTCGTGCTTCAGGGCGTTGAGATGCATCTGTCCAGTTCGACGACACCCAAGCAGCGTGAAAAGCTGAAATTGCTCATGAAAGAGCGTGAATTTTACGAAGGCCTGTTTCGCGATGTGCTCCTGGAAGGGCGACAGAATAATACGTTTAGTTTTGAAAATCCGTCTTTTGCATCCAAGGCGGTGTTGGCAATTCTGAATAACCCGGTACTCTGGTACACACCCAGAAAGACCCAGAGTGTACAAGAAAAGAACCAGGTAATTGAAGAGTTTTCGGCATTTGCGATGCAATCCGTAAATGCCAAGCAATGAGGAGATCCCCGTGACTGATGCAATGAATCTTGGAATGACGGAGCGGTTGAAGCCGCTGCATGAAAAAGTAGCCAAAATGATCCAGGAAGATGTGCTTCCGGTTGATGAAGAGTTTTTGGCTGAAGTCAATGTGGGAGATCGCTGGGAATATACACCGCGGCAAACCGAAATACTGGAAGGCTTGAAAGCGAAAGCAAAAAGTCAGGGCCTCTGGAACTTCTGGCTCACCGATTCTGACCGTGGATATGGTCTTACAACGGTTGAATATGCCTATCTCGCAGAAGAAATGGGCAAAGCGCATCTTGGGGCAGAAACCTTCAATTGTAGCGCGCCAGATACTGGCAATATGGAAGTGTTTGAGCGCTACGGGACAGAAACTCATAAGAAAGAGTGGCTTTCCAAACTCTTGGAAGGTGAAATCCGGTCAGCCTATCTAATGACCGAGCCTGATGTAGCGTCCTCTGATGCCACCAACATTTCCATGTCCTGTGTCCGGGACGGTGATGAATATGTCTTGAATGGTGAGAAGTGGTGGTCGTCGGGGGCGGGCGATCCACGCTGCGCTGTGTACATCGTCATGGTTGGAACACCAGATGAAAATCGCCCAAAGCACCAACAGCAGTCACAAATTGTGGTTGATGCCAAAACACCGGGCATCGAAATTCTCCGTGCCATGCAAGTTTATGGCGAAGATGATGCTCCACACGGTCATATGCATATCCGCTTCAAGGATGTTCGTGTCCCAGCTGAAAACCTATTGCTGGGCGAGGGCCGTGGCTTTGAAATCTCGCAAGGGCGTCTAGGGCCGGGTCGTATTCATCACTGCATGCGCGCAATTGGTCAGGCTGAACGTGCACTAGAGTTGATGTGTCAGCGTTCTGTGCGTCGTGAAGCGTTTGGCAAGCCATTGGCAATGTTGGGCGCAAATTTCGACATTATCGCCAATTGCCGCATGGAAATTGAGCAAGCACGTCTTCTCTGCCTGAAAGCTGCATGGATGATGGATCAGGGCGATCCAAGAGCAGCAGCGCCGTGGATTTCGCAAATCAAGGTTGTGGCACCACAGGTTGCTCTAAAGGTTATTGATGAAGCGGTGCAAATGCATGGTGGGCAGGGGGTCTCGCAAGATACGCCGCTTGCACGTGCGTGGACGCATGTTCGGACGTTACGTCTGGCTGATGGTCCGGATGCGGTGCACCGCAGACAGGTCGCTCGTGCTGAACTCAAGCGATACACGCAGGAGAAGGTTTGATGCGTGCAATCCAGTGTGAAGAATTCGGACCGATTGAAAACCTCAAACTGGTTGAAATGGCTGATCCTGAACCGGGCCCAAAAGAGGTTATTATCGAATCCGAGGCGATTGGCGTGAACTTCCCGGATGGCCTGCTGGTGCAGGGTCTTTATCAGGTCAAACCGCCGACACCCTTTGTGCCGGGTATGGAACTTGTCGGCAAGGTTTGTGCGGCAGGCGAAGAATCCGGCTACAAGGTTGGTGACCGTGTTGCGGCAATAACATCTGTCGGGGCCTTTGCTGAAAAGGTCAAGGCACACAAGAATGTTGTCATGCCCGTGCCTACCGATGCAGATGGCGCGGAGCTTACCGCACTCATGTGTGGTTATGGCACTGCTCATCACGCCCTCAAGCAACGCGCTCAATTGAAACCGGGAGAGACTCTCGCAGTGACGGGTGCATCCGGTCTTACCGGTCTTGCTGCCGTTCAGATTGGCAAGGCAATGGGGGCAAAGGTCATTGCCATCGCCTCGACGGAAGAAAAACGCAAGATCTGCGAAGAGAATGGTGCGGATGTCACCATTGGATATGATAATCTGAAGGATGACCTGAAGGCTGCTACAGATGGCAAGGGCGCTGATGTGATTTTCGAGGTTGTCGGTGGCGATGTTTTCCATGCCTGTTCGCGTGCCATCAATTGGGGTGGACGTCTGTTGGTAATCGGCTTTGCCGATGGAGACATTCCACAATTTCCGGTGAACCTAGCTCTCGTCAAAGGCGCAGCGGTGGTCGGTGTGTTCTGGGGCTCATTCGTTCAACGTGAGCCGCGTGTTTATGCAGAAAACATGAAAGAGCTTTTCGGCTGGTACATGGGTGGCGATATCGAGCCACTGGTTGAGAGAACATTTGCGCTGGAAGATACGGTCGCGGCGCTCAAGCACATTCACGACCGTCAAGCAAAAGGAAAGGTGGTGTTGGTGCCATGAGTGAACAAATGAATGCGCTTGTTGCGCTGGGAGATGGTTTTTCGGGAACCGCAGAGGGGCCTGCAATCGAAAGCCTGGACCCGTATCTTGAATTTAAGCAGATTGATGTCCCTGAACCTGGCGATGGCGAAGTGCTGGTCAAGGTTGCAATGGCGAGTATCAACCCGTCAGACCTCCATTTTATCAAGGGCGAGTATGGTATCCCGCGCCGTGCGGGCGTCCCTGCCGGATTTGAAGCAGTGGGCGAGGTAGTTAAAGCGGGCAAAGGCGGCGAAGGTCTCGTCGGAAAACGCGTTTCGTGCTTCGGCTCGTCATCCGGGGTCTGGGCGGACTATGCTGTGGCTGCGGCTGCAACCTGTATCCCGCTGCGCGATGATGTTCGGGATGAAGATGCCGCCGCACTGATGGTCAATCCGCTTACCGCGATTGGTATGTATGAGGAAGCAACCTCTAACGGCAATGATACTTTCATCATGACCGCTGCAGCCAGCCAGCTATGCAAGCTAATTTCCGGTCTGGCAAAAGAAGATGGAAAGCATGCGATCTCGATTGTCAGGCGCGATGAGCAAATCGAACCGCTTAAAGAACTGGGTTCAAGCCATGTTCTGAACTGTACATCAGATGGTTTCCAAAAAGAGCTTGGTGGCATTATCAAGGAACTCAAACCACGTGTCATGCTGGATGCGGTTGCGGACCAGATGTCTTCATCCATTTTTACTGCAATGCCAAACAAGGCACGTTGGATGATCTATGGTAAGCTGTCGACACAAATGCCGATGATCGAGCAACCCGGCCAGTTCATCTTTATGGGTAAGCGGATCGAAGGGTTTTGGCTTACGCAATGGATGAAGGACAAGCCGCCCCAAGAACAGATTGCTGCTGCGATGCGTGTACAGGAACTGTTTGCTTCGGGTAAATGGAAAACAGATGTTGCGGCAGTTATTCCGATTTCTGAAGCGCATGCAAAAGTACCAGAAGCGCTTTCTGGCATGAATACCGGCAAGGTGATGCTCGTTCCCTAGGGCAGGTCAAAGACGCTGGTGACTGTTTCGCCAGCGTCAAATTGAGACATCCATTTGTCTTCCGACTGAAGCTTCTCCTGTGCTTGCGGGAGAAGCTTTTTTGCAAGTTCTGGCGTCAATCGTGCCAGTCCGTCATCATCTCCGATGATCAAATCACCGGGATTGATTTCCTGGCCACCAAACATCACAGGGCCATTGATCTCAATTGTTTCAGCGAAAGCGGGCCCCCTCGGAGTGATGTGTCGCGTGAATACTGAAAAATTCGTCATTTTTGCCAACTCTCCGACATCGCGAATGGCACCATCGCAGATCACACCCACCCCGCCATTGCGTTTCACTACGCCACAGATGATCTCACCAATCATGGCTGTGTCACGGTGACCATCGGCCGAGATTACCAAGACGTCTCCGGGCTTTATCAGGTCAGCGGCCTTGAGAACCGATCCGAAGTCGGGAGGTGAGCATTTTGCTGTGACTGCCGTACCGAAGAGTTTTGGTTGTTGGCCAGCAGGATTGAGCGGGCGAACATCCGGGTCAATCTGGCAGGATGACCAATCCATATCGACTGCAATTGCTGGTGGAATGTTGCGCCAGCTTTCATAAACCTGATCATCTGCCATCTCTGTATGCCTCCCGCTCCACGTTACAGATGGAGCCTACAAATTTGGGTGTTCAGGTGAAAGCATTAAATGCCGGTCGTGCGCTCGCTTAGAGTACGTTTTTCTCCGTCAACAAGTACGGTTTCAGGTTCGAGTACTTTTGTTGCAGGTTTTGGTTTCCACGGGTTGGTCTTGATCCAACCCACCAGATAGGCAACGCCGATCAGGATCAGGAATCCGCCACCATTGACGAGGAACATTTTGCCCCAGTTTTTTCCAATGATGTCGAGAATAAACCCACAGAAGCGTGACAGGACGATGCTTGTGAGGAACACTGCCAAAGATTGCTGACCAACCTTGTGAACCAGTTTTACAAACCATTTTCCGATTGTGCCTTTGAAGTCGAGATTTTTGCCGCCCTCACCGGCCATGACCCAAAAAATGTAAGCAAGTGCGAGGAAGTGGATATAGCGGCCGATGCCGAAATCGGTTTTTGCCATGACAATCCAGAAATTCTCGCGGGTCAGCTGGAAAATGTTGAAGGGTTCAAGTCCGTCCTGTTTCAGGCGCGAGTGATCGTACAGCAAGGTTCCGAGATTATCGACGCCGAGAAGAGCGCGGCTCGCTTCCAGTGAAAGAACAAAATTGTTTGGATCGCGATATATTCCCCAAAATGCAAACGGCACGATTAGTAAAACAGTTGCGAGGCACAGAATGAAGAGCCATGCTTTTACCGGTGGTTTTGGGATCCAGCCCATCATGAAGCAGAAGCCGGTGAAGAATACCAATTGCCAGCCAAATGGATTAAAGAACCATTCTCGGTCTGACCAGGGCTCTGCTGGTAACCAAAGTAGATCCAATTGCGCCCCGATCCAAAGCACCGCCATAAATGCGAAAACTGCCCAGTTGCTCACTTTGCTTAGCGCCATGATGATTGGAATCATGCCCAGAATAACGATGTACATGGGTAGAATGTCAAATAGATTAGGTACCCAGGTCAGGGTCATGATACCGACGAAATTCTCCCAAGCGGGGCTACCGTTTATCGTCTGGAATATGTGGATAATGTTCAGTCGGCCGAGATAGTTCCAAGGACCGTTTTCTTCGGTAGTGCAGAACTTCTGATCATTATACTCACATAGCAGTCCTGTTTCAGCGATGTTGGTTTGCCAGACCATGAGCATGAGTGTGACAAAGAAAAGCCCGATATGTGCCCAGTAGACTTGCCACATGCGATGGGCAATCCGTACGGCACCCATGATCCACCCGGTTTTTTCGAATATTTTGCCAAACGCAATCGCGGACGCCATGCCTGAGCAGAAGACAAAAATTTCGGTCGCGTCTGAAAAGCCGAACCGGGCGGGAATATACAGCGTGAACCAATTGCCCGGCATATGGGCCATAAAAATGATGAACATGCCGATGCCGCGAAAGAAATCCAGCCTCGGATCCCGTTTTCGAGCGGTATTTGGCAGTTGCAGATTGGTCGGGTTCTGGTTCACGGTTCACCCCTGACCGGTGTCAAATACACCGGCAACAAACTCAAAAAAACTTGCGGTATCAGGCAGCGCCCAGCGACGCAAGCGCGCTATTGGTGTTTTGTTCAACAAGCGCCCAACGGCTCATTGAATACTGGTCCTGATGTCCGCGCTCAAGATCACGTTGGCGCAACAAGGTTTCAGTCTCGCTGGTCAGGCCTGCCCGCAGTGCGGCCTCAATACCAAGGCGTTCAAAGATGTCACGCTGTGCGTGGCTGCCACCGATCTCCTGAAGGGTTGGCCAGGCTTTGGAAAGGCAATCGTAGGCTGTGGCAAAATCATGATCGCGGTAGGCTTCCAAACCGGTTGCTGCAAGGACACCGGGATGTTTGATTGCATTGACAAACTCACAGTGATGACGGGTTTCGGCGCATCCGTTCATGTTGGAGATCAGGTTTGATGATTGATCTTTGAAGTCATTTGTGCCGCACAGCGCCATCATGTAGTGCAGATCAGCGAATGCAACGCAATTATCGCTTACGCGGTTTGCAGAGAGTTCTGCGAGTTCTTCCCAACGATTGCCGACTTTGACCCCTTCGAATTCCAACCGAAGGAGAACAGAAGTTGCGTTCGATATGTCACGGTAGTCGTCAGTCTTATCTTTGCGTATTTGCTCATCATAAAGCTCCAGGACTTTATCGTAGTTTCCAAGTTCCAGATGCATGAGGGCAATGTGCCACCACACGTGGTATCTGAAATTGTTACAGTGTTCCCAGGCTGCTTCCTTGCCTGTGATCCATTCAAGGCCTTCTTTTGCGCGGCCTGTCATATCGAAGACATGAGACACTGCGTGCAGGCCCCACGAATCGTCTGCCGCAAGCTCAAGCGCTTTGCGACCGCGTTTCTCTGCCAGCCCGTAATCGCCTGTCTCTTCCAGCGTGAAAGCGTAGCAACCATGGAAATAACCTTCGGCTGCATGCCCGCCATACACATGCATGATGTTTTCCAGCGATGTGCGCATGCCCTTGAGGTCGCCCAACATGAAGCGGATCGCGTGGCTCATCTTCATGGCAAGCGGATCGTGTGGCCATTTTTGAAGGACTAGTTCCATCTCGTTGATGGCAACGCTTTGCTTTCCGTTCACCCATGCATCTAGCGCTGAAATATAGTGGCGCTCTCGTTCAGTGACCGGATTTTCCTGATCAGAAGCTTTTGCGCTTTTCAGAGCAGAGTGGATGGTTTCGTCCAATTCGCGGCGTCCCAGGAGTAGGCTGAATAGACCTTTGCAAGCATGTGCAAGGGCGAAATTAGGATCGTGTTCGATTGTTTCACCCAAACTTGGGCCAGTGCTTGCGGCATGTGACAGAAAACCATGGAGGGTTTTGTTCCACGCGGCCAATGCCTCACGATTGGCAATCGTTACGTCGCAACCGTATCGGTCCTGATCAATCATTCAATATTCTCCATGGGCAGTAAGCCCTGCTTTCGAAATTCTGTATGCCGCTTAAAGGGTCGGCATTGAAATCAAAGAGTCTGTCACTTGATCAAACAATTGTGATGATTGAATAAAAGGACAGCCGTTCTATTGGTGTGTATCGTCCTGCACATGAATAGTTTCTGAACGGCTATCGTCAAAAAAGGTCCAGATCATGGCGCTTGCCAAATCAAATGATGTGCAATCAAGACCGGTAATTGGAGCAGGACTTATCCTGACGGTTCTGGTAGTTATTGCTGCTTTGATTGCGGGGCAAAAACAGGCTCTGGCAGTGCTGATCGGCGCTATGGCGGGATTTTCGCTCTATCATGCGTCGTTTGGTTTTACCGCTGCTTGGAGGCGGATATTCGCAGAACAACGTGGAGTGGGACTGCGGTATCAGTTTTTACTGATCATTCTGACCTGTGCCGTGTCATTCCCGCTGATCTATTACACAAGTGCAAGAGGATTTGTTCTGCCCGTCAGTGTTGGCATGTTGTTCGGTTCGCTAATGTTTGGCTTCGGCATGCAGTTTGGCGGTGGTTGCGGTTCAGGCACTTTGTTCGTGGCGGGTGGCGGTTCTACACGCATGTGCATCACGCTTGCATTCTTTGTAATAGGCTCGTTGATCGGGTCCGCGCATGTGCCATGGTGGAATACAATTGCGTTTCCGGATGCCGTGCAATCCACATTGGGGATTGGTGACCGGTTCAGCTATGGCATGATCAATCGGCTCGGACCGATGACAGCATTTCTGTGGCTGGCAGGTATTCTTGGCGCAATCGCGGTTTTGACGATCTGGCTTGAAAAACGAAAGCATGGCGATCTGGAACCTCCGAGAAAAACGATGTCCCTTATTCATGGGCCCTGGTCGCCACGGGAAGGAGCAATTGCTTTGGCAATCGTCGGCATTCTCTCTCTGCTGGTGATTGGGCAGCCATGGGGTGTGACGTTTGCTTTTGCGGTTTGGGGTGCCAAGATTGCTTCATTTGCTGGTGTAGATGTAGCTTCCTGGCCCTATTGGTCCGGCTGGCGGGCAGGGGTTCTTGAAAACAGCGTCTTCAATCATTCAGTCTCAGTCATGAATTTTGGCATCATGGCAGGTGCTCTCGCCGCAGCGGGGCTGGCGGCGAAATTCAATCCGATTTGGACCTTGAGCCGGGTAGAAATCGGAACGGCTGTCTTTGGTGGCCTGCTAATGGGATACGGCGCCCGGCTTGCCTATGGTTGCAATATTGGCGCCTATCTAGGTGGTTTGGTTTCCGGAAGTGCCCATGGATGGGCATGGGCGGTGATGGCATTTATCGGCAGCTGCCTGGCGGTTGCTTGCAAAAGAAGACTTGGGATTTGAATACATGGGAGATGATCTATGAAAAGAATGTTTGCTATTGCGGTAATCACCATTTCAGTGGTGTTTTCTGCCGTTACAGTCTCTTTGGCTGGCACTGAAAAATCACTCAAACGGGATGGTTGGATTACGTACGAGACAGACATTCCTTTTGCTGATCTCTATCCTCGTTTGAAGGAGGCTATCAAGACCACGAAGCTGCGCCAGATCACAACGGCAAGTGCATCGGCGGGTGCGAAGGGGAGGGGTCTGACCATTCCCGGGAACCGGGTTGTAGGCGTTTACAATAATTTCTTTGCTGTTCGCATGCTGGAAGCAAGTATAGCAGCCGGAATAGAAGCGCCATTGCGGTTTTATCTCACAGAGCACCCGCGTGGCGGCTCCAATCTTACCTACAAAATACCGACTGAGGTTTTCCGTCCGTATTTTGAAGAGGGTGGAAAGGATCTGAAAGCCATGGCCAGGGAATTGGACGGCTTGCTGGACCAGATTGCCAGGGAAACGGTGAAGGAGTAGGGCAAGTTTTGTATTAAAGAATATTTCTGGAACTATTCGTCACTTCAACACTGATCCCAGCCAGCTTTTTGAAAGCCAAAGCGTGCGCTTCGCGTTCTTCCATGGGAAGCATCTCATCCAGTTTTGAGAAATCACCTTTGCATCGATCTTCTGCCATTTGCATGATGGCATCAGGACCGCCATTGCCGCGATTGGCTAGCGTCACCTTGTTTGCCATGGGGCGAATTTCCGATTCATATGCAAGTGCAGCTTTTTCATTAATGCCATGTTCCCGAAACGCCGCGCCCAGCACGCGTGTGTCCAGTAATGCCTGACTTGCACCGCTTGAGCCAACCGGATAGGTCGCATGGGCGGCATCTCCAATCAGGGTGGTATTGTCTCTGGTCCAGAAATCAACCGGCTCTCTGTCAACCATTGGATATTCGAATATGGCGGACGCACCATCGATTAGCTCTGGCACATTGATCCAGCCAAAATCCCAGTCTTTGAAATCATTCCTGAAACGTTCGGAACCGACCTGCCTGTTCCAGTCTTCTTTTTCCACATGCGTGTTTGGATCGACGGTTCTTTCTGCAATCCAGTTGATCACCGCCTTGCCACTATGTGGATCAGGCTTGGAAATGGGATAGCAAACAAACCGTTGAGTGTTGTTTCCGGCAAGAATCATGGACGCGCCGGTTAGAAATGGCTCAGCAATGGTCGTGCCACGCCACATAATTGCACCGCCCCATACAGGTGCCCCTTCATCTGGATGCAATTGCGCGCGTATGGCAGAATGGATGCCATCTGCTGCAACAAGGAAGTCTCCTTCTGCAACTTTTAATCCGTTGTCAGTTTTGATGTTCAGTTCAACGCCTGATGCGGTGGTGGTAAAGGATCTAACATTATTGCCGAATGAAATGCATTCCTCGCCGCAGCGCTGAACCAGTGCGCCTAACAACATCATTTGCAACTTACCGCGATGCACAGAATATTGCGGCCAGTTGTAGCCAGCATGTTTCCCGCGCGGTTCAGTCCAGATTTCAAGCCCGGTCTTGGTGTAAAAACCGTAATCCCGCGTTTGTACGCCAATTCTGTCGAGTTTGCTTTCTAAGCCAAGGGCATAGAGTTCGCGAACAGCGGGCGGTTGAAGATTAATGCCAACGCCCAGGGGCTTGGGTTTGCTGACACTTTCAAAAATATGGAAGGGAATGCGAAGCTGGTGCAGCGTTAGGCCCATGGTAAGACCTGCTATGCCACCACCAGCAATGAGAACAGTCATTCCATCTATCCGTTAAAAACGCCCATCATAGCTTTTGCGACCAATCCGGCAAGCAAGCACGGTGAACGTATCTCGTTCCAGAGCGTCGGCTGCTTCAAGTTTGAGACTTTCCGCATCATCGACCCAAACACCATGACCACCCAAAGCATTTGCGACAGTCGGGAAGTCGGAGCCCGAGAAATCAACGCCAAGGTTAGGGCGCTGTGAAGCCCGTTGTTTCATCTCAATCAACGTAAGACTTTCATCCACCAGAACACAGATGATGATCGGTATTTTGTGCTCGCGCAGGGTGGCGAGTTCGCCAAGTCCCATTTCAAGGCCAGCATCGCCGACGAAGGCAATGACCGGTGTTTCAGGGGAAGCCTGTTTGTAACCCGCCGCAATGGGCACTGCACAGGCCATGGTGCAAAGCGCTGAAGACTGGAGCATGCCGCGTGGATTATGACAGGGCCACATCTGGCTAAGCAAAATCCGGTGCGCGCCACTGTCTGCGGTTGCAACGGTATTCTTTGGTAGCGCTTCGCGCAGTGTTGCAAAGACCCGGTCCGGTCCAAATTCTGAGTCTGCAGAGAATGTCTGCCAGAAGTCTTTGCGCGCCTTTACTGCAAGGGCAGGTGGGGTGGTTCTTTGGGTTTCCATCGCATCAGACATGGCTGCCAGTGTCGGCACCACTGATCCGCGGATTGTATGACTCACATGATGCATGCCATGGGTGCGTAGGACTGGCGTAATTTCGATTACAGTCTTGTCCACGGTCCATAGATTGCGCCAACCAATGCGCATTTCAATCGGATCATAACCAATGAGAAGAACACAGTCTGATGCTTCGAGTAACGGCATCAGAATTTTGTCGGCCTTGGGCGAAAGTCCTGCGCCGCCGATGCTCAGTGGGTGGTCCTCATCCAACAGGCCCTTGCCCTTATAAGAGGCAATAACCGGTATATTGTTGGCTTCGCAGAAAGTGGTTATCGCAGGACCTGCCAATTCGTTGACTGCATCGACACCGGTAACTGCTACCGGGTTCTTTGCTTCCTGTAGAGCTTTACATGCTTCAGCGAAAACGCTGTCCTGAAGCGGTGGTTGTGTCGGTATGGGTGCTGGCCCAACGGTAAGCGTTTCTGTTGCTTCTGCCTCAGCAACCGAAACCGGAATATCAAGATGCACAGGTCCCATTTGCGGTTCGAGGGCAATGGAAATGGCCTTTTGCGCAATCAATCCGCAGGTGGATGTGGTCCCGGTGAAGGTTGCCTTGGTGATTTCATCAAGCATTTTGCGATGGTCGAAAACCTGATGCGTATAGCTTTCAGCTTCCGCTGTATCCACGCAGCCGGTCACAAAGAGAAGCGGCACCCGGTCCTGCATCGCGTTCGCAACCACATTGACAGCGTTGGCGACACCTGGTCCGACAGTCGCAACAAGAACCGGCGGGTGACCATCCGCATGCCAGGCACCTTCGGCCATGAAGCCGCCTGAGTTTTCGTGCTTGATCAGGATGAATTCAATCCCCGCGCGATCAAAGGCGTCGATGATGGCAAGGACTTCCCCTCCCGGAATGCCATAAGCACGCTTGCAGCCATTAGCTGCCAGGGTTTTTGCCAGCATGTCAGCCGAGGTCAGTTTTTCAGACATTCAATAATTCCGTTCTCTTCAAGTTCTGCGATTTTTTCGTCGCTCAGGCCAAGATGTTTGGCAAGGATTTCTTTCGTGTGTTCGGCTCGCACTGGCGGAGCTTTGTCATATTTGACCGGGGTCTCGCTGAAATTCAGGGGATTGCCAATCAACCTTACGCCCGCTTCACCAGCTTCGCGATGAGCCAAGGTCACTGCCATTTCCCGATGTTGTATTTGAGGATCGGCAAAGGTTTGTGCGAGATCGTTGACTGGCCCGCAGGGGACGCCAGCTTCTTCCAGTACCTGCAGCCAGTGAGCGCTTGGTTGTGTTTCAGTTTTTGCGTCAATCATCGGGATCAGCTCTCGTCGATTGATTACCCGGTTTTTGTTGGTCGCATATCGCTCGTCTTTTGCAAGTTCTTCCGCACCGATGACGGAGCACAGTCGCTCAAACTGCGCATCATTACCTGCTGCAATAATGAATGCCTGATCAGATGCTTTGAATGTTCCATACGGGACAATTGTTGGGTGCTCGTTGCCGCGACGCGGTGGGACTTCGCCTGAAACCAGATATCCGACACCCTGATTGATCAGCCACGCTACCTGACAATCAAGCAGGGAGATATCAATGTGCTGGCCTTTTCCCGAAGCATGTCGGGCGTGAAGCGCTGAAAGGATTGCCGTGGAGGCATACATGCCACACATCACATCTGCGATGCCAACGCCGCATTTGGTAGGTTCGCCGCCTTCTTCGTCCGATTTGCCGGTCAGGCTCATCACGCCGCCCATTCCCTGGATCAAGAAATCATAGCCTGGGCGCTGCGCGTAAGGACCGGTCATGCCAAACCCGGTAATGGAGCAATAAATCAATCCCGGATTGATTTTGATCAATGCGTCATAGTCGAGACCGTACCTCGCCAGATCTCCAGCCTTGAAGTTCTCAATGAGGACATCGCATTCCTTTGCAAGGTCTCGAATTATCGCCTGTCCCTCAGGTTTTGTCAGATCGACCGCGACCGAGTTTTTGTTCCGGTTGGCACTGAGATAGTACGCGCTTTCGGTAGTATCATTGCCTTCGGTGTCCTTCAGAAATGGTGGCCCCCAAAAGCGTGTGTCATCACCTTTTTGCGGGCGCTCAATCTTGATAATTTCCGCACCCATATCACCAAAAAGCTGGGTGCAGGTGGGACCCGCCAGAATGCGAGACAGATCAAGCACTTTGAGACCCTTCAATGGTCCGGATTTGTTTTCGGTTTCAGAATTCATG
>JAAUYH010025291.1_pt1 | contig 67957 bp, 42 predicted proteins | sample 7278061 | NCBI WGS metagenome assembly JAAUYH01 (sample SAMN14350203, study PRJNA611818) | marine sediment metagenome | isolation source: surface marine sediment (0.6m) | place: French Polynesia: Moorea | collected 2018-08 | reverse complement strand
TTACCACTACTCGATGGGGGAACTCTTGAACAGTCCGTACATAAAGTATCAAAGCCACAAACTAGAGGAAAGCGATAATGTCGGCCAGCATGTGAATGTGGTTACTTTTTGAAACAGAGGGAGTAGTATTGAACAAGAATTTCATGCAAACGGCAGTTACTGCTGCAGCGGTAATGAAAGCAAGAGTAAATATTCGATCCTGAATGTTATAAAAATTCATTATTCCTACTCGTCTATCCCCAACTCTTTGAGCTCATTTTACCGAGATAAAAATTCAGTGAGAGGAGTAAGAACTGTTCTTGTAGATGAAACGCTATTTTTCATTCAAACAGATCGAAAAGACTTGGCTGCTCGACTCGTAGATTCGTATGCTCAGGTCGTGACGGTCTACGCCAAGAATCAATTTTTCATAAAGGTTGATTTATTTATTTGAATGTATGTAGTGTCAATCACATCCCTTGCAAAATTTCCAGCTTTAGTCTATTTCAAAGGATTTTACCGGAATGAAAATTTAAACAGCGTTCCTCTTCAAATATACTTGCAATCTGAATTCAAGAATACTTCGCCATTTCCAAACTAAACTCATATTAATATAAACCTTCAAATCATCACAGAGGATTGGTTGGATGAACTCCTGTACCGGATTAACCGATCTATAAATTCGAATGCAAAAACTTTTGTTCAATCAATGAGCACATGTTCAAGAGTAAGTTCTGCTCCTTAAACGGCCAGAAAATATACCTTCGACTTTTCCATGGAAGACACAGCCATTGAATTTTGCCGTGTCGTCCAAAAAATCACAAATCTTCAAAATATTGAACCCGTTGTTACTCCAGCGTCCTAGAATTATCATCCCTATGATAAGAAGTACTGCATTATTGTTTATTTAGTAGTTGGTGAGACATTAAGCAATGTACATTCGTGAAATCTATTTACTTCCATCTCCGTTCCGCTGCTAAACAATTGAGCGCTAAACGAAATATACGATGCGCATTTCGGCCTCATATAAAGCTCTCTCAATTTATTTCAGTTTCTAATCTTTCTAGACGGACTTCTTGCAGCATGCGATACAGGTGCACGAGGAATGATGCTCGCAAGCTAATTATTAATTCAAAGCAAGGCAATTATATTTAACGAGTCATAGGCCTCCAACGCATCAGTTCGGTTCTGTGAGATATCCTATTGTCGGAGATGAATATGGAAACCTTTGCATCATCAGTGAAGTACCTTTTTATGAATAATAACAGCAGCACATAATTCCATGATTCTGAAAGATATGCGCGATATTAGATTAAATGTAGAACACTCAACTTTGTTCTTTGTCAGGTATATACCTTCTCAATCGGATGATTCCATAAAAACCCTTATATTAACAAATCGACGAAGAATTATTACATGTGCTTTCGTAACCATAGGAAACAGTTGGGTTTCTCGAATGCTACTGTAAATACGCTGTGTTCCACTATTTGGTCTCTGCTGCGCCATAGTATTGCATATCCTTATTTTCATTAAATTGATACGTTATCCCTGTTTTATTCCCAACAATGAAGCCGAGTATTTTACATGATTTAGCTTTGAATTGCTGCTACTTCATAAAAATAACCCCATCGCCCAAGCTGTAATATGACAACCTTCCGAACCCTCCTCTCCACTGCTCTTGTTGAGAATGCAAACGCACTCGAAAAAAACGATCATACACATTGGTCTATAGTGCTGCAGTCTATTGTACTCGACGAACACAAGCACTACTTACGTGATTGTATTTTACTTCACAAAACCACTATTCACAAAGCCATTCTTCAGACTCTACACTGAGCGAAATAAAAATCAGAACAGTCAGCTGATGCCACAGTTCTCAGTAATGTAAAGAAAAGCAACTTCTCCACAACGTCTAATCTGTTCTAGAGTATCTTTTCTCTGAGGTGTAAAAGTGCTGACGCATACACGATAATAACGAGTAGCTGATATCCATATTTCCGTGTTAGGTACAATATTTCGCGCGAAAAAATATAGGAACAGAAACCCATTATGAATGCTAAACAGCTTTATTCTTCGTTTCACAGCGGATTGTCGACACCTCTGTGCAGAACAAACTTCGTTCTTTCATTCACCATCACAATGGGCCGTGATAAAGCACTTATCAAAGAACAGATCGCTATTGTTCGAGAATTTCATCACCTGGGAAAAATTGTGCGATTTATTGCCGAACGAATCAAGAAATCGCCTACTGCGGTGCACAATCAGATCAGTGCACTTAAGCAAGGTCGCAGAACGAAGAAGTTGGGACGTCCATCTACTGTTACTCTTTATTTTAAACGTGCGATCGATCGAACAATTCGATTGCACTGTGATGAAAGAGTTACTGCAAGATTTCTTGTGTCCAAGTATCAGCCACAAGTCCGAGTTCGCCGTGTCCAGCAACTTCTTAAGGCATTCTCACAGATTTCCTGGGCTAGAATGCGTCCAGCACCACGTCTGACGCAACAACAACGAGACGACAGATTTGAATGGGCTGAAAAACGGCTGTCTGAAAATGCTGTTCTATGGCGCCGCACGATCTTCAGCGATGAGAAACGTTGGTGCCTGGATGGTCAAGACGGTAATGCATACCACTGGGAATGCAATGATTTGGATCCGAAGTACTTTTCTAATCGTCAAAGGGGAGGGAGATCATTGATGGTTTGGGGATGTTTTTCAGCTAGGGGTGCTCCTCAACTGAAGCTTATTGAAGGGAATCTCAACTCTGAACAGTACTGTGAGATACTTTCAGATGTCATGATACCATTTGCAGAGAGCGCTTACAATGGTGAGTGGCGTTTTCAGCAGGATAATGCTTCTATGCATGTTTCGAACTACACTAATGAATTCTTTATGGAGAATTTTGTGAGTGTTCTCGACTGGCAAGCATGCTCTCCTGACCTAAACCCAATTGAGAACTTATGGGTATACTAGTTCGTGCTGTGTATCGTGATTTCCGGCAGTTTGATTCATTGGAAGATCTAAGAGAAGCGATCGAAACTGCTGGGGATAATATTGAAACTAAGTTACTGAAAAAGCTTGCGGATTCATTACCTCGTCGATGTGTTGCAGTTCTTACGAAAGGGGGTGGGCCTACTCGCTATTAGACTCTTAGAATCGCTGCAGAAATGGCTGTTTTAGCAGTGCGTACCTATATTGTTTCGCACGAAATAATGTTCTTATCTACTTCTTTCAAGTACGACGGTTACAATGCCTGAAGTTGTTTAAAATAAAGTGTTGATTTACGTTCGAACAGCGTCGATCTTTTGTTTTGACTAATCCAGAACGTAGACAAGAATCTCATCTGCCGACTGGTACAGATTCAACTAGTGTTCCTATTATTATTTCGGTCACCTTACAATTCAAGCAAATTCGAACGAAAGTTCCTCTTGAATTCTTCGAGAATAACTAGTTTGATCCATGGCTGCAAGTTACGTCCCTGTGCCCAGGATGGAGGTTCAATTCCTTCGGCAGGCAACTGAGCTGAATCGGTTTTTGTTCTTATCTCCATATTTACAGTGTCATCCTAATTAAGGACAGTAAGCCTGTTGCTGTCAAAGTGCAGGAAAACTTTGAAATGTCTAGACCCCGTGAACCCGAACTTTTCACAAGTATTGAGCGTCAGAACTTGGTATCCGCTATTGATATTTTGCAAAATGTGAAAAGAAATGCCATTGGGCAGCCACTATAGAAGAGCGACCTTGACAAGTCTCTTTTCGTATATGAGTTACTTTTCTTGAGTCGAAAGAGCCCTATTGCATCCCACAAATTCGTTGTGCTCTCATGTATTTTCATTCTCTTCGAATTGATATCACGACTAGAAGGCGTCCAATGTTATGGTTTCTCGGAGTGGGCCTCCCAACCTCGTTCAGAAAGTGACCAACTAGTGGGCAGTTGCCTTTCTTTGCGCCGATCAACATCTCGAACTCAAAGACGTGCTAACTACGCCCCCATCGCATATTCCTGAACAAGTGCAAGGCTTAGGACATGGTCTTGAAGCCGATGAGTTCTCTTGTGGTAGTTGCTAATAGTTTGGATGGAATTTGGATGTATATGTATGTGCACTACAGAAATGAGTTTACTAGCTCTGATATTGCCGATCTCACATTGCGATAGGTAGTATCTCGGGTTTAACCTCAGGAGTTACGTGGCCCTACTTGCGCAACGGCGTAGAAGGGTAGGAGAACCGGATGTCGTGCAGGTTTCTGACGTCTCTGCGCTTCAATGGCCTGATAGTCGAATCGGAGGTATTGTGCAGGTTGTAGCGAGATACTGGATGTGTGACGCGTCTGTCCTCGATAGCCGAATTATCTGCGAAGATCTTTACCAGGGATAGAGCGCCGTGTCCGCAGAATTGTGTTCAGGGATGCAGTAAAGTATGTATAGAACCAAAACACTTTGCCTTCTTCCTGAACATAGAGTACCATCGGTTCATTAACGGAACTTGTTCATTCTTTCTTGATTTATGACTCCGCAGTCACTGGTAGTCCATGCGTATAATAGGGTGTCCTCCATTCCTACATGTGGAGCAGGCACTTGGAGAACAGAAACTCTTTTATCGTTTTCGCTGTTGTCGAGTATTGTAGCTGAAATTACCAGAAACATCCGAATTTCTCTTTCAGTGATTTAGCACTGTACCTATGGACACCTTTCAAGATCGTCTTCACACATGGTAGAAAACGAAGGTAAGACGAAAGAAAAACGTGCACCCCAGAATGCCGTAGGAATTCAAGGTCAAGCACGAGTACTGTACACTCCTCTTCGACACACGTACAGGGATGTTCAAGGTAACAAAAGGGAGGCATCAAGGTTTCCACGGGAATTTATCAGTGGAACTTTCGCACAGTGTTATTGGTTTACGCGTTGCAGGTTTGTATACTACGCTGCTAATCAATGGATGACGGTGTCCCAATGTATCTACGCTATAATTAGCGAAGGTGCCTTTCCCCGACTGTAACTTCAGCGTCTCAGCGGTGAACATTACATTTCGTGGTTTCCAACGCCAAACAGTGTGCCATACTTTTCGCGTAAACGTTGGAACGCTCCCGTTGAACGATTGTTCAATACCACAGCGGCGACATGAACGCTCAAATCAGCCGCGAGTAAGCGTACAATTTGTACATTCCCTGACGCCTCACCGAGTTCCTGCAGCAGATTCGCGAACCGCCCACGATACACCGTGTCTATCAGGTCGACGTACGCAATCTGAGTCATGTCAATGCATGCGGCAAGTGAGCGATCGGCGCACACACCAGAAATGTAAGAGCTGCCATCCGAACGTCGGGTCACTGTAACCTCACTGTCGAAACATCCATACATTCGAAGCGTTCCACCTGGGCGACGAATAATGAACAGAACATAGCCAAGTTCTGCTGCATCCGCAATGAACGAGCACAATTTCAGTACGTTTCGGTGAGCCCTTCCATTCGGGGCAACCGAAACGTATTGAACATTGACTGGAGATGCATTCGTTGTGGAATGCGTCTCAGGTTCATCGGAAGACGACAATGAAGTCACCGTAGTGCGTGAGGCGGAAGAGCTGGTATCAGAAGTGTTATTGTCATGTTCTTCTCGTGCTGCTGCCGCACATGCCATTGCAAGCGCCAAGATTGGGCTCGTCGTTTGTTGATGCAATTTGGAATCGTTGCGATGGTCGACAACACTCGATTGCTCGGCTTGATACACCACTTTGGAGGTTTTGGCGGCTACAGGACGATTTCTACGACGAACAACCGCTTGAGTTGATAGCGAAGTAGAGCGACGGACATCGGCACGAACGCGACGATATGGCCATCGATTGTATCCATTCGCACGCATGACACGCGAGATGGTGGGGCGCGATACGCCGAGGTGATGCGCAGCTTGCTCGACTGGTAGATGGAAGAGGCTTTGGCATTCGGTGATGGTTATCTTGCCCTTCGGTCGAGCCATGATATAGTGGTAGTTCGAATGATAGGGGTAGTGGTAGGGGTGCGGGTGGTGCTAGTGAACTACGGAATGGAGTTGATTTTATACACTTTCATTGCTTTCGTTTCAGACATAGCAACTGGGAATGCATTTTCTCGCACGAGTTCGGGGCCATATCTCACAGATAACGAGGGTAAGTGGCGAAAAGGTGGTGCGAAACGAAAAACACAGGCGAAAACATGGAAATGTTATTCGATTACGAGGAAACACAGATGGAAGATGTCATACATTCGCGTGTTGTTCGTGGCGCTGCATGCTTTTCGGTTCGTCTATATCTGTACAATTGATGTACGGGGAAGTAACAATCATATTGCTTGGGCGAAGAGACACGTACAATACTGTCCGTCCTGAGAGTGGACTGGGAGGGTGTAGTTTGCAGGGTTTCAGCGAAGCCACATAATTCAGGGTCCGCATGCCAGATGAGTCACTGAAGAAATTGTTCACCCCGTTCAGTTCGCACAGAGCGCGTAGACAGGTGTCCTGGAGTTAGCAGTGCAAGTCGTAGAATTGTTGAGTAATTTTCGTTCGAGGTAGGGCATTGGCCGTACGGTGGCTGAAACCTCGTATTGGTAGAGGTAGTTGATATCGAAAGTGGGCTTAGCGTCGATATCAGGATAGGTGAACATTGCACGATACGAATAACTTTCAGGCTCTGTCTGAACGCGTTCCTCTTCATTTTCAATGTTAGGAATGCCCTTGACTGAGCGAAGAGTAATATGACCATGAGGCAAACCGCGCTTGGTTTGCTTAGAGGGCGTCGGCTCTGCAGTTTCGGCAGGTTCCGACTCGGATTGACGAACAGAGAATGTCGAGCGCTGGCCAGGAAAACGAGCCAGAGCTTGAGCGACAATGAATGCGAGAAGAGCGAAAGGAAGCAACTACTTCATTGTTCTTGTTGCTTGTCGGTTTGGGTGGGTCTCACCTTTTTAGATGGTAGCTCCCATAAGGCGATGAAAGGTTGATGTAAGTGGAAGATTCGTCTCATGGTACCCGAAACCACTTCCTTTCAAACAAAGATGCGAAGAGGCCGCATGTTCCATGGGTTATCCGCGTAACGCCCAAGGTTACACGAGAATCGCATTGGACTGATTTCTTGTCGAAATGGAAGCTACACTGAATTTTTCGACTGCTAGTCGGCGGTAGTGACGTGAATAGAGGAAACCGAGGTCTCTGTTTCAATCTCAAGGCGGGGATGGTGAAGGTAAAGCACTCATACTGTCGAAAACGCTAATTGTCCACTACTGTAATGATCCGGGGCTACAGCTGTCCCTATCGAAGGAAGAAGTGTGCAAGTGTACGGTAGCTGTGTGGATGTGCATAAATAAATCATAATGCAGGCGAATGTCGACCTCGGGAAGAACGGGAAGGACACGAAGAATTGCCGTTTTCGAAATTTGAAAACAGTAATCCGTTCAGCACGCTAAGTATGTGCGTTCGATTTATAGGCGAGCAATGATTGGCCGCCATCCCCTGACACGTGTATCTCCCATCGTCTAATGGATGCACTGTCTCTCTGCGCTGTTGTTGTTTTCTCATCGGACCACTGCACGACCCGACCGACCCGACTTCGTCGAGCACGCGCCACTCGCAACATGGGTACCGGCCGCACGCGAAAGCGCAACGCACACGATTCTCGCGGCTCCTCCGCCGACGCCTCCCCTGCGCTCTCCGCCGAGGGCTCCCTCGACGTCGAGGATGCGCCGTCGCGCCCCGCCACCTTGTCGCCCGAGATGGAAATCGTCTCCATCGAGGATTTCGGCCTTTGGGATGAGGCCCATCTCAAGGACTTTGTCAAACAAGTCCAGCGCCATAAGTCGCTCGATGCCGACAAGTTCGATGCCATCGATGGGTGCGACGGTGACGACGTCAAGAAACTGTGCACCAAGCTGAACAAGGGCATCAACAACCCGGATTTGACTTGGTTACCCGAGGTTGGCGTGAAGGAGATGATTGCAGCCGTCTCCAACGAGCTCGCCTACACCCGTCAGCAACGTAAGGAAACCGAATCGACGTTGCGGGTATACAAGAAGCTCAAGTCGGAGTACGACAACTCCGTCGCATCTGTCAAGTCCCAGATGCTGGCCACCAAGCGCGCTTCGACTCAGCTGCCGAAAGAAATCGACGCGCGTAAGGTGGCGGAAACCGCGAAGGCCGAAGCCGACGCGAAGCTTAAGTCCATCAACGAGGAACTCGTTGATGTCAAGAGAGAATGGGGCAAGGCTCTCATCACCCGGCACAACATGAAGATGATTGAGCTGGACACCCGTCGCCGTCTCGACAAGATTCGCTTGAAGATCGCGGCGACTCGAGGTGAGATGACGTGCCCCACCGTGGACGCTCTGGAGCGTGTACCGCCCCGATGGATGGTGGAAAAGAACGTCTGCGAGAGTGTCACCAACTCGAAGGAGGACGGGGAGGAGGACAAGGAGTCGACGCCGTCGAGCAAGGAGGCGGATGCCATGTCGGATGTGAAGAGGAACTTGAAGAAGAAACACACCGATGACGATGGCGATGTTGAGATGGATTCAGGCGATGTCCCGAAAGAAGATGAGGACGACGAAGAGGACAATGAGGATCTCGCTACTGAATCTATTGAAGATATTGGGTTCGACGAGGACCAAATGGCAATGGAGATACGATTGCTCCGAAACCGGTTGGAGATGTACAATACGGAATGCCGGGATTGGACTGCCACCCAACAAGCAATCGCGGTGCAGATTTCATACGTGAAGAGGGCGACGCTAACTCTTCAACACCAACTCCAGAGCATCCAGGCGGTTCCTGATTTGAACGACCGGCGAGGCGGAGTGGCCGCATCAAGGGTGGGCAAAGTGCGACGTGTGGGGCTAGGGCTGGGCGAATCCCCGGCGGCGTCTCCTGCAAAACGCCAATTGCCACAACAGCAACAGCCTCCAACTCCACCGCAGAAGAGACCTCGTAAGGGCACGCCCACCAGAAATGCACGGGCAGTTGAGGAAGTTACAAAGTCGCCTGGCACAAACACAGCCCCAGCACAGGGACCGGCAACTGAAGCCAGTGGTGGCGGCGGCGGTGGTGGTGGGATTGTTAGTGTTGGTGGCGACAAATGATAATTAAGCACCACTCAAGGCGGACTTGCACGAGACGCACAAGAGACAATCAGCAAGAGGTGATTCTAGGCTATCGAAGCTATCGGCGGTACGGTCGAGTTGAATGTGGAGACGCAGTGTAGACGTTTTTGTTGTACGGTCATCGGCAGAGTGTGTCATTTTGTATAATATGTTGCCATAAACACAACTTATGTAATCAATGTAAATGTTTGTGGGCCTTGCTAACACTGCAAAGGTTGTTCCAAGCAGAAGCGCTGAAGAAAGAAACTTGGATTAGACGCAGGAAGGGTCTGGTGGCGAGATAAGATGGGGAAACGTGAGGTTGGGTGCCATATGAAATCGCGAATATTAGGGAACAGTCGCGCGCGCGCGCTTGGGAAGCAAAAAGAGGAGAAGATAGACAAGTACAACTCAAGAGTTTACAGTAGGTCAAAGATGACGACGAACTAAATTGAGAGTCGACTAGAGACACAAATACAAGATGAGCATGGCGTAACGGCGACCGAGCGCAGCGGCAGCCAAATAACGAGTTGCGCGAGTAAGTGAGAGGAAGAGATTGCGCGTGCTTGCGAGTTTACGAGCCAGGGCGGAAAATTTCCAAGAGCGACGAGCCGATGACGACAAACGCGAAGATGGCAATCATGATGGGGCCGAGCCCGTAGCCTTCGTCGGGCTTGACGCGCTTGCTCGACGAGGTGGCGACCTTGCGCGTGACGTTCTTGTCGAACCGCGACTGTGCCTTGCGAAGGCGGGCGGCGTTGTTCCCACTGGTCATTCTCGGGTTGTGCTGCTTGCGGTTGCGACTTGTGCTTGCGAGGTGCGTCGTCTGCGGTGTGGCGAGGAAAGAGGTGTAGGTGCCGTATTTATTATGGGGACAAGAATCAATCAAGATCGGGATGGAACCACGTAATGGTGACGTCGAAAAATTTTGATTTTTTTCCATTTCATCGTTGAGCTGTAAGCAACGCGCACGTGTGTAAGGCGCCAGCAGCGTGGTATTGCTGGCATCCCGTCGTCCTGCGCCCTGGTTCGCTCCTCTACAATCCAATCGTCCCCTGTATCGTGCGTCGCTCACCTCAACTGCCGGAGCGTGCATGATGCGTGCGTGCTGAATGTTATCGTTTCACTATTGTGTTCTGCCGATGATGCTGCATCACTCACTGAGATCCAACAGTTAACAAATGTGAATTTCACCCACATGGCAACGATGAATGCGCATGAATGCTGGTGGTTTATCCACTGATACAGTTTCGAGTCTGCTTCTATTTTAATGTGTCGGTACGATAGATTATTGAATTTAAACACGCGTGGCAGACAACACCATAAATTTAACCCTTGGTATCAGTCTTTCATTTGTTGGGTATACACTGCTTACCGGTCGATATTTCACAAAGCCAATGTCTAATGTAGTGCATATCATGCATTTGGGCTCTGTTTGTTAAGCCAGAAATGCCTTCATTTCGATTCTGGGTCTAAACTCGGCGCCTCAATCTCTTGTCTAATCGTGTTCACTCTCTCTTGTAATGCCGAGATTCGTCACGTAACTGAAACGGCGGCACTGTCACACATGTGATGTGTGCATGGTTTTCATTTTTCATTTACCAACTGATTCTATGTCGAAATTGTGCCGCGATACTGGTGCAGTAGATGAATCTTGTTTTGCATAACTGTCGTCGTCTTCTAATTCAAGCCTAATTCCCCACGGTGATGCCTCCGTCAATTTATCGGATGCTCGAGACGATCATTTAGTACAGTACTGTACATATGTGCTTGTTTGTTAACAAAACGCGCTGGGGCCCACTGAGTAAATCCGGGAACCGAATTAGTGGTTGGATGGCGGAATTTTCGGTTGAAAAAAGTCCATTGTTTTGGGTCATAGCAACACAATCGGAAAGTTTGATACTGAGTCGTTTGCCACGTTATGCATAGCTGCTTACAGAATCGGAAGCTGACTACTGCACGATTGGAAAGTGCTCGTTTGCTCATTGGAGCATGGAACATCCGATCAAGCGTTACTGCATAGCACGAACCAACAGAAAGTGAAAGTAGAACGACGATAATAAATCTTTTCAGGATTTGAAGCGGCGTCGTTCTGTTCCTTGATTCAGAGTTGTGCAAAAATATTTTCAAGTTATTCTAAGTTTTGTTAATTTTCATCATGGTCATCTCGGAAATTCTTTTTTAATTTAGAATACTCTATAAAACACCAAATATTGTGGACTGTACCCTTAAATCGAGCGTTTTCTACGGCAATAGAATGCTTTTTCGAAGCGGAGAACATACAATCAGTTCTTTTGTTAGCACATAAGCTACATTCTCTTCTTTGTACTATCATAAAGTACCAATTCTGCGAGAAATATCGGAAGACTTAATTTGGTCCGTCGTCGAATTTCAAATAATTTATTTGATCCATGATACCGAATAAATTAATTTGCTCAATAACTGGTTCCAATTTTTAATTGTTTTACTTGGTTGTTCATTCGAAAATTGATTCACTGTAAATTTACATCCTTTCGAGCTACTCCTATCTGCTTGGATAAGGTGCAATTCAAAACAGTGCATCATGGATACGCTCAACTTTTACGATGTGCTGTTAACTTCAGATTGAATGTTTAAGCTATTCCACTGAGTGAGGGAGTTGAAATTGATGTATACCGTTGTATCATAATATACGTCGAGGCGATTGGAACACTTTCTTCAATGCATAACAACGATGCGATTCTGAAAACTGTCTGCTATTTGCAAAATATGGCCGGAAGTTATTCATCTACATTGCGAAATGATCTGATTTAGTGGTATCTGCTTATTTGGAATAACCCAAAGTCATGCAATTAAATGCGATATGGTTTACTCATCCTATTCGCTATATCTTATGCCTACAGAAAAAATCTGGTTGGTTCTTAGTGAATAAGCGGAAGATGCTTTAGCTAAACGGGTACTGATTTAGTAAACAGTCGCAGGTAAAGTAAGTTGTTGTACTCATAAATTCATATCATTCAAAGCTATTGACAAGGGTCTTCTCGAAAGAGCGTTTCCATTTCAGGTAAGCGCAAAGATTAAAGGTTGAAGTAAGATAATTTGAATAAGGCAAGGAAATCTTTTTACTCAAATGGCTACTTTAGTAAGCCAGTGCATCGTAAGTTAAAAGAATCACAGATTAGAACTTTCAAATGAAACAGTTAGAGGATGCAGCTATTGTGTTGCTTGCAGTTGGAGTAAATATATAGTTAATGGATATTTCCCCGAGTACAGGTTCATTGACGCAGTGCATTGATGTTTACTGCGTGTCCGATATTACACAAAACAGACTAATACAGCCTTTAAAAAGCTATGAAGCAAACAACTCAAGTAAAATGCGCTTGATTAGCTTTTTACAGTATAATCCTTAGCAAGAACATCTTTGAAAATAATAACCGTTGTCAAAAACATTCAAGCTCGAAGTGGTAACAATTAAGAATATGAAAGTTAATTTTCGTTAAGAGATGAATTCTTAGGAAATACTTGCTGCAGGTGAATTTTTTAAAATATCAGACTGTAAAGAGAATAAATAATGCAACAGTTTGAAAATTTGATTTCTATGATGTTTTTAGAATGCATCAGTCTCCAATGATCAGTTTTTCAGAACTGCAAATGCCTTGTCGTGTTATACCAGGATGTGACCTTAACTGAAATCAGCGATCTCATCTCATCATCGTATCGCGCAACGATGGTAGTGTTGGATTTGCTACGAGAAAAATTGATCGAATATCCCATGTTGAATCTAACAGGCACATGTGGGTTTCTTTCCAAGAGAAGTTTAAAACATTTATAAAGACTAAAAGTTATCTCGCATTCACTAATTTGTTTCTTGCTATAATCGAGAAAATTCTACTGACCTCGTGAACAAATTGAATAAGCATTCGAATTTATATAAGAACTGATTTTGCACACAATGAATCATGTAAGCAAGCCAATGTTGATTTTCTAGGGTTTTGAAGTTTTCGTGAAGGATTGATTCGATGGAACCGATTGTGCTTTACAAAGTTTCATGAGTTCCATTCAATAGTTGTCAAGTGCTTCGATATTTGATATTTTAGGCTGGATCTTTACTTTCAATCAGAGATTCGGCAAGAAAATACGTTACTTTCGGGATTTTTTAGAATCGTAAACAAAAAAGTGAATTAAACAACTGCAATCGATGTAAAGAAGTTGTTTGTGAGAATTTTGAAATTCAAAACGCACGATAATGTGGAAAAAAGTTATCACGAGTACGTAAACTATTTTCAAAAGATGACCGCAGCTAACACTCTGAAACGAGCATATGTATCATAAAAATAGCAGGGTCAAAGTGTCAACCACAGTGAACCAGGTCATTGAGCCAGCTGGAGGAACAAAAGTACCTTTCTTACGTTTGATGCGTAAACTAAAATGACATTGAATTTGTTATTCTTGACCTGGGTATGTTGTCAGATGCACAAATTCTTTTGTATGAAGCAGATAACAGAAACACAGAACAACTTATAGATGGAGCAAGAAACAGGTTCGGAAAGTGTCATGACTACTATGAACTAATAGAAAAAGGAGGAATTACACTACGACCAGTAGAAAACTAGGATAGGTCCAGGTGTAGCAACACCGAATATTGCATTGCGCATATTCTATCAGATCTTCCTTAAACTCATGGTGCCATTATTTTGAAACCTGTTGAGATCAGACGTCGGCAAATTAGGTAAATCGTTTTTCAAGCCAAATTCTACTGGAGGAGGTTCCTGAGCTATCGAAGTTTCCTAGATATTGAATTCATCTGACCCTATGCAAAATTCAAAGGGTTTATTCTGGCATAATTCACAAAGAACAAGCCGAATACTTAATTATGATGATTTGTTAGACTTATAAACCATTCCGATGAACTGTACATCGCCAAGAGAAAGGTATTCCATTCTGTGCATTTCGAACCGATTTCATCGTGCAATTCTTCTACCGAAAGTTCTCTAGCGTCGCTTCATCCATGAAAATTCACTGGTACGAGTGTACTCTGTTTTAGGTTTTGGGTTGACACTCCTTTCAGGGGTCGAAGTGCTTCAAATCATTTGGCGTCTAAACTTTGGCCATAATTGATACTTCGCTTAAGCGTATGGTATTATAAAAATTAGATCATCAGTGCGAATATACGTGCTCTTGCTCTCGACCCCGCCCCTCTACAACTTGTCAGTGTTATTCCAGTGGGGACGATAGAGTACCCTAGATAGAAATAATAGTTGCTCATTAACTAAATTAAATGCTAGGTCAGGTTTGAATATGTAGTCCAGTAGGGTCTTCACTGAAGCGTTTCTCGATATGAGAGCATTCATCGAACCTCTCTAACAATTCATATACAGGGCCCAAGCTCCTATGTACCAGTGCGTACCAGTGCGCACGTAAAAATTTTCTCTCAAGCAATCACCAATGACAAAAACGTAAGTTACTGGCTTGGTATCCAACTAACTTTCGGAAGGAAGCAGGAAACTAGATTGATTTAAGCGTCTTATTCACAATAAGATCAAGAGGTTCGAACAACTTACTAAATTCAAGTAAAGTAGATTATGCAGTGCCCTAATACAAGTCTAGAAACAAGTAGGGAAGAAGAAATTATCAATCATCTGACTATATTGATTGAATTGAGCCCTAGTAAATTTTTTTGAAAAATAAACCGAAACAGGTGGCGATTCAAAATCGTAAGTCGCCATACCACGAAACAAGGGATCTCTCCAACTTTTCTTAAGCGAAAGAAATGTGCGTGTATGATGTGAAGACGGCTGATATGAGAGTTGAAGAAATTACTAATTTCTATAAAATTCCCTTGTCTACTATTTCTAACATTGTGAAGCAGTACAAGATGAAAAATCAAAACAATTACCAAGAAATGAGGTCCAAAATACAAGTTGCCTCCGCATTTATTACACATGTTTCCTAATTATGTAGTCTCAAACTGTTTTGAAGCTCTATTTGCCATTTTTGCCAAGTTTGGATGTAACACTGGAATAGCCGCTCTTATAAATGATTTCGAACTGCCTCTGATAGTATCTTTCATCACTTCAAATTCCCTATCCGGTCCTATCTTACCGAGCAGTCATCGGATGTTACAGCTATCCGGCCGCATAAACTCCTGCAGGTCACTAATTGACAATGATAATCAGATACAATAGAGAAAAGAAGGGAATGAAGAAGAGAAAAAAAGGGCAAAAAAGGAATACTTTCGTACTTGGCAGCGGAATGTCTCTTCGTTTAATCAGCGAAATATTCTTGGTTGATGCAGGACACGTTTCGTATCCTTTCTTATGTAATTTATCCTGGATCTCATCTTAGTTAGCCCACCATATCGCTGATGGTTATCTGCTATTTACCTGATTGAGCGTTCAGCCTTCGCAACCGTAAAATGCTACCTTAATAAACGTTCAGGCACTTGTTGGTTGAGTTTTATCACATGCAACATCTAAATCCCGTTATCTCAATGGCTTCCGATTCAAACTCGATTGTTTTACAAAAGCTCGCTCTTTCGCCACCGATGCAGCATTTTTGTACTTCCTAGATTACTCAACCCATTAAGTTTAAGCTTGAACACATCTGCGATGCTGGTAAACGCATGCGCGGAGCTGGCTAAACTCATTTGCGATGCTAGTTAAGCACATGTGCGATACTGGGTTTGACACAGTCTTCCAAATCACAAGTGTGATTCACTATTTATCGCGCAAAGTCCGTTATTCATTTTTTGGCATTATACCCTTCGATTGGAGCCGAGAACTCGCTTCCACCTGCGTGCTACAGCGAATTTCCCCGAAAGAGTGAAAAGAAATCGGCTTCTTCTACAACTGTCGACAAAGTGGTCTTATGGCTGCGCGTGTACTACTTAATCATGGTAAAAGTGTCGTGGTGTTAGAAGCTCGAATCGGGGTAGGCGGTCGCTTGTTATTGTTCCCTTCAATCAGGAACGGTCGAATTACGAGTTTCAGTTCAATTGCCTCTATCCTGTTCTTCTATTCAACAATTTTCATGCTTATGGGAAGCCAGGAATGCTCCTTGCTCACAGATATGGTGCTTACCATTCTTCGGATATATTTCACAAACCAGACGGACATTTCGTGCGAAGAGTCATGCGGGTTCTTAAAGATGAGGTACTCAACCAAAATGATGTGAATGGGCAACACAATAACACTGTACACAGTATCTAAGGAGAAGAAAGAGAGTACCCAGTTCATTTCGGACATCAAAATGCTTGATCAACAGAAGGAATTGGAACTTCCGGAAAGGCCTAAGCCGCTATCTATAATAGTTACCCGCTAGGAATATGATCCATTCTCATGCGATTCGTAAAGTTACTGCTCTAAGGATACAGATTTGAGTACAATTTTACAAATAAAATCGCCAGACAAGCTCCGCACGAACAGAAATTTGCTTTAATTTTTCGGGGAGCACCAGGTTAAAAATAGTAAAGGCTGGCAGTGCGCTTTTAGCGCTTCAAACAGCGGAATTCGTGTTGCATGCCAAATTATCAATTTTAATTCGACGAGAGTGGATATCAAAGACATCTAGCGCAAGCTGACTTGTTTAGATCATCCCCTTCTTATTCAGCCAGAAAATCCCTCAGCTAACTAACAAATTCAGGAAAAAAAACTCCTGCAGAACGTCATGCTTTGAAAAGCAAATTCATGGCACTTGAACATTCACTAAATGAACTGAAAGAGGAAAAGTTGCGTTGAAATTTGCTTAGTACAAGCCGCCTGACGCCCTGGATAAAAATTTCTAACACTTTTGCGAAGTCTAAGAAACTAGCCGCACCCAATTCAGGATCGACACCACATCCTATTGCTGTGGAATCTACGACGGACGCACAATCGGATGAGAGTGCTGCAGAAATTGTTTCAGCCCCACCCACTCCAGCTGAGACTGTCCCAATGTCCGCAGCACTTATTGAAGTTTTCAAGAGAAACTAGGGGAGACATCCTGGTATTTGTTTGAAACTCCGATTGAAGCTGGAAGGCGTCGACGCGCCCAGTGTATACACGACAATAACAAGCGTAAGGTTACTTCAAACGTTTGTAACCGTTGCCATAAGTTTTTCTGCATTACGCATTGGGCGACTGCTCGCATCTTAAGGACAGTGATTGGATACCATATCACCCAGATGCCAGAGTGTCGGTGGGTATTCGCGTTGGAAGACCGTTTGCAAAATATACAGCCTATGGCGCTAAGTTACGAGATGTCGCCTTAAAATAATTTACACTTCAGCAGCTTCGTCTCTCCCGGTGTCTCTTCAAGGAAGTATAATTCTATTTTCGCAAATATTGCGCACATTTCAAGCACATCTTTCAATTCAGATTCGCAAATGTTTGAAGTAGATATTGGAATCGTTCTGGATCCACTTCACAAGTACATGCAGCGTAACGGCAGTGTACGTCCTGGAGAAGCACATTCTTATTCTCTTCTGGCCTTTGCAAATGCGAATACTTTTAAGTCGTAGGATTTCTTGCAGATCTGTTCCTTTGCACAGGGTGTTGTGTCCATGGATCGTGGAAATGCGCTATTCACTTATCGTGTTCCATCTTTTTGGATATGTTGTTTTGATTCGTACGCTTCAACCCTTGGAGTTTCAGTATTTAAGGATTTCTGGAGTTCCCATTTCGAAAAGGCAAGACAGTAGCATTTTTAATGTTCACTATAAATAGAGGGAAGCCAAGAAGTAGTAAAAAGCAGTTGGTCTACTCATTAAAGAATAAGAGAAGTGTAAGAGCAATAATTAATCTACTGTTGATATCAACATCAACAATGCACAGTAGACCCGTTCATCAATATTAAATGCAATTCATTAATCGTCATTGATATCAATGAGGTCCCTTTGAGAATTGAAGAAGAAGAAGGTGCGAGTAGCATTCTAAATTTCGCAGTAAGAGGCAGTGTCGGCAGTAAATAGCAACCGAGAAGCAAACACTGAGAAAACAAGGGACGATGAATGATGTTACTGATGTCGTACGGTAGACTTTAGAGTTAAAAGTTAATTGCATCGTCTTGCGCGATTCTGCAAATATTTTATACTGTCTAGTTTCCATACTTGTCTCTTCGATAAGAATTCAGAAATTTGATTCTTCATAGACTCACTGTCAGTGGTGTGGGATAATCTATCTTCAGATAACCCGGTTGCAGTTATTTCGTTGGATAAGATTATCTTTTCACATATATGATAATGGATACATATTTTACTGCACAATTCCATGGATAAGGTAGAAATATAATCCCAGCTATCCAAAGATGAACTTCGCATGTGTTACTCATATAGTTTAGTAATGACTATGTAGCTCATATATGAAAATTCCCCTGAATGTGCATTATCAAACATCAATCCCTCTTCCACAATAGAACAGCTATCTGATTCAATAGATTTGGTAACAGTATTCAAATCTGCAAGTTTGGAAACCAATTTTGAAGGGTTCGCTGCTGAACTATCGAAGTTCAGAATTGAAGATATTTTAACAGTTCTGCGAAAATATTCAAGTGTGACGGGAAAACTCAAATACAGTGAAACAACTGCAATGTTCATCTATTTAATCGTAATATCTAGGCACAATACGTATGTGACGATTATTATACTGATGCACTTGGTGCTTGCTCGTTGACGTTATTATTACGCAATATCCGAATCTTTTAGGTATAGATGTGTAGAATACGTTTATACTTTGTCTTGTTCTCAACGAGTCTGTCAATGTGCGAATAGAACCTTTTAATCTGACCTTCAGTACGTTATCGAATACTACACTTCAAATACACAATACAATGTGTTAATTCAGACACTTCTTAAAGAAGTAGAGCACATGAATAATTACCCCAACAGCACCAACGAAACTAGTAGTTTAGAAACTGCACTTTGTATTACAATCGAGAACCATCGGAAAAAGCGAGGATGGAGACAGTACACGTACTCGTACTGCTCCAATCACCTATTGTTTCGGATAACTCTCTGTTGTAATTTTAAGAGCAGGTTTTAAACTACTAGCAGCAATAGTCCCAGCCTTGATTCATTGTTAGTCCAGAGACATTACGGCTACATGTTCCTCGGATCCGTGCGAACTTGTGAAACGAGTATGAATTGTACTTACACTTATTCTGTCTTTCTTATCAATTGATTATGGTACCGGTAGTCAACATTTATCGTAGTGAAGTTTAAATATTTTATTCCATATCCAGCTGTTCACACTCATCTCCATGTTTGAGTTAACCGCAATTACTCCTTCGCTTCGTGTGGAACCGTATACTGCATACTACGATTGACTACTTTCGTAAATCCCCTGTACGTATCACTCACCTTCGACGTACCACTGACTTTTCGAATTGCTTCCAATTTTGGGGTTTTCCACCATGCTGTATCGGAGTTGTTGGGTTATGGCACCTCGCAGCGCGCGCTCTCGAACTGCTCAACACGCAACTTGTCTCATCCCTTCTTTCCGCCGCGACAATGGTTGTATAGGGACTTCTTGCAGATGATAGTATCCGTGATGATGACCACCCCATTCTACTTGCCATTGTTGAGCGATATTCCGCGCCACCACTTGTTGTTGCATACCTTCTTTCTGCTGCTGAAAATGCGAACCAATCCGGTCCGCAACCGTCCGCGCGGATGCAGAACACGAGCTACAATTTTCAATGAACATCCAGCATAAGCAATCAGAGCATCACGGGTAACAAATACTCTCTTCCCTTTCCCACCAGAAACTAGTGTCGAATCTACACGCAGTGATGGAGCAATGTGTTCAGCTTCTCCATTTACAGTCAACTCTCGTTTCGCACTGGTGCGGGAGCTTTTCAGCTCCATCCCATACTTTGTGGGTCGCCGCAGCCCACTTATATCCGCGTCAGCGCCGATAGTCGCTCGCCTTACTCATCAGGTCAATAAGCCTAACCTCGACACAAGCCTGTCTGATATCGGGGCGTGAAGAGTACTTGTTGCTGTGACGTTCCTCATTGTATATGTTTCAATGTTTCAATGTTTCCCTCTTCTATAACCAATTCAGTTACACGACTCGGACTCAAAATTACAGAAAGAGTAGGCGCAGGAGCAGTCACGAATCTACCGCATGCATCTTGTAATCTTAGTATCGCCGCGGTTGTGGCAATGACATCGATGGGTGTTTCAACCCACGGTATTATCTACAGCTCGGTAAGCGAATTTGCGACAGGGCACGATTTTATTTGAGAGGGAATAAACAGGGGGCGCACACAAAACCCAAACCCACCACCACTATTCATTGTCAATCTTCGGCGCCAAGAAGTAACGCACGAATCCTTGCTGGTCCGGAATCGCGAATTCCAGCGCGATTGGGTTGTCCTCTTCCATGCAGATGGTAACAGTGTCGGCAATGGGCACGGCCTTTGCGAACATATTCAAGTACTTGCCAGAGCACGTGATCTTAATCGGGTTGTTCACCGTCATGGTGACGGGGTTCTTCTCATCCGAGCCCCCATCGCTCTGCTGGATGGTCATGGAGCCGTTCCCGATGTCGCCCTCGACACTGAAGGTGACTTGTTGCTTCTCCGCAGAAATTGTGATGGTGTCACCGATGACGTACAGGTCCGTGAAGATGCGGCGGTATTCCGCCGACGGCATGTTAATCACCGCAGCGTACTCAGCGTCTTCGGGCACGCCCATGTGCTCGCTGTCGATGTCCATGAGTTTCAGTTGGAACTGTGCCGTTCTGTCTGCGCTCTCGTTCTCGAACACAAAGTCGGCCACGTCCGCGCCATCGTCGGCCGCGGAGATCTTCACCGAGTCGTTGGGGCCCGCGCACTTGAGGATCTTCGAGAACGAACCCAAGTTAATACCCATCGAAAGTGGCCGGTCGCAACGGTACATCTCGAATCCTTGCGAGCGGAGAGTGAGCGTCACCAACACGGCATGCGACTGGTCTAGCGCCTATTGAGTATAAGAAATCATGGTTAGCGCCAATTCGAATACATGAAAGACGGGACAGGAGGAAGCTCGTCACAACATACCTGTAGTGACATGCCATCAGATGAGCAGTCGAAGTTGGCGTGGTCAATCACATCTTTGATGGCTTCCAAGACCTTCTTCAGCAACGATGCTTGTGGGAGACGTGCTTCAAACATGATGTGGTTGGGGATGTAGTTCGAAAAGTCGAGTTGGTGCAATGTTCGGGTTGTCGCTAGTTAGGTAGGGGAGAGTGGGTAGGGAAGTGTTAATGTGTACGGTACCATGCGGTGGCACAGGGGGTGATGATACGACTTTCGAGGCATACGTTTTGGCGCCAAGGTAGAGCGGGATATTTTTTGAATAAAATAATCAGGTACGACTCGTATGTCTTACAGTGATTTCCTTGTACTCATTCATTGTCCAATGAGAAGGGACGTAGTGAGCGTTTTGTGTTTCGCTCATTTCGCGCCAATTCACACTACAGCTGTATTATGCTATAGATGCAACCCAAAGAATTGAAACTGCGCCTGTATTTGCCCAAATTACCCACCCATCGCCGCCTTCATCTACAATGTTCATGTGTATTCCTGAATTAGAAACCTTCACCCACTGTAACCCAATAGCGCACAACAAACGAGCAGAAGACATTTATTCTCTAAGTATACAAGTCACACATAAAAGAATTAGTAATCATCCGAAGTGATGGTATCATCAATCTTGAGAATCATCTTCACCAACTGCGTCGCATGCTGAAACTGTTGAATCTTGCTTGCCAATGCCTCGTAAACATTCTGCTCACGCATATCGAACGTGCCCACGCCCATACAGTCGATTCCAAGATACGGGCAATTCTCCTTCATCTGTCGACTCTTAACCGCGGCTAACGTTTCAATTGGAGGCAGTCCCGAATTCTCTGCCAATGCCATCGCTACATTGTCCAACGCCGCTGCGAACCCACGCACTGCATATTGCTCAATACCCCTAATTTTGTCCGCGTTATCCGCCGCGAACAGGGAACACGAGATTTCTGCCGCTCCACCTCCATATACGATTCGACTATCACGAATCAAATTTCTTACCACGCAAAGCGCGTCATGAATCGATCTCTTCGCTTCATCTATCAACATTTTGTTTCCTCCACGAACAAAGATCGTCACCGCCTTACTTTGCGCACAATCCTCCAACACAATCACCTTATCTCTAGTTGTTCCCAATGACATTTCTCTGACTGTCTTCGCCGAACCCAGTTTCACCTTCTTGATTTCCTCAAATCTCGGCACAATTCTCGCTCCCGTTGCTAATGCAATAAGTTCAATTTCCACGCCACCGACCCAGCGCACAGCCGGCAAATTGTTCTTCAATAACAAGTGGTTTGCTTCATCATCGAATCCCCACTGACAGATCACACAATTCGCGCCCGACTCCTTCACAGCCTCGACCATGTCCGTGAAATACTTCTGTTCCGCCTTCTGCATATCATTGTACTTCTGAACTGTGTCGATATCCAATTTATGCTTGGTCTTCGGTTTCGGCGGTTCGAAAGGACAAGTCAGCACCACAATCTTCGCATCATCAATTCTCGTAGGCATTTGTGGGTGACTAAAGTCCTTGTCAATAATAATTCCGTTCACCATCGTTGTATCTTCCAAACGCCCACCAACTTTCCCATCCAACTTGATGAGTTCCAAGTTGACATCCTTCCGCTCCAAATCAGCTACGGACAAAACCGCCTTCACACACATATCCGCCAACTGCTGTTTCATTCGGTTGACAATCTTCGACGACAAAGTAGTCATCGCAGTTTTCTTCAACACCTCCGAAACGGCTTCCTTCTTGGACAAATCCAGGGATGACGCTATGCTCGCCAGATGTTGAATGCAAAGGTCCGACGCACGTTCGAATCCCTCGGAAATGCGAGTGGGATGGATACCCTTCCCAAGTAATTTCTCGGCCTGTTCGAGAAGCGCACCCGCTAACACCACCACACCAGTCGTGCCATCACCAATCTCATCGTCTTGAGATTTCGACAACTCGACCATCAGTTTCGCGATCTCATTCTCCACATCCATCTCCTTCAGAATAGTAGCACCATCGTTCGTCACCGTGATGTCACCATCGGGCGATTGCAACATTTTGTCCATTCCCTTCGGCCCCAACGACGTGCGCAGCGTACGGGCGACGGCGCGCGCAGCCGCGATGTTCGATTTCAACGCATCGATCCCGCGCAGCCGAGTCTTCTTTTCCTGTTCCTGAATAATCACGAACGGACGACCGTACTCATCGAATACCAGAGACATGGCGCCACAGGAATTGTTTTTCAGGAGCACGTATTACCAGGTGCAGCACAGAAGATCCGCACTTTTAGCCGCAACCGGGTGAGTAATACGAATGAAAGTGTACGGGTATGCCTCTGTGGTAGGGCAGGTGGGTCGACGGACGACGTTAGGATCAAACGTGTGAAAATAACGCGAAACTAATTGCGAATGATAAATAAAAAATCTGGAACCACATTAATTAGAATTTTCTCATCGACCGGTGCAGTGGAGTTTCGTACTGTGAATCCGATTATAGGCGCCACGAGGCGCGTGTCCATTATTCCTTTCGGCGACGACATCCGCGACGCAATTGGCCACTCCTAGCGTATGGGCTTGCGTATTCCCTCGCTACTTCAAACGAGATACGAATCGGCGACATCCAATTGACATTCAAGACGCTGGAAAGGTGGAAGAGAGGAAGAGTGATTGCAATCCATCAACCATATTTCGGGTTCGACCTCTTGGCTGAGACAAATCCCTCGACATGCAACATGCAAGCGTATCTTCAGAATCCCTCGCGGAGACGGCCGAAATCTTGCGACTCACCGAAGAGCTGAACGCAGGCGAGCAAAATCTGAGCACCCTTCAAAGCGAACTGACCGCATGCAAGGAAGAAACGCTTCGTTTACGCTCGAAAGCCGCCTCGGTCGCACTGTCCTTCGAAGGCCTGAAAGACGAACTTCAGTCGTTGTTACAATCCGAAGTCGATATTCGTTCAAGCGCACATCCCAGCTCGCCCACTTCCGAAGTCGAGAATGGTGACAAGCCGTCCGCCGACCCCACTCACGACCACGCCACACTATGCGCGTTGACAGGCCAGCTTGAGGCCACGAAGCGACTCGTGGAGAAGGCCGTGCACGAGCGTGACGATCTATTGAGAAAAATGAGCGAGGACGGCTCGATCCACATCTATTCGTATTCGCCGAGCGATGTGTCGGCGCTGAAGTTCTTCCAAAAGTTGCTAAAAGTCGAGGAAGATTTGGCGCCGGACACGACTGAAATGGATCTCATCCAGAAACTCAACGCGCTCTCCACTTCGGGGTCATCATTTCGCGACGATCATGCGCGAATTTGGCGCGATTCGACTTTACCAAACGTAGCGTTGTTAACGTGGAAGAAGACTGATACCGGCGAACGAGTTCCCGATTCTGTGACTTGTGGCGTGGTGTCAGAACGCCTGTTTGCGGGAATCACGGCATACACATCGACGAATGCGGATGGTGAGGTCGGCGAACATTGTTATCTATCGAGTTGTGACATCGCAAAAGAAGTGACGGATCAAGAATTCGAAGCTGTGAAAGGCGCGTACAGCACGTTACTATTGAAAGACAACTCGATGGCCCCGCATGATATCAAACTCATCGCGCCGAAACAAGCCCTCGAACGCGTAGTTCAACTAATTCGTTCCGCGGCGAATCACACAATGATATTGTCCCCGTCCGCTCCATCGACACCAACAAGCTTGAACAAGCCTCGTGATGATAAGCTGTTATCCAGTCCAGATCATGGCGAAATCGGCAGCACTGGTAGCACCTCCAGCGCCACCGCAACAAGGCGAAAACGCCCGGGCCCTCGACTCTCGGATCCCTCGCACGTGTTAGCACCGGAACACTTTCAGTTTTTGCTGCACGAATGCATTCCCGTACGATTCCAAGAAAGCGATTTACAATTGAAGTATAGCACAAACAATGACGGCATGTCGGTGCATACGTTGTACGAGCGATGCAATGGGGTGTCACCAACTGTTGTGGCGGTGCGTGATTCCAAAGGGCGAGTGTTCGGCTGTTACGCCTCCAGGCCTTGGGAACCTACCGCACCGCGCTATTACGGCACAGGAGAATGTTTCGTGTTCTCCTGCAAGCCTCGTCTCGCGGTGTACAAATGGAACCGACAAAATCACTTTTTCCAGTTTTCCCATCACAACATTCTCGCCATGGGCGGCGGGGGTGGCACGCACTACGCTCTCTGGGTAGATGAGGACTTGGTGCGTGGCAGTACATGCACGTGCAAGACGTTTGACTCACCACCACTGGCGTGTAAATCCGGCGATGAAGAGGTGGATCGAATTGACTTTGACATCACAGTGCTAGAGGTGTGGACAGTCGTGCCGCGTTCATCGCATTTAGGCGGCGCAGGGAACACCGGTTGATAAGGAGTAGCAATGAACTTGGACAACAGCGTCTTAGTATGTGTTGTGCATGTTCCTAACCGGTTCGTTTTCGAAAAGTAAGCAGTTCTAGTTCGGAACTATAGAAAGTCAAACACATAATCATCACAACTTTATCCCACCTTAATCAATCACTCACTCTATAAACTGAATCATTTCACTCATGTTAAGCGAAGTTGCGTTCGTTGTACTTGACTACGAGATGTCGCAAGTGTGATTCCCATAAATCCACCTTAATGGGCATGTCCAGTTCATAAAATGGATTCTTCATGACGTAATCCGCGTAAATCGTGTAGCACTCCTTCTGCGCATGTCAAAAACATCGATTATTACGCGCTCGTTAGTTCACGTCGAATCGCAGTCGCTGCGTGTATGTGCGTGTGCGCTCAAGAACGTACGAGAAATTCCATTAGGTTCTCGGTTTTCAAGTCGGCTGTAACGAAAAACTGTACACCGGTTTCCGCGCGGTACGCCTGTAACACATACGACCCGGTTTGTAGCATGCGAATGCCGTATCCCTTCTTCGACACCTCGGGCGACAATTGTTGTACAAGCAGCTGCATTCTGAGCGTGTGTTAGTGTTCGATTGCTTGTTCGCTCATTTGACCCGTGCCGTATTACGCATTCGGCGCAATGCAGCGCACATACCCATGAAAAGTGGAAGCGAGATGTAGATAGTCGTTTTGGGAGAGCGACGGTGCGCCATCACCGAGCTTGCGATAAAAGATAAGACTGCCTGCCTTGTTCACAAGGAACAGCGATTGCAATCCCATCGTAGCAATGAGCTTTTGGATCAGCTTCAACAAGATACTGTATGCTGTACAGTACGCACTAATGCTAACTGTTACCCATGCAAATGAAGTGTCGAAATTTAATATTACCATTTTTCGAAACAAAAACATCTTGTTCGCCCAGCATCACATTTCGCTACAACTTTAGCTACAGTCAGGCCTCGTTTTAAGGTACACTCACAAGTTGAGACTTATCGCCAGTTGACACTGGCACAGTATAAAACTTCAATTATTAAAACATAAATATTCATTACTTTTTGATCCACTTTCTAAAATGATTGGTCGAGAGCCGTACCCGCGAGTTGACACATTTCGCGAGATGACACTGGCAGAAGTGGTCCCTTAAAACGAGGCCTTACTGTACTGTACTGTACTGTACTGTACTGTACAGCAACAACATTACGACACACTATAGAAAGCAATAACCCGCAGAAGTTCAAAAATTTTATAGACCACTGGATTCATGTTTCGTACAATACAGTACAACGAGTCACAACCATTGCTTATCACCTCACACTTGCAATGAACGGCAACACAAGTGTGGCGAAAAAGTAGACCAATGGTGCAGTGAGCACATAGGAATCCGCACGATCCAAAATGCCGCCATGACCAGGAAACAGACTTCCCGAATCCTTCCACCCCACATCTCTCTTAAAACAACTCTCAATCAAATCACCACAAAGCCCCACCACACCGACCATGACTCCGTATACCGCGCCTGTAGCCCACCATACCGGCCACCCCAATAAATACGCACCCAACACACTCACACTCGCACTGCAGACAAATCCCGCAATCGCGCCCTCCACTGTTTTCTTCGGCGATATGTTCGTGAATCTCGTTCGTCCATACGTCCTCCCCACAAAAAACGCTCCAACATCGGATGAAACCGCCGACAACCACGTCCAAAACACTAGCAACGCGCCACCCGTCACCACCGGCTGGACTGGTAATGTGCCTACAAGCCAAGTGACTGCAGATGGCACGGGGAATGGATATTCATGCATTCGAATCCAAAACGATGGCAAATATCCCGCATAGAACAGTCCCATGAATGTGGTACTGATATCTGCGATGGTCGCAATAGAACGACGTCGAAACAAGAGATAAATACAAATAAACGTTCCGCCAAGTGGGAACGCGACATCCGCCATCGCCGGTGCTAGTGCAGATGCGGTCATAGTTACGGCAGTGACCAATAAGCCGGTTTTGAGTGCTGGCAAATGCCCTTTCGCAGTAACCATCCGATAATACTCGGCTTGGCCTAATAAACAGACGAGCAACATCCCACATAGAAATGTCCAACGTCCCGAGAATACAAACGCTATCACAACCGCGCCCATCACGAATCCCACCGCGATTCGTCGCTGCACCTTGAGACGCGAGGTTTTGGATTCGATGGGATTATTGTCCTCGTCGGTGGCAGTGAGTTGTGTGGCGGTGTTTTCAGACCGGTCTAACGGTGGTGGTTTGATGACATCGTCCGATGTAGCACGCATTATCGTAGGTGAATGGAATCTAGATCTTCGTTGTGACGTGTGTATTGTTGTGGCGCAGGAATTCAGCGCAAACCCGACTCTCACATGGTATCGTCCAGACAATAGGGGCGCGCTCGCGAACGCACCGCAATGCGCGCATGATTTCATCCTGGGGCGGATGTGGGCGGAAGGTCGCTTGGGCGAGCGACGGCGAAGGGGTCAGAAGTCGCGACGCGACGCGCAACACCACGACGGTTGTGTGGTGTGCCCGTATCGGGATGACCGACAAAGCGAAGCTGGCCACGCAGAAAATTGCGAGTGCGTAGATACAGTAGAGGTGTGTGACGAGGCGAAGAGGTCTCGTGGGTGGTGAGCGAATCAGCTGGTTGAGAACGAATGATTCAGAATTGGTTCAGTCGATTGAACGGTCACGAACTGAACTGAATCGTCACATGGGGACAACTGCCGTCACGCGCCCTGTGACACATCCAATTCATTGCCCCGCACGGGATTTTAACATCCAATCGACGGCACGTATCTCGGGCATATGTTATTGCGCTCATCCCTCGCCCGATTCAGGCCACTACGACGCACATCAGCCACCAAGCTGCCATGTCGATAGCCACTGGCGCACCCCCGACCATGCCCGGAGCAACACCAACGAGAAGGATGAGTTCCGCATTCTCGCCGCTATGGGCGCCATTCCCGCGCGTGGTCGCATCACCACGACATTCGCCGCGCTGCCCACCTACGAAAATTGCGCGCCCTGCGAAAACTCCGAATTACACACCAGTTCGATTATCCGCCGCCGGGGCCGAACAACGGCGCCCCACACCACCGTCCGTGCCAACCGATTCCGTGATTACGGACACCTCGGCAACCGCATCTCCGGTGTCTTTTAAACTTTTCGGACAAACCATTGCCATAAACCCACGCTTCGCTTTACTGCTCGTCCCAATTCTGTGGGGCTCGCTGCCGCCCGTGTACAAATTACGGCTAACACTGCCATGGGCGTTGACCGCTGCCGTTTTCAATGCCTCACGCTTACTTCTTTCGTTTATGTTTCTCGCGCCCACCGCCGTGAAGGACATCCGCTCCGACGCACCGGACACCCCGAGTCTTCTGCGTGCGGGTGCCGAGTTAGGGCTATGGACTTTTCTCGCTAGCACACTGCAATTGCTGGGTGTTCGATACACCACCGCGTCGCGAGCCGCGTTTCTCACGCAATTGCAAACCATTTTTGTGCCATTTCTTGCCTTGTTAGCTGGCGACCGAAGCGGATTATCGAAAAACACCCTAACTGCATCCGCTGTTGCACTCGCGGGTGTGGCGTGTCTCACTCTTGACTCCGCCGCCGCGCCGCTAACACTCGCTGGCGACGGAACCATGATTCTCGTCGCCATCATCGCCGCCACCCTCATCATTCGCAATCGCGATCTCGCCGTAAAATTACGTTCGGGTCCGCTTGTGGCGTACAAGGTTTTCTTTCAAATGATATTCGCCTTCGGGTTCATGGCTGCTTGCGCGGGGTACGCTGCGTTCTTCGGTCCCGCCATAGCCGCCACCTCCGCGGGTAGTGGAATCGTGTCGTGGTTCACTGGATGCACGCCGGTGATGCTGATGCTGAACCTCGGCCTCGTGGTGTGGTCCGGAATTTTTGTGAATGCTGGCTCCACCTGGCTGCATATCAAGGGCAACACCGTGGTGCCCGCGGCGGAGAGCGCGATCATCTTCTCGTTCACGCCGCTGTGGGCGAGCGTGTTCGCGGCTTTCCTGGGCGAGCGCTTCGGTGCGAAGGGCATCATGGGCGCCGCGCTCATTGTACTATCTACCATTCTCGCGGCAAGGACGCCGGCGAAGCGGAAACAGGTCGATGCGGCGCCTAGCTGAACAGTGCGTGTGTGAAACATGTGAAACGGAATATTTGCTTCTAATGTGGCGCGGGGTTTGCGCCTGCTGGGCGAACGGTGACGATATTGATGGTGTAGTTTCTATTTAGTTCTCGGCGCGATTGCACATCAATGGTGTGCTGCGGCGAGGAGCGTACGGGCTGTGGTTCTGTTTCGGCGTGCGTATGCTACCGTAGATCGTGCACTCTGTACAGTACAACTACAATTGACGCGTTGTCTCACTGTGTATCTTTACTCATTGCCTTCTGCACTCATGCAATCTCATCCGTACAGTTGCACGCGACGTCATGTGTCGATTGCGAGATGAGACCTCATTTCGTCGCACTGTATCTCGAAACTTGTCCACAAATGTCGTAGCCTCAATGAAAGTAGAAAGCCCATCATGGCATTCAATGCATGAGGATCAACGTGCCACGACGAGCTGCAGCCACAAATTTCGTGGAGCGTGGCACGTTCCAAGCGTGACCGAATCAATGACTCGCAGTGCTACATTGCCACCCTTACTAATGTCTAATCTTTCGTGGTGTCCCGCCCTTTACTTCTCACTCTACGCTACAAGCACTACTCACTGTCAATTACTTCACCATACTTCCACGGCACCGAAACCACCACCACCCGGCGTCTCAATCTCGAAACACTCGCCCTTCTTCACACTGGTCTGCACCTGTCCCCCAAATTCCTCGACCGTCCCATCTATCGCAATCTTTCGGTTACAACCCGTCCTCCCCGGCATTCCGCCACATGCGCCGTACGGCGGTACACGCCTACGTCCGGATAGCACGTTCACCTCCATTTCCTCTTCGAACTTCAGCCTGCGCACCACCCCATCCCCGCCACGTCGCTTGCCGTTCCCCCCACTTCCATAACGAACACGAAACATTTCGAGTACCACCGGATATCGCCACTCCAACACCTCCACGTCCGTTAACCTGCTATTCGTCATGTGCGTGTGCACCGCCGAACATCCATCCTTGTCCTTCGTCGCACCAGCGCCACCACAAATCGTTTCGTAGTATTGGTGACGTTCATTCCCGAAGATCAGATTGTTCATCGTACCTTGCGATGCACCTGCGACTTTCAGCGCCCCGAGTAAACAATCCACCACAACCTGCGACGTCTCCACATTTCCCGCCACTACCGCTGCGGGGTAAGATGGATTCACCATCGTGTTCTTGGGTAGCACCAATGTGAGTGGTGTTAGACATCCCGCATTCAGTGGGATATCTTCACCAACAAGTAAGCGCATGACGTACAGCGACGCTGCCGAAGCAATCGAAGATGGCGCATTCCAATTTCCTCCATGTGTACCGCTAGTTCCCGTGAAGTCTAGAACTGCCGATCGTGCCGTGCGGTTCACTGTGAGTTTCACTTGCACTTTTGCGCCATCATCCATTTCATACGTGAATTCCCCATCTTCGACATCGCATAAAAGTCGTCGCACGCACTCCTCCGCGTTTCGTTGCACATGGCCCATGTACGCGTGCACTACATCAACGCCGTAATGCGCCGCCGCACGCGCCAATTCCCCCGCACCTTTCGCGCACGCCGCGACTTGTGCCTTCAGATCCGCGACATTCTGCTGCGCGTTTCTCGCCGGATGATCGCCGGAAGTGAGTAATTTCACGATCTCCTCTTCCAGAAATCGTCCATCGTCCACTAATAACACACCATCAAGTAGCACACCTTCCTCACTCACATCCGTGGAATCTGCCGGACATGATCCTGGCACTGTTCCTCCGATATCAGCGTGATGACCACGTGCACCAACGAAAAAGGAAGGGGTTTCGTCATCACCAAGAAAAACAGGTCGAACAACAGTGATATCAGGTAGATGTGTGCCGCCATTGTACGGTGCGTTGAGTGCCCAAACACGACCACGTCGCATCGAATCGCCACCATTTGCCGCAATGATCGACTTTATCGACGCGCCCATACTCCCCAGATGCACGGGGATATGGGGCGCATTCGCGACAAGCTCTCCATCCGTGCTAAACAGAGCGCAACTGAAGTCTAGTCTTTCCTTGATGTTAACAGAGGCGGATGTGTTCTGCAGCACCACACCCATTTGCTCGGCGACACTCATGAACAGATTGTTGAAGATTTCGAGTTGTACTGGGTCCACATCGGTTCCTATTGCAACGCGCTCGGGTAAAGCTTCTACTCGCTCCAGAAGCAGGTCCCCTGTTGCCATAACTTTTGCAGCCCATCCCGGTTCTACAACCGTCGTTCCTGTCGCTTCGAGTAGTACGGCTGGGCCGGGAATTGGCTTGTCTGCATGGAGAGACTCACGTCGAATAAACGGGGTGTCGTTGAACTTCTTCCCACCAGTAACTACTGGGCATGTGACCGGATCATTAGAGCTGTTGCAATCGTCATCAGTGATAACAATGTCGACAGGAAGCGAACGTCCAATTGTTTCAACTTGAATAGATTCGATAATAAGATGCTTTTCCTTGGCCACAAAACCAAAACGTGCCATGTGCGTGGCTTCGAACCGCGAAGTAATCTGTTCTACACTTCCTGCAGTGACTTGCAATGCAGTGTCCGATCCTTCATACCGAAGGAACACTCTCCGCTCAACATCAATTCGCTCAGAGGGAACACCTTGGGCTACCACTGCATCTCGGCCTTCCGTAATAAGTCTATCCCATTCTGTACTTAATTTGTTCAGCGTTGGGGCATCAAGACGCGCTTCTACAGGCGAATCAGTGAGATGTCGCACATCAGCGAGACCAATACCAAGAGCTGAAAGAACACCCGCATATGGATGTACCAGCACACGGCGGATTCCGAGACGGTCCGCAACGAGACAAGCATGCTGACCACCCGCACCACCGAAACAACAAAGAGTGTAGGCCGTGACATCATGTCCTTGTTCCACACTAATTTTCTTGATGGCATTGGCCATGTTCTCAACAGCTATTTCAAGGAAGCCTTCCGCTACAGCTTCTGGCGTTCTTTCCACACCCGTACCCTTGGATATATCTTCGGCAAGTTTTTCAAACTTGTTACGAACGACAGCAGTGTCAAGTGGCTGCTTTCCATCATGACCAAACACTTTCGGGAAGTATTCTGGTCTTAGTTTTCCCAGCAATACATTGCAATCAGTGACTGCCAGGGGACCACCAGCTCCGTAGCACGCAGGACCAGGTTTCGCCCCAGCACTCGCGGGACCTACTCGCATACGGGAACCATCAAATCGAAGAATGGACCCGCCGCCGGCCGCGACTGTATGTACGTCCAGAGCGGGAGCTCGAATGGTGGCGCCAGATATACAAACTTCAGCGGTACGTTCGAGTTGGCCAGCATAGTGAGAGACGTCCGTACTTGTGCCACCCATATCAAAGCCTATGAGATACCGACAACCTGCTCGTGCCCCGGTTGCTGCCATACCGACAACGCCACCCGCGGGGCCGGACAGAAGAGCATCTTTTCCACGAAATGCATCGGCGGAAGATAATCCACCACTTGATTGCATAAACAGAAGTTGAACGCCAGAAAGTTGGGACGCAACACGGTTTACATAACGTCGAAGCACCGGGGTGAGATATGCATCTGCAACAGTTGTCCCACCTCGTGGGACCAACCTCATTAGCGGTGATAGCTTATGTGATACGCTGACGTGTTCGAAGCCGACCTCATACGCTATTTTCTCCAGCTCTCTCTCGTGCTCGTTATGACGATACCCATGCGCTAGTGCGATAGCTGCTGCACGGCAACCTGACCCCCGCGCACCTTCCAGGGCTTTCCGCGCTGCATCTTTGTTCAGCGGCCGAATGACAGAGCCGTCGAATCGTAGCCTTTCGTCGATTTCAACGACATGGTCGTAAAATGGCGACGCTGTTTCGACGTCTAGTGCGAATAAATCGGGGCGTGCTTGTGTGCCAATTTTTAAGGCATCCCCAAGCCCAGACGTGGTGATAAATGCGACATGTTCACCGTCCCGTTCGAGCAGCGCGTTGGTAGCCACTGTCGTTCCCATTTTCACACATTCGATATCTTTCGTTGGAAGCTCAGCTTCAGCTCCAACGCCAAGGAGATATCGTATACCGGCTATGGCGGCGTCCGCATAATGCGCTGGGTTCTCGGAAAGTAGCTTATGCGTCACTAGAGTGCCATTAGGTTGGCGCGCAACAATATCTGTAAAGGTTCCGCCTCGATCTATCCAAAACTGCCACCCGCCCATTGTATGTGTGCTTTTGGTTGTGGCTCGAGCTCCGAACCCTCATCGTGACTGCGCGAGATGAAGATGGAGTTTTGACCAGAGCCTTCTCCCTCTCGATAGGGCGTGTCAAGGAATTCCTGGTGAGCACCAATCACATCGCTGTGTGGTATGAATCCGTGCTGAATCGATTTAGCTTTTTTAAACTTTCAAACTCAATGCAAATCGCGTAGCTAACGCCTATTCAACAACATGGATCCGCTGCGCCAAAGTGGCGAGCAACTCGCAATCTTCTGGCATTCGGTCGAGAAGACACTGGAAAATGTGTCGACCAACTTGGAGCAGCAGTTCGAACGCACTTACTCAGACAAAGACCCGGCATCCGCCTCATCGGCGAAATACAATCCGCACAAACTTGTTACGCGACTTCGAGACGCCGATGTCGCATTGCCAGACATGACTGCCCGTGTGGAGAAGGTGGCAAATGTTGACGAGTGGTTGCCAACTAATCTTACCGCTCAATCATCGTCGGTTGCCGCCGCACTAGCTTCCGTTGTGAGCGCAAACAACTCACAGGATGACAAATTATCTTTGTTGTTAGAGCGTCATAGGGAGACGGAAAAGCGTATCGCGGAAGTTCTCGAGAGGCAGCGAGAAGCTTGGCAACAATATACGAAACAGCATGATCTATTACGCGAAGCGGAAAGTATTGACACAGTGCTACCCGATGTGGATATGCAACCGATGTCGGAGGAACAGGAAAGTCCGGAATGTGTTGCGCAAGAGGAGGAGGAAGAGATGGCTGTGAAAGTAGAGAAATCGAATCCCAAACCGAAACCAAAACCGCGAGCCCCACCAACCCGACAGAAGCGTTCGGTTGAGAAGAGGGGGCCATCGGCTACTGTGGCGAAGAAAGCTGGGAAGGCTAGCGGTGGTAATAGTAGTGGTGTTGAAGATAATGGTGGATTTGTACCTATTGAAAAGAGTGCATTCAATAGACTCCCACGAAATTTGAAGGTTGGCAAACTACCCGATATCAATGCATTCTATGAAAAAGTGTACAATGTTTTGAAGGACAGAGGACCGATGGAAGAGGGAGAACTTTTAGCAGCTGTGGAAGAAACAAAAGCAACAAAACTGGCATCTCTACGTGGATTGTCGGTTCTTAGAAACGGAGCCAATGGTTGGTACCTTGCCGGTTCGAAGAAGTAGGTGCAGATTGTTGTATAAATGGGAATTTCACCCTTACAAGTGGAAGTGGTTGTAGATCAGTGATAAAAGAACAGAAATCGTAACGTGGGTTGCATTCGACCACAGGACTCGGGTACGGTGGGTAGACAGATAGATAGATAGATGAAAGAGGAAGACAGACATAGATACAGTCCTGTGTACTTGTACCCGGCTGAGCAGTTGAGAAGTGGTACAGTACAGAAGGGCGATGGTAGGTAGGTTATTTTATTGGTTTTTATGGAAAATTTTAGAGTGGGAAACCTACTGTAGTAACTTGATGTCGTAGTCGAAGAAGAAAAATTTTCTCACCCATCGTGTGTGCTTACCGAACAGAAAAGGACATTGAGGTGCGAAATTCGGAATGCAGCGAAGAGGAAAGATGATCGAAGGATCAAGCGCATCCAAAATGGCTAGTCCCGATTAAAATATTTGAAAAATAGTTTGGCGCGGAGTACACTGTGTAAGGAATAGGAACTGTAAGCCACATTCTGGCCAAAATCATGGTGCCGTCGTGTTGGGTTCATCTTTGGCGTGAAATCGAAGCTGGGAGAAGCGACCGCAAAAAGGGCCCCGACTCGCTTTCCCCACGCTACCCAGCACTGCGGTGCGCGCGGTGCGCGATGGAGACTCTGTTTCGAACCCATGGCATACCGCTCGACACCCCGGGCGCTGTCGCACTCAAGGGCCTACTTGAGAATGGCATTCCGTTCGATGACAAGAGGTGTCAAACTCTTTTCGCTTTGTTGAGACGTCAACCGGTGCCTGCTCAGCTTCAACAATCTCCCAGCGCTACCCTCAACCCTGCTAATGCTGCGCCGACCCATGCGAACCTCAATAACTCGTCGTTCGCGTTGCGTCAGTTTAGCGATGCTGCTGATGCGCCTACTTCTACCCCGCATTTACCCGTTGATGACACTGAAACCGAACTTGCCATTACTCCTCCCGATCCGCATCAGCATCCGCGTCCATCGATGCAATCCCATCAGTACGCGAATGCGCTTATGCAACACGGGTCGCAAAATCAACTTCAACAACATCGCGCTGAACAAACACAGCAGCGCCATCATGCTGCCTCTCAACAACAACCACAACAACAATTACCTCGTCTTCCTGGTCTCGGATTAACTGGTCTTTCTCACAAGACCGCGTTTGGTGCTCAATATCCTTATCCCTCGCAACAACAACAGCAACAACAACACCGACAGCAGCAGCAACACGCACCCACACCCCCTCTTTTTCAAGCACCTCAATGGCCATCGCGTGGGCGGCCCGAGCACGGCGTTCCTTATCAACAGCCTAATCCTCACATGCCCTACAATGTACATCCTTCGAATGTTTACGGCGGATATGGACATTCGCTCCTACAACAACCCGTCATGCAACATCAACCCAATCGCGCTTTCACCTATGAGGAAAACCAACGCGCTATTCTTGCGCAACGCCTTTTGATCGAACAGGAAGCCCAACGAAACTTCGTTCAACCTACTCGCGCGACACATGCGCCGGAACCGCGACAAGTTCAGAATGAATTTCAGGGCATGCAACCCATGCTCGACCCTGCCAAATATTTCACCGACACTTACTCCTCTCCTCCAGCCCAGAAAGCTTCTCCCGAGATTACTCCACCCGCATTACCGACTGCGCCGAGGCAGGCACCGCCTGCATCCGGTGCAAAGCCTCCTACCATGCCTGCGTTCAGATCTGTCCCTGCGCATGCTGTACCGAAACGCAAGCGTACCCCACATGCCAATTTAGCAGAACCTTCTGGAGCGAGCTCGATTCCTCCCATTCCATTGTCGAAACCCGACCCGAGGGCTACCACCGCAGGCAGCACAGCACTTCTTGCGTCATCTACCACTTCGGAAGGGAGTTCCTCGAAATCTGATAGGAACTTGGGCGAGCAGACTAGGAGCACAGAGAAACTGACCAGAGCTGTGGATGATAGTAGTGCGCAATCTTCTGCTCATTCAACTGAACCGAGCACCGAAGGTCAGCGCGAAGGAAGCACGGAAGATGTGCATGGTGACAATTCAGGAAAGATTACTGGGAGCGGTGCGCCTGAGGCGAACGGTGCTAGTGGGAATACCGGAGGTGTCGATAATTTCTCGGTTTCAAGAACGGAGAACATATTTCAGATTCCCAACAACCTTCTTGAACAAGAGAAACCGAAGCGGAAGAGGAAGAGGTCGAAGAAACCAACGGAGAATGGTACGAGGGCCCCATCAGATACTCTTTCACCTGCCAATGGCCCTCCTAGCCTTGAAGAGCGAGTCAACGGCATGAAAGCAAAGCAACTGTTTCAGATTAAGGCGCAAGTTGATGCTTATCGCAAGTTATCTCGTGGAATGGAACCCCCTATGGAAGTGACGATTGCATCCGGTGGCGCACGACCGATTTCAAACCAAAATCAACAGAACGGCACCGTGTTCCCCAGTGACCTTTTGTCGAAAGGCGGTTATCAAACCGATGGCGTATCGTCTGGGAGACAAATTTTCAAATTAACTGCGGCAGAGGCACACCGCGCTGCTGCTGAGAAAGCTGCGCGAATGGTGCAAGAGGCGAGAGCTCGTGGTCAACAGGATATTCGTGGGACGCAGGCGGCACGATTGAACGGCACTTCTGTGGGTGGCTTAAGGGAACCTGGGTTTTCATCCAGCGTGCCTCCTGGAGCATCTACTGCTGCGCCTTCTGATGGGTTGAATATGAACAGCTTGTTAGCTCTACAGAAGCAGCAGAAGAAAGTTGCTCCACCTGTCCCGGAGAAGCCTATTCCTCTTCCTTCAGTACGGTATCGACGTAATGAGCGGATGTATATGTACAGGAGAGAAATCCTTGAAAATTACGCTCGTAGCCGTGCCTATATTTCTGCAGGCAACGACACTTGGAAATGGCCGGAGAACAAGCGCAAAGCTGTGGGGAGTTTGCAATGGACTCGTCGCCGCAGTGCTGCGTCTTCGAAGCCTAACGGCGCACCAGCTGATGTCGGAGATCATCGGGCATCAGTTATGAATGGTATTGCAAAAGGTCCGACCGCTACTCCTGAGCCGCATGCGCTGGGTGTCGCGAAACCAACAATTTCAAAGAAATCTGCAACAGCCCCTATTACAGTTGCAGGACCACAGTACAATGGCAGACTCTTCCGCGAGCTACTTGCCGAGCGCGAAGAACGCATTGAGACGAGAATTCGTGAAAGACTGAATGAACTCGACTCATTGCCGGATGACATTCCTGAAGATGTACGCCGTTATGTTATCATGGAGAAGAAGAAGATCAATTTGTTGAAGTTACAGCGCAATGCGAGATCAGATGTTATTGGCTCGATGCGTGCCTTGTTTGCAAGAGGTAACTCTCCGTGTTACGCAATGCAGTCAAAAGCGTTGCTGTACCGCCGTCCCACTCCTGCGCACTGGGTGTGGCGTCAACCAGGTGGTGGTGTTTCGAGCTCTGTTGACCACCTCTCTGTCAGTGCACGTCGTCATGTACAAATAATGGAACAACAGCATCGAGAAGAACAGGAGAAGAGGCGTTTGCGACGACAACGCGTAACGTTAGGAAAACTCATGCAACATCATGACCAAATTCTCGCTCATCGTAGCAAGAGGTTGGTGCAGCACAAGAAGTTGATGAAGGACCTTGAGCGCTACTTCCGTGATAAGGGCCGCGAGGAAGAGCGAAGGAGAAAGAAGGAGCAGCTGGAGCGTCTGAAAGCCTTGCGTGAAAATAATGAAGATGAGTACATGAAGCTGCTTAAGAACACGAAGAACAAGCGCTTGCTACAGTTGCTCAGACAAACAGACGAATATCTACAACAAATTGGTGCCAAACTTGAACAGCAAAAGCAGGCTGCTCGTGATAACGATGATGCGTATATGGCTCCGGAAAAACAGAAAACGGTTTCAGAAGCGGAGAAGAATGCTGATGGGGACGAGAAGAAAGGAGACACCGATGACGAAGACCTTTCTGCGATTGCAAAGCGTCGCAACGACTATTATACAGTTACTCATGCGGTCCGAGAGGAGGTACGGCAGCCGAGTATTCTTGTCGGTGGCAAGCTCAAACCGTACCAGATTGAAGGCCTTGAGTGGCTTGTATCACTGTACAACAATAACCTCAATGGAATTTTGGCGGATGAAATGGGATTAGGTAAGACGATTCAAACCTTGTCGCTCATCACATATCTTGTGGAATTCAAGAATTGTCACGGTCCATTTTTGGTTATCGTGCCGTTGAGCACGATAAGTAACTGGGTGCGCGAACTGGAGAAGTGGGCACCTTCGTTGACCAAAGTTGTTTACCGAGGTGACCCTACAAAGAGACGACGTATCTATAACAATCAAATGTGTGGTAATTCGTACAATGTTTTACTCACAACTTATGAGTTCGTTGTGAAGGATACGAAGGTTCTTGGTAAGGTGCAGTGGAAATATATTATTATCGATGAGGGTCATCGAATGAAAAACGCGGACTGCAAACTTGCCTTGACACTTGGTTCGAAGTACAAATCGAAGAACCGCGTCTTGTTAACTGGAACACCGTTGCAGAATAATCTCACTGAGCTATGGGCACTTCTGAACTTTTTACTACCAACGATCTTTTCGAATTCAGATACATTCGAACAGTGGTTCAATGCACCGTTTCAAGCTGCTTGTCTTGGAGGCAATCAAGAACTGGATGAAGAGGAAAATTTGCTGGTTATTAGTCGATTGCATCAAGTGTTGAGACCCTTCATGCTTCGGAGACTGAAAACTGATGTTGAATGTCAATTGCCAGACAAGATAGAGGAAGTGCTTAAATGCGAGATGTCGGCTTGGCAGAAAATTATGTACCGCCAGATGCGAACTCGACTTGCCATTGCGACAGGTGGAACGAAGGCTACAAGAAGTACAAAGGCTTTCAACAATATTGTTATGCAGTTGAAGAAAGTTGCAAATCACCCTTACTTATTTTATACTGATGAAGATTTGCACCCACTACCCAAGGAATTCTTGATTCGTGCATCAGGCAAATTTGAATTACTAAGTCATGTATTGCAGAAGCTGAAACGAACTGGACATCGTGTGCTCATGTTCTCGCAAATGACATCCGCTCTCGATTTCCTTGAGAATTTCATGATGCAAATAGGAATTCAGTACATGCGATTGGATGGCACCACGAAAGCAGACGACAGACAGGCGCTCCTGGAAGACTTCAACAAGCCGGATTCGCCGTACTTCTGTTTCCTGTTATCGACTCGTGCAGGTGGATTGGGACTTAACTTGCAGACAGCGGACACTGTGATCATCTTCGATTCGGATTGGAACCCTATGATGGATTTACAAGCTCAAGACCGTGCTCATCGAATTGGACAAACGAAGGAAGTCCGTGTGTTGCGTCTGATATGTTCGGGAACCATTGAGGTGCAGATTCTGGAGCGAGCAAACCGAAAACTTAGGATGGATGCACAAGTCATTCAGGCAGGTCAGTTCAACAACAAGAGTACGGATGGAGACCGGCAAGAAATGCTCAAGTCGATATTAAGAGAGAACACAGGTGAAGATGAGCTTGCGAAGGCGGAGGCAACATCATTAGAGGTAATTAATCGATCTTTGGCCAGAACAGAAGAAGAATTTGATATTTTTGAACAAATGGATGCGGAAAGGTTGGAAGAATGCAAACGGAAGGGTCAACCACCGTTGATGGAGGATGAATCAGAAGTACCAGAATGGGTTCTGCAACCTGAAGTGGAGCAAAAGAGCAAGGAGCAATTGGAAGCCGAATATATTGAACAACATGGAAGAGGTCAACGTAAGCGGAAACAGGTTCATTATATTGATAACCTTACAGAACAAGAGTTTACACAAGTGGTTGAAGAAGATGGAGACCTTGAAGAGGCAATGGAAAGAAAACGACGACGAATTGCGGAAGGAGGTAGTGACGAAGAAACGCCGCCGTCCGAAGAGGAGTCGGAAGATGAAACAGTGAAAAGAAGAAGTCGATCGAAACGGACAAGACGGTCTAGGAGAAATCGGTAGTGTTGGACACGAAGAAACACGATTATAAATAACCCTTTACGAAAGAAGTGCGGAGCAATGCAATGCAGGATTGCAACACCAACTAAAAACGCACGCTGCTCTTATTTTTTACTTTGACAGACACCACAGAGTGAAGTAAATTAGCTTGTTTAACTCTTTACTTTATTGGTTGTTATTGATACATGTTCGCATGCTTCTTAAGTGTAGCGAGCAAAGATATTCTTGTCGTGCTCTGAAGCGAAGTGTGCCTTGAAGCCGACCTTTAAAACTGCATCGAAACCTTCATCAGGATTGGGTTCAACGAGTCGTTTGTAGTAACCGTTGACGGCGACATGAGGTATACGACTAATCACACCGGAGGTTGTGATTTCGCGTACGACATTGAGATGGTTGGACAAATCTCGCGGAGTGTCCATACACAAACAAATCTTGGGCATTTTCTTCGACACTTTCTCGTCACGTTCTCTTGCCAGGTCGAGATATCTAGTACGCGTTTTCGCTATACCGTTTGTGTTGTCGACAACAACGCTTTTTCCTTCCTCGAGAGCTGCACGTGCGGCTTTCACACATTTCGACAATGTGCCCATGCTATCCATGTTGATCCACTTGTATCCATAGCTGGCGAGGAAGCGCTTGGCGAACGTCGTTTTGCCAGTTGCTGGTGCGCCGGAGATCATGACGAATGTTTGCGTGTCGGGTTTCGCGTCACCCACGGAGAAGCCCTTCTCGATCATGCTCACCACATCGTCTTCTTTCAGCAATTCCTTCAAATACTTGACCGCTTCCTCGGCGTTGCTTGGCTCGCCGACGTTATAGGCGTCGAGTGTGAGGAATTTTCTGGGAACAAAATCGATGCTACCCTGTTCCATCGGTTTGCCTTCGAAGTAGGCGTCGGGCGTGTAAAATTCGATGGGCAAGTTCAGCGCAAACTTCAAGTCCGAGTCCGAGAAATCTGCTTTGCGTTTCAGCGCTTTCTTCTCCGGCCGTCCTGCCGCGTCGCCAACATAGAAGCTCTTACTCAAATCAATGTTTTCCACGCCGCCTAGCCGCGTCGCCAACAATTCCCACATCCCGATACATGGCTTCCGGAATCGATTCCGACCCATGGCTAGGTACGCAATAAGCGGGACACCCAACATCTCTGCGATCCCTTCGACTCGATGCTTCATTCCTGGAACACCTTTCAGTCGCTTGGGATTCACACCCCCTTGATTGCTGAATATAACGATGGCAAAGCCTTTCTCGTGCAACTCCTTCAGTTTTGGAATCACGGACGAACTCCATGGCGCGTAGTCGTCGAGAGCAGTGGGGAATTTCGCGCCACTTTGGTTGCGAATCAAGGTACCGTCCAAGTCGAACGCGGCAACAGGGATCTGTTCATCTTTCAATCGTGCACTAATATCTGTGTACCAGCCGTCTGACTCGAAATGAAGCACAGTTGCTGTTGAATCGTTCCACAACTCTTCTGTATATATTTGCTTTTCGTTCGGTCGTGCTCGCGTTTCACTATCACCCGCCCCGCCGCTCCTCGTCGACGACATGCCACTGAACGTCATACGTGCTTGCCGCATTCGTTTCCCAGGCGGCACCGCCATAGGTATCGGCCGTGGCCTGCTTCCGTCCGGCATCTCGAAAACCCTCGAGTGATGTAATCGATACGGTGTGGCGGCGAATGCGAGTGATAGGTAACTTGGGTTGGCTAGAGTGCGCGAAGTGCAGCAGGTCATGAAATTTGATCCCTGAATGGTTGGGTGTCCAACGGCTAAACATTCGAAAATGCGATAATTAAAATAATTCAAAATCATGGCGAAACGAAGCCAATTCTGTGTGCCATGCCATGGAATGCCATGGACTTCGGAAAAACTTTTTGAAAAGATGACACCCGGCTTATTCTGAGTACGACTCTCTTATTTTGATTAGTTGCCTTTCTTATTGTATGTCTAGAGCCAAATTTGTTCAAAACGAATAACTAAAACTTCAGCGCAAATTAGCAGGTCCTAATGACGAGCAATAGACTACATACCGCGCAATACCAGTTGGTATACAGCTTTATTTAAACATACATTCCTACTCGATATTTAATTCACATTTGCAGAGTTGCATGGCTCACTACGCCATATTTATTATGTAGAACAATAAAACTCGGAAATTTTAACTTGGCTGAATTTCCATATTAGTTTGATCCATATGACAGGCGTATCGTACTCCAACTGGACCAGGCCAACTTGATACCACCTTCTTCGAAACATAGACAAATACATAGCCATATCTTAATCCACGATAATAATGGTCTACAGTACGTTGCTCATTTTCAACAAATCATGTTTTCCAGAGAATATGAAACCAGAATTTTTTGGTTATTTCCTACATCGCAAGACATTTTTACAATGACTGGTCAGAGTTAGCCCAGGTTGAAGTGATTACTCATATGCCGATTTACGCCGCTTTTATGCTTCTGTGGCTTATTAATAAGACCAAAATTGTATTTCCAAGTACAACTTCAGAATCCACTATTACGGTAAAATTAATCAGGTATGGAACTGAAATTAGTCTTTTCGCCTTGATTTCAAATGTTGTACAAGGAGCTTCCTCTTTGCTTTTCAGAACCATTTGTAATTATAATGGTAATTGAATAACTGTTAACAAAGTCTCTTGCATAATCTTTTAGAACGTCGGTATTTTCTCACAAATAGCGTTCCTCATTTTGTTTGATGACTCTGAAATCAGGAATTTTTAGGAATACCTACTGCATTACTATTGGAGATCTATTTATTCCGTTTTCAGTTACCAGCGAGTATAATCACAATTTATGAGCCACTTCATTGATTCATACACAGCTATATGTGTATTTCGTTTCTTTAGAAAGCTAGAAATTCTGAATTCTTTCAGTCAATATTCTTATGCAGATTTTAGTCTTTCACAGGCTATTGAAGGAGCATACTTTGTAAATGAATTGTACAGGCAAGCTGAAAATGCGTATGCTCTAGCGCCGCTCCCTAGCAAAAATGGGTACTGTACTCCGAATATATAATAATGATGAAGGCAACTAGTTTTTATTTCTTGATTGTGACAGATATGTCTACATATCTATGATACAACTGAAATTAGACGAAATATGATGGATTCAACCGAAATAATTGCCCAGAATTATCTTGAATGATTTTTGCTCCCGAACTATGGTATAATAATGTCAACATTTTGAATAATTTCAGCTACGTAGTCGTCAGACTATGTTTATCCGGCTCAGAATTTTTTTGAAGAATACAGATCAAATTTTCAGTGTAAGTTTCGGGTATCTTTTTCATCATATAGTTCTATTTCTAGGGCACACATGCGAATATTAGGGCAGCAAACCGTAACAAGAGACTACTGCTGATAATGAATACTTGACATGATTTTTTCGGCAATTCATACAGACAATAACTTCTCAAAATTGCATATTTATTATATCGTAGATTCGGAGAAAAATCAACCTACCTAGTTGATTTTATCTTTCGAAGTCGTCCAACTTGGATAATATCACTTCTACAACTTCACCGAATGCATCTGCTGACCGAAATGATGTTTTCATGTTTTATCAGCATCCAGTCCTTATGTACTTCTAACAGCATTTGATAGTACATTCATCAAAACACTTCTCCAAATCACTGACCTTCAAACAGAAACCTTCAAAGTGTCGGATACATTTGATTTGTCTCATGATATCCTTCCGTATTGACCGGTTAACAATCTTCAAGTAAAATTCGGTTATTTACATCATTCAGTCTATTCTCAGTCCGAGGGACAGACCAACATTTTTGGTCATCGCGAAGTTACAGTGAAAACTGTGCATAGAGAGTTGGTACTGCTCCTACGGCTTTATAGTTGAATCACTTCACAGCGTTAGACGACTGAACTTCTTTGAATTCACTCGATTTGTATGTGACGACTGCACTTTGTATCCATTATATAAACATGGGAAGCTGGATAATATCGTTCACACACCCTATGTCTACAGCTAAATTGCTCTATTATTCTGATAGTGCACGTTTACTCTTACAAGGCTGAAATTGTAGTTCATTTTATTCAAAAGGGATGTGCAGTTGTGACGTATTTGTTCACTTGATGTGCTATGAGATGTTTTCTAACAACTTTTGGTAGAAGATCTGGATCCGTTGCACCGCTCTAGCTGCTTCCTTTATTGATCTATATGAAGAAAATCGTCGGCAAGGGCAACTTTTAATGTCGACAACGCTGTAATCAGAATACATTTGATTCCTCCAGCTTGAAATGAGATGGTGCGTAATGCCACATTGCAGTGCAGAATTTCTGATCTTTGACTAAAATAGACCGGATTAATACATGTGCTCTTGAAATGTCAAGGCTGTCATTCCCGCATTACACCTCTAGATATTTATAATTCGCACTTTTTGGAAGTGCAATAAAAGTGGAGCACCATAATTACCAGCAGTAATACAGAGAAAGTAAAAAACGTACTGTAGCTGAACAAAATTGGACTTCACGAAATCATTCTGAAAACTATAGGTAATTGAATGTTTTGTATGCGGTTCAGTGACGACCAATCAACGAATTTGCAATAATGAAAAATCCTGAGCCTAAGTGGGATATTCAGGTTTGCTAACACCTGGAGACGACACGAGATATTACCGGCGCGAAAATAAAATTCAATCCGAAGGTTACTAAAAAATAGAAAGGTACTGATGAGTTCTGTTGTTGCTCCATATTATAATGGTACCGTAGACGCTATGGGAAAAATCTGAACCTGTAGCACCGAAGTCAACCATAAAGCTGCAGAATTTATAGCATTTCGTATCCAACCAAAATTATACCAGGCAATGGTTTTCTGACCCTAGCTTATTCTAAATAAATCTTGCCTCCCTATGAAGGGGGTTTCATCAGTAGTTCCTTTTCAGTAAGCTGTGTTGAAGCTTTTTGTTCAATTCGATATCAGTGCAGATAGATAAATTGTTCGGCATCTAATCTTGCAATTGGTTTTCAAAATTATATTGCACTAATTGAGACTATTCTCCTTGGTTGCTTCTCTACCAATAGAAACGTTGTAAATAGTCAGGTAGAGAATTCGAAATTTTGATTTCATAATTTGAAATAAAAAATCCTGAAAGTGCAGTATCAAATTCTGAAGCTTTTGCTTTCGCTGAGTAATGTAAGACAAATTTTTGAAGGTAAGCCTTATGAGTTACAGCGAATGTCTATTTGCTTAATCTCAATACGTTTTGGATTTCCGAGGTATTTTCGGATGTGCGCTGCCGATTTCAGGCAACAAATAAAAATGTTGCGTGTGGTGAAGAAAGTTATAAAAGAAAAGAACCCCAATAATTGAAGTCATAGCTTTTGACCGACGCAATTTAATATTCCAGGCTTATTCAACAAGAAAAGAAAATGAAATTTCACTTGAGAGAATACAACTAAGTAAGAAATAAATCAAATTTCTTACCCACTACATCTATTACCCATCTCTACCAAATTTTCAAGTTCGGAGCCCATTTATTTGTCAGGCCTTCGAAATTCTAGTTTTCATACTGTTAGAGAACTATGGAAGGGATCAATAGCCATTAAGTAGAACAGATGCCCTTAAAATGTTTCCTCTTCCTCCTGCAGTAGCGCCTAACTGTTTCCGATGACAATTTCCCCCGAAGGGTAGATCTGTAGGAGAAAAGCCGTAAGTTACTCGTCCCTACGAAGACTTATAATATATTTGTGATTTATTCAGGTAGCTTCCCAACGATATGCCGGTATAGTTGGGCGGCGAGTCTGAACGAAAAAGAATTCGATTACAAACGGCATCTGAGTGTACTACTATCTTCTTCCAGGAACTTTCTTGAAACTTTTAGGCTAAATGGAAGTCGAGATACGACAGTTCTCTAAATTCGAGCAAGAAATCAGGTAGAATATTGAGCTGCACGATTTCCACAAAACTTCATAGAAAACCAAGCAACAGGACGTAAATCTAAGCAACTGATGAATACTTGTAAGTTCTACGATAGATGAATTTCAGTGGCTCGGAATAATTTTTCTGAATTCAATAAATGCTCATGTTGTATCCTGAAAAGCTGTATATTGAAATATTGCGCACACTTTGTTTATACAGCATCTTCTGAATACTTTTCTAAATTTTCAGAATTATAGTAAAAATGGAGGAAAACGACTTAAAATTTTGGCAACGATTATAATGTCAATCTGATAATTAACTTAAATCTCACTTTTTATGCATTCATGCAGTGATTTTGACCTATTCCGCGCTATGAGGTTGATTCCAAAAATGATTTTTTGTACTTTTTTAAGGTATGGCTTCTTCACTAACTTTATTGTCTATCTGCGTGTGAATTATCTTCACCTTCAGTAATTTAATCAGAATTTACAAGCATGAAGCAAGGAACACCTTGAGGTTTAAACTTTTCAAGAAGTTTTTTGGGATTCTATCATAGAAATATACTGCAACGAATAGCTCGTCTTGAGACCCACTGTCTATTGTATCTATTTAAACCAATAGATTTGTGGTTTATTTCATAGGCTCAAAATTCTACGCTTGCCCAAACGGTCTTTGACATGCCATCACGTTGTTCGCATAATGAACAACATTCTTCGTACATGTTCGCATGATTTGCTTTTTGTTTGTTTTGATTTCTATTATGCTTCTCGATGAAAACTCTTTGTGTGTCACATTCTAATCAAATTTTTACGATTTATTCGATCATTGCTTTTGGGTCTTACTTTCCCAAGTTTTCAACCTTTACCGACGAGATGGGGATTCAAAAGTAAAATTCTTAGAATTTTAGCTGTACCGGTAGATATGCAGCGTCTTTTTGTTTCGTCCACACTGTTGTATGAATAAGTTCAGACAAGAATATGCTTTTGCATATTCTAGAAGTTCGGTATTCTCATACACTTGGAAATCATTCGAAAACATTGCACAAATGGGTTTCAATGAAACACTTTATTGGTTTTCAAACCGGCTGACCTGAATTTCTTCAAGGCATTGTTAGTTGCGCTCGAAATATTTGGTTATCCAAATCTTTTTATCATTCGTTCAGCTGTTTTTTTCATAGTTCATTTGTCTATGATTCCACTATTCCCATAATTTTGTTTTTCAGGGAAAGGGCTCTCCAACACGCAACCGTCTAAATTCGATTGAGAATCTATGTTTAATGCGTAATTGCATTTTAGTATACTTATAATCCACTGAATAGCTGCAAGAAAGAAATTAGCATGGTTAACGTTTTCATGGCTCTAGCATCAACACTTTTAGTTTCCTTTCTAAACTCTAGATAATATCTCCGTGCAATGCAAAAAATAAATATTTGCTGAATGTGAAAGCTCATGCTATGAATAACGTGAGTCTTTCCGTACTTGAGATATGAAGTCTAGATGGCGGTGTTTTACAAAAAATATGAAGCTTCATTGGAAATTGGAATGAAACTTTATTTTAAGTCATGGCCGATCGCGCTGATGATTTGGTTTAAACACATTTTCTGGCCCAATCAGAAAAGTTTAAAAAGTAACTAGTCTAATGCTCACCCATACTTTATATATACTAATGATTCCTTCAAATGAAATAATGGATTTTTTCTAAATATTGTGCACAGCTGTTTTAAATTATTTCAATTCTACAAAGGGGGTGACAAAAAAGAAGAACACCCCAATTTAAGTTACAATCCGCAAGCAGTAAATCGATCGAAATTTGAGTGATATTTCGAGTTTTTAACCGAGAAGCTCAGATCAAAGCGATTCAGAAATCGAGCTTGATCAACCCGAGAAAAATTTACCAATTATCACGTTAATGCCCCCTTAATTATTGAGAGAGGTACTGCGTATAGTAGTAAAAAATTTTTTCTGCAGGTGAATGTGAACTACTACGAGAGCCACGCGAATACAGACCTCGTTAATGAAGAATTGACTTTTGAAAGAACAGTGCATATTTCCTATACAAAAATGTTCAATATTTTTGTTCTGACACAATTAAGTCAGTGAAATACTCTATAGATCACTTAGCCGAAAACAATTTCTGCCAGAGGACTCTATATTTGGCGCAGATCATTCCATTCTTTTGAAGAGTGTTAAAAGAATTTTTCTCGGGTTGATGAAGCTCGATTTCTGAATCGCTTTGATCTGAGCTTGTCGGTCGAGAACCCTGAATATTAGTCAAATTTCAATTGATTTACTGCTTGCAGATTGTAACCTAAATTGAGGTGTTTTTTATTTTTGTCACCCCCCTTGTACAAGTCCGATACTGCAATATGGTTGCTCGAATTGAATTGAGTTTGACTAACCATGGAATATTTCAAGATTTCAAGTATTATATTAAGCTTTGAATATTCTACCATATTGCTGAATGAGAGCTATATAAACGGATCAGAAGATGCCAGGATTTGAAAAATACCGCTTCGTCTTAATTCTTTTAAGCATTGTTCCTCAGAATCAGAGTACTTGCTCCTATTATTCATTAATGTTGATTACGAGAGTCTTTGTTCAGCGCTTTCAGAAAATGAGATCAGCAAATTCAGCCTACTTTGTAGAAATCTCATCCTGAAACAAATTGAGACTCTTTCTTTACAACTTGTAGAAACTAATCGATCGTTGAGATTGCTGAGGAACATCTATGTGGAATATGTGTTTCTTATTCACATTTCAATTGTCATTTTAAAACTCGTTATCGTTTCGTAATAGCTTTATTTGTACTGATTTCGACGTAAAATTGAAGTATAATTCGATTCTGGTATCTTTGTTGCCACGGAAGTAGACCTTCGAAAGCCAAAACAGAAATATTCGGTCACTACCCTGGGCGATACATGCACATATTGTACATTAATGTAATCACATGCAATTAATTTAAGTAATCATAAACATTTAAGTTATTCGTGTCTACTATTGTTGCCTACAACTTGTAATCTACAATGAAAATCATAGGTTACTACATTGTCTCCCATTGCAGTAGTTTTTTTTTGATGATTGCCTCGATATAAACTCGAAACCTTTATAACATACGACTCCCAATTTGGAGCAGAGTCGAACTTCAAAGTACCAGAATGATCTTGAGCACCGAGCTTCTACCCCTACGGAATGTGAGACTGCTGAAAACAATGTCGAAAGATACACTTCAACAGTAGGAAAGTCTATTAGAACCGTTCTATGCTCCCCGTATATTTTCTGTTTGATCTCAATTTGCCATTATACGTCTCACTTTTAATTGTCGGACTATATCGAGAATCGTACCGTCGTTCTTTTTCTTTTCCTACGACCCAGCAGTTTTCGAGAAAATTATAGCCAGAGAATTTCCAATCGTACTCATGCTGAACTTTACCCAAGTGGTTAATAGTACAATCAAAGCGTTTGCTATTCAATGCTTGGACATCCACATGTGCTGGAAGTAACGTATTGCGGCCGACAAAATCAACAAAACTCGGTGATCAATTTTCTATGCTGAATGTTAAGGTCGAAGTTGATCTCTACGGCGATACAAGTAGGAATTTTTTGCAGTACTGATGAAGTTAGAATTTCAGTTCCATAGATTCAACGGACAGAGGAAATCAGAATTAGAAATTAATACTGCATCTAGCTCGCACATTATGTAACTAGAGTCAAATCAAAATTAGTTTGCTTCGATATGAAACAGCGTAGACCAAGAAACATCCTTATTAATAGACAAACAATCATGAAAATCAGTAATAATAAAAATATATAGAAACTAATATTCTTGTCGCTTTTGTCGCGAAGATATAATGTTAGGTGCTATGAGAGCCAATCCTGTGACAAGCCCTTTGCACGCAATAAATAGTGTTTGAATATCAAAAGTTTGACATTGGACTTCTTGTTCGTACAGGACTTTGTTGGCAGAAACCATCATTACTGTTACGTGTAAGCAAACGTATTAGCTGTCCATCGGCAAATTGAAAAAGCGCCATATTTTTTGTCGATCGTAAGAACAACATCATTCACGAATTTAAAGGATAAATTAAGATGTTTTTGAAAATGCCGTCAATCTCATTGCCTCAGAACTATCAAATAATCTTTTGAAGGAAATTTTCTTCATCAATTTCATTCTGTGGCACTTTGATGCAAGTTTGAAGCCTGTTGCAGTTCTCGATATTATCAGATTTTTTGATGGATTTCAATTTTTGAAAAAAATGTACAAATGAAAGAACCATCAGCCATGGAATTCGTTTAAGATTTTTATTTGGCGAAAGATTAGCAACAGTGGGGCATAAAACATGGATTAAAAGAATTTAATATTCGTAGAAGACAAAAAATAGTTTTCGAAGTTTTTATTATCTCTAAATTCGACGAACACTACAGAGCAGTATTGCTTGAGCAATCTGAAAGTGAATAATGATATTAAAAAACCTTCACACAGTCATTCTGTAGAAATCAACCAATGAGCTCATAAATTTGTTACAGAGTAAAAAGTTTTAGGATTATGAAAAAAATACTAAGAAGAGATGATCAATTTTATGGAAGATGTTCTATTCTGGCTGCAATCATGCTCGGCGTCTGTTTGATCGATGTTACTCTACTGGGGTAGTCAAGAAAAGTAATGCAATAAGATACAAAATCGAGAGAGAGAGAGAGAGAGAGAGAGAATAATTACAAAGAAACTTCGCAAATAATTTGCAGTCAAGCAATGAAAGTAATTAGGAAAACCCATTTCAGGAAGTTTTAGAACAGAACCTCTCAGTTTACCGCTACTGGTAGACATTATCAGTCTATTTACTAGAGTATATACTTGAATTTGCCGAGACTGGCACGTCGATTTAACGCACGATGATATTCTCTAGCATCTTGTTTATTGGATATTGGCCCCAGGGCCGAAAATGGTTTAAGATAAATATGAAAAGAATTCGAATACAAAATTGCTCAGGTTCTAAAGTTTGATGGATTCCAAATACTGCTCAGAAATTACAAATCCACGAATTCGATCGAATTGAACCTTTCAAGACATTTGTGATCATTTGTTCTGATTGCCATTGAATGAATAGTTTGTGCAGACTGAATGAATGCGATAATGACCATGAATTAAGAAGCGAGATATTGTTGCAACTGTTGAGTCGAGAGCAAATTCACTGATTGAGATACTTGAAGAACAATAAGCTCAGTGTTTTCGAGAGAGTGCAAAAACAATGAGCGGCAGGATAATGCAGGTTGTATTTGAATGCTATCGAAATCGAGTTGAGGGAATAACTTGGACAATGCGCTATTGCGCAAATGCTTGCAATAACTTGCATTAAGAGTCTTCACAAGCAAGACCATTTCTCGCAACTGAATGGTTTGCTTAGTATTGAACAGGATCTTAGCTGAATTCCAAGACAACAGACTGGATACAATACACGAATCTCCTTTTCTGAACACACGGGGAGCGAAAGGAAAGGGAAGCGCGAGAGGTGGAGGCCAAACAGCAATCGAGCATGAGAGGCAAGCAACTTAGATTTAGTTTAAAGATGTGACATGAGACCGCGTTGTCACCGAGATTTACGAGGCAGAGGGGTTTCCCGGTAGAGCACCTGTATCAGTACCAGTACAAGAATCAAATAGTCGAATATCTACAGTACAGCATACTGGCCGAGTTGAATGATGAGCTTTAGAATTGTAGCTTGACATGTTTTCAACACAGGGGCATGGTCACCACGAATGTTCATTCACAGTTATTTGGGGCGACAATTCTCGAGAACGGAGTGCCGTAAGAATTTGCACGAGGGGGTGTAGGACGGTCGACCATCCCCACCCACAACGCGCCATTCTCCAGCTCTCGTGAGTTAACAACTGCAGATGTGATTCCCACCGCAGATTGTGTGCTCCAAGGGAGACGGTCTTTCGGAATCTCTCGCATCACGTACGTGGAAGATGGTACTAATCCCGACACTGCACGATCGATGTCCGGCAACAAAGGGCGTAGTCCTAGTTGCATGTTACGATTCAATGTTTCCGGGATCCAATTTCCCTTTGCAAGTTGTTGTGTCTCGGTCGTGATAGGGAGAAATTTACAACCGGCAATTTCACCCGGAAAACTGGGCATCAAGATGATGATTGCTGGGACAACGTCCGGTGTACACAAGTCCACATACGTGTATCCATAGTCATTCGCTCCTTGATGTGTGTATTTCACTTCGACCAACGCTTGGCCCATCTTGGTTAACTTTGGTGGCACTAGGAATTGGTACATTAGCTCACACCCTCGAAAAGGGAGTTGAATGGCATTGTCATGACAACGATGCTGTGGTATCTCGACGTGGTGCGCTTGATGATGTGGGGGAATCACTGGGCGTCGCGATGGGGAAGGAACATTGCGAAACCTCCTAAGCGTCAACGAATCTTGCGATGCATCTTGGTGAGTGTACTTGTTGTATATTTCGCGAAAAGGGAGTCGGGTTGTCATTTCGCAGTCGTTTCGCACACTTCTTCAAGTATAGAGTTTCAAGTACACGATCAAGCCGAATTGGTCAAGGTTTCTGTTCGCGTGAGTGGGGGAGATAATCCACAGAATGGGAATGTCGAATTCATTTTATAGTTCCAACTCAACTTTTTGCCTCACGACCACATGACATGAAATAGATACCTGGCACTACGAATTTTTTAGGATGCACCGACAGATGTCAAGGCCACCTCACAAAAAAGACACATTCCAAACATCTTTGCAACAATTCCTTTTGAGTTGGGCGGGAGTTTGGTTGTGAGGAGGGAGCATGATGCTTAGTCCCGTATTTTTGGATACGTCGACTAGCAATACACTATCTTTGCGCATCGTGATTTCTGATTTGATAATACTCCACACTTCTACTCAGAATTTCGTCTGCCATCTCTTCAATGTTCCATTGCCATCCCAACAAAATCCTCCATCACAGTGCATTACTGAACATGATTGTGATGACTTGCCGAAACACCATTGATATCTACTTTACTTCGATTCACCAAGTCAATCTACTGTGTTTTACATTTGCTAAATGAGCTGTCCTGTTATTTTCGCACAATCGCCTAGCGGTAAACTCAACATAGGCCCACCCGACTTCCGTTTTCTACCTTGTATCACCACTCGTAAAGACAAGGTTATTACTTTCACTACAACGACAACTTTCGCTCTCTCACCATCGGCTTGGTGCTTGGTCACAAGTGCAAATTAAGTTAAACAATCATCTCTGCCATTCTCTTCTAAGCAATGTATTGGTACACCTGCCGTTGCCCGTCTTTTCGTTCCAGAAACTCGCGCTCAACAAGACTTTCAATTCGCCGCTTGATATCCTGTGGATTCGGATTAAATCTCGAAAGCAGTTGGTTCGTCACCTCCACCATCAGTTTTGTGTGTTCCATTACTCGGTTTGCTTTCATCACTCGTACCACCGCTGCTTCTATCAGTGGCTTTCTATCGTCATCAATTCGTGCACGCATTTGACTCTGCACTTTTTCTCGAGGCGCCGCAATAATCTGGATTTTCACACGTCGTGTGCGGCTCGTGAATCCCTCATTGAACGAAAATACGTCCGACGATTGCACTTCTTTCGTAGGTGGCGACTTGCAAAGTATTCGATACTTGGCAAGTGACAAACTTTGCATGATTCTCTTCAGTTCTTCTTCCGGTATGCGTGTAGCCTGCAATATTTCAGCGAATGTCGCGCTATCCCGGTTATTATACAACATAAGAACACACATGGCGTGTGCATTCGCAATAATATCTACTTCTCTTTCGCCAAACCTTCCCCGCAGTTCTGCACTTCCTTTGTCGCGTTGCCATGTGAGTACACGGCCATTGTGTTTGCTTAAGTAAAACTTTTCAAATTCTGCTGTTGCATCTATTGCATCCTGCGGTAAGACGCACATTTCCGGTGTAGCCGCAATAGGCCAACTTAACGTTGTCAATACCGAAACCTTCAAGTCAATCCCACGCACATCCACATTCTGTTCGACCATGTATTCTGAAAATTGATCCGAACACTCCTCGCTCATCTTCACGTCCTTGAACATGACTTCCATTTTCGATGTGTACAAGTATCCGCATTCATTTTTCATCTTACTGATAAATGAACGCTCTGCGTCTACATTACAACTCCGAGACTCAAGTAGACGACGAGCAAGGTGGATTTTGTAATACTTTTCAAACACATCCTTTTCAGAAAGGAATCGGAACAGTGTCATTACCGAGTCAAGCTTTGCCTCGATTTCGTCATCAGTACTGCCCTTGAAATCTTTTCTGATTAACTTGTCTACATACAAGGAGATGTATTCAGCAGACTCCTGAAACGCGTTAATGAATCGTTCAAACGATTCATTGACAGTGTTCATAAACCGTTTGTCCGGAGTGGGTTTCAACGCTGAATTTCGTGTATGTGACCCAGTAGCACTGCTGCTAGCGACACGGTGAGAGGGGCCAGCTTGGGGGTCGATAGCCATAGAAGACAGAGGGATGTCGTACATGTCAAAAGAGTAGACACTGGTGTGCATACAAAACGAGATGCCCAAAATACGGTCGTACTTTTCTTTCAGCTCAAGGACGGAATTGACAAGAGCGTTGGGATCATGTGATTGTTTCGCTTCACGGACGAGAGCATTACCACGCTGTAATACTTCGTTTCGAAGGTTCGAACGCAAGGCATCGTCACCGCCAGGAACGTCACGAAACAATGTATGCATCAAGCGCAAGTCGTAAACCTTGTCATTGCGTAACATCCATACCAGACCAGAACTGGGCATATCAACCAGTTGGCTCATGTACTTGGTAATGAGCTCCTCTCGCGTCGCATGAACAACACGTTTTTCGGTTTGTTGTGCGAGGTAAGTTTCAACACGCCTTTTCTCTTCACGAAGTCGCTGAGCCGCTTTACGCAAATATTCCGAACAAGTAGACTCAGCAAGGTATTGTTGTGATTCACGCGCGTAGAACTGTCTTGTCCTCTGAATGAAAGCATTTTCGAAAATTGCAACATAAACACATTCGCCGTCATCATTCGTGCCAAGTTCATTCAACATTCGAGTGATTGATAAAATAATCGAGGTGTCAATAGTTTCACCCTCTCTTTCTGCGTCGATGAGAGCGAGAACCGCGTCAACAAGCCTTGGACATATGCGAACGTTTCGAATCACAATGTTGTGAAAGAGAGACACACCAAGGTCATTCACAGATTTCTTCTGTTTCGGTCGCACATACGCTCGGTCCATGTACATCAGTACATCACGCACATGACCGAGAGATCGCTCGAACCATTCCCACTGTGTATTGATTTCATTCAAGAAATTCGCGGGCGTCGCACTGTTAATGGTATTGGCCACATCTTTCAAATGGTCAGCCAAGAGTTCCTGCAAGCCCTCGTATAGATACTTGCCGTGCTTGTGCAGGACCATGTTATACGCGAGTCGGTACAGTTCTTCATATGACAGTTGACTTGTTCGGCGCTTGTTAATTTCGCGAATCGCATGATGCAATACATTCCAGGTGGTTTCGGCGAAAGAATCATCCACCCGAGCACGACGTTGACGCGCGGTGATCATCATCGGGTTAGACATGACGCGCTGGTCAAGCACGCTCACAGAGGGCACCAACACAGACACTCACAGCTGGATAGGGCAGGGTAGAGTGGAGTAGGGGATTGTGTTAGAAACGCGATGTGACGTGAAAAACAAGACAGAGCACGCCAACAAGAAGAGAATGCGAGGATTCAGACAGGTGCAAGTTCGAATGGAATAATATTTAAAAATCAATTAATTTTCGACATCTCTGGTAAACCATGTAATCAGTTTCACAGGTTTTGGAGTTGCTTACAGTTGAACAGCCCAAATTTTTGTCCTGTCCCACAATTTGCATACCGCAGTGCAATGCAGGGCAATACCCGTCGATTCATTTGGATCAATGATTTCACAACATCATCGTGTTCTCGTTACAGGCATTGGGTTGGTGACACCTCTAGGCACAACCACTGCGACAACCTGGGGAAGACTACTCAACGGCGATAGTGGGATTCGATCCATCTCCAATTTCGACCCAACTATCCTGCCTGTTGGCATTGCTGGCGAAGTACCGAGAGAAAATCTACTGGCAACCCCCAAACTTTTACCGCCTACGCCAGCACATGGTCGTTTTGCCATTCACGCAGCGAACGAAGCATTGACAGATGCCGGGCTAGCTGATGTATCGCTAGGTGAAACATGCGGCGTTTCGATTGGTGTTGGAATGAGTGGATTAGAAGATGCTTTCGCTGGCCATCAGCATATTCTTGCGCAGTCTCCACGTCGTGTATCCCCTTACTTAGTTTCCAGAATTTTGTTGAACACCCCCGCCTCTCTAGTTTCGCTTGCTAATCAACTTACTGGTCCATGTATCGCTCCATCCACCGCCTGTGCTGCAGGCCTTCATGCTATTGCAGAAGCCACACATATTGTTCGGCGTGGTGATGTCCCACTCATGCTGGCTGGCGGTGCAGAGGCTGCCACACATCATGTTAGTGTCGCCGCATTCGCTCGTGCACGCGCGTTAGCATCCGGTTTTGAAAATGATCCGAAATCCGCGTCGAAGCCGTTTGATAAAAATCGATGCGGTTTCGTTCTATCTGAGGGCGCCGCTGTGTTGGTGCTAGAATCTGAAAAACATGCTCGAGCACGTGGGGTGACACATGCATACGCTGAATTATCTGGCTCTTCCGCAACTGCCGATGCATTTCATGTAACTGCACCTTGTCCTCAGGGTACAGGTGCGAGAAGAGCCATGAAACAATCGATATCGAGGAGTGGATTATCCCCCGCTGACGTTGATTATGTCAATGCGCATGCTACGGGAACAAAAGTTGGGGATGCAGTTGAACGACGAGCTATAGCTCATGTGTTGCGCGATAATGAAACTGCCGTCGTTTCTTCGACGAAAGGGGCAACAGGTCATCTGCTAGGTGCTGCGGGTGCCGTAGAAGCGGCGTTTACTGTGCTTGTTGTTGCAACTAGCCGCGTTCCTCCAACTCTAAATCTCGCCAATTTAGAGGAAGATGAAGAAGCCGAGTCGAATGGATGGGGTGCTATTCATCGGTATGTTCCAAAAATCGCATTGAAGAAAGAAGTCGACGTTGCGCTTTGTAATTCATTCGGATTTGGTGGCACGAATGCATGTGTCACTGCAGTTGCTCCGGACGGGTATTCGCGTCGCCATGTTACTGTAGAGAGGTAAAAGCGGAACTTCATGAATCCAAAGATGGTGTGCTGTACAGGCCAGTATACTATTACACCTGGCGTCAAACAATTGGACAAATTAACCATAGCTCAGGTCGGTTTGCCTGGAATGATGAAGGAACACACTTACACAACACATCACTATGTCGAAAGAGCAGAAGAAAGCGCTCGAATCTCACGAAGTGCAACGCTACAGTCGACAACTTTTACTGCCTGGTGTAGGGGTTCAGGGACAATTGCGACTTTGTGATGCACGTGCGCTTATTGTTGGTGTAGGTGGACTTGGTTGTCCAGTGGCAATGTATCTTGCAGGTGGAGGAGTGGGAACCATTGGACTCGTGGATATTCCGGGAGAAGTTGTGGAGGTAAGCAATTTGCATCGACAAATTGCACACACTACAAAAGGTGCAGAATTACGTATACCGAAAACAGATAGCGCTCGTAGTACAATCGAATCATTGAATCCAAATGTGAATGTGATTGTGCATGAAGAATTTGAATCGAGGAATGCAGTTGAAATATGCAATGGCTACGACATTGTTTTGGATTGTACAGATAATGTACGAGCGCGATATCTCGTGAATGATGCGTGTGCAGTGACGCGAACTACGCTTGTTCATGGTGCGGCCCTCGGTACAGATGGCACACTTACGGTGTTGTGTGGAAATGCGCCGTGCTATCGATGTATATTCCCAGAAGCTCCGCCGCCAGCGTGTGTTGGTAGTTGTGATGCGGCAGGTGTACTTGGACCTCTCACAGGTGTTATTGGAAGTCTTATGGCGTTGGAAGCAATGAAGATATTGGCAGATATGAAAGGTAAAGAAACGCTCGCGGGGAAAATGATGTTTTTTGATGGATTGAGAGCGGAGTTCAGACCGGTGAAATTGGGACGTGGAAAGAAAAAGGGATGTTTCGCGTGTGGAGAGGTAGGTGGATTGAATGTTGCCACATATGATTATGTAAGATTTGTGAATGGAGGACCTGTTGAGGATAAGAAGACGACACTAGAAGAAGAGTATCGCATATCAGTGGAGGAGTTGGATAGGATACGGAAAGAAGAAATGGATGTCGAACTTGTGGATTGTAGACCGAAAGTTCAGTTTGACATGTGCAGTTTAGAGGGATTTAAAAATGTTCCACTTGATAGTATGAATGAGGAGGTGGTGAAGGAAATGGCAGGGATTGGCAAGAAGATGGTCGTGTTGTGCAGAAGAGGAAATAAGAGTCAGACAGCCACACGATTATTGTTGGATGCAGGCAAGTTGAATGTGGTAGATGTTCGTGGTGGTTTGCAGGCATGGCACAAACAAATCGATAATGAATTCCCATTGTATTAACAAGAGTACAGTAAAATCAGTTTGGGCGAAATGAATGTGAAAGTGAATTAGTAGGTCGATCGATCCAACAACTGTCGAACGTCGTATTGCGTTTTGTGTCTGTTCAACGTTCTTTAGTTTCAGTGCTGAGCTCCTGATGAGAGAAACAATTTCAATTGTGTTTGGGGTAAGTACAATGTTTCCCAACACAGGCACATCCAATCACGCGATTTAAACCATCAAACATCGCTAGACCAATATGTTTTTGTGCTAGTGCTGCCGTGACCTCGCCTACCTCGTTGTGTGCGTGCGTGCGTACGTTCGTGCGTGTGCGAGTGTGTGCGTGCCGTGCAAGATGCCACGTTCGCGCCCGCCAAGCTCGATGAGCCGCGCGAGGGCTGCGCCTACCCTGCGACGACGCATTCACGATGACATGAACGAGTTTCTCACACCTGAATTTGAAGCGGCTTTTGAGAAACTCAAGTGTAGCCTGGCACACTGTGAGGACTGTGCTGATCCATCTGACGATGCTCCGCAGAGTGAAGATGTAATCACCCGAACTATTACTGCTACTACTACAACTTCTACAATTGATCGTGAAAGCGAAAACCGAAACGTTGCAACGAGAGCTAACACCAATAACACTAACGCAGTGGAACAGATGTGTGGCGCGCCTAACCTTTGTGTCTACTGTGGAACCGTGGCCGAATTGGGCGTACGTTTGCTTTTCGCGTTGCGTGCGTTGCAACTCTTTTTGTTTGCGATTCGCGTAATCGCTGGTTGTCGTTGGAAGTGGTTAGAGTGGTTTGTCGGTACATCTCTAATCTTAGGATTCTTTGTCGAGGAGTCACTACGTTTAATTAAGTTTGGCTGGGGTGCCTACTATGCTTCTATTTGGAACAGACTTTACGCAGCGTTATGGAGTTCGAATGCGCGTTTGCTGGTTGGTTTAGTCGCTGTCATTGTTACCAAGAACCACTCCGGCTAATTGTGCTGTGGGTTGTATAGTATTGCTTTTCAAAGCGAGAACACTTAACGTCCCTTTACACGGGCGCGTGCGCTGGTGCATTGATGTGTGTGCGTGTTGTTCTACGGTATAGTAAGTTGTATCTTGAGGTTTATCGATTTTTTCTAGTCCGACTGCTGCTCTTGCTCTTCTCGTTGTTGACGTCGCTGCTTCATTTGTTTTGCTGCTGCTTGAATTTGCATTGGTGAAGCTCGTTCACCTTCCGCTGGATACTTGATATATTCTCGCTGCGTAACAAAATGGGTTAGCATTCAATTCTCACAATTCATCTTTTAAACGTACATTCGCAATGATTTCCTCCAGATACGGATACGCTCCACTTCCCAAATAAACCGTAGCACCAATAGGAGCTGTCACGTACACCGCAAATTTGAACACTTCTAGCCATTGTCTCGCTGAGTGAGTGCTTGCCATGTTAAATATCGTACTGTTCTGGACAGTGCAACAACTCGGTGCTGAGTTCTTGCTTTCCTAATTTACAACCTCAGAATAGTTGTATGCAGTTGCTCTTTCTGTATGTATCGGTCCACAATTTGCAATTTTTTGGACCCAGATCAAACTGGGTCATATTTTTTATGCTGCGTTGTGCTTTTCAGTGCACTCCCTCCGGGTTGCAATCCGCGAACAAGTTTCAATATGAATACGCGACGACGGGAATCAACCCAACAGCGTAAGCGCGGAACCACATTTGGTGTGGATGGTCCTGACTATGACGATGGTGCGTATGAAGGCGTGGAGGCGGGCGCTGCCGGCTACGAGATGAGTATTGACACAACTGCTCCTCCTGATGAGGCCGACCTACAAAGTGTGCATGCTGAGGCGCCAGACCCTGGTGCTGAAGACATCATGTCACGGAAATCGCGCGTAGCAGGTGCAGATATTACTGCCCCGAAACACTTGCTTGAAGAGGCTGCTCGTGTTGCTAGTGCTCTTGACCCCAACGCAGATGACCCGTTTAAACCGTTTCGCAAACCTACCATCGCCGAGCGTGAGAGCGAGTACATGGCACGTAGGCATAAACGAACACTATCTCCACCACGTTCGAATGATACACTTGTGCCTGTCTCCGTGGCGAAAGCGGAGGAAGAAATTGATCCAGCTGAAGCAGCCAAAGCTGCTGCTGCCGCTTTATCGCGTCAGGTGATGGCTGCAGCTAATGCTTTGCCTATCGATGAGAAACCTCCACCAGTCCCTGTTCCTGGAGCAAAACTTGTTTCTGATGAATTACCACCGAAACCAGCTCCGCCTAGTGCACCTGCTCGAAAACGTAGGCGTTGGGATGTTCGACCTGACGATGACGACGCAATCACAGATACGAAAACTGCTAAGCCATCGACCGATCGCGATAATCACAAACCTCCACTTTCTACGACCAACAATGCAGCAATGTCTACCGTAACTGGCGCGAGTGTTACTATTGCTACACGCGCTTCGCGTTGGGACACGCCTTCTGCTATGCCCACATCTGCAGTGACTCAGTCGAGATGGGATCTTCCTGCGACAGGAGGTGCGACGCCGGCATCAAAACGTTCGCGTTGGGACGCGACTCCAGCGCTTGTGAGTGGAACTCCTGCGATAAGTGGTGGTGCAACGCCGATGGTTGGTGTGACCCCAGAAGCAAGAATGGCGGCGCGATGGCAGGCTGATGTAGACCGTCGTAATGCACCACTGACAGATGCAGACCTCGATGTGCTGCCTAAAGAAGGTTATAAGATTTTGAAACCACCTGCTGGATATGTACCTTTACGTCCACCACCTCGATTATACACTACTGGTGCTACTCCAGGATTATCTCAAACTCCGCTGTACTCGTTACCGACAGAGGGTGGCATGAAACGTGATGCATTGGGGATTCCGGTGAATATGCCCGAGTCCTTGCAAGGTCTTGATATGAAGCCAGAGGATTATACAAACTTCGCACCTGTACTGAACAAAGATATCGATGACGATGATGTTCCAACCGAAGAACAACATAGACGTCAAATTATGAGATTGTTACTCAAGATAAAGAATGGAACGCCGGCGGTCCGGAAGGTGGCAATGAGACAAATCACAGATCGCGCAAGGCTTTACGGAGCAGATGCATTGTTCGATCAGATTTTACCATTGTTGATGAGTAAGACGTTGGAAGATCAGGAGCGTCACTTGTATGTGAAAGTTATCGATCGAATATTGCACAAACTTGATGATCTTGTGAAGCCGCACGTTCACAAAATATTAGTGGTGATATCTCCCTCACTTATTGATGAAGATTACTATGCTCGTGTGGAGGGGCGTGAGATTATCTCGAATCTAGCAAAGGTAGCGGGGTTACCGACGATGATCTCGAATATGCGCCCTGATATCGACCATCAAGACGAATTCGTGCGGAATACCACCGCACGTGCGTTTGCGGTTGTGGCGTCAGCTTTGGGAATTCCGTCGATGCTATTGTTTCTGAAGGCCGTTTGTTCGAGCCAGAAATCTTGGGAAGCACGACATACTGGACAGAAAATTATTCAGCAAATCGCTATACTGATGGGTGTGGCGGTACTTCCACACTTACATGCGTTGGTGGAAATTGTGGCGCCTGGGTTAGAGGATGAACAGGGCAAGGTGCGTTTGATTTCGGCCTTGGCTGTGGCGGCTCTTGCGGAAGCTTCGGCGCCGTATGGAATCGAAAGTTTCGATCCAGTAATTAAGCCGTTGTGGAATGGTGTGAAGAATTTGCGTGGGAAAACGCTAGCGGCGTTTCTGAAAGCTATCGGGTACGTGATTCCATTAATGGAGCCGGAGCATGCAAATTACTTTGCCAGAGAAGTGAACTACATTCTGACTCGTGAGTTTCGTAATCCGGACGATGAGATGAAGTTGGTTGTGTTGGCAGTCGTGAGACAATGTGTAGCTTGCGATGGAATCGAACCAGAGTATGTGAGAAAGGAAATGTGTCCAGATTACTTTCCTTGTTTCTGGGTGCGAAGGATGGCGCTTGATAGGCGACACTTTAGGGCAGTCGTTGAAACTACGGTTGAGATTGCAGCGAAAATTGGGGGCGCGGAAGTACTGGGTCATTTGGTGGATGGATTGAAGAACGAAAGCGAACCATTCAGACGTATGGTGGTGGATAGTGTTGAGAAAATTGCGTCTGGTCTTGGATTGGATGATGTGGATCCGAGATTAGAAGAGCGACTTGTGGATGGATTGCTATTTGCTTTTCAGGAGCCTGGAATTACGGGAGATAATCCGGTTGTGCTGAAAGCAGTCGCGGTCGTGGTGCAAAAACTGGGGTCCAGAGCGAAGCCGTACCTGAAACAAATTGCAGCGATAGTGAAATGGAGATTAAATAATAAGAATGCCAAGGTGAGAGAGATATCGGCGGATCTGATTGCTCTGATAGCACCGACGATGAAGATTTGTGATGAGGAAGAATTGATGGGACACATGGGAGAGATATTGTTTGAATATTTGGGAGAGGAATTTCCTGATGTGCTTGGGTCGATTCTTTCGGCATTAGGTGCGATTGTTGAGGTGATTGGATTGGAGCAAATGAAACCGCCAATTCGAGATCTACTGCCAAGACTGACGCCAATATTGAAGAATCGACATGAGAAAGTACAGGAGAATTGTATTACGCTTGTGGGAAGAATTGCAGATCGAGGTGCGAGTCATGTCGGAGCCAAAGAATGGATGAGAATATGTTTCGAATTATTGGAATTGTTGAAAGCACCAAGAAAAGCGATTCGAAAGTCGGCCGTGTCAACGTACGGATACATTGCGAAGGCCATTGGGCCGTCAAATGTCCTCGGTACATTGTTAAACAATTTGAAGGTGCAGGAACGAACACAGAGAGTCTGTACGACTGTGGCCATAGCGATTGTGGCGGAAACTTGTAGACCTTATACCGTTTTACCATCGTTGATGAATGAGTATCGGATTCCCGAATTGAATGTGCAAAATGGTGTGCTGAAGAGTCTGAGCTTCTTGTTCGAATATATTGGGGACCAGGCAGCTGACTATATTTATGCGGTCACACCAGTGCTAGAAGATGCTCTAATTGATAGGGATTTGGTACATAGGCAGACTGCATGTACGGCAGTGGGACATTTGGCACTTGGAGTAAGAGGATTGGGAGTAGAGGATGCGTTAATGCATTTGTTGAACCACGTGTGGCCGAACGCGTTTGAAACTAGTCCGCATGTGATTAACGCGGTGATGAGTGCGGTCCAGGGATGTGCGGTGGCATTGGGACCTGCCGTAATAATGAACTATGTGATACAAGGACTGTTTCATCCGGCAAGGAAAGTGAGAGTGGTCTATTGGAGGATTTATAACGCGCTTTACGCGTACAAACAAGACGCGTTGGTAGCCTGTTATCCAGAAGTGGAAACGGATGATTTGGAATGCGATGGGGAGGGAATGTATGAAGATCCATACAGAAGAGATGAACTATTTCTGCTTGTGTAACGTAGACTGTCGAATAAAGACAACTCATCTTGTTTACTCGTCCGCAGCGTTGCTCGAGCCGAAATCCAAAACGAAGGCGTGTAGGTCCTAACAGAGATACTAGTCATCATCACGCTTCAACTGTTCAATCTCGTCTTTAATCATTCGGTTTTGAACATCAGAGTACACCGCTGTTCTCTTCTCGTATTCCATCTGCGATGTGTGAGACTTGGTCAGCAACAAACAAGCGATTCGCGATTGTGACGAAGATAAGAACCATAGAGATAGTACACGTACAAATTGCTGATATTGCCTATCGGCATTTTGGGAACGGTATTCGGTGAGATAAAACAATCCCACACCTGTGGTGGCCATCGCGAGAGAAAACTTGATGAACGCGGTCGCCATTGTAATGTACCACTGGTATCGTCAAGTGAAAATGAGTGGGTGGTTTGGGAAAGGAGGTCGATATCAAGTTGGGCCCGATAATAAAATAATTGAATTCCCGAAATGGCCCGATGGTCCACATTAGAAATAATCCCACCGAATGAACAATCTCTCAGCTGCCGTCGTACTCTTATTTACCGACTGTTCCCGACATGCGTGTTGCGCGAACTGCGGCGCAGCTGCGCTCATGTCTCAGTCGTGCACGCTACCCACATCTATCCCCCAATTACTACCGTGCGAGTTGCCGCGGATTGGCCACGTTTCCACCGCCCTCGGATGAATCGGGTGTCACCGACGCCATTTCTGGACCCGTGCGAAAGTTGCTTGACCCCATTGTCGATGCGCCGGAGAGCGTGGTTGCAGCTGCTCCAGTAGCCGCCAAAATTGCCGATGATGCGTTCACATCGAAATCAAATGCTGCTGCGAGCGTCAGTGGGAATGAGTCATTTGCGAGTGGTGCAGAAAATGTCGCTCCCGCATTTACATCTTCACCTGGCGACCCGGCACAGAGTGCTACTGCTTTGCCTAAAAGTTCAGATTCATTTGTGAATGTTCCCGAACCTGTAAGCGCGACCACGAGTGGAACTGCTACCGCCGATGCCGCTGGTGCGGGTGCTACTGCAGTTGATGGCGCAACTTTGATTGATGCTGCTACTGTCGTTGATCCTACCACCTCTGCTCAAGCCGCAGAAGCTGCCGCAAGCGCAGGATTTTCATTGAGTGATACATTGCTACAACCGACGCTTATGTTGTTGCACGGAGTTCATGACTTTTCTGGTTTACCGTGGTGGTTGTCTATTGGATTAGCTACCTTCGCTGTTCGAACTGCGATTATGCCTATAACATTGATGACGGTAAGAAATAGCGCAAAGATGTCGGCATTGCAGCCGGAGCTTGCTCTTCGACGCGAAGGGGTAATGGAAGCGATGAGAAGTGGCGATAATTCCAAGGCAGTGAAGCGACAGGAAGCGATGAAAAAATTTCTTCGTGACGCCGGTGTGGGACCGTCGAAAGTGTTGTTGGGCCCTTTGGCGCAATTCCCGATCTTCATCTCGTTCTTTGTAGGTGTGCGACGATTGGCGATTAATGAACCAACTATGACTACTGGCGGTGCGGCTTGGTTCTCGGATTTGTCTGCAGCAGACCCCACATTTGCATTACCAATATTTTGTGGGTTGTCCTTGGCAGCCATGACAGAATTGGGTGGCGATACTGGACAAACGAAAATCACGCCGATGATGAAGAAAGGACTACGTATGATGGCAGTGTTGTCGGTACCTCTAACATATTGGTTCCCAGCGGGTGTGTTTTGTTATTGGTTGCCAAACAATCTGTACAGTGTTTTGTTCACTACAGCGATCAGAACAGAGACTATGAAGAAGAGAATTGGAATGAATGTTGACTTATCCAAGATTCCGGGCACAAAGGAACATGCGCAAGCGACGAAACAGTTTTCAATGGCGCCTCCTGTGGATGGTGAACGGTTGAACGCGGCGAAGGCGGCTGCGAGTTATGTAAAAAATGTGGAAGCGACGGGAGTAGATATCCCGGAGGTACTTGGAAGTGGAGATGGAAGGAAACCGGTTTTGTTGAAACACAGACCGAAGAAGAAGAGACGAGCGCACAATTAGTCAATTTGTAAATGAAACAATCTTAAAGATGCTGCAACGAGCTACACCGTGCTTTACCAAGTCACGACTCAAGGAGTTTCTTCTCCAATAAGTCGAGGAAGGGAGTGTGATGGACGGCAAGCAAAGTGTTACGCTCATCCTTGAAGACTTTGGTCGGATTCATATTCAATGCTAGTACAGCACCGAGGTTCTCCGATGGCGGACGATGATTATTGCGATAGGTGAGCACATAAACAATTGCAGAGTTACCGAAAAGATTCAAAATGTACCAACTCAATGCGCTCACATAATGCACGCCCACACCCTGACCCACTGCTTCCATTCCGCTTTGCAGCATTCCGCGAAATCGTTCACTGAGAGAAAATGGCAGTCGGCACACGGTTACACCCGCAAAAAGATATCGCGCCCAACCACCGAGAATCATCTGAGGTACAATCGAGGACATCGTGCCTGTGACTTGATTCGCGAGTGTTTGTGGCGACATGAGCGCGCTGGCACTGCTTGCGGCAACGGTTTTCGGCGTGACCAACACACCGGTACGTTCATTGACAAAGTAAGCTTTGCGAACGAGAAATTGTGCGCGACTTACACAACTACCTGAAAACCGTAGATTGGCAGCTCGACCAAGCACAGCAGCATCGCGAATTTTCGGAAGTGTTTGGGGAACGCGTTCAGTCCACAACACAGTGAGAGAACGCCGCAATAGTACCATGGCTAGTGTCGCGAGTGATATTGGTAACATCGCCCAGAGTGCGATTCGATTGTCGAGAACAAACTCCCCAGGTGGTAATTCCATCGCGCTCATTGTGCGACACACACACACACACAGCGTAATGCAAAGCAACGCGCGCGTGCTGATGCACCGGTTCGGTTCGAGAGTGGGATGGGCGGCG